>Ga0164310_10002585_pt1 | contig 10433 bp, 9 predicted proteins | sample GuaBasSedimGuay1_FD_121795 | JGI IMG/M metagenome (GOLD analysis project Ga0164310, IMG submission 121795) | Subseafloor sediment microbial communities from Guaymas Basin, Gulf of California, Mexico - Guay1, Core 4569-9, 0-3 cm | ecosystem: Environmental > Aquatic > Marine > Hydrothermal vents >... | reverse complement strand
TTTAGAAAACTGAAAACTTCATATTTGGGAACTGTCCCCCATCCTTCCTGAGGGCCCGTGGTCTAGTTTGGATAGGACGCTGGCCTGCGGAGCCGGAGGTCCTGGGTTCAAATCCCAGCGGGCCCGCCATCCATAACAATTAAATCTTTAGGATTAAGTCTAGGTTATGAGTAATTATGGAAGTGGAGATTTCGGAGAATCCCTTCGGCAAGTTACGCGAGGAATGCTTAGGATTATTGATTAAAGCTTTAAGGGATATTTTCCCAGAGTTTCGGCTGCCATCTTTAGTTTTGGATTTGCCGCCCAGCACGCAGTTCGGCGAGTTATCCTCTTCTATATGTTTTGAGTTGGCTAAGGCAGTTAATGAGTCGTCTAGGGCTCTTGCAGAGAAAATAACCAGCAGAATTGATGTTTCGGCCAGTTCTTTAGTTGAGCGAGTTGAGGCTGCCGGCGGGGGCTACATAAACTTTTATGCTGACTACTCTGCTTTTTCGGCTTTAACTCTCGAATCTGTAAGAAAACTTGATGAGAATTATGGTCTTGTAAAGGCTGAAAAGCCTAGGAGAGTTATTGTTGAGCATACAAGCGTTAATCCTGTTCACCCAATTCATATTGGGCAGGCGAGGAATCCCATACTTGGAGATGCGCTTGCAAGAATTTTGAGGGCTAGGGGCCATACGGTCTATACACATTACTATGTTGATGATGTTGGCAGACAGACAGCTGTAATAGCTTATGGCTATAGAAAGCTTGGAATGCCAGAGCCGAAAGGTAAACCGGACCATTTCATAGGGGTAATCTACACTATAACAAATTGTATAACTGAGATTCAAAGGCTGAAGAGGCAGATTGAAAAAGCGAAAGAAAGCGTCAATTCGGATGAATTACAGAGATTACAGCGTCAACTTGATGATTGGATGTCTGTGGCAGTTGAGTTACAGACAAAGCATAGAGAAATTTTCGATAAGCTTTTGGATGAAATCTTGAAGGACGAGGATCCTGAGGAAGAAATTAATCGGCTTAATCGGGCATATGAAGCTGGAAACGAAGAAGCAAAGAAGCTTATAAGAAGGGTTTGCGAAATCTGCTTGGAAGGCTTTAAACAAACTTTGAGCAGAGCGGGAATATTCTTTGACTCTTGGGACTGGGAAAGCGAACTGGCATGGACGAGCAAAGTTCAAAGCGTAATAACCAGATTGGAGAAAACTCCCTATGTATTCTATGAAGGTGGAGTTCTAGAATTCGATGCAGAAAAAGTTGCAAGAGACCTAGACTTGAAAAAGGCTTTCGGATTAAAAGAAGATTATGAGATTCCCTCGCTTACATTGATTAGGGCTGATGGAACAACCCTCTACACAACAAGGGATATTGCCTACAGCATAGAAAAGCTGCAGAAGGCAGACTGGGTCATAAATGTTGTTGGAATGGAGCAGTCCCTTCCACAGCTACAGATAAAGCTTGCCCTCTGCGCACTTGGCTACGTTGACTATGCAAAGAATCTAACTCACTTCGCCTATAACCTCGTTAACTTGCCAGGCTATAGAATGTCGAGCAGACGCGGCCGCTACATAACCTTCGACGAAGTGATGGACGAAGCCATAGAAAAAGCCTATCAGGAAGTTTCTAAACGGTCGCCACATCTAACAGAGGAAGAAAAAAGGAAAATTTCAAATCTTGTTGGAATAGGCGCCGTGAAATATGCCCTAGCAGAAGTGGATCCAGTAAAGCCGGTAACATTCACTTGGGATAGAGTCATAAATTTTGAAAGAAACAGTGCGCCATACATCCAATACTCACATGCTAGGGCATGCAGCATACTAAGAAAAGCTAACAAGAAGGTGGAAAAGCCGGATTATGCATTGTTAACTCATAGTTTAGAGAAAGAACTTGTTTTAATGCTGGCGAGGTGGCCAGAAATCTTCATTGACGCAGCTGAAAACCTTAAGCCGCATATTGTTGCAGAATTTGCAAATATACTTGCGGATAAGTTCAACAGTTTTTATAATGCGTTGCCAGTTATAAAGGCAGAGCCAGCCGAACTCAGCGAAGCGAGACTAGCATTAACAGATGCTATACGCATAGTTTTGAGGAACTCACTAAATTTGATAGGTATAGATGCCCCTCAAAGAATGTGAGGAGTATAGGAACTTATTCTCCGATTCTTCCAAGTTATGGCGGCGGCGTCATCTCCCCTGTTGTTGAGTTCACAGTTGAGTAATACCATAGAATGGTTTCGTTCGGACTCACAATGTATTTGTCGCATGCTGAGCCTCCATGCGCCCATCCACACTCTGTCCACGTCCACCAGCCCCAATACTTGAGCGGTTCAGCCGATTCCTCCACGCCGTTAATCGAGGTTACGTAAAGGCCCATCGGAAAAGATTTTGTCTCAATTTCCCATCCTGCTTGTTTCATACAGTCGAAGAGGGTTATTCCCCTTGTTCCATTGAACCATTCGCGGGTTCCATTGCCATAATCAATGCCGAGATTTATAGGAACCAGTGAACCGCCAAGTCTGTTGACCAAGTCTGTGTACTGGTAGTAGTAGTATCCGAGTCCAGAAGAGGCTGCAAGCGCCCAGCATAAAGTAACCAATGTAGCTAATGCCCATTTATTTTTCAAGAATGCCAGTCCACACACCTCCCATTAATTTTTGTAGCGTTATGACTGTGGGAAGGAAGCATACTCCAAAAACAATTGCATTAAAAACTTGATGAAGAATTGTGTAGGGGGCACCAGTAAAGATGGCGACAATAACTGGAACATTGAATGTTATTGCATAAACAATGTTAGTTATTAAATCATAAAAGAAAGTCAAGATAAAGCCCAAAACTCCGAAAAACACGTTCAAGCTGAAATATGAGTTTCCGAAATCTTCTTTGTAGAATTCCCTACCAATTATTCCGCCTATAACCCCATAAAGCGACTCTGAAAGCATGGTTGCAAGCCAGATTTGAGGAACAAACCCGTAGGGATTTAAAGCGCCATAAACTAGCCATGAGAATATTCCTATGGCCGCACCATAAACTGATCCGATAAGGAAGCCTCCGGTGAAAACTAGGAAGTCCATTAGTTTTACTTGAGGCAAGCTTATCAGTGCATAGTTTGACGCTAAGCAAAGTGCTGTGAAGACCACGAGTATGGAAAGTTTGTGGATGGGTTTGAAATTCATATATGGGTTGGATAATCCGTCCAATTTATTTAAAACTTTCTAATCACCCCCTTCAACAAATAAATTAAACTCTAAAACAGGTTCTCATGAAGGAGCACCTTCAACTATTGCGACCGCGGTGCTTGTTCCTATTCGGTTTGCTCCCACCTTAATCATTCTTATCGCGTCTTGATATGTTCTTATTCCTCCAGCCGCCTTAACTCCAAAGTCTTCGCCGACAACCCTACGCATTAGGCGTACATCCTCAACTGTTGCCTTTCCAAATGTTCCGACAGAGGTCTTGACGAAGTCGGCTCCAGCCTCTTTAACAAGTCTACAAGCCTTTACTTTTTCTTCTTGTGTTTTTAGGAGGCCAGTTTCAATTATGACCTTTACTATTACGTTTGGATTCTGCTTTTTTATTGTTGTGACTGCTTCAATGTCCCTTTTTACGAGTTCATAGTCTCCGGACTTAAATGCGCTTATGTTCATCACCATGTCGATTTCTTCTGCGCCGAGTTCAACAACTCTTTTTGCTTCGTAGGCTTTAACTTCGGGGAGGGTTGCGCCGTATGGAAAGCCTACAGTGGCGCATACCTTTACTTGGCTGCCTTTGAGAAGGTTGACTGCGAGCGGAACATAGGTTGGATTGACCGCGACGCAGCAGAATCCATGTTTTATGGCGTCTTGGCAAAGCTTTACTATTTGCTCCCTAGTTGCGTCCGGTTTGATGTTAGTTGAGTCTATCATTTTGGCTAGTTCAGCCCTAGAAATCTTCATTTGTTCACCGAATTGAGGTTGTTGAGACGATTATTTAACCTATCTCTTTCACTGGATACCGCTCATACTGCAGCTCGTAGAGTTTCTGAAGCTTTTCAATTGTGTCTATCTCCTCAACAGACTTATCCGGCCTAAAACGCACAACCTTTGGAACTCTAAGCGCAAATCCACTTGTGTATTCGTCTGTTTTCTGAATCTCCTGGAAGGTAACTTCGACGACTACGGATGGCCTTACATATACGCCGTCCTTGTCCTCCTTTGTCTTTGTCTGTTCTATTATTCGGGTGAGCATTTCCATGGCTTCTTCTGATAGGTTTGAGACCCTTCCAACCGTGTAAAGCTTCTTTTCGGCTGGGCTTCTTACGGCCAATAGAAACGAGGAATATACGCCGGCACGTTTACCCTTCCCGTACAATGCCTTAACAATCGTGCAGTCAAGCGTGTCCCTTTCGGGTTTGAGCTTAAGCCATGTATAAGTGCGCTTTCCAATCTCATATTTTGAGTCTAAACTTTTTACAACTACTCCTTCAAAACCCTTCTTTAGGGCTACATCATAGAAGTTCATTAATTCGACTTCGCTTTGGCACTCTCTTCCCTCCATAAGAAACTCTTTAGGAACAACTTCAACCAGAAATTTTAATCGTTCACGTAGGGGCAAATCAATTAGCACTTGGCCGTTCAGGTAGAGGATGTCAAAGGCGCGTATGGTTACGCCTATACGCTTTTTTCTTTCCTCAAGTTCTTCTGGTTTGAGTTCTCTAGGAACTGTTCTTTCAAGCAGATATTGGAATGGAAGGAAGTTTCCATCCTTGTCTATGGCGACTGCTTCGCTGTCCACTATGCAGCTATGAGCCTTAAAGCTCTTGGCGATTTCAACTATTTCCGGCAAGGTTTTTGATTTTTCTATTCCCCTTCTTGAAAAAAGCCATATTTGGGTTCCCCATTTATGGATTTGGAGGCGGCTTCCATCCACCTTGTATTCGGCTCTAACTGGAAATGTAACCTTGTCCGGCTCGTAGAGATGTGCAAGTTGGGGCTTTATGAATTGGCCTGGTCTAAGCTTGACGGCTGAGAGGGCTTCTATACCTTTCGGCGCGAGCATTAAGCCGTCTGTTATGCCCAAAATGGCGCATGCGCTTTGAATAAGCTCAACTGGAACATTATAGGCTTTTGAAACGGCTCGAATTACGGTTGCCTGCTTGTATCCAAGTTTTAAATCTCCCAAAAGAAGCCTAACGATATACTTTGCTTCGTCTCTATTTGCCTTTTTAAGAAGGCTTGCCACAATCATTTCTCGCTCGCGAATGCTTCTGAGCTTAGGCAAAAGACGAATAGCCTCATAAACTTCCTCTACGGTTAACTCTGAATTTTTAGGCTCCTTTACCAGGTAGGCGACTTCTCCGTGCTCTCCATAATCGATTAACAGCTTTCGGATTTCCTGCAAACTTCGGCCGGTCGCCATGCTTAGGGCTCTTTCAATAGTTCCCGGGCCAATTTTTAGGCTTTCATCAACAATTTTTCCTATTGCAAGCCTAACTTTTAGTTCTAGGTTTAGGTCTTGTCTTTGGAAGAATTTGGCGAGTTCTGTTTCTTTTCCCTTCTTGCTTCTAAGCAATGCTAATCGGTCGTAGAGGCGTACTATATCTATGAATGGAATTTTCGTTTTCGGCGTGAAGCCTTCCATGTAGAGGCGTACAAGATGATAGGGAATTCCGTATTTCCATTCGATTTTTTCGGGTGTAAATCCTGCCTCTAACAGATGCATTATGGCAGCCTTATAACTTCCGTATGTTCTGATTAATTCTTCGAGGGTTGGCGGCTTAACAATTGACATTTTATCCTGCCTTAGCCTCGGTTATGGGCTCGATTGGTCGCACGAAGCCATCGGGCGTTATGTCGACACGAATTCTTCTTCTTATAAAGTTGCACATTCTACAGTCTAAGACACGAACTATTCTTACGAATTCCCCTCTGCTGGCTTGCAAGTCTATTTGCTGGTCCTGCCAATAAACTCGGCCGTAGTCAACAATTATCGTTCCGTCTAGATTGTGCGCTAAGCCTATTCCTCCAGCCATGTCATAGCTATCCCATGTTTCGGCACTTCTTTGATTAACAAATATACCAGTTACGCCATGAAGCTGATTATAGCGGGCCAGCTCCATAACCCTATACTTTAGGGCGCCACGATAGGCCTCTAAAACTGTGACTGAATCGATTATTGCGAGTTCTATTCCCTCCTTTTCCACAACATAACGATAAGTTTCAGCGAAGATGTTCCATTCGCGTAGTTCCGGATAGGCAACAGTATCTAGAATGAAGAGGTTTTCACGAATCTTTCCCCAATCCAAACCCAGAATGTCAGCTTTCTGCTTCATTCTAGACTGCAAATCGAAACGTGGAGTTGAACTCTTCCAGACATCCTCAGCCGTAGCAAACAGAACCTTTTTTCCAGAAGCAGCCACTCTAACGGCGATTTCCTCTACAAGTATGGATTTTCCGGCGCCTGGAAGCCCAGTTATGGCGAATTGGCCGCATATTGGAATGCCATTAAGCGGCTTGCCTTCCGGAGTTATGAAAAGCTGATCTAGAAAAGTTCCAGTTTTAAAGCCTAAAAGAGGCTTTTTAGCCTCAACTGCTTCATCTGGCTTAAGAATGAATCTCCTAAGCTTTTCCTCCTCCTTTTCTATCTCAGTCTTCATGGGTTGAGTTGCAAGCTCCCACTGGTCAGGCGGCGGAGGACTAACCTTCATTGCTTCGGCTAGGGTCTTCGCCATTGCCTGAACAATTGTTTCAACATCCTTTGACGGAGCCGCTGCCGTTGCCTCTCCGATTTCTGGCTTCGCCGGTGCAACCTCCACAATTGGCCTTGCCTCTTCGGCTTCGGCTGGCTTTTCAGCCTTCTCCGAAAGCAAAACCCACATTTCTCCTCTTCTGTCGACAATTCCCTTAGATTTCAACTGCTGCAGCACTGCGTATGCAGAGTTTGGGCCATACTTTGGAATTCCAAGCCCCAGAGCTACCTCATTCAGCGTCGCTTGGCCACCATGATCCTTCAGAAAGTCTATGACGTCTATTTCCTCAACCATAAGCCTTCTCCAAGGTAAATGGAAAATCACTAAACTATAAACTTTGTCAACACAAAAGAATAATTTAACAATTATAATCCTTGCAAACTTTAATTTACGGTATTAAATCCTCTTTTAGACTGTTTGGAAGGGTTACGATGAAAGCTAAGAGAGAAGGAGTTTGAAGAGCGTTCGTGGGACCATTAACTTAATCTAATTATTTGTGACTATTTTCTATCACCAAGGAGGAACATTTATTGGATTTATTCGAAGCCATTGAGAATAGAAGAAGCATCAGAAGTTACAAGCCTACTCCTATACCTGACGAGCATTTGAAGAAGATTCTAGAAGCTGCGAGGTTGGCTCCTTCGGGTAAGAATCGTCAGCCATGGCGTTTCATTATCGTGAGGGATGCAGAGAGAAAGAAAAAGCTGGCTGAGGCGGCGATGAATCAAATGTTTATTGCGGAAGCCGACACCGTAGTCGTAGCTCTAGGCGATCCAACCTTATACTCATCTCCTGGCACCAAACGGCGAATTCCCTATTTACAGGACCCAATGATTGCTATTGAGCATATGGTTTTGGCCGCCACGGCGCTTGGATATGGAACATGCTGGATTGCTGCACTCAACGAGGAGGAGGTTAAGCAAATAGTTAAAGCTCCCGAAGAACTAACTGTTGTTGCATTGCTTCCAATAGGGGTGCCAAACGAGAATCCTCCGCCTAGACCTCGGAAACCCTTTGAGGAAATATTCTTCAGCGAAGTTTATGGAAATCCGCTCACTATTTAAGGTGGTGAATTAAATGAGCTTGAACGAAGTCTATTCTTATATAGACAGAAACTCGGAAAGATTCGTAAAGGAGCTGGTTGAGCTCGTCAGAAAGCCAAGCGTAGCAGCAACTGGCGAGGGTATAGAAGAATGCGCCGAAGCAGTTAAGGAGCTTATGGAGAAAAGCGGCCTCGAAGTTAAGGTTATCCCAGAGAAGGATGGAAATCCTGTAATCTATGGAGAAATAAAATCTGAAAGGTCAAGTAAGACCTTGCTTTTCTATGACCATTATGATGTTCAGCCTCCGGATCCAATTGAAGAGTGGGAAAGCCCGCCTTTCAGCGGAGAAATAAGAAATGGGAAAATCTATGGCAGAGGGGTTTCAGACAATAAGGGGAATCTTGTTTCAAGGCTTAAGGCAGTTGAGGCATTTCTAAAAGTTGCTGGTGAAGTCCCAGCAAGCATAAAGTTTGTTGTTGAAGGAGAGGAAGAGATAGGAAGCCCCCACTTAGCACCAGTCATTAGGGAATATGCAGACCTATTCTCCGCAGATGCATGTATCTGGGAGTTCGGGGGAATCAACAGACAGGGGAATCCATGCCTCTATCTTGGCTTGAAAGGCGTGCTCTCAGTGGAACTACGGGCAAAAGGAGCAAAAAGAGATGTTCACTCGGCAAATGCACCATTAATTCCTAATCCCGCATGGAGGCTCGTCTGGGCACTAAGCACCATTAAAAACGAAAAAGACGAAATATTAATCGGGGGATTCTATGAGAATGTTGAAGAACCTTCAGCCGAGGAAATTGAATGTTTAAAGAAAATACCGTTTGAAGAAGAGGAAACAAAAAAAGAATTAGGCTTAGAACAGTTTCTCAACGGACTAACTGGACTAGAAGCGCTGAAGGCTTTGCTTTTTAATCCTACATGCACCATAAACGGTATTCATTCGGGTTATGGTGGAGCAGGCTCAAAGACTGTTCTGCCATGTAAAGCCTTTGCCAAGCTTGATTTTAGGCTTGTTCCAAGACAGATGCCAGACGAAATACTTGATAAAATAAGAGGTCACTTGAAGAAGAGGGGATTTGGAGATATTGAAGTCATAAGGTACGGTTCAACTGAGCCGGCTAGAACGCCGATTAATCATCCGTTCGTTCGTCTGGTTGCCTCTGCGGCTGAGAGAATTTATGGAAAAAAGGCGATTATCTATCCAACCAGCGCTGGCTCTGGGCCCATGCATCTCTTCAGAAACTGGCTCAAAATGCCAGTTGTCTCAGCTGGCTGCAGCTATCCAGAGGCTAGAGGGCATGCGCCAAATGAAAACCTGCCCATAAACCTATTCATTAAAGGCGTAAAGTTCATGGCAACCTTAATTAATGATTTCGGTTCAGACTTAAGTGAGAAACTTTGAGTTTAAAGGCTGGTATAACAAGCAAGGGCGCAATTTTGTTAGGCAAATACGTAGCCTGCGATGGTCATGATGAGACCAGACCAGTAAGGGCGGTAACTCACGCCCACGCCGACCACCTCATGGGCTTAAACAAAAGTTTACAACGATGTGAAATTGTTCTGATGACTCCTGCAACTAAAGATTTGCTGTCCATTTTGAAAGGTAAGCTTTTCCTTATGCGTGGAAACGTAAAAACACTCGATTATGAAATTCCATTCGAATATAAGGATGAAAGAATAACCTTTTTCTCTGCCGATCACATATTAGGCACTGCACAAGTTTTAGTTGAGGACTCTGAAGCAACTCGCATACTTTATACAAGCGATTTCCGAATGCCGAAAACGCCAGTCATTGAATGTGATATTCTAGTCATCGAGGCTACTTACGGAAATCCTTGCTGTATAAGATTGTTTTCCAATAGAATCGAAGAATTGATCGTTGAGATGGTTGATAAAGGATTATGTGAAGGCCCGGTCTATATCTTTGGATATTATGGAAAGCTTCAGGAAGTTATGGAAATTTTATGGCGCCACGGCGTAAAAGTTCCGTATATTGTTCCCGAAAGGGTGTTTCAGGTATGTAAGGTCTATGAAAAGTATGGTCATAGACTCGGTAGATTTTGGCATTCTAAAAGCGATTATGCCAGAGAATTAATAGATGAAAATGAACAGTTTGTTGGCTTTTATCATATGAGTTCAAGCAGGAAGTTCAGCGGCAAGGTTAACTTTAAAATACTGGTCAGTGGATGGGAATTCGCTGAACCGTGTAGACAAATAGGCGAAAAAGAGTATGTAATTGCGCTAAGTGATCATTCCGATTTTGAAGATTTGATTGAATATGTTAGGCGGAGTAGACCAAAACTTGTTTTGACGGATAATTATCGGGTTGGATACGCGAAGGTGTTGGCTAGGGAAATAAGGCGTAGGCTGGGAATAAAGGCAATTGCGGTTCCTATAAAGGAGAGGAAGAGGTAAAGAGTTTAATGTTTCCCTGCATAATTTTGGTCATTTTGTAAAAGTTTTGTCGTTAAAGCTATCACTTTTCCTTTTTCGGATTTATGGTTATGTAGCGGCCGTTAACATAAAGTATTGGAATGTTGGGATTCTTGTTTTCTTTCATTGGCTATTTTTTCGCCCCTCTTTTTTCTTGTTAGGATGAGTGTGGTTGCTATTGGGGTTATGGCGGTGGTTGTTGCTAGGGTGATTGCTAGGTTTTGTGTG
>Ga0164310_10002584_pt1 | contig 10435 bp, 13 predicted proteins | sample GuaBasSedimGuay1_FD_121795 | JGI IMG/M metagenome (GOLD analysis project Ga0164310, IMG submission 121795) | Subseafloor sediment microbial communities from Guaymas Basin, Gulf of California, Mexico - Guay1, Core 4569-9, 0-3 cm | ecosystem: Environmental > Aquatic > Marine > Hydrothermal vents... | reverse complement strand
TGATAGTGCCGGTGGCTGTGGAAGTAGGTTCGAGGTTTGCTATTCGGGAAGGAGGCAGGACAGTAGGCGCCGGCGTGATTACCAAGATCATCGAATAGTTGAGAGAGGTGTAAGGGGAATGGCCAAGAAGGCAACGAGGATTATCATTACGCTAGCTTGTACGCAGTGCAAGGAACGTAATTACACCACTGAGAAGAACAAGGTGAATGATCCGGGGCGTTTGGAATTAAGGAAATATTGCCCCCGGTGTCGTGCTCATACTTTGCATAGGGAAGTCAGGTAACTCCTTAATTGCAGGCCCGTAGCTCAACTTGGTAGAGCAGCGGTCTCCAAAACCGCAGGTTGCAGGTTCAAATCCTGCCGGGCCTGCCTGAAAGCCTGGGACACCGCCCTACCATAAAAGTAGGGCGGTGTCTTGAACAGTAGGGGAGACAAGGTTATGCCTAAATTGTCAAAGCAGGTGAAGGGCTTCTCGCCATCTAGGTACCTTCGTGAGACTAGGGCGGAGCTTCGCAAGGTAACGTGGCCTACCCGGGATGAAGCCGTTAAGCTTACCATAGTGGTTCTCGTAACCATCTTGGTTATGGCTATCCTGTTGGGGGTGTTGGACCTTATATTTGCCAAAGTGCTGGACCTCATAATTTAAAGGGTTCTCCCGGCAATTAATGGGAAATCCAAAGGGGGCTTTGGGAGCCCCTTTATTTATGCCTGGGGAAATAGGTTATGGTGGGAACAAAAGGCGTGGGAGAGAAAGTGTTGCCAGAGGAACGGAAAATCACATTGAAGGAAGAGGAAGTGAGCCAGGCTGCCAAGCCCGAGGAGCAGGCTCAACCCCAGGAAGAAAGCCCTGAGGACAAGGCAGCCTGGTACGTTATACACAGTTATTCCGGCTATGAAAATAAGGTTAAAAAGAACCTGGAGCAACGCATTGAATCTATGGGGATGAAGGATTACATCTTCGATGTCATCGTCCCCACTGAGGACCAGCTCGAAATTAAGGATGGCCAACGGCGCATCGTTAAGCGCCGTATTTTCCCCGGTTATATTCTGGTCAAAATGATAATGACCGAGAAATCCTGGTATGTGGTGCGCAACACCCCAGGGGTCACGGGCTTCGTTGGCATTGGCAATAAACCCACTCCTCTCAGTGAGGAGGAGGTGGAGAAGATAATGAAGCGCATCCACGCCAAAGCCCCTCAGATTCAGATTAGCTTTCGGCCAGGGGAGAAGGTGCGTATCATTGAAGGACCTTTTGCGGACTTCATCGGCGTGGTGGATGAAATCTTCCCCGATAAGGGGAAGGTACGCATTCTGGTCTCATTCTTCGGAAGAGAAACGCCTGTGGAATTGGACTTCCTGCAAGTAGAAAAGGCTTAGGAGGGAGTAAGTTGGCTAAGAAAGTCATCGCTGTGGTAAAGCTCCAGATACCGGCAGGGAAGGCTACACCGGCTCCCCCGGTAGGGCCAGCTTTAGGACAGCACGGCGTCAACATTATGGCTTTCTGCAAGGAGTACAATGCCAAAACGTCCCATATGGCCGGGGATATAGTGCCGGTGGAAATAACCATTTACCAGGACCGCTCCTTCTCCTTCGTATTGAAAACGCCCCCGGCTTCCATCCTCCTTAAGAAAGCCGCAGGCATTGAAAAGGGCTCCAGCGAGCCTAACCGCCGCAAGGTGGGTAAGGTGACCCGTCAGCAAATCCGTGAGATTGCCGAACTGAAGATGAAGGATTTGAACACCAAGGACATTGAAGCGGCAATGCGGATGATCGAAGGTACAGCCCGCAGTATGGGCATAGAGGTGGTGGATTAAGCACAAGGGTGGGAGGGTAGAAACCCGCTAGAACCACAAGGAGGCAGGATATGGGAAAGAGAGGGAAGAAATACCAGGAAGTTGCGAAACTTGTAGACCGCTTCAAAGAGTATTCGCCTGAAGAAGCCATAGAGCTGGCTAAGAAGACAGTCTACACCAAGTTCGACCCCACGGTGGAACTTCACATCCGCACTGGCGTTGACCCCCGCCATGCTGAACAGCAGGTGAGGGGGGTGGCTTTGCTCCCTTACGGGACAGGCAAGAAAGTGCGTATCCTCGTGTTTGCCGAGGGTGAGGCTGAAAAAATAGCCAGGGAAGCTGGCGCTGATTACGTGGGTGGGGATGAGTTGATTAAGAAGATACAGGAAGGCTGGCTGGATTTCGATGTGGCCATAGCTGTCCCTCAGATAATGGGTAAGGTAGCCAAGCTGGGCAGGATTCTAGGCCCCCGGAGGTTGATGCCTAGCCCTAAATCTGGAACAGTGGTGCCTCCCGATGACCTGCCCAGAGTTATCGAAGAGGCCCGCAAAGGACGTGTGGAGTTCCGGGTGGACAAAACCGGGAACCTCCATATCCCCATAGGTAAAGCCAGCTTCCCTAAGGAGCACCTCCTTGAGAATATGGCTACCGTAATGGATACGGTAATGAAGGCTAAGCCAGCCAACCTGAAAGGACAGTACATAAAGAAGGTGTATATAACTACGACGATGGGCCCCAGCATAAAGGTGGACCCACTCCAGGCTATAGCGATGAAGCCTGCTGAATAATCTCCTTCGCCGTAGACAGCAGGTGCGCTTCTGAGCGCTTAAAGATGCCTGCCGAGGCGGAGACCAAAAGCAGCCTTTGGGAAAAGCCTGTTAAAGGTCTTCGCCAAACCTCGGCGAAGACCTTTTTAAATGCAAATCACCCAGACGGTAGCGCTCCATTTAACCTGGTTGGCAATGTTGCCTCACAACATATGTGACCACGATTAAGTGTGGAGCTACCGCAACAATGGAAGGAGGTGATAAAGATTGGCCATCAGCAAGGAAGAGAAGGTAAGACGGGTTGCCCTTTATAAAGAGAGCATCTCCAAAAGCCAGGGGGTTATATTCACTGATTACCGGGGGATGAACACTGCCCAGTTAACCGAATTGCGGGAGCAATTGAAGGAGGCAGGGGGCACCTTTATGGTGGTTAAGAACAACCTCCTTCGGATAGCCCTTAAGGAGCTGGGTTTCCCTGTGCCTGATGACATCTTGAAAGGCCCTGTGGCCCTGGGCCTCGCTTATCAGGATATAACCCAGACGGCCAAGAACATCGTGAAATATTCCGATGAGTTTGGCTTCCCAACCATTAAGGGGGGATTCCTGGGCTCTAAGCTCATCACCATCGAAGAGATACAAGCCCTGGCCAAACTCCCCCCCAGGGAAGTGCTCCTGGCACAGTTGGTGTCTGGCCTTCAGAGCCCTATATATGGCTTGGTGAACGTGCTCAGCGGTATAATACGCAGCCTTATGTACGTGCTTCAAGCCCGTGCCAGGCAACTTGAGGGGCAAAGTCAAGCTTGATTTGCCCCTTAAATTTGCAATCAATAAAATCTAGGAGGTGTGTTCGATGACCAAGGAAGAGATAATTGAAGCTATCGAGAAGATGTCGGTGCTGGAATTGTCTGAGCTGGTTAAAGCCCTTGAAGAGAGATTTGGCGTTACCGCAGCCGCCCCCGTGGCCGTTGCTCCGGCTGCCGCCGCTGGTGCTCCTGCTGAGGCTGCTCCTGCGGCTGAGGAGAAGACGGAGTTTGATGTGGTCCTCAAGGAGATTGGCCCCAAGAAGATTCAGGTTATCAAAGCTGTCCGGGAATTGACCAGCTTAGGGCTCAAGGAAGCCAAGGATTTGGTGGAGAGCGCACCAACCAAAGTCCTGGAGGCCGTTTCCAAGGAGCAGGCCGAAGCAGCCAAAGCCAAGCTCGAAGAGGCTGGCGCTGTGGTAGAACTCAAATGACGGGGAAAGAGGCTCCGGGGGGTGAAATCCCCTCCCGGAGCCCGCTTAACCTCCTCTTGAGGAGAAGGTTTTATGCCTATAGAGATACCTGCCGACATTGTGGCCAGGATTCTTCTGGTATTGCAAATCATCCTGGCTTTAGTGGGGGCTTTCTTCATTGCCTTCTGGCTTAGTTTGGTTATATGGACCTTCCGGGATATAAGGTCTCGCACCAGGGATGCGCTGGCCCAGATATTGGCTACCCTGATGGTGCTGCTCTTCAATATCCCAGGCCTCCTGTTATACTTCATCCTGCGCCCTCAGGAGACCCTTGCCGAGGCTTATGAAAGGGCATTGGAGGAAGAAGCCCTGTTGCAGGGCATTGAGGAAAGAGAAGTATGCCCAGGGTGTGGCAGAAAGGTGGAACAGGATTTCCTGGTATGCCCTTATTGCCACACCAAGCTTAAGAAAACCTGCCTGATGTGCAAGCGCCTGTTGCACCTGAACTGGAACATCTGCCCCTATTGTGGTGCCCCGCAGGTCAGTAGCTCTACAGAGGTTAAGGCTGAAGCTGAATCAGGAGCACAAGAGACTCCTCCCGAGGCAGAGGAGTAATTCCACGGATGCTTAGCCTGAGGCCGTGGAAAGCTTATCGAGCCGCTGGAACACGACTTCCGTATGGCGGAGAAACCAAGCGGGTTCTAAGAGCTTCTCTATCTCCTGGGAAGGGATGAGGCTGGCAATGGTTGCATCCTCCCGGAGCACATCCCCGAAATCCCGGGCTTCTTCCCAGGCCTTAAAAGCCGCTTCCTGCACCAGCTTATAAGCCTCTTGACGGCTGAGCCCCTTATTCACCAGAGCCAGCATTACCCTTTCAGAGGCGTAAAGTCTGTGGTTTAACTGCAAATTCTGCTTCATCCTATCTTGATTCACCTTTAAATTGCGCACAAGCTTTGTGAAGGAAATCAGGATGTAATCGAGAAGGGACGTGGCCTCTGGCAGGATAAACCGCTCCACCGAAGAATGGCTTATATCCCGTTCGTGCCAGAGGGCAATGTTCTCCAAAGCAGCGTGGAGGTGGCTTCGCAGCAGGCGGGCGAGGCCACAGAGCCTTTCAGCCAGGATAGGGTTACGTTTGTGAGGCATTGCCGAGGAGCCTTTCTGGCCAGGGGCGAAGGGCTCCTCCACCTCCCCTACTTCGGTGCGCTGAAGGAGCCGGATGTCCTGGGCGAATTTCTCCACCGAACAGCCGGTAATCGCCAAGCTCCAAAGGTATTCGGCGTGGCGGTCACGGCTGATGATCTGGCTGGAGGCCGGGTCAGGTTTAAGCCCTAACCTCCGACAGGCTAATTCCTCTACCCGAGGGTCAAGGGCGGCGTAAGTCCCAACTGCTCCCGAAATCTTCCCCACCGAAACCGCCTGCCGAGCCCGATGGAGGCGTTCCCGGTTGCGAGCCATCTCAAAGGCCCACCGGGCGAACACCAATCCCAATGTGATGGGCTCTGCGTGCATCCCGTGAGTGCGGCCCATCATCACTGTATCCCGGTATCGGAAAGCCTGCTCCTTGAGGACGGCGACGAGTTCCCCCACATCGGCGATGATGAGGTCCATTGCCTCTCGCATCTGCAAGGCAAGGGCTGTGTCCTTCACATCTGAGGAAGTAAGGCCATAATGGAGGTAACGGGCTTCCTCGCCAATGTGTTCGGCTACATTTTCAAGGAAAGCTATCAGGTCGTGTCGTACCTGGGCCTCGATTTCGGCTATCTTATCCACATCGAAGGAGGCTTTTCGCTTGATGGCTTCCACTGCCTCTTGAGGGATAGCCCCTAACTCGGCCCAGGCTTCACAGACTGCGATTTCCACCTCTAACCATTTCCGATACTGGTTTTCTTTGCTCCAGATGGATAGCATTTCAGGACGTGCGTATCGCTCTAACATCTCCTCCTCTCCGGCGGGGGATTAAGCAAGCTAGTTCCATTGCCATAAGGGAAAATCTCAATAACATCCACGAAGCCTTTCAAGAAGGGTGTGGTAAAAATACGAGCGGTCTCGGGTGCGGATGAAATGAGCAACATGAGGGCTGGCACACACGTCCACCTCATCGCCATCTTTAAGCTCTACCTCGAACTGGCCATCTACCGTGAGGATGGCTTGGTGGTCGGTGGATACCTGTATGTAAACCCGGGAGCCTTCCGATAGCACTACGGCCTTGTCCATACAAAGATGTGGTGCGATGGGGATGAGGAGGATGTTGCGGAGTTCAGGGGGCAATATGGGACCTCCCGCTGCCAGGGCATAAGCAGTGGAGCCTGTGGGGGTAGAGACTATGAGGCCATCAGCATGGTAGGTGGTAAGGTAATATCCATCAATGTAGGTAGCAAGCCGCACGATGCGAGCCAGGGTGCCTCGGCTGACCACCACGTCGTTGAGGGCTTCGTATTGACCCTTGACCTGCCTATCCCGGCGGAAGGAGGCTTTGAGCATCATCCTCTCTTCCACCCAGTAGTCCCCCTTTAGAACGGCCTCCAGGATTTGAGGCCAGTTGTCCTTCTCCATCTCAGCCAGGAAGCCTAGCCGGCCCATATTCAGCCCCAGGATGAGGACATCGTATCCAACGGCCATCCTTCCTGCCCGGAGTATGGTGCCATCGCCACCGAGGGTTATGAGAATCTCAGTGCCCGGCATCTGAACCTTTACGCTCTCCTCATCCCAGGCCGAACCAAGCCATACCTCCACTTCCTGTTCTTTCAAAAAGGTTTCAATCTCCCTGGCTAACTCCTGAGACTCAGGGATGCGAGGGTGGTGTAAGATGCCAATCTTGTGAAAGCAGGAAACGTTGCGTTTCATATAACCCCCGTTTTGTGTTATTTCCACCTCTTCGATTATAGCACAACTTGCCGGAATTGAGAATTTGGCCTTAGTCGAGGGTGAAGTGAGGGAACAAGAAGTTGTCCGCACGTCCAGATTATGCTATACTAAACCAGAGCAGCACGGCAGGGTAAAAAGAAGAAAAGGGTGTGTTTTACTGGGCAGCGGTAAAGCCGCTGTCCAGTAAAACGCCTTATCAAGACTAGCCATCTGACACTTTTACGAAGCTGGGCTCAGAAATGGCCGGGAGCTGGAAACTCCCGGCTAAGAATCTGAAAGCGGGTTGAAAACCCGCTAATCCTCAGCCGGTTTTCAACCGGCTTTAAGGCTTCTCAGCCGGGTGATTCATCGCCCGGCGGGTGGGCTGCGTACATCTGCTTCAGGGGAGCAACTCAAAAGTGTCGGGTAGCTAGTTATCAAGAGAAACTTAAGGAACTGTGGCTTTGAAGGTACTCTATGCCGCTTTCGATGTGGTCCCTTCCCCTAAAGGGGCTTCCCGCCACATAACGCACTTTGTGCAAAGCCTGGCCTCGGCAGGGCACGAGGTCACTCTGTTCACCGTGTGGCAGGCAGGTATGGCCGAGGAAGAATCCTATGCCGGGGCCAGGGTCATTCGCTGCCGCATCGAGGAGGGAAACTTCCTCCGCCGGGCTTTGCTTTTCGGCGATGCAGTGTGGGAGCATCTGCGGGCCCGGGAGGGGGCTTATGACGTGGTTCACTTTCGGGACATCTGGAGCGGAACTGCTGCCGTGGAAGCCAGACGCCACTTCGGATACCGCTACCGCACTGTCTTCGAGGCCAACGGCCTTCCCAGCGTGGAACTGAAATACCACTACCCGGCTGTAGCAGAGACCTCGCTTCCCAACAGGCTTCGGGCTCAAGAGCGGGAGTTGCTCCGGCGGGTTGATGCCGTCATCTGCGTGTCCCGGATAACGGAAATTTTCCTCCGCAGCCTGGGCGCACCGGTCGAGCGGATTGTCGTCATCCCCAATGGGGTTGACGTTGAATCCTTCCGGCCTGGCGGATGGCCGCCGCCTTCGCCGCCCCGACTGGTCTACATCGGCACCCTGGCTTCCTGGCAGGGGCTGGAGACGGTCATCGAGGCGATGCCTCTCATCCTGGCTGCTTTTCCCGATGCCTGCCTGCGCATAATCGGGCCGGGGAAGAGCAAGCGGCGGAAAATGCTGGAGAAGCTGGCCTCCAAGCTGGGCCTGGATGAGGAGACGGTGAGGTTTGAAGGGTCGGTACCGCCGGGGCAAGTTCCAGCCTGCATAGAAATGGCGTCGGTGTGTTTAATCCCCCTGGCGTATAACGACCGGAACGTGGTTCAGGGGTGCTGTCCTGTCAAAGTGCTGGAATACGCCGCTGCTGCTCGTCCCATCGTGGCAGCGGATTTGCCTGTAGTGCGGGAGTTGCTGGGAGAGGGAGAAGCCTTCTTCTTCCCGCCTGGGGACGCCTCTGCCCTGGCCGAACGGGTGGTTTATGTCCTATCTCATCCTGAGAAGGCCCGTGCCACGGCAGAACGGGCTCGCCGTCGAGTGGAGGAAGGCTTCACCTGGGAGAGGGCAGGGCAGCGGCTTCTGGAGATTTACAATTCTCTGTAAAGGGCTAGAATTGCTTCCACTTCCTGGCCGATTGTGAAGCGGTTGAGAATCGTCTGGCGGGCAGCGTGGCCCAGGCGTTCGCCTTTCTCCGGGTTCTGGAGAATGCGGGTGATGGCTTCCACCCACGCATCATCGTCACGAGGTGGAAGGAGAATCCCGTCAATGCCGTCTGTTATCACGTCCATCATACCGCCTACGGCGCTGGCTATCACAGGACGGCCACAGGCCATAGCCTCCAGCAGGGTGTTAGGCAGGCCGTCCCGCAGCGAAGGCATCACTACCACGTTCAAAAGGGCATAGTAGCGGGGCATCTCCTCGTGGGGCTGGGGAGGAACCACCGTCAGGGGCACCTCCGGGTGACGGCGCCGGAAGAAGTCCAGCATCTCCTGGGCGTCCTTGCGGGCACTGCCTATCAGGACCAATTGCGCCCCGGTGGCCTCGTGGATGCGGGGGAAGATGCGCAATAGCCTGCCCACGCCCTTCTTGGCCCTGGCTTCTCCCACAAACCCTACGATGGGACCCCGGTCGAGACCCAGGGTAGTTCGGAGTTCCGGGTCGGGGTCGGAAGGGGCGAAGAGGTCGGCATCCACGCCGTTGTGGATGACCCGCACGTCCCTGCGGCCCGATATGGCCTGGGCCTTGCGGGCCAGGTCCCGGGTGACGGCGGTTACTGCATCGGCCCACTCTAGGGCCTTGAAAGTGAAAGGAGCCCTGTTGGGGTCGAAGGGCATCACGTCCAGGTCGTTGCCCCTGGCGCTGACCACCGACTTCTTGCCCGTGTAGCGGGCCGCAAGGGCGGCGATGTAGCCGGCGTAGGCCAGGAAGTAACCGTGGAAGAAGTCGAAGTCCTCGGTAGCATCAAGTTTAACTGCCGTCTCGAACCAATCGGTCAGGGTATCCCGGAGGCGCTTGTGCGTGCCGAGACAATGGACGGTGATGGGGCCGTCAGATTCGGTGTGTACGGTGCCGGGGGAAAGGGCCTCGCTTACGGTTACCACGTGCACTGAGTGCCCGGCCTGGGCCAGGCTGTGGGCCATCCGCCGTACCGAGATAGCCAGCCCGCCTACTTGGGGCGGGTAGGTGTCGGAGATAAAGCAAACTTTAAAGCCGTCTTTATCAGGGCGGTTTCGCTGCCCCGATGAAAGCCCCTTCTCCGATGACGGCAAAGCCATCCTGGAAACCTCCGTGCAAGAGGCTCTGGGAAAAAGCCTTTGGCTTTTCTACTTGGTTTTGCAATGAACTACAAGGAGTTTAGATATGGCGAAGCAATGTGAGTTGATCATCGGTTATCTCCTGCCAAGGCGGTGCGAGGAGAAGGCCATCACCACATGCAGCAAATGTGGGCGTGCAGTGTGCGACCTCCACGCCCGTATGGGCGACGAGGGAATCCTGTGCCGTGATTGCTATGAACATGTGCCTCCTCGCACCCTCAAGGATAAACCCCGGCTGCCCGAATCGGTCCGAAAGGTCATCTACCGCCGGGAAGATTTCGACGTCTTTGAGGCCGAGCGTGAAGAGGAAGCCTTCGTATCGCTGAGTTAGACGTTCCTGTCCCTCCGAGTGGTCTCCCCTGATTGTGCAGGCGCTTCGCCACCTGACCAACACGGCATAAAGTTCGGACCACCAGAGAGCGCAGCGAGTTTTCGGTGTAAGTATCGGTTCTCCTCCAGGAAATCATCGCAGCAATGGCAGAGGGAGGGGCGGCCTTCCGGCTTCAACATCCCCAGGCGGAAGGAGCGGAAAGCCTCCCCTTCCCACACGGGCGTAAATCCCCCTCTTTTCACCACGTTACCCAAGGGCGTCAGCGAACGGGTCATACAGCAGGGGTAGACACGTCCCTTGGGGTCTATGAGCGAGTGGAGCCAGGGCATATAACAGGGCTGCTCCTGATAAAGCCCCCGGGCGTAGAGCCCGGCCTTGCTCAGCTCCCACTCGGCTTTGCTCCTGCCGAAGGGGTAAACCTCCTCGGCCTTTTCTATCATCCCATAGGCCAGGGCATGGTGGGCTATAAGGGGGGCGATTTCTTCGGTGTATTCCCTTATGCGCCGCTTGTTGAGCCGCAACTGTCCATCCGGGTCGTCCACCGGGATGAGGGTGAGGCGGTCGGCCCCGGCGTAGTGGGCGATTTCAGGGAGCCTGGCGAGGTCCCGGTAGTTGCATCGGGTGATGACGGTATTGATGCGGATGTGC
>Ga0164310_10002582_pt1 | contig 10441 bp, 10 predicted proteins | sample GuaBasSedimGuay1_FD_121795 | JGI IMG/M metagenome (GOLD analysis project Ga0164310, IMG submission 121795) | Subseafloor sediment microbial communities from Guaymas Basin, Gulf of California, Mexico - Guay1, Core 4569-9, 0-3 cm | ecosystem: Environmental > Aquatic > Marine > Hydrothermal vents... | reverse complement strand
TCAGGCACTCTTAAAGGCCTGGCTAGCTAAAGATCCTAAAGCTGTTGGTAAAGACTTCGAAGACTTTGTGCGTGGTTTCATGTTCCACAAAGGGAATTATACCAGTGGCGCTACTGAGTATACGCAATGGCTTGCTGAAGAAATAGAGTGGAATTTTGGGTTTGATCCTCGCAAGGTAGAACTAGATGACGAAGCTATGTCTACTACTGCGGCTGGACGCTATCGTGCTGTGCAAGCCGAGAGTGCTTATACGGGTAAGATCATTGAACATGAGAGCAAAGGCCCATATGATCGACCTGACGAACATCCTCGTCACTGTCCAGAGCATGCTGGTATTCAGCTTCGTAGAGTACCAACCGATCGACCTGATGGTTTAACACCTGATGGCGCTAAAGGTGGCGACGGCATCTATCAATGTCCAATAGATGGCGAAACATATTCGTATACTGGTGGCCACGAAGTAGAATTTAAGGGTAGCTCAGCATCGCAGACTGTCGACGGCATGAGCGGTTCTATGGAAGAAGCCAGTGGAACTGTATCAAGTGAAGCTCCTTACAAAATGGCTCAACCTGATTTTGAGCCAGTCGAACAAGATGAAGGTAGCTGGAACGAGAGACGTAAGCGTTTATGTCCGTTTTTAGCCAGTGAGGAAGAAACACCATGGGGGCTCGATATAGAGGAAAAACCAGAGAAAGACAAGTCAAAGAAAAAGACTAAGTCACAAGACAAATCTCTAAAGAAATCAAAGGAAAAAACGGAATCAAACGGTCAAACGAAAAAGGCCGACTTGTTTGGTCCAGTGCAAAAAATGACTCGCGATTGTCCAGATCATCCTGGATCGGCATTGGCACGAGTTTCCGATAAGGTATATCAGTGTTCTTTGGATGGGCGTATGTATGATTTTGAACGCGGATTTAAAACCGATGATGGCGAAGAGCATCATGGTGGATCTGTAGCTCAAATGACACCAGATTCTCCCGGATATTATCAGAGTCCTCATCCTCCTCATTTATTCCCCGGTGTTCCAAAAGATGCGGCTTTAGGCGATGTACTAACAAAACATGCAGGTGTCATTAAAGAAGCCTTAGATGCTAGAGGCTTAGAAACGCGTTTCTGCAATGATGTTTACGATGCATTAGCTGGTGATATGCAAGCTGCTCAGCGTGTTAATGACATTATTTCCCATATTCGTCAAGGAGATAATCGCCCTCTAGGCGTAGTTGCTCAGCAAATTTATGAGCAAATAGAAATGGAGACGGTAGAAAATGGCTGATATATGTAAAGTTTTTGTTGGTGCCAGCATAGGTCCAACAGCTAAAATATATCGTTTTGATGGCTTTTCCAATACTGTTGTCGACTCTTTTGCTCTCGGTTATGTATACGGTCTAAGCGCCGATGTACATGATGGCGATTTGTATGTGTCTCATACATGGGCTGCTCAAGAAGTATGGAAGTATGATGGTTTTTCCAATACTGTAGATGGTTCTTTTAGTATTCCCCATAATGGCACTGGAATGACTATCATGGGTGGTAATTTGTATACCGTTAGTTATGGCACCAATAAACTATATAAACACAATGGTATTTCTGGCACAGTAACAGATTCGTTCACTGTTCCATATCCCGGCTCAGGTGGTCCCACGAGTTTAACAAATGATGGGACTAACCTGATGAACGGATATTATGCTTCAGGTGGTCAATATACCAAATACAGTGGCGATAGCTCTACTGTTCTAGCAAGCTTTAATCCTACTGGGAAACCACCTGGTACAAGTTATCCTTGGGGCATTGCATGGGACCCAGATAACAGCAATTTAGTTGTAGATTGGCATCAAGGTGGTGTAGAGCATAGTGGTTTTTCAAATACCAAAACCGGTAATGTCGTTAATACTTGGGTTGCTACTCTCAATGCTGATTCGCAAGCAGATATCTTCTTTTATGTAGAACAAATTGACAAAGCCACGATTACATTGCAGTATGAAACAGCTACCTCTGGTATCTTTGCAGATGTTACATCGGCTTTGGGCAACATAGGAGCTGATGTAGTGATAGATGGGTCTAAAGCGGCCTATTGGGACAATCCTAGTCAAGATAGATCGGAGATTGATGTCGCTTCAACGCGTATGCGTATTCAGGCAGTATTAGATCCAGGAAACACAGGATCTTATACCGCGGTAAGTGTTTCAGCGCAACAGTTAAGCACAGCAGATGGAACGGGTGATGTGGGCGATGTAAAAGTAACGTACGAAGTAACGTAGTATGAGGAGTAAAGATGCCATTAGGAGATAAAATTCTTAAACATCCAGCGCGTGAAGAGATAGACAAAAGACTTCTGGCTGGAGAAAGCGTAAAAGAAGTAGAAAAGTGGCTCAAACAGAAATATTCAAATCAACCTAAGTACTGGGTCAACTATATGACCCTACAATCATATCGCAAGCACAGGTTGAATTTAGACGGAGAAATACTAGCAGAAGTTAAAGCTGAACGTACACAGCTTATTTCTCAAGAGCGTGAGAGAAAAAAACAAGCACTAGTAGAGCAAGGACAGGAGTATCAAGCCGCAAAAACACAAATAGCTCATCAATTGTTAGATTCCAATAATCTTATCCTTGATTTGCAAGATAAGATTTGGGAACGCATTCAAATTCTTGAGCAATCAGAGATAAAAGAGCACTTAAAAGATTCGGTCATCGTACAGTATATTACGCAATTGCGACAATTGTTAATTGATTACCATAAGCTTTTAGATGACCAGGATCGCGCAGCGGCTCGAAGTCAAACGAATATCACAATTGATGTGGGTAAGATTCAAGAAGAACAGCGCCTTTTAAAAGAAGCGATTAAAGAAACTTTTCTTGAAATAGCTCCTGAGCTATTGCCTTCGTTTTTAGAGAGATTACAACAGCGGTTACAAGGTGCCGATTTGGAGCCTGTTGACAATTCTGCTGAGCAAAGCATATTAAGTCCAACGACACCTCCAGATGTCGACATCGAAGCTGGATCGGTGAATATCGCTATAAAGACATAACATGCATAAACTTAGTTATCCGCAACAACACGCTTTTGATAAGCCCTTTAGCGAGAGTCATCTTAAGCAATGGCGAGAGCTACAGGCACAGATAACTGTTTTAACGCGTGCATACCCAGAATATACACGCTCTGAGTTAATTAATCGCTTAACACCCAAGTGGTCTGGTCAAGACAGAGAGCGTTTTACCAGATGGCTTAAATTCTATGCCGGTCACGAGGACAAAAAGTACTCAGCCAGTGATCGTCTTTTGGTGAAAATAGCTCGCTACACTCTATATTTGGGAAGACGTCGTCTCAGTGCTGAGGCAAGACATTTACGCAATATTGCTCTTGGTATTTGTGCTCCGTATACACGCACAATAACCAATGGAACATTGCGCGCACTGATACGATGGGGTGCAGAAGACGTCAGTTCAGGACAAGCATCTCAACTGATAGAACAAATCGATCGCTTGATAGATCAAAATCAGAGTGAAGACAAAGACGAATATACGTGGAAAGAAATTAAGCAGTTATGCATAGAAGCAGATGCACCTGATGTTAAGAAATATTTAGCCCAAACCTATTTTATTGATTCAGGAGTTCCCGAAGATGACGAAGAAGTGTGGGATGAGGATGATTTTATAGGTGATTTAGAAGATTTGCGTGACGCATTAGGCTCAGAAGAGCAAATTCCTTTCGAAGATACTGCGCAACCCGAAGAGGATTTAGAAGTTGAAACGGCAAAAGAAGCGATCGCCGAATACAGCATGAAGGATCTAAAAAGGCTTGGTCCTCGAGATCAATGGGCTAGTATTTTAGAAGACGAGTTTTACAATTTGATTGGCGAACATCGCAGAGAAGAGCTGAAAATAACTGGCGATGACTTACTAGAGTTAGTGCAAAAAGGTGATGCAGGCTTTGATATTACTGATCAGGGACATTTCATAGAATTCAACTTATTATTGCAAAACCCCACTATGGATACACAGTCTGCTCGACGGCGAGCACGTGAATTGCAAAGAGAGCTAAAGAGAGAACAACAAAAAGAACAACAACAAACAGAACAGAGTCAATAATATGGCCACCTTGCAATTTGAACAAAGTACTCAATTGGATGATCTTAAAAAGAAGCTGCGTAGTCGTGTAAGATCTATAGAGCGTTTAACGGATCAATTAATTGATCAACAGCTTCTTGGTCCTGGAGAAGAAGGAAAGCAAAAGGGCGTTTATATTTCACGTATTCTTCAAAAGCTCAAAGAAGAAATTGATCTATTACGGCGTCCAGATCTCATAGATGCTCGTCACGCAAGGACTATAGCTCTGCTTCAGCGTTGCGGGTACGCTGATATTGCTGCTCGCCTCCAAGGATCGCGTCGTATTATAGCACAACATAGTGGCTTAGTTAAAACTGCTCAAGCTGGAGAGACGCGTCATAACAATGTAGATCAAGCTATTCAAGCAGTACGAGCTGAGATAAATACATTGAGTTATACCAGGCATTTGCATAATTTGTATGAAATCTTGACCTTTTTAGATCAGCAAGGGCGTGGCTCAGAAGTAGATGCAATTGCAAAAGTCATACGGGATGACCTGCCTTCCTTGGAGGGCATTACGAAGAAATTAACCGATGTTTTTACAGCACTAGGAAGACTTCCTTTAGAGGCCGCATAGATAATAATGCATGAGCTTGTCAAAATAGCTTTTCAACTACATCAAAAAGGCTTATCGGTATTATCTGACGAAGCCAGTCGTCTCGCTGTGGAAATTTCGGGAGATCCTATAGAAAATGTATTATCAGCTTATCGTCATATTCACGGTGTTGATATATCAAGGCGCCTAGCTGGTAATCAGACGGTTTGTGCTCATTGGCAGGGCGATAATGATGATTGGTGTGATCATTATGCACAATACACTTATCGTGGTCAACCCCTTTGTTATAAGCACTTCCGTTTCGTAGCGCGCAAAGAGCCAACGCATCATGATTTGTTAGCAAGTTTACGCGCTACAGCTACAATCCGAAAGAACAATCTACCTTCAAAACAACGTTGTCCTTTCGGTTTGTCTATTCCTCGTAGTTGTTCGTTTGTGGGCGAGGCGATTACATTAATGGAGCCAGACGAACAAGATTTCAAACAGAATCGTCGCATTTATAATGAGGCACGCGAGGGGAATAGATGTCCATATGCTGCCAAAATTGTAAAAACCAAGAAGGCAGTTGATTGCAATTTTGGTACTTCCACAGAGGGACTAGAGACACCAAAGCTATATCATTCATCGCCTATCTATCCGCGTTTGTGGGAGGGTTTCAACACAGTTAATCTTGATCGCAACTATCACCAGTATCGAGACTTCAACTATGTTTCGGTATACGGTTCTAGGGAGAATAGTCATGAAGAAGTCAGAGCGGACCAAAATAGTTGATCGAATACATGCTCGTGCAACAGCGTTAAAGGATGACGCACTAGCTTTAAAGAAAGATTTCAGTTTCAAAGGATTATTTGCTCTGGTTCAGAGTATTGCTGAGACAGTTGAGCAAGAATATCAAGGTGCTCAAGGTCTTTTTAAGAAAGAAGTAGTTATTGAAACAACATTAGATCTATATGATCGCAACAAATGGGACTTTACTCCAGGCGTTCCCAGCTTTATTGAGAAGAAACTCCTTAAGTTTGTGCTCAATAGAGGTATTGATTATATCGTAGATGTATTAAATAAGTATGTGTGGAAAAAAGAAGACTAATGAAGCATGCTTTAAGGCAGTGTGAGATTTGTGGTGAAAATCGCGTTCGTGATTATCACCATATTGTGCCTAAATGTTTGGGCGGCTCCGACAAGTCTTGGAATCGTGTGAATTTATGCCCGACGGATCACCGATTAGTTCACAAAGGCTTAATTGTGATAAATGGTTGGGATGACTTAGGGTATACACACGAACTCAATTATAAACGTGTCGAAGCCGCCCAAGCAACACCTCTAATTCCTAAAGAAATACAACATAAAAAGCGCGTTACTCGCAGTAAAAGAGTTACAGCAAACATCAGAACAGCATAGGATATTTTTTATGGCTACTATGACACATGAAGTCGAACTCGACCCACAAGAAACTGGATCCTTTGTTGTTGAAGCAGACAACGAAGAAGAAGTTGCTCACATTGTTGAAGCAGACGATGCTGATGAGACTCTGATCGTTTCTTTGGAAGATGAGGAAGAACCTCAACAAACTGCAACAGCTGAATTGTGGGCCTCGTCAGAGGAGTTTTTACGTTTTGTGCGTAAAGCTGCTGAGTACGATGCATGTGTCAATAAGCATAGCGTAAATACTCTGCGTGCTGCCATAGCCCACTTACAGGATGTTAGTCGCGAAATTGTTCGTACCGCTATATCTACTGATTTCGACAACGATCAACTTGCCGAGCTAGATCGGTTAGAGGAACACATTGAGCGCGATACAATTGAGTTGACCGAAGCACTTGTTAATTTAGAGGCGGCACGTAACAAGGCTATTGTAGGCGATCTAGAGTCAAAAGGTCTCATTAAGAAAGCTTTCAAATCGGCAGATGTGCAATTATTTGCTGATCCGTTTACCTATGGAATTACACGACTTTGTATTAATGCCAAAGTAGCAAATGGCAAGAATATTGAAGAGGTTTTCGCCCAATTATCAGAGCATTTTGATTTAACCGATCGTGAGAAATTTGCAGTAGCACTGTTGATGCGTGATTCTGGCTACCCAATTCGCGGTAGTTTAATTGGTGATATAGACCAAATCAAACAATACTTTGGCTAATATGAAAAAACGTGCTTTTAATGATATGCTTGGCAAAGGATTTGACTCCAAGCATCAAGAACGTTTGCTCTGGAAATGGTTCGAAGAGGGTTGTAAGGGCTCTAGTATTGATGGCTCTTCAAGCTGGGATTACGAATGGGTTCCAGAAGTATACGCAAAACATGGTCATGCCACTGAAGAATTCAAAGGTTTTACCAATTGGCGAAGTCCTTGTGCCAGTGTTATTCAGCGTTTATTGGTGTATGGTACTGGTTTAGAAATGCAAGGATTTGTTCGCGAAGCACACATAATTGATAGAGCTCTCTATCGATTGGTGACAGCAGGTTCTTCTTCTCGTGTTGTTACAGCAAATTATCTCGAACATATTAAAGAGCGTACTGGTCTGCATCAACCTTTTTCTACCGTAGATGAGGCTTTAAGCAATTTCAGTCAGCGTCTAGGGCTCGACACGACAACTCGGCGTGCTTTATCAGAAAGAGTATACAAAATAGGTGCGGATGATTTTATTAAAGAGCGTGATCAAGACTTAGAGGATGCTGCTGAAAATCCTGCATTGGCTGAATGGGGGCTAGGTCTTGATCGAGAACAGTTCAGTAGCGATGAAGAATACAAGAAGGCCAAAAAACTTCATCGCTTACGTATGGAAAAGAAGCGTGACGAGTATGGTCCAGAAATAGAAGATGCAGAAGATGAAAGAAGTTTTGAGTTAAAAGACAATGCTCCATTTAATACTGTAACCATGTAGGGTTCGACATATGGCGACTAAAATATACCAATACTCACAAGAGTTAGTTGCTCCTCAGTCTCCTTCGGCACCTCTTATTGCACAAGGGAAAAGAATGATACGTATAGCCGAATTGACTCTTGATGATGTTAGGAATACATATCGTTCTGATGCAAAACGAGCAAATGCCTTGTATCATGGCGCCAAAGCATATATTAGATTTTCGGGCCCAATTACTTTTGATACGGAAGTTTTCAGTGATGTCTTAGAGGGTAGAGTAGACAAGGATGCAAAACCCACAGTAGTAAAATATCCACCTCTCAAAAGAGGTGAGCCTGTAGTCGCCACGGTGATGGGCATCGCTGCTTTACGGGGTGAAAACCGCAAAGCGTGGCTTTTTAACATATTCCACCAAGCAGTGGGTGAGATTCTCAAAGATATCGAATTATTTTTACAACAATTGGGCGAAGAAGCAGATCAGGTTGGAGATACGGAATTAATACACGAGCTAGAACAAGTAGAGAACAAATTAATTAACGAATTTTACGCAGCTGGTAGCGAGGAAGCAGATCGTTCTAAAGCACAAAAACGAGATGATCTTGAAGCACTATTTGAGGCGCTACCAGAGCCATTTGTGCAGCAGTTAGCTCGCTGTATTGCTCGTGTCAAGGTTTCACTCGACATAGACGAAATAGGTGAAGAACAAGAGTATACATTCAGACCATATTCGGGCACCAAAGAACGTCCTACTAGTTCTCGCCCGGGAGCACAAGACATATATACCTCGCAAAGGTATGTTAGTTTTTATGTGATGAATGACTTTAGAGCTCAAGCATATGTATTGCCTCCACGCGATATGTTAGCTCTGACTCAAGTAGTGGTAGTAGGAGATCAGCAGGATCTTCAAATTCTGAGTTCGGCTGCTTGGGATTGGCTTGATCCTCAAGATATGATTAATAAAACTGGAGTTGGTCCTGACGGTGTACAAGATCCAGCAAAGTTACAAGCGTTTGCTGTCAATTTTGGCACAGGTCCAATCCCAGTTATCAATGCGAGAGAAGGTCTATCAGCACAAGATGTCATGGCAGGTATGGAGGGCGCTGAGGGTTCATCGCCTATTCCGATCAAGGAATTCTCGCAAGAAGGCTTTATTATGAAACGCATTAAGGTTCCATTGGTGCAGAATAATAAGCCTTATGTTTTTGTGGAAATTCCTCTTCCTTTAGTAGATAATCCAGATTATACTTTTGACACCTCTTTACTTAGTGGTAAAGAAAATGTCGAGGCTGCAGCTCAGCGCATTTTGAACGCAGTAGTAGATGATGTGCCATTATTTCATAGAGAAGATGAAGATACGTCTGAAATGACAGCTTTTTCTTGGGTTGATTTTAGATTACGCCAAGAAGGTGTAAAAGAGAACATGCAGCAGAATTCAAATCTCTTACTAGGTGAGGCTTGGTCAGGACATGAACTGGGCGATACTGAACACTTAGTAAAGTTTCCTGTTGGTTGGAAAAACCTTGGGCTTGCTTATTCTTCTGAAGAGGTAGCGAAGAGAGTAGAACAAGGCGAATTGCCGGATCCCGCCAAGTTCAAGAAGACAGTTGTACCTGGTGCTGCAAAGAAAACGGTTGCACCCACAACGATTCCAGCTTCAGAGGTTCCACAGGAACTGGATCAACGCTTCAATGAAGCATTGGTGGCTTTGATGGGAAGTCCCCGATACATTGAGTTGTTGCAGGAAGACGCACAGAAGTGGGGTACTTTATCACTTAAAATTGGCAAACTGCATGGGATAAATTTTACGAAAGCCTGTGAGTTGGTTAATCAATTATTGGACAAGTGGGAAATAACATCAGTGCGAGCACCTTCAGTAGAAGAAATTGCAGAAAGTAGCAGTCCAGCTCCAAAACCCAAGCCAGCAGGCAATCCTTTTGCAAAAGGTGATTTTTCTCGAGCAGTTCTCGAAAGATTTGGGCAGATCGCAGGAACAGAAGAAGAGATATACGTAGATCTTGCTACTGGTGAATCGTATGATACAGAAGAGGAAGTGCAGCAAGCCATTATTGATAGGTTGGGAGTTGATGGACGTCTTGAAGAGTATACCGATGATTTAAGCAAGTTGTTCATTGGATTTTTCACTAAACTTCAAGATGAGGCTCAGGTTGAGCCTCAGTCGCAAGATGGTCAAGTTATTGATTTTCCTTCTTATGAAAGAGAAGAAGTCGAGGAAGTTCCGGAAGAAGAATTACCGTTAGAGACGTTCCCGCCAGAGGAAGCAGAAGAGCCATATCCAGAAGAAGAGGCATTGCCTTTAGCTGCTTCATTGGCGCAGCGTTTCGCATCACTTGCTGATCGTTGTGATCAGTTGGGGTTGTTTATAGAAGCGAACGAGATTGATCTTTTTCTTAGAAAACGACAGTCAAAATCCTCGTAAAGGAGAGAAAAGTTATGACCACTAAACGAGCTCAAGAGGGCGAGCACATTGGTGAAACAGGCGAAGTCTGGGAAGAATTTATGAACAGTGAATTTGCCGAGGAAGCATTGACCGAAGAGGGGCTTGTTGAGGAAGCCGCTAGTAAAAAGACGGTGAGGAAAGCTGCTTATGAGCAATTTTTGGCCGAAGAGACCGGTGGTCCCAATAAACTCGGCGAAGGCCCAGTGCAAGACGAAGTTGCCATTGCCCATCCTGGCGGCGGAACCACTACCGAAGGCGTTTCTGGCGTAAGTAGTGAGCGCAGTCAAGGTGACGGCTTTTCACCTCAGTACGAGATGCAGCCTGCGGCCGTTCCCGCTACTGGTGATGGTGCTCAAGTCGAGACGATCGTCGAACAACAAGACAAAGATATGCAGTCGGCTACTAGTCAACCAACCGGGATGCCGAATGCAAATAAGGGCGAACCAGGTGGGCTCAAGTGGGC
>Ga0164310_10002581_pt1 | contig 10444 bp, 8 predicted proteins | sample GuaBasSedimGuay1_FD_121795 | JGI IMG/M metagenome (GOLD analysis project Ga0164310, IMG submission 121795) | Subseafloor sediment microbial communities from Guaymas Basin, Gulf of California, Mexico - Guay1, Core 4569-9, 0-3 cm | ecosystem: Environmental > Aquatic > Marine > Hydrothermal vents >... | reverse complement strand
GGGGTGTATCAAAAGGCATTTTTAACCGCAAAGTTCGCCAAGAAGTCGCAAAGATCGCAAAGGGCTAATTATCCATTTATAAAAACGTTGCCTACTTATTTCTGTGGGAGGGCTCTCCAGAGCTCGATTCCATCGGCGTCTGGAGACGCCTCCTACAATCTGTTTTTAAGGTGCTTTTCCGAATCTGGGTTTAATATTTTTATTGAAAATTAGCTGCGATTTGTTTACCAGTAGGGATTAATTATTCCTTGGGAGGGTGTATGAAGGGCAGACGGCAGTATCCGAATCGAAAACGGACACGAGTGACTCGCTCATCGCGTTTTTTCCCCCGAATGTTAATTGGGATGTTGGTTTTCACCGTATTGGCTTTAGCCTACATTCGGTTGCGGGAATTTATTAAGGCTGAGGTGCGACAGGTAGAAAAGCTGGAAAGAACGGTTCACAAACTGGTAGAGCAAAACAAACGTTTGCAAGCCGAACAAATTGCACTTTCCAGTGCCGAACGGCTTTATCGTTACGCTACAGAGAAGCTAAATATGAATGAACCGACAACTGAACCCGTAGTGTTGTTTTACGACGATCATCTGTTCCCGAGGAAACCACCTCAGTCGCCATCCCTCAGAGAGAACCTTTTGCAAACTAACCCTGAGTTGTTGGCTCAATTAATTCACAAGTGATTGGCTATGGCTTCACCTAATAACAGATCGCGAAAATTGATTTACGCCTGGATAGGAATCTTCAGCCTATTTTGGATTGTTTTAGTAGGACATTTTTTTGTTATTCAGGTGTTGGAAGGCGAGGAGTGGGCAAAACGAATTCCCCAACAGTCAAAAAGGCGTCTTACTTTAGAGCCTCAGCGAGGTATCATCTATGATCGCAATTTCAATATGCTGGCTTTCAATCTGGCGCGTTTTTCTTTTGGTGCTAATCCGGGACGGGTTAAACATCCCCAGAAAATAGCAGCGCAGTTGGCTAAAGTTACTGGGGAAAGTGCTGAGTTTTATCTCAAACGGTTACGGTCAAAAAAAAGTTTTGTTTGGCTGACTAGAGGGATGCTGCCGGAGCAAGTTGAGCAGTTGAAATTTCCTCCAAGCTCCGGTATTACTACAATTAAAAAAAGTCAACGATTTTACCCTAACCATAACTTGGCCAGTCAGGTAATTGGTTTTGCTAATATTGACAATTTAGGCATAAGTGGAGTAGAATTGCAGTACGATGAGCTACTGCAGGGCAAAACTGGCTGGAAGGTAATATTGGTCGATGCTACTCATAAGCCGGTGGCAGAAGTAGAACTTCCGGAGAAAAGCCCCGTAGATGGATGCAGCCTGGTGTTAACAATCGATCGGGAATATCAGATGATTGCTGAGGATGAGTTAGAGAAAGGGATTGAAAAATATGGAGCAAAGGGTGGGGTAGTGGTAATGTTGGATCCACGTTCTGGAGAGGTATTAGCAATGACTTCCTTGCCAGATTACGATCCCAATTTTCCGGGTAAATTTTCGGCCTTTGAGCAAAAAAATCGTGTTATTACCGATGGGTACGAACCTGGTTCTCCATTCAAGATTGTCACTGCGGCTGCAGCGTTGGAAAAACACATCGTGTCTCCCAGGGACAAAATTGATTGTGAGAATGGTGTCTATCAGGTGCCGGGGGGAAGAATTACTGATCACAAAAGGTTTTCGGTGTTGACTTTTCAACAAGTAATTGAAAATTCGTCCAATATTGGTATGGCCAAGATAGCGCAGAAGGTGGGCGCCGATCAAATCTATCGCTATGCAAGAGCTTTTGGAATTGGCAATCCAACAGGTATTGATTTACCCGGCGAAATAGCAGGGGTGTTGAGAAATCCGGTCTACTGGAGTGCCAGCGATCTCTATCGAATCGCAATTGGTTACGGCGTGTTGGTAACACCATTGCAATTAGCCTGTGCCTATGCGGCTATAGCCAACAACGGAATACTAATGAAGCCCCGAGTGGTTAAAGCTGTGCTTTCTGAACACGGCGAAATCTTAGAAGAAAAGGAACCAGTGACTATCCGAAGAGTAGTCTCAGAGTCTACCGCGAAAATATTACGACAATTCTTTACTGGTGTAGTAGAACGAGGGACAGGCATTCGTGCCAGGATTGCCGGAGTAAAAGTGGCTGGCAAGACCGGAACTGCCCGTAAGTACGATCCTAAAGCGGGAAAATATTCCGATAAAAGATTCATCGCTACTTTCGTGGGATTCCTTCCCGCCGATAATCCTACCTTAGTATGCCTGGTGATGATGGATGAGCCACGCAACTCTTATTACGGAGGTCAAACGTGTGCCCCAGTGTTTAATCGTATTGTCAGGCGAGTATTGGATCTAATGCAATCCAAGCAAATATTGGCTGCTCAAGATTTAAACTACTCTTTTTCCTCGGTTTCACAGCAGGGGAGTTTCTTATTGTGTGGAGCAAGAAACCACGAGATGCAACTGACATCAAGAACTCCCACCACTATTTCTGACAACCAGATCGTTCTGCCTGATTTAAGAAGGATGAGTTTGCGAGATGCCGTCAAACTATTGACCGATATAGGCTGTAAAGCGAAAATAATCGGTACTGGTAGAGTTGTAGCTCAGCAACCAGATGCGGGGACAGTAGTATCGAAAGGGCAGCTGTGTGTGATTTATGGTCAGCCCAAAATGTGAGTATTAGGTTTTAATATGAAACTTTCTTCACCTCTGGTATTAAAAGAGATAATTACTGCTACTCAGGCTGATCTTTTTCCTGGCGAAAGGTGGGCAAGTTTGTCTTATTTTCAGGTTGACGGAATATCAATTGATTCGCGTCAGATTGAAAAAGGGGAACTATTCTTTGCTCTGCGAGGCAATAATTTTGATGGCCACGATTTTGTGGAACAGAGCTTGAACAAAGGGGCAGCAGCGGCAGTAGTAACTCGAAACTGGTTCGAGAAGCAAACTCCAAAACCCGCCGGACTTTTTATGATTGTGCCGGATACTTTGCAGGCGTTCCAGGAACTGGCTAGCTACTATCGACAAAAATTTTCGGTGACAGTGATAGCTATTACAGGTACTAACGGCAAAACTACTACCAAGGAGATGGCCTATCGAGTATTATCTCAAACAGTTACTGCTCTCAGAAATCCTGGCAATTTAAATAACCATATCGGGGTGCCACTTACTTTGTTTCAGTTGAAACCGGAAGTTTCAGTGGCTGTTGTCGAGATGGGGGCTAATCACTTTGGTGAAATTCAACGTTTGTGTGAAATCGCTCGACCGGATGTGGGATTGATTACTAATGTGGGAGCAGGACATTTAGAATTTTTTGGTAATGTGCGAAACGTAGCACGGGCTAAAGCAGAGTTGTTTGATTATTTAAATGCCACCGGAATTGCTTTGGTAAATCTGGATGATCCTCTAGTAATGGAAGTTGCCCGGCGCGTACAACATCGCCGTACCTTTGGTTTCTCATCCGATGCCGAAATTAAAGGGACTTACCTGGGAATGGATGTGCTGGGACATCCAAGTTTTAAACTTCAGAACAAGACAGTGATAAAATTAAAGGTGTTGGGAAAGCATCAGGCCAACAACGCATTAGCTGCTGCAGCAATTGGCATTCACTACAATATCTCATTGACTGCGATTAAGGAGGCGCTTGAGGCCTATGAAGGATTAAGCAAACGAATGGAATTTGTAAAACTAAAAGGTAACATTCTATTGCTGAACGATACCTACAATGCTAATCCCGATTCCATGCAGCAGGCTTTGAAGACTTTGCAGCACGTGGCACGAAATCGGGGCGGACGAAGCTTTGCGGTGCTTGCCGACATGTTAGAACTGGGGCAACAAAGTGTCGGGGCGCATAAGCAAATAGGCTTACTGACTTGCCAACTGAAAGTAGATTTTTTGATTACCTTTGGCCAGCAGGCTCAGGGAATCTCCGAGACAGCCAAGCAACATGGATTGCAACAGAGTTTCCATTTTGATGATAAGGCGGAAATTGTTAAATTCATTCTTTCGCATTTGCAAGAACATGATGTAATTTTAGTAAAGGGGTCACGGGGGATGCGGATGGAGGAAGTTGTCGAAGAATTGAAAACAAGGATGACGATTTGATAATTATCTGAAGGTTTTAGCTCAAGCCATAAAGGAATGTCCCTATGCTTTATCATTTTTTGTACCCGCTAAAGAGTTATTTTTTTGGATTCAATGTTTTTCGCTACATTACCTTTCGTTCGGGGGCCGCGGCTGTTACCGCTTTATTGATTAGTTTTATTGTAGGTCCGATAATCATCAGGTGGTTGCAGCGAAAACAGATTGGCGAGCTTATTCGTGATGAGCTTCCATCACGGCATTTGCAAAAGAAAGGCACTCCCACCATGGGAGGGTTCATTATTCTTATTGCTATTTTAGTACCGGTACTGCTTTTTGCGCGGTTAGACAATATCTTTATTCAGGTTATGCTGCTTACAACCGTGTGGATGGGAGGTATCGGTTTTTTAGACGATTATCTTAAAATAGTGAAGAAAAAATCCAAGGGTCTCATTGGCCGTTACAAATTAGCAGGGCAAATCTCTTTTGGAGTAATTATTGGTCTGGTAGTGTCGTTTTCACCGGTATTCGAGGGAATAAGCACCCGTACCTTTCTACCTTTTTTCAAGAGTTACATGATTGATTTTGGTTGGCTGTATTTGCTTATGGTAATTTGTGTCATTGCGGGTACCTCGAATGCTGTCAATCTTACTGATGGGCTGGATGGACTGGTTGCTGGTCTGGTAGGGATTGCTGCAATAGCCTGGGCAGCCATCAGCTACATTACTGGGAGAGTTGATTTCAGCACTTATCTTAATGTAGTGTACCTAAAAGGTGCTGGAGAGTTGACCGTGTATTGTGCTGCCATGGCAGGAGCTTGTCTGGGGTTTCTTTGGTTCAATGCCCATCCGGCAGAAGTTTTTATGGGCGATACCGGTTCGATGACTTTAGGAGGCGCCCTGGGAGCATTGGCCATTCTAACAAAAAAAGAACTATTGTTGTTAATCATCGGGGGAGTATTTGTGGCAGAAAGTCTTTCGGTGATCATTCAAGTGATTTCGTATCGCTATCGTGGTGGTAAACGGGTGTTCAAGATGGCTCCATTGCACCACCATTTCGAACTTTTGGGTTGGCACGAATCCAAAATAGTGGTACGATTCTGGATCATTGGCATTCTCTTATTATTACTAAGCCTTACTACTTTTAAAGTACGTTAAAAATATGGAAAAAAAGGGTCAGTACAACTCACGACTAATTATTGTTGTGATCATACTGCTCTGTGTCGGGGTGGTGATGGTCTACAGCGCCAGTCATCACATCGCTTTCAAGCAAGTGAAAGACAGTAATTTTTTCGTTAAAAGACATGTGCAGCGTGTAGTCATAGGCATACTTGCCATGATAGTTGCTATCTTGGTACCATACGATAGGCTATTGCGTTTTTCAAAGTGGTTTCTGGTAATCGGTTTGTTATTTCTGGTAGCAATATATTTTGTGGGGGTAGATGTAAATGACCAGGCTAAACGTTGGATTAGAATAGGAAGTGTCCAATTCCAACCAGTCGATTTTGCTCGGTTATGTTTGATCATTTACCTTAGCGAAGCCATGGCTCACAAACAAAAATACATTCAAGATTTTAAACAAGGGCTATTACCTCAGGCAATAGTATTGGTGGCGTACACAGCCTTGCTTATGTTTCAACCCGATCTGGGTTCTGCTCTGCTTCTTGTTTGTATTGCTATGACCATCTTCGCAACTGCTGGAGCTAAAATTAAACATTTAGTTTTAATATCAATCTCAGGTTCTCTCTTTGCACTGTTCATTAAAGGCTATCAGATTGAACGTGTAAAATCCTTTGTCGAATCAATCAAAATGGGAAAACCGATAAGTTATCAAATTGAGCAATCTCTTATTGCCTTGGGTAATGGTGGCTGGTTCGGGGTAGGATTGGATCACAGTACTCAAAAATTGCAATTCTTGCCCCAGCCATTTACCGATTTTATCTTTTCTATTGTAGGTGAAGAATTTGGTTTTGTTGGCGTAACAGCAGTGTTATTTCTGTTTTTGCTGGTTATTGTAGAAGGATACCGCATCGCCTTGAATGCTCCCGATGAAGGCGCACGATTGTTAGCTACTGGACTTACTACCTCGATTGCTCTTTACGCTTTTGTCAATGCCGGAGTGGTTTCAAACTTATTGCCGACCAAAGGATTGCCGATGCCTTTTATTAGCTATGGTGGCTCCTTTACCGTTTCGATGTTGATTAGCGTTGGTATTTTGGTAAATATTTCTCACTATTGTGCTACGAAGAGTAGAGGATAACCCCCATGCAGGCAACAGGCTTTCATCTTGCAGGGGGGGGAACCGGAGGGCACCTATTTCCTGCACTGGCTATCGCTGAAGCGCTGCAGGAGCGCTTTCAAGATTGTGAGATTTCCTTTTGGGGAACAACCCGAGGTGTCGAAAGCCAAATCCTACCTCAAAAGGGTTATCGGTGGTACCGTATTTGGGTGCAAGGATTTCTGCGGCGGTGGGATCTAAAAAACTTATTGTTTCCTTTTACTCTATTAGCCAGTTTTATTAAAATTGTTGTCGTTCTTCTTTGGCATCGTCCCCAGGCAGTAATCGGTACAGGGGGATATGTAAGCGGACCAGTAATATTGGCTGCTTTTTTGTTGAGAATTCCCTGTTTTATTCAGGAACAGAATGTTTTTCCTGGTGCGACCAGTCGAATCTTGTCACGAATTGCTAAACGGATTTATTTGAATTTTGAAGCATCACGTTCCTATTTTAGAAACCAGGCGAAAATTCTGGTAACCGGCAATCCGGTAAGGTTAGAATTGCGTCGGGTAAATAGAAGAACTGCTCTGCAGAAATGGAATTTATCACCCCAACTAAAAACACTTTTTGTTTTCGGTGGGAGCCAGGGTGCTCATCCCCTAAACAAAGTGATGCTGGAAATTGCCGCTAGTTTGGTTAATAAATTACCTCTTCAAATTATTTGGAGTACCGGTAAGTTGGACTACATGAAGGTGCTTAAGAATACTGCTTTGCATCGCCAGAAGATCAAGGTATTTGAATTTATTGATGATATGGGTGCGGCTTATGCTGTCAGCGATTTAGCATTATGTCGCGCTGGAGCTACCACTGTGGCAGAATTGAGTTTTTGTGAAGTGCCGCCAATTTTAGTGCCATACCCTCATGCCACTGCCGGACATCAAGAATTCAATGCTCGGGCTTTAGAAAAAGCGAATGCAGCAGTTTGCATTCTGGAAAATGAACTTTCCGCAAAACGTTTGTTCGATTTAGTGGAAGCTTTAGTTACTAATGAGGAAAAATTGCAACAAATGCGGACAAATCTGCGCCTTTTTGCTCATCCCGACGCTGCTAAGACGATAGTAGAAGATATTGTCCGAACTCTACGACGAATAGAGTGATGGGTAGAATCAAACTTCAAACAGCAGAAAAAGCTTTGGCCCGCCTTGCCGAAGAGCTGAGAACGAAAATAGCAGGTGAAGTTAGGGTAGCAGAATCACTTGCCAAACACACGTCTTACCAAGTTGGAGGAGCAGCAGATTTTTATGTGATTCCAAGTTCAATGGAAGAAGTTGTGGAGGTGTTAAAATTTGCCCGTAGACAGGCTTTGCCACTGTTTGCTATCGGACGTGGCACTAATTTGCTTGTTAGCGATGCGGGTTTTCGTGGCATCGTGCTTGATTTGTGCCGAGTTTGCAAAAGGTTAGAACGTGATGGGCAACGCATTTTCGCCGGGGCAGCAGTGCTGCTTCGAGATCTTATCAAGTATTCTGTGTCGCAGGGGCTTGGTGGCTTGGAAAAGCTTGCAGGAATACCGGGAACCGTAGGCGGTGCACTCCACATGAACGCTGGTGCCTTTGGGACAGAAATCTCGGATTGCCTTTGTGAGGTAGAGCTGATGGATTTTTCCGGAAGAATTTTTCGACGACGCAAAGAAGAGATTCCCTTCGGCTATCGTCTGGGTATGACAGAGCCAGAGACAATAATTTTGGGGGCTGAGTTTCTGCTGGAACCTGCAGATACTACCAGGTTGCAAACGATAGTCGAAGAAGTATTAGCGCAACGCAAACAGAAACAACCGTTGACACGACGCTCTGCCGGAAGTGTGTTCAAACGTCCTCAAGGGCATTATGCCGGGGCTTTAATTGAAGCTTGTGGCTGCAAAAATCTAAAAGTCGGTGGAGCAATGGTGTCGAGAAAACATTCAAACTTTATTATTAATCGAGGTAATGCCTCGGCTAAAGATATTTTTGATCTAATTCAAATAGTACAGCAGCGGGTTTGGGAGAAGTTTAAGGTAAGATTAGAGTTAGAACTTGAATTAGTTGGTTGGGAAACTATTGATCATTGACCTATCGTGGCGTGAATGGGTGAACCGTACAAAAGGAAAATTTCTTGTCTTGTTTCTGATTTTTTCCGAGTAGTAATAGCCTGCATGACCATAATGGCTGTGATGTTTTTCTTACGAGGGCTCCAGGAATGGTTGTTGAATTCTAAGAATTATCAACTAAGAAAGGTGGTGATCAAAGGCAGTCGTTTTTTGAGTGCTAAAGAAATCCTGAGCAACACTGATTTGTGCTCGCAGATCGATATACTTCATGTGAATTTAACAGAGGTCGAAAGACAAATTCGTCGCAATCCGTTTATTGCATCAGCCTATGTGACAAAACGTTTCCCGGCGGCTATTGAGATTGAAATAAGGGAACGATTACCTGTTGCTTACGTAAATGGGCCAGAGCTTATGTCTGTTGATTCTAAAGGGGTCATTTTACCATTGCCAAAGTCTGGTAGTGTAAGTGATTTACCGGTGATTACTGGAATCAAAAAGCTTACAGGAAAACCCGGGCAGCAAACTGTAAACGATACGCTTCTGCAGGCTGTCGAAATCTTAACCAAGTGTCCAAAGTCTCTTTATCCACAAATATCGGAAGTCCATTTTGACCAACGATACGGTTTTTTGCTTTACTTAACCGATTACTATTTTCCAATTTACCTTGGACAGGGAGCATATTCACGTAAGTTGCAGTACTTACAAGTTTTATTATTACGTTTGTGGAAGGAAAAACGCCTTGCCAGCTTGTACTATGTAGATCTGCGTTTTGAAAACCAGGCGGTAGTGCGTTGATTTGTTTCTTTGAAGCAATACTTTGTTTAACATTAACTCAAGGTGATTGAGCCATGCCAAAACGTCAAGATAGTTTTGAAAATTTGGACCTTTTTAGTGTTATGGACAGGTCCAATGGCGGCCAAGATAGGCGTCGCTTAGAGACAGGTTCTGGTTCCCAGCTTTACAAAGAAGGAAGAACCAAAATGGTGGCCAATCAAATTTTTGCGGGGTTGGATATTGGGACCAGCAAAATTAGTGCTATTATTGCTGAAACGGATGACCTCGGTGGTATGAAAGTAGTTGGAGTGGGGGTAGTACCCTCTGACGGGCTACGACGGGGAGTAGTGGTTGATTTGGAAAAAACGATAGGGTCTATTAAAAAAGCGGTGGAAGAAGCAGAGTTAATGGCCGGAATAGCAGTAGATACGGTTTACGTTGGTATTGCTGGGGAACATATTCGTAGCATTAATAGTCGCGGCGTAGTGGCAGTTACCGGTCCTGATCATGAAATAACCTTTGTTGATGTACAACGAGTCATTGATGCCGCCAAAGCAGTATCGTTGCCGCCTGATCGCAAGATTCTTCACGTCATTCCTCAAGAATTCATTATTGACAATCAAGGTGGGATTAAGAATCCGGTGGGATTCTCCGGGGTTCGTCTGGAGGTAGAGATTCACATAGTAACTTGCGCCACAACTTTAGCCCAAAATATTTCTCGCTGTGTAGAACGAGCTGACCTGGGCGTACAAGAGTTAGTATTGGAGGCGTTAGCCTCCAGTTACGCTGTGTTGGGGAGGGATGAAATGGAAATTGGAGTAGCTTTAATTGATTTTGGGGGAGGAACTACTGATATTGCTCTATTTTTCGAAGGCGGTATTCGTTACACTGCCGTGGTTGGTTTGGGTGGGCGCAATGTGACTAATGATATTTCTCGAGGTCTCTGTACTCCCGTAGATCAAGCCGAAAAGATTAAGATTAAATATGGTAGTGCCATCGCTGATGAAAAGCAAAATGATGAACTAATCGAAGTTCCAGGGGTAGGAGGAAGACGAGCAGAAGAAGTGCCAAAATCTTACTTGGTGTCTATAATTCAACCCCGAGTTGAAGAGATTTTGACCTTGGCCAAACGGGAGATACAACGATCTGGATACGCTGATTTTCTTAATGCTGGAATTGTATTAACCGGAGGGGGAGCTATGTTGACCGGAATAGAAAAGCTGGCTGAACAGATATTCGGTATGCCAATCCGAGTAGGAAGCCCACGAGGGTTTGGTGGGTTGGTAGG
>Ga0164310_10002579_pt1 | contig 10449 bp, 9 predicted proteins | sample GuaBasSedimGuay1_FD_121795 | JGI IMG/M metagenome (GOLD analysis project Ga0164310, IMG submission 121795) | Subseafloor sediment microbial communities from Guaymas Basin, Gulf of California, Mexico - Guay1, Core 4569-9, 0-3 cm | ecosystem: Environmental > Aquatic > Marine > Hydrothermal vents >... | reverse complement strand
TTTGTTTTTTGTAGATGTTTTATTAGCAGCTGAATCTGCATGATTAGAAATTGGAGTTCCAACTAGATTCAACATGCTAACAGCATTTTTATCATTACTAGTTAATGGAAAACTCGTCCAAGAAACAAGGACATCTTCACCATTTTTTGTCTGCATTGGAAGATCCATATCAGGAATTTTTTCATTGGATCTCATTTTAATTATCAGATCCATCCATGAATCGATAAACTTATATTCTTTTGAAAAAAAAGTTGAAAACGGAGTATTCAATACTCCAGCTCTTTTCTTACCTGTCATCTCTTCAAATTCTTCATTGAATTTTGTGATATTTCCCCTTTTATCAATACCTACAACTAAGCAAGACCCCTTGCGTTTAGGGTCAATATCTTCTAAAATATCCGACCTCTCTTCTTTACTCCTCATAGTGCAATTTAATAAAATTATTTTCCCAGTTGTTTTAATTCTTAAAGGAGTTAGCAATTTTAATAGTTTTTGATTTTATTTGTCCTAATTTCACCATTTAAATAAGCGTTTAGGATAATTTTTGAAAGTATTTGGTAAAGCTTTTATAGTTGGTAGCTTATGCTTATGCAGGTGGATTATTAGGAGGGGTTCTAATAAAGCTGAAGATGGGAAAAACGGTAGATGCACCAGACGAAAAAATAACTGAGGAGAAGACGGAAGAACAAAATAAAACTCCCCCTGAAACCCAAGAATTAAATGATAATTCTGAACCGGTTGTTGAAGATGTTGAAAGTTTGAGAACTGTTATTAAATTAGATGAAAATGGAGGAGGTTCCGAAGTGGGAGAAAAGAGTGAAGAGAAAGAGGAGAAAAAAGAAGAAAAACCTGATGAAGATATTGATCTTGATGGTGTTGGAGATCTCGTTGAAGAATCAGAAGAAACTGGAAGTACTGCTTCTGCATCCTCTCGTGAAGCTCTTGAACAAAAACGTGCCCTTCTTCAAAGAATAAAAGATTTTGATTTACAGATTAAGAAAAATCAGCAGGATATCAATGATGTTTCTGATAAAATGAATGCAATTTCAAAAGATTTAGATGATCTTGTAAGCTTATATGAAATTGTTTCAGAGCAGATGAATCCTTTCGTAGGTCTTTCGAAAGTAACCAAAAAGAGGCTTGAATCATTTGAAACCATTCATAGAGAACTCGGTGAAATAAAAGAGAAAATTTCGATTATTGAATCAGGTGGGAATTTTGATTTTAGTGAGGTTAAATCAAATGGCGAATTGGATTCTGAAATTGATCCAACGTTAGAACCAGCTACACCCGAAACTGAACTGGAAGCTGAAACCTCAGAAGAAGAACCAGTACCCGAAATTGATTCAACGTTAGAACCAGTTGCACCCGAAACTGAACTGGAAGCTGAAACCTCAGAAGAAGAACCAGTACCTGAAATTGATTCAATATATGAAACAGTTCAAAGTGATTCAGGTCAGGGTATTGATTCATTATATGATTTTGATTTAACTGATGAAGATGTTAACCAGATACTTGAAATGTCATTTTCCAAGATTCCATCTGAAAATCAAGTTGATCGTGTAATTGATGAATATATCGAAAGTTTAAAAGCCGGGTAATTGAATAGGGAGTCCTATCATGGTTGGGGAAGCAGAGAAAGAGGAAAACACTCAAAAAACAGTGTTTGACATTGAAAGTGAGCTTCATTCACTTGTAGAAAAAAGGATGATTCCTCATCAAATTGCAAATAAACTTTTGGCAAGATTATTAGAAAAAAATATTTCACTTTCAAAAGATCAGTTTTATACCCTTGTTGATAAAATCAATCAAGTTATCTTAACATATAAAAAAAACAATAAAATTCCTGAGGAAATTGGCAATAAAACAGAGGATACCCAGGAATCTGAAAATAACACTTTACCAGATGAAGGAACAATTGCTGATATCCATTTATTGTTTGAAAAAATTGATAATTTACAAGTACAATTTGAACAATTAAAAGAAGAGAAACAAACATCGGTTCATTCTGAAACTATTAATCATGAAGATAGTATTATTTCAACAGAAGATATTATCTCATCTAATTCAAATGTATTGTCGACACATGCAATATCCACTGATCCTCTAACATCAGTTCCAAATAATCCTGAAAGCATCATTGTATTGATGAATTGGTTACAATATCTAATTGATCAATGTGGATATAAAAATTTAGATGCAATTTTGGAGTATTATGTTGATATTAACTGGATTACTGATGACGTGAAAATGGGGTTACTTGATTATTCAAATGGAATTAAAAAGGAAAAGAAAGCTAGTAATACTAAGGATGGATCAAAAGTGGAACATACAATTCTTCCTTCTAAGGACCATATTCAATCATATATGTTCATTCAGAAATTAAAGGGTAAAAAATTTGATAAACATTTCGTTGATAGAATTCAAAATGATTTAATTAGATTAAGAAAAAAAGTTGATAAATATCAACAATTTCAATCAGAATAAATAGAATTATTTAATAAAAGAAAAATAAGAAATTCTTTAAAAAGGATCTGTAAAATAAAAATCTCAAATTGGAGGTTGATTAGGATGGGGTTTTCAGTTTCAACCGCAACAGCGCTAATCGGAGTTGCAATAGTTATGTCCTTAGAGGTATCTATTGGTGTAATGATACCTTTGTATGCTGACGTTTCAGATAGTTATCGCGATATGAAAACTCGATCAATAGATGAATTGCAAACTGACATCACAATTAATGATGTAAATGTCACATCAAATGCAACACTTCATGACTTAAATATTACAATAAAAAATACTGGCAGTATTGTTCTAGAAAGAGAGTATATTACAATATTAATAGATGGAGTAATACAAGATTATACAGGTTCATCAACATATCTTTATCCAGAAAGTTCAGACCATTATTTACTAAATGGATTATCTGGATCGGGAGAAAAAAAAATTAAGATTATTACATCAAATGGCATTAGTTGTTATGCAAGCTATAATGCCACCTAAAAATAAAATAAATAATATGAGATGAGAGAAATATATGGGATTTAGTGTCACAGGATCACACGTGATCATATTTATTGCATCAGTGATTGCTGCAAGTGCAGTTTCAGGAGTTATCCTTACAGTAACCTATGGCATTAATTCAGGTTTTTCCGACCAGGGTGAACGAATCCAAGATCTCCTTGACACAGATTTCTGCATTATCAACGACCCTGAGAATATCCCAAGTGCAGGTAGCGATTATTTATTTTATCTGAAAAATATCGGCTCAAAACAGTTGATCACATCTAATGTTATTTTTAATGTTTTTATTGATGGGGAGCTTATTGGGTCAAGTAACTATAATTTCTCAATAAATACTATCAAACAAGGTGAAATTTCAACGTTATATATTGATACCAATGAGATAAATCTAGGAGATCATACCCTTCGTATTGTTGGTCCTCAGGCAATTGAAGATGAATTTATATTTACAATAACCTAAAAATAATTTAAGATTTGATATAAAATGGTAGAGCTGAAAAACACAAAATCATTTGTCCTTGAACGAAATGGTGAAAAAGACGGATTTGGAGAACGATTTGGCCTTGAAATTCCAGAGGGTACTCTCATATTTCTAGAAGGTGAAGAAGGATCTGGAAAAAGTATTTTCTTCCAACGATTCTGCTATGGTTTTTTAACAAGTGGACATAGCTGCACATATATTTCTACACAATATAGTGTAAAAAGTTTTTTACGTCAAACTGCATCAGTTGGTTATGATACCCGAAATTTTTTAATGTCGGGGAAACTTTTTTTTATTTCAACAGAAGTGACCCTTGCTGAAACAAAGCCTCGTGATACATTTTTAAATGGATTGATTTCTACAAAAAAAATTTATGATCAATCAATAATATTTATTGATTCATTATCGACATTGTTAAATGAAAGCTTGAATAAAGATAACCTAATGGATCTGACAAATTTTATCAATAGAATTCGTGGTTCAGGGAAAAATATTTTTATCAGTGCTAATCCAAATGACTGGGACGAAAGTATTCATAAAAAATTTCAGACCATCTGTGATCTTCATTTCAGAGTAGCAAGAGAATCTATGCCCGGGATTGGTCTAGTTTATAACGTTTATTTGAATAAATTTAGTGGTGCAAGACATCGATATGAACCATCTACTTGTTTTGCAGTTCAACCCGGTTCCGGCTTAGCAATTGAGACAAGTGGAGTTGCATTCTAAGGAGATATCAAAAAATGGCAAAGATGGACCCTGAGGAAGAACAAAAACTCATTGATTTAAACCCTCATCTTAAACGATATCTTGAAAATGCATCAAAAAAAATGGATAAACCAACTTTTTATACTGGAACTCCAAGTGAAGAGAAAGGAAATGATTTTCCAAATTGTATTTATCCAACAAAAGGTGTTGTATTTATCCATTTGGTTCGTACCAAAGATATGGAACAAATTGAGTATCGTGCTATTGCACCTGAACTTACAGAGGATCAGAAAAATAAGCAGGATATTGTACTTAAACGAATGTATGAACTAGCTCATTTACATGATAATATCAAAAGTCCTGATGATTTAAAAAAAGAAATCAATATTGTCCTTGATAAAATCACTGTTATTGATGAGAATTCTATAAAATTTGATAAAGGAAAAGGTGGCGGTCGGGTAAAAATTACCTCTGAGGATAAAATGTGTTTAAAATATCACATCACAAAAGATATTGTAGGTGGTGGTCCTCTTGAGCCATTAATGCGCGATCCAAATATTGAAGATATTCACATTATAACCGGTCAAGATGTTCATCTTATCCATAAGGTTTTTGATCTTGTCAAAACCAATATATATATTGACCCATTATGGGCAGATACGTTTTCACAGGAGTTTTCTGAAAAAATTGGAAGTCCTGTTAGTGATGGGCAACCAATTGCAGATGGAACTCTTCCCGATGGAAGTCGAGTTAATATAATACATCCAAAAGATGTGAGTATGTCAGGACCATCAATGACGGTTCGAAAATTTAGTGAAACACCTATCAGCATCACCCAAATTGTGAACTGGGGGACTATGAGCAGCTACATTGCAGCATATCTATGGATCTGTATGCAATATGGGCGTAGTTTCTTTGTATGTGGGGAAACTGCATCTGGTAAAACAACAACATGTAATGCAGCTATCCCTTTCATTCCGCCAGATAGAAAGATTTTTTCAGCAGAAAACACGCCAGAGGTACAAGTTCCTCATCCTGTCTGGCAGCAGCTTCTTACCCGTACTACCGGTCCAAAAGAGAGTCATGTTGATCTTAATGATCTATTACATGCCGCTCTTAGATCTCGTCCTAATTATATAATACCAGGTGAAACAAGAGGGATTGAAGGTCGTGTTGTTTTTCAAGCGATGCAAACAGGTCATCCTTGTATTACTACGTTTCATGCTGGATCTGTGACAAAAGTTATACAACGTTTCACAGGTGACCCAATTCGTATTCCTAAACCATTTATGGATAATCTTGATTTTGTGCTTATTCAAATGGCAGTTGAAAGGAAAGGGAAACGCTTGCGAAGAGTGCTTTCCGTTGATGAAATCGAAGGGTATAACAGCGCAGTTGATGGTGTTATCACCAGGAAAGCATTTGAATGGAGTTCTGCATCAGATAAATTTATTTTTAAAGCAAATCGAAATAGCTATATTCTTGAGGAGCGTATCGCAAAAAATGCAGGTTATGAAAATCCAAAAGAAATATATGCTGAACTTGATTTAAGGAAAAGAATCATTGATCGAATGGTTGAAGAAAAAATTTTTGATTATTATGAAGTTGTACAGTTTATTTGGACATATTTTAGAGAAGGTATAGATGGCCTTCCAATATCAATATAAAAAAAATTATTTATTCATACTGAGGTAGTAGAAATTGGCTGATGAAGATCAAATATCGGAGGATGAAGTTGAGGAGCTTATCTCAAAACATTCACATTTAGCTGAATATCTTACTAATATCAGCAAAAAAATGAAACGCCCTGAATTTTTTAGAAAGATTCCAAAATCAAAAGAGTCAGAAGAATTTCCAAATTTCATTTATACAACAAAAGGATCAGTATTCATCCATATTATTCGAACACCTGATATGGATGAAAGGTTATATCAATCAATTGAACCGTTTCTTGATGATGAGGCAAAGAAAAAATTTGATCTTTTATTAAAGATTATTGTAAAAAAAATATCTGAGAAAAAAAGTATTGTTGAGGATGATGACCTTAAAGAAATTTTTTATGAGTTGATAGATGAGATCATTGAAGTTGATGAAAATGCTCATGCATTTGTTGAATCTTCGGGGAAAAGACTGTTTAAGAAACAAGGGTTGCCAGACAAAATTAAAGCAACTTCTGCTCAAAAAGAACAAATCAGATATACTTTAATAAAAGAGCAGATTGGAGGTGGACTTCTTGAGCCGTTTATGAGAGATATATATCTTGAAGATATTCATATTATTGCAGGTGAAAATGTATATGCAATTCATAAAGTTTTTGATATGACAAAAACAAGTGTTTTTCTTCCTAAAGATGAATCCTTTGAATTTGCACGAAAACTAAGTGAAAAAATGGGGGCAGCAGTCAGTGAAGCCCAACCTATTGTTGATGCGACTCTACCTGATGGATCTCGAGGAAATCTTATTTATCCAGAATCTATCAGTATGAAAGGTCCAAGCATGACAATTAGAAAATTTGCTGAAACTCCAATCAGCATCACTCAAGTTGTTAACTGGGGAACGATGAGTAGTGGTATGGCTGCTTATGTTTGGCTTGCTCTTCAATATGGTCGATCGTTCTTTGTATGCGGGGAAACAGCATCTGGTAAAACCACGACCACAAATGCATTGATTCCATTCATTCCCCCTGATAAAAAGTTGTATACTGCTGAGAACACCCCCGAGCTTCATGTCCCCCATACGGTATGGCAACAACTACTTACCCGTACAGCAGATACAGAAGAGGGAAGTGTTGATTTATTTGATCTTCTTACAGCGGCTCTTAGATCTCGTCCTGATTATATAATTCCCGGAGAAACAAGAGGAGCTGAGGGTGCAGTTGTATTTCAAGCGATGCAAACAGGTCATCCTTGTATCACTACGTTTCATGCTGGATCTGTGACAAAAGTTATACAACGTTTCACAGGTGACCCAATTAATGTACCTAAATCATTTATGGATAACCTTGATTTTGTGCTTATTCAAATGGCAGTTGAAAGGAAAGGAAAGCGACTTCGTAGGGTGTTATCTATTGATGAAATCGAAGGATACAATAAGGCTGTTGATGGTGTAATGTCAAGGGTTGCATTTGAATGGAAATCTGCTACTGATACTCATTTATTTAGGGCGAATCGTAATAGTTTTATTCTGGAGAATCGAATAGCGAAAAATGCAGGTTATGAAAATCCCGCTGAGATATATGACGAATATGATCTTAGAAAACATATCATTGAACGGATGATTGAGGAGAAAATTTTTGATTATTATGAGGTCGTACAGTTTATTTGGACGTTTTATCGTGATGGTATCGATGCCTTACCGATTTCAATTTAAAATAATTGGTTGAAAATATGGCAAAGAAAAATAAGGAAAAAAAAGATCGGAAGAAACAAGAGTTTATTGATCAGCTAAAAATTGCATATAGAACACTTGAAAATCCTAAAAAATTCTATACAACAGTTCTTGCTCCAATGATTGGTATGGGTGTTCTTGTCATCATTCTACCATTTATCCTTAATATGATATTACCAATTCCTGTTTCTTTTCATCCTGCAACATTCATAGTAGGCGGTATTATTCCAATTATTCTTGGTGCATTATATCCATATATTACATATAAAGGACAAGAAGGTGAAATAAACAGTAACATCCATTTTTTTATTACTCATCTTAGAGTACTTGCCATTTCAGATTTATCATTTAAGGACATAATCAATGTACTTGGTGACAAGCCAGTCTATAAAAGTCTTGGAAGAGAAGCTAAAAAAATCGGCGTTCTTTCAACTCAATGGCGTTATCCAATGGCTAATACAATGCATTTTGTTGCACTTAGAACACCCAGTAAAATCTTTAAAGATTTTCTTGATCGTTTTTCACAATCCATAGATAGCGGTGTTGAACATCGAGAATTCATTGAAACTGAACAAAGAGCAGTTATGGCAGATTATAAAACAATGTATGAAACAAGTAATGAAAATATTGTAATTCTAAATGAAGTCTATGTGAGCATGTTGATTGCCATTATCTTTGTCATGTCCTTTGGAATAGTGCTACCCATCATCCTTGGTGCTGATAGTATGAGCATGTATACTTATCTTTCCTCATTTATGCTTATTGTCTCAGAAGGGCTTCTTTTCTATCTATTAAAATCAATGATACCTGATGATCAAATATGGCCTCAGGCAGGTGAAAAAAGTGCTCTTCAATTACAAATGAAACAGTTATTCATGGTTTCATTGAGTGTCTGCATAGCACTTGGCTCTGTATTTTTATATTTGAAATATTCTATGAAACTTGAACTTTTTAATAATATAGGAGTTGAAATTCTAATAGCAACAGCTCTAAGTCCTCTACTTATTATAGGTGTAAAAACACTTATTGAAGAGGGGAATATTGCTAGAAAAGAAAGAAATTTTCTTAGTTTTTTAACTGGCCTAGGATCAATTGCAACAATGAAAGGAGGCGAGGTTACAAAATCAATTTACTACCTTAGTTTAAAAGATTACGGGATTTTAACTAAATACATTCGAAGCCTTTATCGAAGACTCCGAACTCGTATTGATGATACCGCGGCCTGGCAATGGTTTGGTATTGATACAAATAGTAACTTTATACAACGAGCCTGTGAAATGTTTAGAGAGTCAACATATGCTTCTGCTAATGCAACACGAGTTACAAGAATGATATCAGAAAACCTACGAATGATTCTAGATCTAAGAAAGAAAAAATTTGCAATATCTAATACGACCGTTGCATTATTTGGAGGGATTACTTTTGGAATCTCTTTTTCTATTTATGTATCCCTTGTCATCAGCAGACATCTAAATACAATTGTTGCAGAAACTGGTGACCCGTTTAGTAACATGGAAGGAATAGACATTGGAACATTACTTTATACAGTTCCACCTGAAACATATGATTTTATTTTGATTGTGATTTTTGCAGTTCTCATGGCTCATTCATTTATATTATCCTATACCATAAAAACAATTCGAGGGAGTCATAACTATTTAACATTTCTATATTTTATACCATTTGTATGGATTGTAGCAGCTACTAGTTTCGTTGTTGAAATATTTGTAGCAGGTATGCTTACATCACCAACATAAATTAACTTTAAAAAAAATATTAGTCAAATATCTACAATAATAAATGCAATAAAAAGACGTGTTTTTTTCATTATCTTAGATCAATAATTGTAGTAGTAAATGAAGAAGGTGTTGTAAAACCAATCGTCGCAGATATCCCCTGTTCAGGCATAATTCTGCCACTAACACTAATACTATTACTAATTCCGCTAAAACAACTTGTTGTATTCACAAGAATTGCAACAAGATCATTTTTATTGATAACAGGATTTGAACTAGTACAACTAGAATCAATATCTCTAATGACAAGAACACTAAAATCAATATTGCTTAAATTACTAGAATTAACAGAACCAAATAACCCATTTGTTACAGATGATGAAAAAGTCGTATTATCATAATGAAGAATTGAAACAGTTTCTGAATCTGATAACTGGACTGTGGTTTCAGCTAGATCAACAGCATCAGATCCTGCAATTGTTTCAACAAAAAAAACTAATTTAGTTATCGATGAATTATGAATATAACCACTTATATGGGAGATTTTCAGACCCGTTGATATATCCTTAATGGTCTCCTGACTTGTACGTAATGCCTGCTGTTGCATTGAATCCATTGTCTGAAAAATCACAGAAGCAGTAACTCCTGCTGTGATAATCATTGCTATGAATATAATTAAAGATCCTATACCAATAGACGCATATTCATTGGAAGAAATATCCCCACAGTGTAAACTTACTCTCTTCACCCCCTAGCTATCTGAGATGATAAATATATTTGATTTCAATTTATTTTTATTGAAACCCACCCAAATAACTTTGTAATGGAAGATGTGAAATATAAAACTATTGATATTTCAAATTAAGATGTGTAGTTTCAAAATAGTCAAAATTAAAAAAAAATAAAAAAGGATGAAGATTGGGGAAAAAATTCCCAATTATTTTTTATTATTGTAGCGTATATATGATATCAACATATGCTTTTGGCGATGTAAAAGAAATTACACCAGGAGCACCAACCTCAGGAATAACCCTTCCAAAGATTTCCTTACGTTCTCCGATTTGACTTCCAAACACATATGTAGCATTTGTATAGAGATATAAAATTGCTTTATCTCCA
>Ga0164310_10002578_pt1 | contig 10450 bp, 8 predicted proteins | sample GuaBasSedimGuay1_FD_121795 | JGI IMG/M metagenome (GOLD analysis project Ga0164310, IMG submission 121795) | Subseafloor sediment microbial communities from Guaymas Basin, Gulf of California, Mexico - Guay1, Core 4569-9, 0-3 cm | ecosystem: Environmental > Aquatic > Marine > Hydrothermal vents >... | reverse complement strand
TTTGGTTGAGTATGGTCTTAAGCCGGGCTTGAAAAGGAAGGCTAGAATGGTGGTTAGTGAGAGCCATGTTGCTAGCTTTATTGGAAGCGGTAGCCTTAGAGTTTTATCAACGCCCTCGATGGTCGGATTGATGGAGAAAGCTTCAAGGCTTCTCGCTGACGAATATCTACCTGAAGGCTACACTACTGTCGGTGTTAAGGTTGAAATTTCCCATGTAAACCCAGCTCCGATAGGCGCTAAGGTTGTAGCCATAGCCGAACTTGAAGATGTGGATGGAAGAAAACTCAGGTTTAAGGTTAAAGCTTACTGGAAGGAAAAACTAATAGGGAAAGGATACCACGAGAGAGTTATAGTAGACATAGAGAGGTTCCTGAAGAAAGTTGAAGCAATGATTAAGAGTTAGACCTCCGATAACCATGATAGCCTTAAGCCGCATCCTGTATGATGATGGGGGGTCACATTGCAAGATGGTATAAGCGATTATTCTATACATGAGAGGAGATATGCTTTCTTCCTAGGTTGCATTATGCCCCTACGCTACCCGGGTGTCGAGCTTGCTACTAGGATTGTTTTTGAGCGTCTTGGTATAAGGTTGGAAGACATCGAAGGGGCCTCTTGTTGTCCGGCTCCGGGAGTTATTGGCAGTTTCGATCTTAAAAGCTGGCTTGTCGCATCTTGTAGAAACCTTGCATTAGCTGAGAAGATGAACCTAGACATTGTAACTTGTTGTAATGGATGCTATGCAACTTTGCAGGAGGCCAATCACATTGTGAAGAGTAATGTTCGAATGCTTGAAAAGGTTAATGGTTATCTTAACCGGATTGGTTTATCTTATAACGGGGGGGTAGATGTCTACCATGTTGTAGAGGTGTTAGAGGACTATTCCGACATGTTTATCTCGGATAGGCTTGACGGTTTAAAAATAGCCCCACATTACGGCTGCCACTACTTACGCCCAAGCAAGATAAGGGGACATGGGAAAAAGGCCTGGTTCCTCCACAGGTTTATATCTTTATCAAAGGCGAAACCCGTGGAGTATGATGAGCTTTGGATGTGCTGCGGGGCTGGAGGAGGGGTAAGGTCTGCATATAAGGATCTTTCTCTGAAGTATACTCTCAGAAAGGTTGAAAGCATGAAGAAAGCAGGTGCTGAACTTATTGTTACTCCCTGTGTATTTTGTCATTTGCAATTTGACATAGGACAATATGAACTTATGGAGGCTGGCTTGCTCGGTGATCCATTGCCGGTTTTACATGTCACACAGCTTGCTGGTCTTATGCTCGGCTTCGGGACGGAGAAGATCGGGGTGGGTTTAAATAAGATAGTGTTTGAGGCTGGTAAAATTGGAAACACTTAAACCTAAACCGTCAAGGAGAGTATCAAGCATACTTTTAGAACTTCTTGGGGAGACAGGGTATAAAGGCTATTCCGTTTGTGACCAGTGCGGCTTGTGCCTATCTGTATGTCCATCTGGATTTTGGACCGCGTTAAGTATGTTGAGAATCTTGAGGCTAGCAAGGTTGGGTTCTGAAGAGAGGGTTTATGGTTTAGATGAGCTTTGGATGTGTACAACATGTTACACGTGCCAGGACTCGTGCCCTCATGGAATTGCAACAACAGATCATCTTAGGATTCTTAGAAATCTCGCCTTTTCTTCAGGCTATGCCTTAAAGAACCACATTAAAGTAGCATATAACCTTCTAAAATACGGTCATGCAATACCGCCTAAAGACGAGATACTAAAGATTAGGGAGGAGATAGGATTAGATCCCCCTCCGACCACGATTAAGCATGACTGGGCTTTAAAACAGGTTAGAAGACTATTTGAAATGACCGGATTCGGAAAGCTTCTGGAAAGGTACGGTGTAGACCATGGTTAAAGGAAATCTGAAGGTTTCTGGTGGGAAGCTTCTATCTTTAGAGTTCAAGGTTAAAGACGGCAAGCTTAAAGATGTTATAATCAGTGGAGATTTCTTCATGATGCCTGAGGAGGAGATTTACAATCTTGAAGAAACTCTAGAGGGTGCCACTGCCAAGATAGATGAAATTGAAGGGTTGATAAGGGGTTTCTTCCGTGACAGGGAAGTCTTGGTATTGGGTTTCTCGGCTGACGACTTAATATCGTTGTTTAGGAGGCTTCTAGATTCTATATAGGTCTACTATCTTCTGTGTGAATGACTTCCTAAGTGTCTCGTATAGGGACTGGTATACCTTGATTATCTCCGGCGTTAGTGAAGGTCTTACCATTTTCATGGCTTTCTCGAAGTGTACTCGTTTCACAACGTCAGAGCCATTCTTTATAGCTATTAGCCCGGCTTCCATGCATAATGCCTCTATATCCGCACCGGAGTATCCGTTGGTCTCTTCAGCCAGCTTCTTCAGGTCGACATCTTTGGCTATAGGCATGTTCCTTGTGTGAACCTTGAATATTTCCAGCCTGGCCTTTTCGTCTGGTGGAGGGACTAGAATTATTCTGTCAAATCTTCCTGGTCTTAGGAGTGCTGGGTCAAGCAGGTCAGGCCTATTGGTAGCCCCTATAACTACAACTCTTTCTAAGGGAACAAGCCCGTCCATTTCGACTAAAAGCTGGTTTACTATTCTCTCTACGACTCTAGAGCCTATGTTTTCACCCCTTTCAGCTGCTATACTGTCTATTTCATCAAAGAATATGACAGTTGGGGCGGCCTGTCTGGCCTTCTTAAAAATAGTTCTTATGGCTTTCTCTGATTCTCCAACCCACTTACTAAGTATCTCGGGTCCTCTAACAGCTATAAAGTTGGCTTGAGACTCTGTTGCAACAGCCTTGGCGAGCAGGGTCTTACCACAGCCTGGAGGTCCGAATAATAGTATTCCCTTAGGAGGCCTAATGCCTACCTTTTCAAACCTGTCAGGCATTTTTAGTGGGAGTTCTACAGCGTCTTTTAACGCCTCTTTTACCTCTTCAAGATCTCCTATGTCGTCCCACTTTACTCTTGGAACCTCAACTATTATCTCACGGAGGGCTGAAGGCTCTATATTCCTCAAAGCGGTGAGAAAGTCCTCCCTAGTCACTCTTATACTCCTTAACACCTCAACAGGTATCCTGTCCCTGCTGAGGTCGAGTTTAGGTAGGTATCTCCTTAGAGCAGCCATAGCTGCCTCCCGGCATAAGGCCGCAAGGTCCGCACCGACAAATCCGTATGTGATGTCTGCCAGCTCATCGAGGTTAACATCTTTAGCTAGAGGCATACCTCTCGTATGGATTTCAAGGATCTCCTTCCTTCCATTTCTGTCCGGAACCCCTATAGCTATTTCTCTATCGAACCTTCCTGGACGTCTGAGTGCAGGATCTAATGCTTCAGGCCTGTTGGTGGCTCCTATAACTATTACGTCACCTCTCTCCCTAAGACCGTCCATCAGGGTTAGAAGCTGGCTTACAACCCTTTTCTCCACCTCCCCCGTAACCTCGCTTCTCTTTGGCGCTATCGCGTCTATCTCATCAATAAATATTATGGCTGGCGCAGATTCCTGGGCCTGTCTAAATATATCTCTAAGTCTCTGTTCAGACTCTCCGTAGAACTTACTCATTATTTCAGGCCCATTTATAGGTAGAAATGTGGCGTTGGACTCGTTCGCAACAGCCTTGGCGAGCAGGGTCTTACCACAGCCGGGTGGCCCATGGAGTAAGACACCCCTAGGAGGCTCTATACCAAGATGTCTGAACAGCTCGGGGTGTCTCATCGGTAGTTCAACCATTTCCCTTATCTTCTGTATTGCATCGTCTAGCCCTCCGATATCTTCATACGTGACTCTTGGAACGTATAGCTCAGCTTCGCTGACAGGAGTCTCACGAACTACTATTTCCGTTTTCTCATTAATTATCACAACTGTTGAGGGTATAGTTGAAAGCACGTAAAAGTAGAGAACTTGACTTCCAAGCCTACCAACTGTTAGTATTGTGCCCCTCATCACAGGCCTTCCTAAGATCCTACTCTTTATATACTGCCCGAAACCCGGGCCGAACCTCAACCTTTGGAAAGGTGCTATAACTATTCTCTTCGCTGGGCTTGTCTTAGCCTTTCTGACCACAACAGTATCCCCTATCCCCACTCCGGCGTTTCGTCTTAATATCCCATCCATTCTTATGATGTCGTCACTATCGCCGGAAGAGGCTGGGAGCACCAGGGCAACGGCTTTCTTGCCGTTTTTCCCCTCAATCTCGACAACGTCACCGGTTTCAACCCCAAGCTTACTATAATTTTTCCTGCTTATCCTAACGTATCCCATGCCTGCTTCTCTCGACCTAGCCTCGTCTACTATCAGTATTACCTCCCCGGATTTACCGCTGTGTTTCAGATCTATCATCCTACTCAATATATGCCTACGGCAACCTTTAAATTCTATGAAGCATTATGGCCTTACTCTCACTATCCAGATGAATCCGTATCCTGTATCTTTATAGTAGAACGTCTCAAAGTACCTACTATCATTGAACTTGTTTAGGTCTGTGTCGACTCCAAATTCAGAGGCGGGCTTGTAATATGAGAGAAGGTTTCCATATTGTATCATAGGAGTCGAAATGTAAATATGGGTGACACCATATCTTTCCGCGATACTCCACGCCTCATAGGGGTCCGGAGTCGAGTAAAGTATGTATAGGTCATTCTGCACCTGGCCGGGAGCCTTGATGTAAGGATAGTCCACGTTCCTAAGCGGGAAAACACCTCCAAGTAGCGCCCTACCACCGCATACCCCTGCAAACATTTGCGCCCTGTAGTAGTCAGCACATATCCTCACATCTTCACCTGTATGCTGCTTAAACCAGACAGCTGCTTGATACTCTTCAATGGTAATTCCAGCATTAGTTAATTTCCAGTCTAGCCCGTACCCATACAGGTCAACCGCCAGAGCCGAGATCACTAGGAATGTGATAACATAACCGTGCCTAAACTTGTAGATAAAATATGCAAGGAGTACAGCTATCAGTAGGGCAAGCGGCTGAGCTACGAACGGGTAGAATCTAAATCCTTCCAGCGGCTTAGCAAGTGTGGTCCAGGCAAGGCCTGGCTTTCCAATCAGCCTTATAATTGTTTCGTTCTGGGTTTCAAGAAGAGGGACCAGAGACCAGAGGATAACAGGAAGGTGCCTACGCCACCTGCTAAGGCTGAATACCAATGCTATCATGCCTACAACTGCTGCTGTCGGGCCATAATATTCGAGGTGGCCGAATGGCGGCATATAACCGCTTGACGTTACAAGAGCGTGAATCCACCACCAGTAGAGATTCCTCGGGAGCCACCACGGTGCAGCAGCTAGCTGAGATATTCCCACCGAAGCCAGAACTTCAAGAATAACCTTTCCGGGAACTCTCCTAGATAGTACGAGACCCACAGTGTAGAGCAGTAGGCATATTACAAGTAGGAAGTATGAAAGATGCATCAGAAAGCTGGCTGTAAGTAATAAACCCAGAATTACAGTGTACTTGAGCCCAAGTCCTCTGTCTCCTCTCGCCGTAACAATCAACATTGCAAGCGGTATTAAAAACAGGGTAAAGGACTGGGGATCGGCTATCCCGGTAAAGTACACAAAAGAAGGGGTCAACGACAGAACTATCGATGACAAGTATGCCTCCAGACGACCATAGATCCTCCTAGCAAGGAAGAATATCGAAATAGAAGATAAGGCTTCGAAAAACGGGATAATTCTACTGCAGACGGTAGGTATGTCTAACCCTGAGATTCTTGCAAGGACCGCAAGCATAAATGGTGAAAGAGGCGGATACCACATTGGAACATATCCGTACGCTCTGTACCTTATGTCAGGCTCAGGTAGACTCCAGTGATCATAGAAGTACTGCGCCATGCACACCCTATACCAAACATCTCCCTGGAAGGATAGAAGATGAGGATCCACCTTAAGTTTAGGATAAAGTCTTAAAAAGACTGATAGAGCGTACAGTGTCAATATAAACGCTACATCCACGCTGACCGTGTCCTTAATTTTCTCCTTGAACCACATGAGATCTACATCTAATAAATTGTGAATGTGATGTTAAAAATTATAACGTCTCGAAGTGTGGTATTACAGCTTTATCTTGCTTCTTCCCTTCTGTATGGCACGGCAAGTGCTGAGGGGCTCCTTGTACCTCTGGATACAGCTATCAATGCTAGTATTATGGAAAGATAAGGTATCATGAGAAGGAAATAGGTAGCTGAGGGATAGCCCATCTTAGTAAATACTTCCTGGAGGGTTGTTGATACTGACCATGCGAAGCCAAAGAGAAGGGAGCCAGCCCAGGTTCTGAGAGGATCCCATTTCCCGAAGTACACTAGCCCTATTGCTATAAATCCCATGCCAAACGTTAGGTTTTCGAAAAATAGACCTACAACGGCGAGGCATAGGAATCCTCCAGCGATCCCTGCCATTGCAGAGCCTATAATGACAGCAAGATATCTTACAAGGTAAACATTTACGCCTAGCGTGTCAGCTGCACGGGGGTTTTCGCCCACAGCTCTCAGCGACAGACCCCACCGTGACTTGTAAAGCATAAACCACATTACCGGGATAAGGATGTAAGACAGGTACGCCATGGGGTACTGCTTAAAGAAGGCGCCCCCCACGACCGGTATTTTTGACAAGATAGGTAGACCAACCTGAGCCGACTTTTTGATCATGACATGTTCTGCGCCGAATATCGACCTGAAAAGGAAATCTGAAAGCCCAAAACCGAGGAAGAATATTCCCATTCCTGCTATAACCTGGTTTAGTTTGAGGGTTACAGACATGAAAGCCATAAGCAGTCCCAAAATGATACCTACAAGCAGGGAAGCCAAATATCCTATGAGACAGCTCCCGGTTTTGTATGTATAGTAGAAGCTTAGAAACGCCCCCATAAGCATGATGCCCTCGAGGCCAAGGTTTAGAACTCCAGCTCTCTCGGAATATACCTCCCCCACGCCTGCTAGGGCGAGAGGGGTTGCTGTAACAACCATAAGGTTGAGTATGGACGTTATTAGTTCAAGCATCCTGGATCACCCTATCCTTATCCTGTATCTTGCCAGTAGCTCGGATATCAACACGAAGATATAGATCATCCCCTCAAGGGCTTTCGAGAAGGTGTAGCTTAGCCCTGTTGTTGCCTGAAGGTATACTACCCCGTTGTAGATTGCCCCGAATATAAATGATGAGGGTATTATTGCAAGCGGATGATCCTTGCCTACAAGAGACACTATTATAGCGGTGTACCCCAGCCCCACAGAGATTCCCTCGTACAAGAAGTGATGTACCCCCATAACTTCTATAGAGCCAGCTAGGCCAGCCAACCCTCCGCTAATGATCATTGAGAGGATAATCATATTTTCAACATTATAACCTGCGTATTTCGCGCTAAAGGGGTTTTTGCCGCACGCTCTGAGCTTAAAGCCCATGTTTGTCTTAAATAACAAGTAATAGGTAAGGTAAGCTATGAGAATTGAAATTATAAACCCTAAATGTAATCTTGTTCCTGGGATAACTATCGGCATCTTAGCTTTTATGTGCGGAGACATAGGCCACATTTCGCTCTCAGGGTTTTTGAGTGGGCCTCTTAGAAGCCACTGTAAAAGTTTAAAAGCAAGCCAGTTCATCATGACTGTCGTTACCACCTCGTTTATACCCATCTTCGCCTTGAGATATCCAGCTATGCCACCCCAGATTCCTCCAGCTCCGAGGCTTAGAAGGAATGCGAGGACTGTGATTATCGGCCAAGGGGTGAAATCTTGGAGTAGCATACTGATCCATGTTGCAGCTATTGCTCCCATTATGAACTGCCCCTCTGCTCCTATATTTAGAACGTTTCCCCTGTTCGACAAGGCTATACCTACACCCATCAACAGGAAAGGAACCATTCTGACGAGCGTGTCAGCAAGCTTTCTCGGCGACCCGAAGGCGCCTCCGAGAAAGGCTGAGTAGCCATCGACGGGGCTAACGCCCGCCCATTCCATCAGGATTCCTCCAACAAGGAATGCAAAGAGGAACGCAATTATTGGTGTTAGTATAAATGTGAATAGGGAGGCTTCCCTCTCCTCAACTTTAATTTTTAGGTCCAAAGTTTCGCCACCTCCTCCCGGCTCATTCTTTTAGCTCCAGCCATTAGGAGCCCTACATCCTCTAATGAGAGGGTGTCAGGTTTGAACCCTCCTACTATCTCCCCCTCATACATCACAACAACCTTGTCGCTAAGGGAGAGCACCTCTGAGAGTTCACCGGAGACAAGTAATACGGCCTTTCCGTTGCTCCTAGCCTCGAGCAACAGTTTTCTTATATACTCTGTGGCTCCAACATCGAGTCCTGCCGTAGGCTCTTCGGCAATTATGAGATCAGAGCCCCTACTAAGTTCTCTTGCAAGAATAAGTCTCTGAATATTTCCACCTGACAAGTTGGCGGCACGGGTGGAGGGGGAAGGTGTAACAATGTTAAACTCCTTAATTAGTTTCTCCGCGTACCTGTTAATTTTTTCAAAGTCTATCTTTTTAATGGAGCCTAGAATGGGTTTGGAGAATGGTTCAAAGTCAACCTGTTCAAGCACCAGGTTCTCCGCTGTTGAAAAGTCGGGGATGATCCCTATTCTAATTCTTTCCTCAGGTATCAGGGATATACCTCTTAGAATCCTATCTCTAACGGTTCCACGCACCATATCATACCCAAATATTTTAATAGTTCCTTTAATAGGGCTTCTTAAACCGTAGATAGCTTCAACCAGCTCTTTCTGTCCGTTCCCAGCTATTCCCGCTATCCCTAGGATTTCGCCACACCTGAGCTGAAGGGAGACGTCTTTAACTGCTGGGACACCTTTATCACCCATAACCCAGAGGCCTTTAACCTCCAGAGCTTTCTTACCTGGCGTTACAGGCTTTTTTTCAAGTTTAAATAGGACCTCGCGGCCAACCATCATACGGGCGAGCTGGGGGATTGTAGCTTCCTCCCTCCTGAGCCTCCCCACTACTTTACCCTTCCTCAGAACAACTATACGATCGGCGACAGCCATTACTTCCTGCAACTTGTGTGTAATAAATATTACTGCCATGCCTGCCTCGACAAATTTTCTAAGGGTTTTAAACAGCGCCTCTGATTCTTGAGGAGTTAGAACGCTTGTTGGCTCGTCTAGAATCAGAATTTTAGCATTCCTGAACAGCGCCTTAACAATCTCGACCCTCTGTTTCTCACCCGCGGAGAGCTGCCATATCTTCCTATAAGGGTCAACTTGCAACCCAAATTTCCTAGAGATTTCTTCTATCCTACGTATTGCTGTTTTGAAATCTATTATGATTCCAAACTCGCTTAAACCTAGGATTATATTCTCTACCACCGTAAAATCGTCTATAAGCATGAAGTGTTGATGAACCATCCCGATACCATTAAGAATAGCATCTCTCGGGGATCTAAAAGATACTTGTTTCCCGGAAACTATGATTTCACCCGAGTCAGGCTTGTATAGTCCGTATAGAATGTTCATCAAAGTTGTTTTACCAGCACCGTTCTCCCCAAGGAGAGCTAGAACCTCGCCGGGATAGACTTCTATAGAGACATCATCATTAGCGACGACTCCAGGGAACCTTTTTATTATGTTTCTCATCACGACAACAGGCTCAGCACGGGTCTTATTGCTTGGCAAGCAGACACCTAAAAAATATGTGGGGGGAGTTTTGTTTACGGAGTGAAGCCTGTGTCTATCTCTCCGTTTATGATCTTCTGCATTAGATCTGTGATTTCACTCCAGAGGTCTTCCGGAACAGTTCCCTCTCCGGGCAGTATTTCTATACCCCCGTTGTTGAGGCTTAGCCAGTAGGTCTTTCCACCGTTCTTAAGCTCCCCGGATATGTAGTCATTGTAGAATGCTTCGAATACCTTTTCCCAGTGCCAGACTTCGAACATTACAAAGCCTTCTGGGTAGACCTCTGGATGATGCGTCCCTGACATCATTGCCCATACCCCCTTCTCCTTGGCCCCCGCTATCGCCCCAAGCTGGCATCCGTCGCCCATAGGTTTAACTACATCTACGTTGTACTGCTCTATGAGGCTTGTCGTAGCAAGTTTGGCCATTGGCACGTTGTGGAAGTCGCCAACATAGTGAACGTGGAGGCACTCGTCTGGGTTATAACCTGCATATTCTATTCCTTTTCTCTGGCCAGTCTCACTTCTGCTCAGCTCGGCAACAGCCATCCCTGCAACGAAGGCGACATGCTTTGTTTCGGACAGTTTAATAGCCAGGTATCCCACTAGGAATCCACTCTGGTCTGTGCGGACGTCGGCAACCGACACCTGGGGGCCTATATACTGTGGAGCTCCAGCTATGGCGAGGAAGTACGTGTCGGGATATTCAGGGGCGATCTTGGCCATCGGCTCGCCGAACTGGAAGCCAACACCAACAATTAGGTCGAAACCCTGCTCAGCATAACTTCTAATTTGAGATTCTATCTGCGCAGGATCATAG
>Ga0164310_10002577_pt1 | contig 10454 bp, 18 predicted proteins | sample GuaBasSedimGuay1_FD_121795 | JGI IMG/M metagenome (GOLD analysis project Ga0164310, IMG submission 121795) | Subseafloor sediment microbial communities from Guaymas Basin, Gulf of California, Mexico - Guay1, Core 4569-9, 0-3 cm | ecosystem: Environmental > Aquatic > Marine > Hydrothermal vents... | reverse complement strand
TACAAAAGAAATAGCAAAAAAGCTTAAGAAGCAGCTTGCCTGTGGTGGAACAGTAAAAGAAAATGTCATTGAATTACAAGGAGATCATAAAAAGAAAGCAAAAGAAATTTTAGTAAAGCTCGGATTCAAAGAAGAGAACATCAGCATTGTTTAGAATAAGTAAACAGCAGTAAAATAAAAATTAAAAAAAAGGCAAACCTAACATACTCTGGAAAATGGAAAAGAAAACTAAAGAAGAAAGTAAAGAAAGTAAGGAAAAGAAGGTAGAATGTAAAGATAAGAAATGCCCGTTTCATGGAAAGCTTAAAGTTAGAGGAAAGCTCTTTGAGGGAACAGTAAAAAAAATAGTTCAGAATCGAGCAGTTGTAGAATTTGAAAGACTCATCTACTATAGAAAGTATGAAAGATATGCAAAAGCAAAAACAAGATTACATGCTTACATACCTGAATGTTTAAGAAAAGAAATAAATGTTAGTGATAAAGTAGTAGTTGGTGAATGCAGGCCTCTAAGTAAAATCATCCATTTTGTTGTGCTTAAAAAGCTTAAAGAGGAAAAATGAAGGCTGTAAAAGCAAGAATAACTAAAGGATTGCATATTGGATCTTATGTTAATGTAGCTGACAATTCAGGAGCTAAGCTAGTGAAGATTGTAAGCATAAAAGGCGGAAAAAGCAGGAAAGGAAGACAGCTAAGCTGTGGTGTTGCTGACTTAGTTAAGGTTAGTGTAAGAAAGGGAACTCCAGAGATGAAAAAGCAGGTGTTTTGGGCAGTGATAGTGAGGCAGAAAAAAGAGTATAGGCGCTTAACTGGAGAAAGGATAAGCTTTGAAGACAATGCTGTGGTGATTTTAAAAGATAGTGCTGGAAATCCAAAAGGAACAGCAATAAAAGGTCCTATAGCAAGAGAAGCAGCCGAAAGATGGCCTTTTGTTGCAAGGATAGCCAAAATGATAGTTTAAAATGAAGAAAAAGTTTTCAAAGGCTTGGAAAAGTTCAAAACAACCAAGAAAACAAAGAAAATATAGAGCTAATGCTCCTCTGCATATAAAAAGAAAGATGATTGCTTCGCACCTTTCAAAAGAGCTAAGAGAAAAATACAAAAGAAGGAGTTTTCCTGTAAGAAAAAACGATGTTGTAAAAATATTGAGAGGATCTTTTAAAGGAAAACAAGGAAAAGTAAGTAAGGTTGATACAAAGAAAATGAAAGTTTATGTAGAAGGAATCGTAAGAACAAAGAAGGACGGAACAAAAGTGCCTGTTCCTTTAGACCCCTCAAACTTGATGATAGTAAGTTTAAATCTTGAGGATAAAAAAAGAGTAAAAGCTTTAGAAAGAAAATTAAAGGAAAAAGAAAGTAAAGAAAATAAAGAGAAAGGTAAAGCTGGTTAAAATGCACATGAAAAGACTTGCCATGCCAAAAACCTGGCCTTTGCCAAGGAAAGGTAAGAAAAGGTTTGTAAGTAAAGGTAGAGGAAGCTTGCCTTTAGAGCTTTCACTGCCTTTAACTGTGTTTTTGAGAGACATACTAAAAGCTGTAGAAACAGGAAAGGAAGCAAAGAAAGTAGTGAAAGAAGGTAACATAATCGTTGATGGAAGAACAGTTAAGGATGAAAAGTACAGGGTTGGTTTGTTCGATAGGATTTACATAAAAAAGATGGATAAAGCGTTTACAATAACAATAGAGAAGAAAAAGCTTAAAGCTGTTGAAATAGGAAAGGAAAGCCTAAGAGAAAAGGAAGTTAAAGTTATAGGTAAAAAAACAGTTAAAGGTGGTAAGATTCAGATAAATCTTTACGATGGAAAAAACCTGTTGATGGAAGAGAAGGAAGCTAAAAACATAAAGGTTCATGATTCTTTACTTCTTGATCTTGAAAAAAACAAGGTTGTGAAGCATTTAAAGCTTGAAAAGAATGCTAAAGTGTTTGTTATAAAGGGAAAGCATCTAGGAGAAAAAGCCAAGGTGAAAGAAGTAAACAAAGAAGTTGTTTTAACAGATGGAAAAGAATTTAAGGTTCCTAAAGAAAACGTTTTTGTGATAAGATGAAAAAAGAAAATGTTATGAGAAATATAGAAATAGACAGTGTTGTTTTACATTGTTCTACAGCAGATAAGGAAAAGCTTAACAAATGTATGAAGCTTTTAGAAGAAATAGCAAAACAAAAGCCTGTCATTACTCTTGCAAAGAAGAGAGTAGCTGCTTGGAAAATAAGGCCAGGCATACCTGTAGGTTGTAAAGTAACACTAAGAGGAAAGAAAGCTGAAGAAATTTTAAAAGTAATTCTAGAAGGTGTGAAAGAGCTGAGTGAAAAGCAATTCAATCCTGGATTCTTAACATTTGGCATAAAGGAATATATTCAAATTCCTTCTGTTTCTTACAAAAGAGAACTAGGAATTCTTGGATTTGACGTTGCTGTAACATTAAAAAGAAAAGGTTTTAGGGTTAAAAAAAGAAAAATAAAGAGAAGTAAAATTGGTTCAGGCCATAGGATAAGCAAGGAAGAAACGATAAAGTTTTTTAAGGATAAATTCAATGTTTCTGTAAGATGACAGCAAGTGATTGGAGAAAGCTTTTGAAGCAGTTAGAAAAAAAGCCAGCTATAAAAGCGAGATTTTTAAAATTTTGTAAGCCAAAAGAAAGAAAATTTGGTGTTGCTGCATACAAGTGCGTTAGGTGTGGAAGACTTGGTGGACATATAAAAAAATACGGATTGCATCTCTGTAGACAGTGCTTTAGAGAAATCGCTGAACAACTAGGCTTTAAAAAGTACATGTAAAATGGTTGTGAGAGATTGGCTTGCTGCAATGTTGAATGACCTAACAAACTGTGTTAAAGCTGGAAAAAAACAAACAACCTGTGTTTATGTATCAAACTTAATGCTAAATGTACTTGAGATAATGAAAAAACACGGCTATGTTAAGGACTATAAAGTTGAGGAAAATAAGTTTAGGAAGGTAAAAATAGAAATAGGAAATTTGATAAAAAGCCAGGCTATAAAACCAAGGTTTTTTGTGAACAAGAAAAACATACAGAAATACATAAAGAGATATCTGCCAGCTAGAGATGTTGGAATTTTGATTGTTTCAACAAACAAAGGCCTGTTAACACATCACGAAGCTTTAGAAAAAAATGTTGGTGGTTGTTTGATCGCTTACTGTTATTGATCACTGCTATTGATTTTTGCCAAAGGTTTTTAAATTCTTTCTTTTATTAATTAAAATGAAGAAAAAAATAGAAAAGAAGATTGAAGTTCCAGATAACGTTGAAGTTAACATAGACGGAAGTAAGGTAAAGGTTAAAGGGCCTTTAGGAGAGCTAGAAAGAAGTTTTAAGCTAAAGGAAAACATTTACTTGAAGAAAGAAAACAACAAAGATGTTATCATAGGCTGTGAAAAGGCTACAAAGAAAGAAAAAAAGTTGATCAATACAACGGCAGCACATATAAAAAACATGATCAAAGGTGTTGTTGAAGGCTTTGAATATAAGTTACAGATTTGTTTTTCTCATTTTCCAATTTCTGTTGAGTTTGATAAAGAAAAAGGTCTGCTTTTGATAAAAAATTTCCTTGGGGAAAACAAAGAAAGGGTTGCAAAAATATTGCCTGATGTTGATGTAGAAATAAAAAATGATATTGTTATTGTTAAAGGTATTGATAAGGAAAAGGTTGGACAATCAGCAGCAAACATCGAAAACGCTACAAGGATAAAGGCAAAGGACAGAAGAGTTTATCAAGACGGTATATGGATAATAGAAAAAGCTGGAAAGAAGGTTTAAAATGAAAAAAAGAAAATTTTTGAGAAGACTAACGAAGGCTTTGTTAAGAATTGGTAGGAGAAAAAAGAAAAAAAGAAAAGGGAGAAGGCAAAGAGGAAGACATAGTAAGGTTAGGGAAAAAAGAAAGGGATATGTTAAGCCTGTTTCCATAGGTTATGGAAAACCAAAAGAAAAGAAAGGATTGATCAAAGGACTAAAGCCAGTTGTTGTTCATAACGTTGAAGAGCTTAAAAAAGTTAAGCAGGATGAAATAGCTATCATAGCTAGCGGCATTGGAAAGAAGAAAAAAATAGAAATGGCAAAAATAATTTTAGAGAACAACATCAAAGTATTAAATTTTGATGCTAAAAAATTCCTTGAAGCTGTTGAAAAAGAAACTTCCAAGAAAGAAAAAGCAAAAGAAGGTAAAGAGGAAAATAAAAAGGAAGGTAAAAAAGAAAATAAAAAATGAAAACATATAGATTGCAAAAAAGATTGGCCTCAGAAATTTTAGGTGTTGGAATAAATAGAGTGTGGCTTGATCCAGAAAACCTGGATGAAATTGGAAAGGCAATAACAAAGGCTGATGTTGAAAAATTGATAAAGGATGGTTTGATAAAAAAGTTGCCAAAGAAGGGTGTGAAAAGAAGGGCTGGAAGAAGAAGGCAGAAGAAAAAGAGAAGGGGAAAGGGAAAGGTAAAAAAAAGGGTAAAGAAAAGAAAAAAGCTGTATGTAAGAAGGGTACGTTCATTAAGAAGATACTTAAAGGCATTGAAGGAAGAAGGTAAAATTGATAGTAAAGAATATAGAAAGCTAAGAACAATGATAAAAGCTGGATTGATAAAAACAAAAGCAGATATAAAAGCTAGAATATGGGAAAAAGAATAAGGCTTGCGTTTAAAAGAAGAAGGGAAGGAAAAACAGATTACAGAAAAAGACTTAAGCTACTTATGTCTGGCTTGCCAAGATTGGTTGTAAGAAAAACAAACAAGTATGTTATTGCTCAGGTTGTTGAAAGTAAAGAAGCTAAAGATTTTACTGTTTGTTATGTAAATTCAAAAGAACTTTCAAACTATGGATGGAAAAAGAATTTTAAGAATGTTGCTGCTTCCTATCTTACAGGCTTGTTGATAGGAATTAAGGCTAGGGAAAAAGGTATAAAAAAGGTTGTTCCTGATTTTGGATTACATAGATCAACAAAAGGCTCAAAGCTCTATGCTGTGTTAAAAGGCGCTTTAGAAGCTGGTCTTGAAATAAATTGCAAGGAAGAAATGTTGCCTTCAGATGAAAGGATAATCCAAGTAAGTAAACTTGATAAAAAAGAGTTTGAAGAAATAAAGGAAAAAATAAAAGAAAACATCTTAAAATTAAAGAAATAAAATGGCTGAAAACAAGAACAAGAAGGAAGAAGGAAAAACTGAATGGGTTCCAAAAACAAGCTTGGGAAAAGCGGTAAAGGAAGGAAAAATAAAGAGTATTGATGAAATCTTTGAAAAGCATCTAAAAATCTTAGAACCAGAGATAGTAGATGCATTGATTCCAGACCTTTCTGTTGAAATCCTTAACATAGGACAGGCAAAAGGAAAGTTCGGTGGCGGCAAACGAAGGCCTTGGAGGCAAACACAGAAAAAAACAGCTGAAGGAAATGTTCCAAAATTTACATGTATGGCAGTTGTAGGCAACAGAAACGGTTATGTTGGAATTGGTTATGGAAAAGCTAAAGAAACTGTTCCAGCAAAGCAAAAAGCGATAAGGAATGCAAAGTTAAACTTAATAAGAGTTCCAAGAGGATGTGGAAGTTTTGAATGTGGTTGTAAGGAAAACCATTCTATTCCCTTCTCTGTTGAAGGGAAATGTGGAAGTGTAAAAGTAAGGCTTATGCCTGCTCCAAGAGGAACAGGTTTGGTTAGTGATGATGAATGTAAAAAAATCTTAAGGCTTGCTGGAATAAAAGATATTTATGTTAAAAGCTTTGGGCAAACAAGAACAAAAGTTAATCATGTAAAGGCTTTGGAAGATGCATTAAAGAAACTTGCTTTATATGCAAAATGAAAAAGTTGATAGTTGTAAGAATAAAAGGACTTGTAGGTGTTCCGAACAAGATAAAAAGAACCTTGGAACTTTTAAGGCTAAAGAAAAAATTTTCTTGTGTGATAGTTGATGATACAAAAGAAAAACTAGGAATGTTGAAAAAAGTTAAAAGCTATGTTGCTTTTGGTTATGTTAAGCCAGAAACAGTGGAAAAGCTTTTACTGAAAAGGGCAAAAAAAGGAAAAAAGAAAGTAACGCTTGATGAAAAGAAAGTGAAGGAATTCGTTAGTAAGTTTATGGAAAATAAAGCAAGGCTTTCAGAACTTAACATTGATCCGGTTTTTCATCTACATCCTCCCAAAGGAGGTTTTAAAAAATCAACGAAGCTTGAATGGCCAAAAGGAGTTTTAGGAAAAAATGAAAAAATAAATGAGCTTGTAGAAAGAATGCTTTAAAATGCAAAGAAAAAGGAGTAAACGTTCAAGGATAAGGGGAAGAAGAACCTGTGGCTATGGAGCAAGAAAAAAGCATAGAGGTAAAGGAAGCAAAGGCGGAAAAGGACTTGCTGGAACAGGAAAAAAAGCAGGACATAAAAGAACCTATTTGCTTAGGTATGGAATAAAGGTTTTAGGAAAAAAGGGTTTCAAAAGTGAAAAGCAAAAAAAGGAAAAAAAGAAGGTGATTAACTTAAGAGAAATAAATGAAAACGTAGAAAAATGGCTTGCTTCTGGAAAGGCAAAAGAAACAGATGAAGGAATAGAAATAGAGCTGAAAGGATTTAAGGTACTTTCTCAAGGTTCTCTTGATAGGCCTTTGATCATAAAAGCAAGTAAGTTTTCAAGTAAGGCTAGAGAAAAAATAGAAAGAGTTGGTGGAAAGGCTTTGTTAGCTTAAAAATGAAATTTCTTTCATACCTGCCAACAGTAAAAAGGCCTGTAGAAAGAAGACTTAGCTTTAACGTAAAGCTAAAGTGGACATTAATCATTTTGATTGCTTTCTTTATTCTGTCAAACATTCCTCTGTATGGATTAACAGAAAATGCTTTACAAAGATTCGAGTATTTGTCTTTGGTTCTTGGAGCCAGATTTGGAAGCTTAATGTCTTTAGGTATAGGTCCTATTGTGACTGCAAGTATAATTTTGCAATTGCTTGTAGGTTCAAAATTGCTTAACATCGATCTTACAAAGAAAGAAGGAAGAAAGCTATTTGAAGGATTACAAAAATTGCTTGCAATACTTTTCTGTTTTTTTGAAGCCACGATTTTTGTTTTGATGAAAGGTTTACAAGCTCAGGCTGGTTTAGAATGGCTTGTTATCTTACAGCTTTTCTTAGGTGGCTTACTTGTCATTTACATGGATGAAGTTGTTAGTAAATGGGGCTTTGGCTCTGGTGTTAGTCTTTTTATTCTTGCTGGTGTTGCTGAAAGCTTATTCGTAAGAACCTTTGGTTTTGTTGGACCTTCCTTTCAGGCTGGTAATGAAACACTTCGGTTTAGTTTTCAACCGAGTGGAGCTGTTCCTGTACTTGTTCGTTCTATAATAGAGCAGGACATTGCTGGTGCAAAAGTAGTTATAGGCAGTTTGATTGCAACAATAGCTGTTTTTCTTATTGTTGTTTATACCCAAGGAATAAAGGTTGAAATTCCGCTTTCTTTTGCCAGGCTTAGAGGTCTTAGCTTGAGATGGCCCTTGGAGTTTTTCTACACAAACGTGATACCTGTAATATTGATTTCAGCTTTGTTAGCAAACATCCAGCTTGGAGCGAGCTTGCTTGAAAAAACAGGCAAGATAGATGCTGAATCTTTAGCTCCATGGCTTAGCGGACCTGGCGGCAGGTATGGTTTGCTAGGAATGATACTGAAAGCTAATTCTTTTGCTATAGGAATAAGACCTTATCTTCAAGCCCTATTTTATTTACTTGTTATGGTTGCTGGTTCAGCCTTGTTTGCATATCTTTGGATGAGAACCTCTGGAATGGATCCTAAGAGTCAGGCTGAACAGATAATGGCAAGTGAACTGCATATTCCAGGCTTTAGAAAAGACCAAAGGGTTATAGAAACAATACTAAACAGATACATTCCTGTACTAACCATTCTTGGTGGTGCTGCTGTTGGTTTCCTTGCAGCATTCGCTGATCTTGGAGGAGCTTTGGTTAGAGGTACTGGCTTACTTCTTGCTGTTATGATAGTCTATAGGCTTTACCAAGAAATAAGTAGAGAACACGCCTTAGATATGCATCCTGCTCTAAGAAAATTTATAGGATAAGTTTATAAAACTTCAATGTTAATTTAAGGTTAAAATGAATGTTTTGGTAAGCTTTGTCCAATGGAATCCTCTAGTTAGCATAATTGTATTTTCATTTTTGATTACATTAGCTCTTACTTTGGTATATAGAAAATTGACAAACAAAAAAGAACTTGATGAACTAAAAAATAAACAAAAAGAGCTAAGAGAAAGGCTTTTAAAATGTAGTGAAAAAGAAAAAGAAGAGATACAAAAAGAAATGTTGGAATGTTCAGCAAAAAGCTTAAGGCTTACGTTAAAACCTATGTTAATCACCTATATACCTGTCCTATTTGTTTTTTATGGATTAAAGAAACTTTACATGGATATGGCAAAGGTAGGTAACATAATAAGTTGGAAGGTTACGCTTCCTATCATTGGTGATGGTGCTGGTTGGTTACTAAGTTATATAATATTCAGTCTGATCTTCAGCATCATATTACAAAAAATCTTAAAATAAAATGAAAAAGGAAATGGAAAAAAAGCTTGTTGAACTTTCTGTTCTAGATTCAAGAATGAAAGAACTTGAACAAGCATTAACTTTGGTTGAAAAGAACATAGCTGAATTACAACAAAGTAAGCAAACGCTGGAAGAAATAAAAAAGCTAAAGAAAGGTAATGAGATGCTTTCCCTTGTCGGCTTTGGAATTTTTGCAAAAACAGGCCTTTTGGATAATGAAAAAGTACTGATAAACGTTGGTTCAAATGTTGTTTGTAAAAAAAGCATAGATGAAGCAAGAAAGCTTATAGAGAAAAAGCTTGAACAAGCTTTAAGCATCTATTCACAGCTGTTCAGTGAAATTGAAAGGATAAATGAAGCAATTCAAAAAATTGAATCAGAACTAAGTAAGGCCAAATAAGAAAGGATATGCCTTTTTAACTTCTAAAAGAAATGTTTCTGGTTTCAAAATGCCGAGTTCTGAAACTATAGCTGTTACTAATTCTGGTTTGACTCTTTCAAAAGCAAGGTTCAGGATTTTAACTCCTTTCGGAGCTTTTTTCCACACTTCTTTTGATGGCCTTTTCTCTATCTTTTCTTTATAGCCAAAAGCTGTGATAGCATCAAACTTCCAAGAATCAGTACAGGAATAGAAAGGAACATCATAACGAGAAGCGATTTCTGCAAACATCTCAGAGCCTATCTTATTTATGACCTTTCCTTCTGCTGTTATTGCATCTGCTCCTATAAAGGCTATGTCTGCCCTTTTCAAGGCAATCCTTGCTGCTGAATCAACAACAAGTGTTACTGGAATTTTTGCTTTTGCTAGTTCTCTTGCAGTGATCCTTCCTTGGAACAAAGGCCTTGTTTCAGTACAATAAACTTCAAATCGCTTTTTCTGTTTTTTTGCCTCAAGTAAAACTTCAACAACGTTTGTTGAATGGCAATGGGTAAAAACAGTCATGTTATTTTCGATCAACTTCGAGCCATACTCTGCTATTTTTCTTTTAGCTTCGTCAAAATGCTTTAAAGCAAGTTTAACACCTTCTCTAATATCAGAAAAAGAAAGAGCAAACTTTATCGCATTTCTTAAGCAAGGTTCTGTTGGTCTTAAGCTTATCAGTTTTTTAACAGCTTTCTTGTCATGTTTTAATAAAAGTGCTTTTAAGGCAGCTCTTGCTATAGATTCTGCACTCTGAATCTTTACACTTTTTATGTCTTTACAGATTTTTTCAAACCTGTCCATAGTAGTTAAAAAAAATTGGATTAAAAAACTTTTGGAAAATTTTTTAAGCTAGAAAATGATATTAGAAAATGCTAGAAACATTGGTAAATCCAAGGCATGCTGAAAAAAAGCCATGGCATATGATTTTTGTAGGCATTCTATATGCTGCTTTATCTGTTGCTTTAGCTGACCTGATTTTTTTGAGAGATCCTGTATTCCAGAAACATATAAGCATCATAATTGTTTTCTTTACTGTTATGTTTTCTCTTCCGTTCATGTTTTATGTGATAAAGCAAGAAGAAATAAAAGACATAAAGATTGAGGAAGAAAAGAAGTTGATAAAAGAACACGGAAGAACCTTAAGTTCTTTACTTTTCCTTTTTCTTGGCTATACTATAGCATTTTCCTTACTTTATTTAATCTTGCCAGCAAACATCACGAGTTCAAACTTTAAAATTCAGGTTGAAACATATTGTAGCATAAATTCTCCACATAACTTTGAAAGTTGTGTGAAAGGACATTTAACTGAAGTAGAGCCTGTAATAAAGCCTTATAGCATAAAAGAAGGAATGCACTATGTTTCTTCTATACTTTCAAACAACTTTAATGTTCTTATTCTTGTTTTGGTCTTTTCCTTTATTTTTGGTGCAGGAGCGATCTTCATTCTTGCATGGAATGCTAGTGTAATAGCAGCTGCAATAGGCATCTTTGCTAAAACTCCTAGAGG
>Ga0164310_10002576_pt1 | contig 10456 bp, 14 predicted proteins | sample GuaBasSedimGuay1_FD_121795 | JGI IMG/M metagenome (GOLD analysis project Ga0164310, IMG submission 121795) | Subseafloor sediment microbial communities from Guaymas Basin, Gulf of California, Mexico - Guay1, Core 4569-9, 0-3 cm | ecosystem: Environmental > Aquatic > Marine > Hydrothermal vents... | reverse complement strand
TAAAATAAGTATATTTTAATTAATATATTTATTATAATATATATAATTGATTATATACTTTCGTTAAGTTCTTTAACGATTTCGTTAAGTCTTCTAAAATCACTCAATCTTAAATCTATCCACTTAACTCCTTTCATCATATTTACCCAGTTTAATCCTCTGTGTTTGTATGTTAATTCTACTAAATCTGCATCCATTTCTTTTTTCTTAACTCTGAGTTTGGTATGACATCTCTTACATCTCGGTATTCTATCGTTATAGTTTATTCTCGTTTCTTTACCGCACTGAGGACAGTAACCTATCTTAATTAAATAATGCCTAATCATTCTTTAACTGACACACGCATTCTTTGTAAATATCTGTTCCAGCAACATTAAAGGTAGTAATCTTTCTCACTTCGTAAGTGTTAGAACCAACGGTTATGTAATCTGCTCTATTAACGGTTTCATCTGGATTTATATTTATTATTACTGAACCTGTTGGTAGTAATCCTAAGTCTGCGTCAATATAATCTCCACCAACTTCTTCTACTACTCCGTAGGTTGAAGTTTCTGAAATGTCTTCGGAAATATCGTCGTTTTCGTCTCTATTTCTCGTAACCGATTTAATTGTTATTGGCTGTTTTAATTCGTTGTATACAATCTTCCAATTGTCCTGAAACAGAGATGCTAATGTCATTGTATTGGTCTAAACATACTTGCTTCTTCTTCACTTTCCTGTCTATGAATAGCTCCTCTATATTGTATCTGCTTTAGAGTGTCTAAATATCTATCCATGTAAATCTGAAATGCCTTCGGTGTCTGCATAACCGATAATCTACCGAGGCTGATCCTCTTAAAATCTACTGCCTGAATACCGGTATATGCTAATGCGGCAGAGAGTTCTGCACACGCCTGTTTTATTAAAGGATGAGCATTAGTTCCATTCTCCGATAAAGGAGCTTTAGCGTAAGAGACTTTGAGAATGGATGTAGACTCTGGTGCTGTTTCTAATACGAATTTGCAGTCGTCTTCGTCAATAGAAGAAACCGTTAAATCGGAATATGTGCCATCAGATTTATATTCCCTGACAACAACATCGTTCGTATCTATAGTTCCATCGTCGTTATAGTCTCCGAGATACCATCTCTCTTTACATGCCTGAACATAGAATGTTTTGTTGCTTCCATCTAAATCGTTCTCTCTCCACTTGTCAATGTATGTAATCTTTTCCTCAATAACTCTCTGATTTATTGCTTCGTTTAGTTTTCTTGTAGCAAATCCAATAATTGTCGTTAGATCATCATCACTGATATCGCTTGTGGTAAGTTTACCGGCTGTAATGCTCCTGACATCAGAAGTAGTTATGTAAGCCATTTCTATACATATCTCGATGATGCTTTCTTGACAAATACGACTACCTGTCCAGAGGTTTCCGAATCAATGGCAAAGAGTATGTCGTCTTTATCTATTTTCTCATCGAGTAAAGCCTGTGCTACATTTGCGTATGTGTCGTCTATATACCAGATGGGATGTTTGGATTTTGTAAATGCCATTTTTGTATTAATTAATTAAAATATTGATTTAATAATTATTTTTTACTTCTGTACTCTTTGAGGGAGTATCCAGCTATTCCTCCTATAATTGCCATAGCAGTTGCCATCATAGTTCCGTCTATTCCTTGATGTATAGCGTAAGCATCTAAAAATATTATTCCAAATATAGCCACTAATTTAACCAGAATATTTCCCTCAATCTTCATTTCTTCCTCACCCTTCTGCTTCTTTTACGAGGAGTTATCTTCTCTTTCTTCTTCTTATACTTTTCTGGTATTAAATCCATTCCTCTTTCAGACTTCCAATTAGTTGCTTCAAAAGGTAATCGAATTGTTGTCTTAGATAAAAAATCTGTTAGATTGTCTGATTCTATCCTTACCGGTCCTTTAATAGTTGCCATTTTACCATTCCTCGTATTGAATTATATCTGCATATTCAATGTCCCCCAATTCTTTCAGTTTCTTTTTGTAGAGAGGAACTCCTATTGGTCCCTTCCCCTTTCCGTATCCTTTTAACTGACCTTTTCCTTTCGAGCGAATTCCAGAACCTGGGCATTTATCTGTCATTTTACAAACTTTTCGTATACCTTAATTAAATCGGGTGTGAGTTTCTCGGATTTATCTAATTCGATTAATTGTTTCTTTATAATTTCGCACTCGAATTCGTCTAAGTCAAATTCCTTAGTTTCATTACTATATCTCGAATCCCACTTTATCTGGTTTCCTTCCTGTATCAGATTGTATTTCTTTACTTCCTTACTATCTGGTAATAACAAATCTCTTAATCTGTTAATCGTTTTTATTGTGATGTAGTTTCCCTGAATCGGCAGTATGTCTACTATTGATAATCTCTCTGCTATGTTCAGTTTAACTTTCATTCTAAGATGAAGATACTGTTTCCCAAGAAGTTCCGTTATATACCTGTAATTTATGAGCACTTGAATCCCACTTTAAATCTCCCTCAGTAGGAGTTCCTTTGGCATCGGTAGTTACTGTACAAGTCTTTAAATTTCCTGTAATATTATTATTGCCAACCGTTAAGTCATCGTTAACAGTTACTGTCCCATCTAAAGTAATGTCATCACTTCCAGTCCCATCTGCTGAAATCGTTAATTTTCCGTCTGCTCCAGAATTTATATAAATCCCAGTGTCTCTGAACTGAATCTTTTTGTTGGTAGATACGGTTAATCCCTGCTGGAATGTTGCAGATCCAGTAACGGTTAATGTATCTGTTGATGCATCTCCGAATGTAAGATCTCCCTTTATCGTCAGATTCTTGTTTATCTCTACACTTCCCTTAAACAGAGAAGTTTTATCTGTTCTGTGACATAATATAGAGCTAAATCTTCTTCCGTATTGAGTCATTTTTTATTCACCTCTCAAGAATTTTTTTACTTCCCCTCACGGGACCTTTCTCTTACAGAGAGAAAGGCACACATTCAACTTAAAAAAAGTTGAATGTATGTTGAGCTCGGATGAGCCCAACAATATCTCCGAGACAGCTCGGAGAAGAGTGAAGTCTCTTCATCTATTCTTACACATCTGTTACGAATATTCTGACCTGTGCGTCTTCGTATAAACTATCTGCAGCATAAGCCATAGATAGTTTCATTCTAACACCATCTGCACTCGGCCAGTCAAATACCTTGAACTCTGCCTTTCTTCCGAATACAATTGCTCCAACTCTCTGAGACTTCACCATTGCACACATGTGAACATTCGTATCGAAACTCACGCTATTGCCTTGTATCTTGGCAATATCCGTATTACCACCGGATGGCATCTTCGTAGTAGTTACTACTTTCACATCCATATACTGTCCAATCTCTCCACTCAGAATAACTGCCTGAGAACCGTATTCTGCGGCACTCGTAAACTGACTTTCATTTAATAGACTCTCTTCCTGCTCTGGAGCTATTAATAACACAAATGGTTCGTTAGGCTCTGATACCCAAGGATTGAATGTTGCTGAAGATGCAGTCCATGTATTGCTGTTCCAATAATATCCCTTAGTTGATTGCAGAAGTCTTCTCGCTTTCTTAATCAATTCTGGAGTTAGTGTATCTCCGTCATCCAGAGAATTGTCTGCATCGGTTGCGTCTCCTCCGAATATCGTCTGAGAACCTGCGGCAGTTGAACTCGCTTCGGTTGCTCCAGCAGATGGAGTTCCTCCGCTTGCCACAATAGTTCCTATCAGAGCATCTCTTATTGCAGAATCTACAGAGTTCTCGTATTTATAACTTAACTCTTCTCTGCAGTACTGCACCGAATTAATCACATTCGTTCTGATGTGTTCGTTAGTTATAAATACACCGTAGTTATAATTTGTCGGTGTAAACTGCACTCCTCCCTGAGTGGTAATCTCAGTCCAGGCAATCTCTGAAGTTCCCGCTGGATCATATTCAGCTGAAGATGCTTCCCAAGAACTGTCTGCCAGATAGTTCTTTCTGATTGTCATTATCAAATCCTTGTGTCCAGGTGGTAATGTTTCCTGTCTAACTATCTGCAAAAATCTCATTCGTTCTTTAGCACAGTCTAAAGCCTTTCTGATCCACATAATTGGCTGTAGTTTGTAAGCATTGCTTACAGTTCCACCGCTCGTCTGAATACTCCCTGTGTCGGTAGATGTCGATGCTAATTCAAAAACCCTATTACCCACCTTGTCCTTAGATGGAACAAGAGGTATATCAAGTTCTATGTTTTCCATTTTTATAGTGTCACCTCATATCCTTTCATATCCTGTAACATTTTACTAAAGCCTATATCAACATCAGTTTCATTCATCTGTTCAACAGTCTTCTCGTCTCCAGTTGGTATGTAAGTCGTTGATTCTGCTGGTTGATCCAACTTAGACTTTAATTCATTTAGTTCTGATTTTATTGCTTCCATATCCTCACTCATTTTCTTCTCCTTTTCTTTCTTATACAGTTTCTTGGCTTCTTTAACGCCATACTTCTTAACTAACTCCTTCCATGTCTTGAATTCTTCCACAGTAAAGTTTGCTATTTCTTCGTCAGTTAATTCGTCAGATTCTTCTGACTGTTCTTCTGGGTATTCTGGATACTTCTTTTTCTTTAACTCCTCTTCTTCCTCTTTCTTTTTCTTCATTTCTTCTTCTTTCTTCTCGTCTACAGGCTCGGGATATTCTTTCTTCTTTTTCTTTAATTCCTCGAGTTCTTCCCGTAACTTAGCCAGTTCTTCCATAAGTTCTTTCTCGCTCATTTTATTCTCCTCCTTTAAGTTATCATCAATTTCAGATAATGCTATGAAATAACCATAATTTACCTCTCCTTCAGAATTAAAATATGTTGACTTGATAGCAGGATTTACAACTAATGCAAAATTGTCAATTACAAAATTTCTCACTACATTTCCTTTTCTTTCTCCTCTGCCTCTCGGAGAAATACCGAAATTAACTCCGTAAGCAATCTTTCTTGCGGCTTCTTCATCAACAAAATATATGTCTCCAATCAATTCACCGGTGCGTTCGTCAAATCTTATGTTCTTAACTTCTCCTACCCAATCTCTCGCATCTGCTCCTACAACCTTAGTCTTTTCTCCAGTCTGCGGATCATATCCAAATTCGTCTCTGTGTTCGTAATACAGGTAGTGAACTTTGGGATTGTCCCACTGAGTCATCTGGAATGCCTGTTTGATTGCTTCCTTAGAATAAAATGCTCCGTTATGAGTTCCTGGACTGAAAATAACATGGTTCTTTACCACATACGGCAATTCAATATTCGTCAAATCCTTTTCCTTCGCTAATTCAATAATTTCCTCGTCGCTAAATTCCAGATTATTCCCAATCATTTTAAATCAGGAATTTTAAATTAATATTAACTCAATTCTATCTTTAGTAATATATACTTAAAAATGAATGTATTAGATTTACTAAATCAGATTGCAGGTTTTCTGCAGTCTGTATATTAAGTTCTTGCTCACATCGTATTTTCTTGCTATTTCTGGTCTCGTTAATACTCCATCGAGAGTTAAATTAATAACTTCTCTCATCTGTTCTTTATTCAACTGATTTGTCCTCAGACTAAATTCGTCTATCTTCTTCTCTATTTCCTCATCAAGTTTATTGGTTTTTTTATCTTCTAACAACCTCAATAAGATTATATGTCTATCTCCAATGTGTGCTATCTGATACTGCCACATTCCAGTTAAATCTTTTAACTGTCTACCAGGATACCTCTCTATCAAAATGCCTTTCTTCTCGGCTTTCTTCAACGGACTTAAATCAATGTTTCCTCTCTCCGATTTATACTCTATTCTGATTTTGTGATCCGTAACCTCGTGTATTCTGTATTTGCCCTTAGATACGATTACAAATACTCCCGGTGCCGTTGGAGTAGAACCAGGTTCTCCTATGTCTGCAATTCCTTTAACTCTTAACCAGGACTTGGGTTCTATAAGTTTTAACACAACTCTAATCTTTCCTTTTCTTGCAGATTTTCCCTTCGTTAAATTATCTGGAACATTTAAGTCGGTTGATGTTGGAGATAAGATAGTAAATCCTTCCAAATATCCTTTCTTTACTAAGTGTCTTGCGTCTACATGCAGTGAATCTAACTTGTAAATATATTTGTCGTCAATATTTTCTTTCTTTCTCTCTTTCTCAGTAATTTTATGTCCTCTATAATGCCACTGCATAACATAAGGCATCCATTCGTTCTTTAACTCTTTAAAATTGTTCTGCAATCTCTTTGGAAAATCTGCTATTTCTATTTCCCTTCCTTCATTATCCTTTTCTTTCCTGAATTCAAATTCAGATTCTATAATCTCGTATCCTCTCGATACTACCTTCTCTTCCAGATAGTTGAGACTGCTCGAACTCTCTTTATCCAATCTTTTTCTGACTCTCGGTTTGTGCAGAGAGTAATGATATTTGTTCCCTTTCTTGTGTCTCCAGATTTCCTCAACATTTACCAAGAGAATATCCCCTCTATTTGCCTCAATATTAGTATTAAAACTGTTTCCTAACTGCAGTACATATCTGTTATTTAACTTCGTTAAGTATTTTGGGTCTATTCTTTTAGTCTCTTCCTGCTTTAGGTAAATACCTAACTGGTATCTCACAGTATCCTCACTTCCTTTAACCGGTAATTCTCCCAATACCACAAGCTCTAAAGGTATTTCAACTCTGTATTTAATCCACGCATCGCTCTCTTTCCCCGGAGAATACACTCCATCAAATCTCTTTATTATCGCTCCCTCACTTCCTTCTAATTCACTCAACTTCTCAACAATTCTCCTTAAATCAAATCTATTATTGACTACATAACTCTTAGCCTCTTTAATGTTCTTAGTCCAGGATAAAGTATCCAGAATCTTCTTTCTTTCGTACCACTGCAGTGAAATTAAAGGTTTATCGAGATACAGAATATCGAATGCAAAGAATCGAACATTGGAATCGTCAATCTCTCTCTTAGACTTAACCGCTCCAATGTATCTCGCAGTGTAATCTCTACCCATTGGTTTACCATTAACATAAGGCACTAACTCGCAATCTAATATAAAGTCCTTAGGCGTTAATTTCTTAGCCTGTTCAACTATCGTTGGAAATGGAAATGTTATATCTTTATTCTGATCTGAGAATATTTTTACTGTATCTCCTTTGCGATGTATCATCGCTCTAAATCCATTATATTTCTTCTCTACAGCAACTCTTACTCTCTGATCTTCCAGTAAAACATCAAATTCTTTATACAGTTTCTCAGTTAACTTCTTTAACTTAATATCAAACTCTTTCTTTAACCTCTTCTCAGTCAGTTCAACTAAATCTTCCTTAGAAACAATACCCGATTCTCTTTTCTTGAGTTCTTCCTTAATTAAATCTTTAATCTTCACTTTTATATTCTGTTTCTAAATAATTAATGAACCCTTACCTCACAGAAAAGAGGAGGTTATTCCTCCTCTAAATTTTTTAGTGTTGATAGTGGAAGGTTTGAAATATATAGTTTTGCTAATTGTTCGAGGTTTTCATTTGTTGAATTTTTAAACTCTCTGAACTCTTTTTGATGCTCGGTCTCTCTCAGTTCTATTGTTTCTTTCAGATTGCTGCTTTCTTGTTTTAGAGTTGAAATTTCCTTGCTTATTTTGTTGATGTTATTCGTATTTAATAGAGTGGCTTTAACGGATTCTACAACTGCCTTTGCATTGGCTTCCACTCTGCTTTCTACATCTGCTAATCTTCTGTCTATACTCGTGAGAAGTTCGTAAAGTTTCTCCTTGTCTTCTTTGTTGAAAACTCCAGTAAATCGAGGTTGTCGAGCAAAGGAACTCGATATGTGCTGTAGTTTGTATCCGAATGTTCCGTGCGTTTTATAATTTGATAATTCTTCTTCCCACGGATTGTTTATTACTTCAATGCTTCCCGTTCTAACCAGTTTGTTTGAAGCAGAATCTATCTTGTACTGGTAAATCCCGGTCTTCGTTACTTTGTAGTCGTAGTAGTATAATCCTTCTCCAAGTTCAGTCATCGTGTCTCCGTCAACTACCTTTGTTGGAGTAGGATCCCAGATGTGTATTTTCACATCTGTTAATCCCGTCTTCGATCCTCGTGCAGTATAAATAATTCTGTGAGTTGTGTTTTTGTAGACACTCATTTAATCACCTCTATAATTATATAAATCAATTTCCTTAATATACAGAGAATATCGAATGTATCGCATTTCTCCTGAACAGAGAATATTCCTCCCTCTATAATTGCCTCGTACATATCAGATACTCTATCATCAATTGTATTTTCTACCAATCTGAATGAAGTTGTAACTGATGAACCATTAGTTCCTAAAACACATTTCACTCTACTGTAATAAACTCCTGGATTATTCTGAGTATATGTATAATTATACCATCCATTTCCAGAATCTGTCATAGTTGCATCATTAACCAGTACAGAATATGTAGAATTTAGAATATCCACAGTACATGTAGCTCCCGTTAAATCTATTCCAGTCTGTTTATCATAGACATGAACCACTATATCAACACTACCAGTTTCCCAGGTCTCTATCATTCCATAATCACCTATAACTATTCCCGCTAATATTAAAATCCCGAATATTACAATTGCTTTTTTCATTTTCTATAACCCGATTTCAGTATTATGACCATACGATATTCCCAATTCGTAAAATCCTTCTTTAACATTTAAAGTTCTCGTCTCCGTACTTCCTTCATTCCCAGCAGTATCATTCACCCATCCGTAGTAAGTGTAAGTTCCGTCTGTTAAATCTGTTATATTATTATAAAATCTGTATTGAGTAGAATTATATTTCTGGAATTCCGAGAGGTAGTGCATTCTGATTTCTTCTGGAGTTAAGGCTCTGTTATAAATGCGGACTTCGTCGATGGTGCCGTTAATTGGGTCATTAGAGGAGCTTATTTGTGTTGGCTTACTTGTGGAGGCTATTGCACCATCTCTTGTCTGTTTACCCTTTAAGATACCATTGATGTATAATTTTAGATTATTGCTACCTGCATTTTTGTCATAGGTTGCCACAACATGATACCACTGACCGAGTCCCGACTCACCATATTCCCAACTAGTCCTCGGCTCCCACGAAGAGCCATTGTAGATGAAGAAAGCAAATTGATAGATATTATCAGACTTTGAGCGTAACATATAAGAACCCTCTTTTTTCACGAGATACACCTGGTTTTCCGCTACTCCAAATGGCTTCACCCACACCTCAATCGTAATCTCGTCAGTAATATTCAAACTCTCATCATTCCCGCAATCCACATAATCATCACTTCCGTCAAAACTCAAAGCCTTGCCGAATTTTCCTGTCGTCCAGGTTGCTCCATAGATTGTTCCATTATTCCCATACTTTGAGATATCCACTGCATAAGTTGAATTCTCTCCAATCGCAGAGTTGTTGTTGAAGTTTAAGGCTAATACTAAAGAATCATCGTAGAATGTATAGTTAGTTCCGTTCCAATTGAATTTAAAGGTATTGAGTTCGTAATTCTCTGAAATTGAGATATTAATTTCTGTAAAATTATAAGGAATGTAAGAGTTATTGCCTTCAGTCGGATTCTGAAATGTTAAATTGGGAGAAGTTAAATCGACTGTGAAATGCCATGTAGAACTCTGATTAGTAATACTACCTTTAGTGCAGTTGATATACCAGTAATAAGTTCCCTCCGATAGAGAAGTATTAGCAGTTATTGTAGTCAGGGTGTTATTCAGAGTAGTCGTATTTTCTCCATAACCAGTATCATTAATGAATAACTCACAAGAATAATCTGTTTCATTTCCAGTAACAGTAAACTGAAAATCTGGAGTTGGATCGTTAGTATATGCCCCATCTCCAAGTTTAGATAAGGTTATAGTTGCTGTTTTAAATCCAATTAAAATCTCGAATTTATTATTGAAATCTGGAATACTGACATCGAAATATCCAGAATCTTTCAGAGTATTTATATGTTTTAATTTCGAGTTTATGCACTTCAAAGAATCGCATTTCTTGATATATGGCAGTCCCTTGGTCTTGAGATATAATAAATGCTTAACTAAATCTGAGTCTGGTTCTTTACCGAATAGCCACTTCTTCCTTATTCTCTTTGTATTATTCTCATCAAGATAAGTTTCATTCTTATAGAGCTTCTTTAAATACTTCAAGACATTCTCTTTATCAAGTGATTTCAGTTTTTTTAGCAGTACAGTATCCTTCATGTCTTTCTTCCACTGCCAGTAAACCCTTACCTTAGTTGGTCGCCCAAATAAATCTCTATCTAAAACTTTCACACTGTAGTTAAGTTTTGAAGAAATATAATCTGAATTGATATCCCATTTCCAATCAGTCATAGAAATATCTGAATCAGTATTGCTTAATTTATCTGACTGCAATTTATCTGAAGCCATATTAAATTGTAATAATGCAAATACTATTCCAGCTATGATTAATAG
>Ga0164310_10002572_pt1 | contig 10465 bp, 8 predicted proteins | sample GuaBasSedimGuay1_FD_121795 | JGI IMG/M metagenome (GOLD analysis project Ga0164310, IMG submission 121795) | Subseafloor sediment microbial communities from Guaymas Basin, Gulf of California, Mexico - Guay1, Core 4569-9, 0-3 cm | ecosystem: Environmental > Aquatic > Marine > Hydrothermal vents >... | reverse complement strand
GTTGCAGGACACCTGGCGGCGAGCCGGGCCGGATCAGGTGGGTGTTCCCAAGCCTTTCGTCGCCCTGCGCAGGATCGTGAGCGGCAAGGACGGTCTTCTGGCCAGCGAAGCACTGGCGGCTTTCCTGCGCGAGAACCTGCCACGCGGGATGGACACTTTCGGGGAATTGACGGCCAAGACAGGCATCCGGGCCTACGCTGTGGCGGTGGGGATGCGCAACGGCAAGATGCGGGTCTTCGGGGATGATCCCCAGGACCGTCTCCTGGATGGTGCCATGGCGAGCACGGCGGTACCTCCCTATTTTCCGCCCTGGCCTGTTGGTGACGAGCGCTATTTGGATGGTGGCGTCTTCGCCAAGCTGCCGCTGACCGCGGCCATCGAGCGGGGCGCCACACGCATCGTCGGCCTGTATGTGGCCTTCTCCATGGGGTCCAATGCCACGGCCAAGGGGATACTGGGCATCTGTGGCTATGCACTCTCGCTGATGGTCGAAGCGCAACGGGCGTATGAGGAATGCTGGGCGCGTCGGCTGGGGGCGGCGTTACGGGTGATCGAGCTGCCGGCGCCGATAGAGGTTTCCTTCTGGGATTATGGGCAGGCCGACCGCCTCATTTCCTTGGGGCGCGAATTGGCGCGACAGGCGTTGGCCGCCGAACCCTTGCGGCTGGGACCTGGCTGGAGGGCACGCCTGCGCAGGGCGTTGAAGCGCGGCGCACTCCACCCGGCACACCAGCTCACCTTGCCGGAATCCGCCGGTGTCTGATCTTGTACGGAGGAAAGGAAGGACGAGATGGAAATCCTGATTCTGGTTGTAGCCATGGCTATTGTGGGGCTTTTGATGGGCTACGTGGCGGGATTCATTTGGAAAGAGGAGCGTCCCCTGGGAGTGCCCGGCGATTACTACGTGGCGGTGGCAACGACCATCGCAGTGGGCCTCATCGATTGGTTCGTCATCCCCGCTATGGGATTCAGCACCACCCTGAAGTACCTGGGCGTGGCTTTGGAACCCGCCATCGGTGCGTTACTAGTCCTGTGGATCATCAAGCGGGCGCGGAGCGGCTAGCCAGTCGATGGAGATTCCGGATCCCATCATCCGCTCTCGTGGACTAGGGCGGCGATTCGGAAAGGCCTGGGCTGTCGAGGGGCTCGACTTGGAGATCCAGCGCGGTGAACTTTTCGGCCTGGTCGGCCCGGACGGAGCTGGCAAGACGACCACACTGCGCCTTTTTGCCGGGCTGCTTTCGATTTCGGAGGGCGAGGCGTGGATCGCAGCCTATGACCTCTCGAGGCAGGCCGAGGCGGCCAAACGGAAAGTGGGTTACATGGCGCAGGAGTTTAGTCTGTATGGGGAACTTTCGGTGATGGAGAACCTGCGCTTCTTCGCCGCAATCTTCGATGTGGACCCACAGGAGGTCGAACTGCGTGCGGCCGATTTACTGGCGTTTGCGGGGCTGGAGGGTTTTGAGGGCCGGCGGGCTGTGCATCTATCAGGCGGGATGAAGAAGAAGCTGGCCCTGGCCTGCACCCTGATACATGAGCCGGAGGTCCTGCTCCTGGATGAGCCGACCACGGGTGTGGACCCCGTATCGCGGCGCGAATTCTGGGAGATTCTGGGAGATCTGAACCTGCTGGGCTCGACGATAGTCGTGAGTACGCCCTATATGGACGAAGCCGATCGCTGTATGCGAGTTGGCCTCATGTACGAGGGGCGCATGATCATCTGCGACACTCCCGAGGCGCTGCGGCGACGATTGCCGGGTGATCTGCTTGAGCTGCGTCCAGAAGATTGGCGGGCGGCCCGCAGGACGCTGGCCGGGATGCAAGGCGTCCTGGAGGTGCAGACCTATGGCGAGGCCCTGCATCTGGTGGTCGATGACGCTGGCGTCCGGATGCCTGAGATTCAAGCCCGTTTGGAAGAGGAAGGGGTGGGGATTCGCTCCTTGCGCCAGACTCCGCCACGGATGGAGCAGGCCTTCATCTCCCTCATCCGCCAGATGGATACCCAGGAGGCCGACTAACATGTCCTGGCGGCATCTCCTGGCTGTGGCCCGGAAGGAAACCTATCACATCCTGCGGGACCGATCGACCTTTATCCTGGTGCTTCTCGCGCCCACCCTGTTGTTGCTGCTGATGGCATATGCTCTCACCGTAGACATCGAGCGAGTGCCTTTTGCGGCGCTCGATCATGATCGCAGCCCGATTTCGCGCTCTTTCATACAGGGCATCGCGGCGGGGAAGGACCTGGACTTCTATGGCTACGTGGGTTCGCTGGAGGAGATCGAAGCCTTGCTTGTTAGGGGTGAGATCAAAGCCGCTTTGATCATGGCTCCTGATTTCAGCCGCCGCCTGCTGAGCCTGGAGGGCATGCCGCTGCAAATCATCATCGACGGAACCGAGCCGGAGAGCGGCGCTTTTGCAGTGGACCATGTCGGCTGGCGTGCCGAGCAATTCTTGCGGGATCAACTCTCGGCCCAGCTTCAGGCCATGGGCATCCCGCTGGATACGCTCCAGCCTGTGGACCTCAGGGTGAGGGCGTGGTTCAATCCCGGTCTGGAGCCGCGTGTAGACCTTATTCCCGGGCTGATCTCCATGGTGCTCGGGTTCCCAGCCCTTTCGGTCGCGCTGGCCCTGGCGCATGAGCGTGAGCACGGGACGCTGGAGCAGCTTATGGCCACTCCCATTGGTCGCGCCGAATTGCTGCTGGGGAAGATGGCCCCCTATATCCTGGTGGGCATGGCCAATGTGATCTTCATGCCGGTCCTGGCGAGGGCCTGGTTCGACGTGCCGTTCCATGGCAATTTCGCTCTCTTCTTCTTGCTCTCGATCTTCTTCCTATTTGCAGTGCTGAGCATGGGAGTGATTATCGGTGTCTTCATGCGCACCCAGGCCGCGGCGCTTGCGCTTTCCCTCTTGCTAATATTCTTCCCCGGGTTCTTCCTGACCGGCATTTTCTTCCCCATCGCGGCGATGCCGGAGGTGATGAGACTGGAGGCGCTGGGATTGCCCGGGACGCATTATGCCATCATCACACGAGGCATGTTCCTGACTGGCGTGGGCCTGGAGGTCCTATGGCCCTACGCCGTGATGTTGATCGTCCTGGGCCTGGCCTTCACAGGCGTGGCGGCGCTCTTCTTCCGCAAGAGGTTGGCCTGAATGCGATCCGCGCTGCGCAGAATTGCTTCGCTTGTGATCAAAGAATTCATCCACCTGCGCCGGGATTGGTGGCTGCCGGCTTTCATGCTGCTGGGCGGCGCGTTGGAATTGGTGCTCGTCGGCTGGGCGACCTCCAGACCGATGACGAATCTCCCGCTGATGGTGCTCGATCGCGATAGGAGCGCGACCAGCCGCGCCTTCGTTGTGGATTTGGGCAACACGGGCACATTCCGTGCGCCCGAATGGGTCGACGATCAGGCCGAGATCGAGGCTGCGCTGCTGCGCGGCGAGATCAACGCCGCCGTGATCCTTCCCAGAGGATTTGCCGAGCAAGTCCATAGTGCTTCCGGCCGGCCTGTTGTCGCGGTGCTGCTGAACGGGGCCGAGAGCCTACCGGCAACGGCAGCACGCCGGGCGATCGAAGGTGTGGCTCGCTCCTGGGGGGATCGCATTGCCGTCGAGCGAGTGGGCCTGGACAGCCAGCAGCTGGAGAGTTTCTTTCCCAGCCTGCGGGTATGGTTCAACGAATCTCTCAGCGAAGCCTTGTACACGACCCCGGCGGAACTGGGCCTGATGCTTGAATTCACCGTGCTGATATTCGCGGCTCTGTCCATCTCCCGCGAGCGCGAACTCGGCACCCTCGAGCAACTCCTGGTGATGCCCTTCAGCTCGCTGGAGATCATCATCGGTAAAGCCATTCCGGCCATGCTGATTGGTTTCACAGACTTCCTGCTGATGCTCGGCATGGTGAACATGGTCTTCGGTGTGCCAGTGCGTGGGTCCTTGGCGCTGCTGCTGATCCTGGCGCTGGGGTATGTTTTGGTCGAGCTCAGCAAAGGGCTGGCCATCTCGGTCTTCGCCCGCTCGCAGCATCAGGCTTTCCTGCTGGTTATGATGGTTGGCATGGCTGATTTCATGTTCACGGGCTATGCCGTCCCGGTGGAAACCATGCCCCTGATCCTGCAAAAAGCTGCGAACCTGGTGCCGGCCCACCATTGGCTGGCCATCCTGCGCGGCATCTTGCTGAAGGCCAGCGGAATCGATGTGCTCTGGCCCCACGCGGCTGCCCTGGTGGGCCTGGGACTGGTCATCGGGGGCGCCTCGTTGCGCTATGTGCGGCGGGCGCTGAACTGAGAGGGCGATGTGAACCCGGCTGAGATCGCTATTCGAGCCGAGCGGTTGGCCAAGCAATTCGGTGATTTCACGGCCGTAAATGGCGTGAGTTTCGTCGTGCGCAGCGGAGAGATCTTCGGCTTCCTGGGCCCCAATGGCTCCGGAAAGACAACGACCATCCGTATGCTGCTGGGGCTCTTAAAGCCCTCATCGGGAGAGGTTGAGGTGTTGGGTATTCAGGTCGTTCAAGACCCTGCCGCCATCCGCCCGCGGGTCGGGTATATGTCGCAGCAATTCAGCCTATACCGGGATCTCACGGTGGAGCAGAACCTGCGGTTCTATGGAACGGCCTATGGCCTGGGTAGCGAGCGGCTAAAGGAACGTATGGGCCAGGCCATTGAGATGGCGGGCCTGAGGGGCCTCGAGCGCATGATCACTCGGGATCTCTCCGGGGGGTGGCGGCAGCGGTTGGCGCTCGGCGCGACGTTGCTTCATGACCCCTCGGTGCTTTTTCTGGATGAGCCCACAGCAGGCGTCGATCCCCTCTCGCGGCGGGCGTTTTGGGAGTTGCTCTATGAGCTTGTGGAGCGGGGAGTCACGGTATTTGTGACAACCCACTACATGGATGAGGCCGAGCATTGCCACAGGCTGGCTTTCCTTCAGCGTGGGGAAATCATTGCCATGGGTTCACCGGAGGAGATTAAGCAGGATATGATGCACGGAGCCGTGTTCGAGGCGGCGGTCTCGGATAGCACCCGGGCATACGAGCTCCTGCGCGAGCGGGCACGGATGGAGCGGCTGGGCATCCAGAGCGTCGAACTCTACGGCGCATTGCTGCACATCTGGCTGGTGGATCACGCCGCCGGAGCGGAAGCCATACCCGCCGAACTGGCGGCGGCTGGCTTGGAGGTCTTCGATTTGCGGAGGATAGAGCCCTCGCTGGAGGATGTCTTCATCGCCTGCATGCGCAGCGGGAAGCCATCCCGGTAAAAGAGATGGGCCTAGGAGGTCAGAATGCTTGCTTTGAGGAGGCTGTGTCGCGGGCTTTGGGTGGTCGCAATGGCTGCTGCTCTGGCCTCATGCGCGAGCTTAGGTGGTGAGAAGCAGCCCGCGCTAAGCGCTTCTGGAGTGGTCGAAGCCCCGGAGATATCGGTATCGTCCGAGCTTCCAGGGCTGGTGGCGGAGGTCTTCGTGGAGGAGGGTGAGCCTGTCCGGGCCGGCGACGCCCTCTTCCGTCTGGAGGGGACGGCGCTGGAGGCGCAATTGGCGCAGGCGATCGCTGCAGAAGAGACAGCCGCCGCGGGCCTGGAGGCAGCCCGCTCTACGGTGGGAGCGGCCGAAGCGGCTGTGAAGACGGCGGAGGCCGGACGGGAGGCGGCCGCGCTGCAAGTGGAGCTGCAACTGGCCGCGGCGCTGGGGCAGGAGGCGCCTTCGCGGCGCGCCCGCTGGTATCAGGCCGTGCCCTGGCAGTTCGATCTGCCGGCATGGTATTTCTCGCCGGAGGAGCGGCTCCAAGCCGCCGAACGTGGCCTGCAGGCAGCGAAAGATGCCTTGGAGGCGGCCGAGGGCGCGCTGGAGGAGGATCTTGAAGCCCTTGGCCCCGAGGCGCTGGCGCGAGAGATGGCGCTCGAAGAGGCGCGCCAGGCCTTCTTGCTGGCGGATGCCATGCGCCGGCGGACGATTGAGGGCTTGGAATCCGGTGTGCTTCGGGATCAAGTCGAGGAGCGCTACGAGGACGCCAGGCTGGCGCTTCAGCAGGCTCAGGAGGCCTACGAACAGGTCCTGACTGAGGAGCAGGCGGATGCGCTGCTTGAGGCCCGGGCACGCGTGGCCGCAGCCTGGGATGGCTATCAGGAAGCCCGGCTGGGCTACTATGCCCTGCTTGCCGGCGATCAATCCCTTGGCGTGCAGGCCGCAGCCGCGGGGCTTGCCCAGGCGGAGGCTCAAGTCGGGCAGGCCGAAGCCGCCCTGGCACAAGCCAAAGCCCAGGTGGCCTATGCAGAGAAGAATCTGGCGCAGGCTCAAGCGGCTCGGAGTGCCATAGAACAGCAGATCCAGAAGTTGACAATCCGCGCGCCGATCGATGGGACCATCTTGGTCCGGACCGTGGATCCGGGCGAGGTGATCCAGCCGGGGGTTGTGGGCGTCACCCTGGGAATCCTGACCGACTTGCGCATCACGGTGTATTTGCCGGAGAATCAATATGGAAAGGTTCAGCTTGGCGACCGAGCGGAAGTGAGAGCGGACTCCTTCCCAGATGAAACCTTCGAAGCGGAGGTGATCCGCATCGCCGACGAGGCCGAATACACGCCGCGCAATGTGCAAACCCAGGAGGAGCGGCAAACTACAGTCTATGCCATTACGCTTTCTCTGAAAGGCACCGAAGGGAAGCTCAAGCCCGGCATGCCGGCGGATGTCATCTTCCAGCCCTGACGAGCCGCCAGGATATCGGCGTTCGGCAAGTGATGGATTCAAGGGTATTATGAAGGCTGTGGGCTTCCCAAGGTGAGCGGCAAAGGCGTGCACCGAACGGGCCCTGATGCTAGCGAGTGGAACCCCGGCGAGGAGGGAGAACCATGACCGAACCTGTGCAATCGAAGAATTTCCCGGATGAGAAGGTGGAGGAGAAAGCCGAGGAGAAGCAGCACGAGAAGACGGAAGAGAAGAGCTGGGACGAGAAGTGGTCCCGCGATCCTCTGGGGGCGGTCATCTGGGCCCTGATCCTGATTTGGGCTGGGGTTGTCTTCCTGGCGTCCAATTTGGGCCTCCTGCAGGCCATGCCGCTGCCAGCGCGGATGGGGCCGTGGTCCTGGGTGTTGACAGGGGCCGGCGCGCTGCTGTTGATTGAAGTGCTCGCCCGGCTTGTCCTGCCAGCCTATACCCGACCCGTGATCGGCACGCTTATCCTGGGATTGGTCTTCCTGGGTCTTGGACTGGGTGACACTTACGGCTGGGGCCTGATCTGGCCCATTCTGCTGATCGGGTTTGGCCTGATGATTCTCTTGCGGGGGCTGATCTCGCGCCGCTAGCGTCTCTTCATCTCGGGTCTCATAACCGGCCCAGATTCAGGGTGTTGAGCTCCCCCCATATGTAGCGCAACGGCGTCCACCAGCGCTCACGGCCGATGCAGCGGAAATAGGGTGGACGGACGGCGAGGATCAGATCGCCGATGCGGTAGCGGGGGAGCACAGGTGTGGAGACCACCAGACTACCCACTTCGCCCGGTCGCATCTCATGCAGCACCTTGACCCCGCGGCGCGTCAGCACTTCCAGGAAGTATAGATCGTAGTTGGGGACCCAAGCCCGCCGTGCGTCCATTTGCTGGCCGAACATCCCTTCAGTGGCACCATATATCTCTCGGATGGCCGCGGGACCATACAGGGCCCTCAGCGAGGGAGCCAGGCGGGTATTGATGCCGGGAAGGCTCCCCAGAGTCATGATTTGCACATTCCAGAGGTGCCTGGGATAGACTCTGTGTTCACGGCGCAAGTAGCGCCCGAAGCGCAGCGCAGTTGTTACTACGCCGCCCACGAGCGTGACGTTCTCGCGATTGCAGCGCCGGTAGGCCAGGTCAAAACGCGCTTCCCAGTCCCGGAGGGATTTGCCACCACCCAATGCGTCGATCTCGTCTTGGGTGGGCAGCGAGCGAATGGGTGTGCGCTCGGAGACGAATTTGGCGTAAATGCCAGAGCTATAGCCATAACTAACTGTGCGCTCCCCGATCTGGAGGGTCCCGGCCCGGGAGGGAAAGTTGAGATTTAGATTTGCGCCCTGAAGTAAATCGAAACGTCCCTCGGTGAAGACAAAGTTCATCACCGCCCGTCCAGCGCTGACGCGCATCTCCAGATCGGTGCGGGTCATCGGGATGAATTTGGACTCGCCCTGGGTGGTGCCGCGCGTGATAGCCCAGCCAACCGCCGGCTCGGAGAGCAGCAACTCCTCCTCTCCGGAAAGAACCCGCTCGATCATGGGCCGGAAGCTGTCGTAACTCCCTATCGGAAAACCGGCGCGGAATTCCTCCAGGGAGTACATCCCTGGCGCCCCGTGTTGGTGGCCATAGGCGGTCTGGGCATAGCTGGCCAGGAGTTGCTTGAGAACCTCCGCCTGGGCTGCTGCCGGATCCTGGATGGCTGTGTGCCAGGGTTTTAGCATGCTTTCGAGGCGCGCAAGCGGGTCGTCGGTCATCGAGCTTCCAGGAGGCGGGTCCGGACGTAGTGTACCCGCGTTGCGCGCTGCACGCATGGCGGACTTCCCTGCGGATGCAATGCGCTTGGGCCTCGCGGCGGGAAGCGGGGTGGATTACTCTCATGAAGAAGTGGTGCTAAGCAGGTTGAGGGGCGCGGGTGGGAGAGGCTGGGCGCCCGGTGCCCGCGACCATTGCGAAATTGCCCGCGGGTCTGTATAATCTCTTGCGAGGGCGGTTAGCTCAGTTGGTTAGAGCGTTGCGTTGACATCGCAAAGGTCGTTGGTTCGAGTCCAATACCGCCCACTCAATCGAATCGCAGGAAACGCCCAGACCGGGACGAGTAGCCGGCAGGCAGGTCTGACAGGGAGCGGCGGCCAGAGACTGAGAGCTGCCGCCAGGTCGCACTGGCGAAAACCACCCGTGAGCGGAAACCGGAAAGGCCGCTGCGATCGCGGCTGAGTATGGGGACCGGGCCAGCCCCGTTATCGGCTGACAGAGAGGATCCTGTAGGGGATCAATCTGGGTGGAACCGCGAGAGAGCCTCTCCCGCCCCAGAAGGGCGGGAGAGTTGTGTTAAAGGAACCTAAAGGAGGTGTGGTATGGCGAAGGGCAAGAAGGAAGAGTCTCAGGAGGAAGATTTGCACCGCATCCGCCATTCGGCCGCGCATGTCATGGCGCAGGCTGTGATGGAGATGTTCCCGGGCGAAGCCAAGATCGCCATCGGCCCGGCCATCGAAGATGGCTTCTATTACGACTTTGATCTCCCGCGCCCTCTGACACCTGAGGATTTGGAGGCGATCGAGAGACGCATGCGGGAAATAATCCGCGGAGCACATCCCTTCGAACGAAGGGTGCTCTCCGCGGAGGAGGCGCGCCGGTTGTTCGCCGACCAGCCCTATAAGCTGGAACTCATCGATGACCTTGAAAAGGGTGAGATGGACGAGCACGGCAACCCGCTCGATGAGAAGCCTGAGCTATCGGTCTATAAGCATGATCAGTTTGTGGATCTCTGCCGCGGCCCGCACGTGGAGAATACACGCCAGCTTAACCCCGATGCCATCAAGCTGCTGAATGTCGCCGGGGCCTACTGGCGCGGGGACGAACGCCGCCCCATGTTGCAGCGCATCTATGGTACCGCCTGGACGACGCCGGAAGAGCTCGAGCGCTATCTCTGGAAGTTGGAGGAGGCCCAGAAGCGTGATCACCGCAAATTGGGCCGCGAGCTGGACCTCTTCACCGTCAGTGAGGAAGTGGGGCCGGGATTGATTCTCTGGAGCCCCAAGGGAGGCATGGTCCGCAAGATCGTGGAGGATTTCTGCCGGGCCGAGCATGAACGCGGTGGATATGAGTTCGTCTACTCACCGCACATCGGGAAAGCCCAACTATGGGAGACAAGCGGCCATCTCGACTGGTATCAGGATGGCATGTACTCCCCGCTGGATATCGAGGGACAGAAATACTTCCTCAAGCCGATGAATTGTCCTTTCCACGTCCAAATCTATAAGAGCCGGATGCGCTCCTACCGCGACCTGCCGTTGCGCTTTGCGGAATGGGGGACGGTGTACCGCTTTGAGCGCAGCGGCGTGCTGCACGGGCTGCTGCGTGTGAGGGGTTTTACGCAAGACGACGCCCACCTGTTCTGCCGGCCGGACCAGATGCCGGAGGAGATCGACCGCGTGCTGGCCTTCAGCTTGAAGTTGCTTCGAGCCTTTGGTTTCGAAGACTTCCAGGCATACCTCTCGACGCGCAACCCCGAGAAGGCGGCTGGAGAGCCCGAGGATTGGGTGGCGCCGACAGACGCCTTGCAGCAGGCCTTGGAGCGGGCTGGTGTGCCATACAAGATCGATGAAGGCGAGGCCGTCTTCTATGGGCCGAAGATCGACATCAAGGTGCGGGACGCGCTCGGGCGGGAATGGCAACTCTCCACCATCCAGTTCGACTTCGTTTTGCCGGAACGCTTCGATCTCTCCTACATCGCTGAGGATGGCAAGGAACACAGTCCGTACATGATCT
>Ga0164310_10002571_pt1 | contig 10467 bp, 10 predicted proteins | sample GuaBasSedimGuay1_FD_121795 | JGI IMG/M metagenome (GOLD analysis project Ga0164310, IMG submission 121795) | Subseafloor sediment microbial communities from Guaymas Basin, Gulf of California, Mexico - Guay1, Core 4569-9, 0-3 cm | ecosystem: Environmental > Aquatic > Marine > Hydrothermal vents... | reverse complement strand
TTGTTCTCAAAGGAAGAAACCGGTTTATTCAGTCAGGAAATTGTTCATGCGTTTAACACAGCATTCACAAGCCTCTGCACGTCCAAAATGTTCACGCTTCGTTCCTGTTCACGTCTGCTCTTGCAATGATATCAGGCCTGTTTTCAATCTCCAGGATGACATTGACATTGAGCTGGATGTCCTGAAGATTAACATACCCGTCACCATTGAGGTCTCCGGGAAGATGGGGGGAAACACATTCTCCGGTGCAGGAGAGGTTTCCGCAGTCTGAGGAGGAGATAAAAGTTCCGTTTTGGCAGATTTGGTTTTCATGGCAGCAGACGCCATTTTGGGAAACACAGGTTTGCTGGGATTCTTCTACAATGTACTGGCTTAAATCAATTAAACCAATGGTTTCGTTGCCTGTGATGCAGGTACCCATATTGATGGGTTCGGTGGTGTCGCCATCATTGTCATGATCCTGTTTGTCTATGCCTGTATTGAGGCAGGGGGAAGAGGGTTGGAGATGGAAATTATGGGATTCGGGGTTAGTGAAAAGTGGATCTGCTTCTATAGAATTCTGGTCAAGACCCGTAATATTTTTCCAGTAATTAAGACTACCATTCCCTACTGCATGATTTACGGATTTAAGTTGGCGGAGCCGAATAAGGAAAAGCTTAAAAAACTTATTTACTTCAAATAAACAGGTGAGATGTATGATAGAGGTTATCGATTCAGTGGAAATGCAAAACGCCATAAAAAGGGCTGTAAGCGCATTCGGGAAAGAGAAAGAGGATATCACCTACATAAACATCTCAGGCCCAGGAAGGGTTCTGCAGAAAGCGTATGATATTATTTCAGAGAATCCGGACAGAAAATTTGTTCTCTATGGACTTGACGGGACTCTTAAAATGTACTTAGATTCTGTTTTTATGAAAATTATGGCCGATTATCCGGACAGGGTCAGATATATCAGCGTTCCCTTCAGGCTCTTAGAGTTGCTGAACGCATTCGACACTCCTAAGCACAAGAACAAGGCACTGAAACTTTTCTCCGACGCGCAATATAAACAGGACACGGCTGGTGTACTTTTGCACGATATGAGAAAAAGAACAGAAGAGGTTATGGAGAAGGTAAAGAAGATTTACGGGTTTGAGGGTGAGGTTGAGGAGATTGAAAAGAAGCTCATGGAACTAAAAGGCTATGAGAAAGAACTGAACGAGTATTTGCCAGGAGTATTTTGTGATGTTTACGGGACACTCCTGATTGGGGAAGGATCGGAAACGAGAATAAACAGAAATGTTTATGAAATGCTTAGGGAATATTCAAGGGATAAACCCGCAAACATATGGACAGGAGGCAATCTGGATGCAGCCGTTCGTGACCTCGTAAAAAGCGGGTTTGATGAAGATATTCCCGTTCTGAGCAAAAACTTTTTCAGGGGATGCACTGCCGAGATAGTCATAGATGACGAAGACCAGGAAACAATAGAAGATTTATATAACATAAGGGCTGAGAAATTCATCAGGGTCTGATACCGAGTCTTAGATTATTACCTAAGTGCCGCGTCAGAACAGCGCATGTATTCTATGTTCAGAAGCGTTTCTTTAATGTATTCTATTAACATATATCTTTTATTTTCGCGAAAAGCAAAAAGGGTAATAGACAGCAACTAAATGTAGGTTGTTTCCATCACCATCGCTTGCCACCAATTCATCCAGAACGAGCTGGGTTGTACCAAGAGGAGCGTCAGATTTTATACTGAAGTTTATCGTAGCTACTTGTCCGCTGGGAATAGTATTATTATTAACACCAACAGCAATCAATTTCAATGTTCCGTCACCGGGCGTATTGGTATATAAATTTTTCTGCTGATATAAGCGAAGAACCTCTGACAGCTGTTGGGTTTTCCAACATACTGGCATCATATTCAATGGTTAATTGAAAACTGGCTGCTGAGTTGCTATCAGATAAATTCAGGCTTAAGCTGACTGTTTCTCCCGGCTTGTCTTGCCCGGAGCCAAGAGTTAATGTAATACTCTGAGCCGAAGAGGAATTAACCAAAAGCAAAAAGGATACAGATAAAGCCAATATTCCTATGCAGAAACTTTTCATTAATTTATTCATATGTTACCTTTGTTACTTCATTAAAGTTTGCACGTGTCCGCTGCTTGGAATTTTGGTATATATTTATTGTAGTATATTTCCCATATATATTTAATGCTTTGGCTCTGTGAATTTACAGCAAACGGCGTAATTAATTAGAAAGTGTCGTTTGCCAGTTGTTCCTGACGGTTTGCAATTTATTGCGTCAGAACTATAAATCCGTAAATTTCAGGTTTTTGAAATCTATGTGCCGGTTTTTGATAAACACAGCCAAAAACTAGAAAATCGATAACGAGTTTCTCTTTTTACGGAATTAAGTTCTTAGAATTCTGATTTCAAAATTTAAGTTGGCAAAACCATAAAATATTATATGATTCTTGTTACAGGCGGAACAGGATATATAGGAAGGAATCTGGTCGAGAAGCTTCTTTTTCTTGGTTACAAAGTAAGGCTGCTTTCCAGAAACCCTGAAATAACCAAGTACATGTTTCCAGAAGCTGATGTCGTGGAAGGCGATGTTCTTAAGAAATCAAATCTGGAAATTGCGGTTTCAGGCGTAAGTGAAGTTATTCACCTTGCTGGACTCGTTTCATACACTAAACCAAAAGACGAAATCTTTCACGTGAATGTTGACGGAACGAAAAATCTTATAGAAGTCTGTGTGGAACTCGGTGTTAAAAGAATAATATTCTCATCAAGCGTTTCGGTGTACGGTCCTGTGGAGCACGTGGTGACAGAAAGAACGCAACCAAACCCTGTAAACCCTTACGGAGAGTCAAAGCTTGAAGCTGAAAAGTTAATTCTGGAATCAGGAATTCCTTATGTTATTTTGAGATTTGCTCCTGTATACGGCGAAGGTTCTCCTGTGTGGGCAAAGAAGCTAAAGCTTCTGGAAAGGTTTCCCGTTCCTGATACAAAAAACTTAACGCAGCTTGTTAATGTTTTTGACGCTGTTCATGCCTTTGAAATTGTTTTGAAGAAAAAAGACATTTTGGGAACATATTTAATAGCTGATAAAAAACCAATAAAGTTTGTGGAATTTGCTGAAATGCTTGTCAGAGAGCTTGGCAAAAAACCGGTCAAGGTTCCGTACTGGTTCGCTAAGTTCCTTTCAAAAGTTTCTGGTTTTGGTGATTATTTTGAAGTTCTGACTATGAACAGAAACTATGATATAACCAGAGCAGAAACAGAGCTTGGATTTAAGCCAAAAGCAAATATGAAAGAAGAGATTAAAAAAATGGTTAAGTGGTACAGAATGACGAAAATGGAAGAGGCAGAAAACATTTTAAAGAGATGGACTAAAAAGGCTGGCTGGTAAAATGTTTGGCGTTCTTAAAAAAGTTTTTAAAAAATCTGTGAAGGGATTTGTCAAAACCGAAACCAGAGAAGGAAAGAGTATTGAAAAAACCGTTAAAGAAAATAGTAACCAAAACGATTTCTGAAAAAGATATTAACGGGTTTTTTGATGAAAACGAAATTGATTTTTTGCAGGCGAACGTGAGTTTGGAGGTTATGGATTTTTTGAGGGAAAGCCTCAAGGAAAGACTTGCAGGCAAGGAAATTAAAAGAGGAAAAACAGAAGATTTTATTAAACAGGCTTTGAAGGAGGTTTTGCTTGAGGTAGTTTCCCAGAAAGGAAAGGGGTTTGAGCAAGTGATAAAAGAGTCTAAAAAACACGGGAAACCCGCGTGTTTTGTTTTCCTCGGCTTTAACGGTTCTGGAAAAACAACAACCATAGCCAAAGCGGCGCATTATATGCTGTCAAAGGGTTTCAAACCTGTTCTTGCTGCCGGAGACACGTTCAGAGCAGCCTCGATTGAACAGCTTGAACACCATGGAGAAAAACTCGGGATAAAGGTTATAAAGCATCAGTATGGTTCTGATTCTGCCGCTGTTGTTTTTGATGCAAAGAAATTTGCGGAATCAAAGGGTTATGACGCTGTTCTTGCTGATACTGCAGGCAGGGCGCACACTGATAAAAATCTTATGGAAGAGCTTTCTAAAGTGGTGAGAGTAAACAAGCCTGATATGAAAATACTTGTCCTGGATTCTTTGACAGGGAATGATGCTGTTGAACAGGCAAGAACGTTTGATTCTTTTGTTGGAGTGGACGCTGTGATTTTAACAAAAACCGACGTTGACGAAAAAGGCGGTTCTATCCTTTCTGTTTGCTATGCAATAAAAAAACCCGTTCTTTTCCTGGGAACAGGTCAGGATTATGAAGACTTTGAAAGCTTTGAACCAAAAAAGTTTGTGAACAGGCTTCTGGAAGAATAATTTAAGTCCTGAAACCCAATATTAAATTAATGGGAAAGAAAAAGGGAATCGGATTTGAAACTGAAGAAATGATGAAGCTTTTTCTCGCATTGATAATTGGCGCTGGTTTTTTTGTTTTGATTGTAACTCTTAGCGGCGGCCTGAGCGGGCTGATGGATAAAATTTCTTCTTTGTTTGGCGGCGCTTCGCAGGAAGGGTATTACCAGACAGCGAAGCTTTCAACCATTGCTTTGGTAGATGCAATAAACTGCGTAAGCAATCCGTCTGCCTGCGACCCTGGTTTTTTCACACCACAGGGAAGAACCTATACAGAAGCTGATTTTAACAATCCTTTGACAGGAATGCTGATTAAATCCGAAACAGTAACGCAAGAAGTCACGCTTGAGGCTGCTGATTCAGCTGAATGCCAGCAAAAATGCATGAAACAATATTGCCAAAACAACAGATACTGTAAATGTGAGTGTTCTTTGAGCAGAAGCATAACCGGAACAAAGTGCGAATGCAAGGTTACATACTTGACTTCCGGACCTGAAGTTAAATGTGAAAAAACAAGCCAAGGAGTTAGTTGTACAGTAAAGAATTTTTATCTGCCTGAAAATTTTGCCGGGCTTTTCAATAAGGCTGAAGAATACATAGCCGGTTTCGGGGACCCGTCTTTTCTTGTTTACTGGCAGAAGTTTCCTCCGGGAGAAGATGCACCATGGGAAAAGTTTTCTGCATGGTATGAAGGGGTTGGCAAGCTCATGTTTTTGGGTTTCTGCCTCTCGCATTTCATCCCTACAAAACTAATTCCAAAACCTGTTTCTTTAAATAAATTGAAAAGATTGTTAAGGTTAAAAGGTGAAACAAAAGCAGCAGAAGAAATAGACAGAACCGTTGAAGGGGTTGAGAGTGTTTTAAAAAAATCCGGGCGGCAGGGTTCATTAAAAAGTGCAGAAAATGTTGTAATAGGAATTTCTACTCCTGAAAGCAGCGCAAAATACATACTTAATTCAAAAGTTGTGGAAATTTTTAATGGGGATGAAAACGCTTTTATACAGGCTGTTAAGAAAAGCGGCAGGAAAATAGACAAGTCTCTGGAAAACAAGCTCAGAGAAGTTTTCAGAAACATAAACAGCGGTGTAGTGGATATAAGCTGTTGGCTTGCTGAGTATTTGCCTGAAACAGAACCAAGAAAACTTGTTTTAACGATGTTCGGACGGAAGGCAGGCGAAGCTCTGCTTAAATCCGCGCCAAAGGTCATGAAATACGCAGGCTTTGACAGCCTTGCATCTTATGTTGCAGCCCTGATTGACAGCAAAATGTCAAAATACAAGGACATAAAGCCTTTGAAACTTGTTTTAAAAACGCCATTAAAGGAACCAGAAACCTTTAATCTGGAAAACCTTCTCGGACCGGAAACTACGTTTGTTCCTTTGGGAAACGAAAAAGTTATAATACTTGATAAAAACCCGATAATAAGCACAAAGTTTGGAAACAAGCCCGTTACGTTTTATCTGGCTTCTCCGTGTTTTGCTGAGCTTACAGTAGAAAACGCAACAATAAAGTGCAAACACTATTCTTATAACCCTAAAACGAACGGTGTGGAATGCATCGAACCTGAAATAAACCCAAATGCAAACAAGCTTCCTCTTTGCGGCAGTATAAACTCGCTTTATGTTGACAAAAGCACAGACAAAACAATGTTTAGAGATACAGACGGCGACGGGAAATGGGACGTGCTTATCTTGGATGGAAAATGGGAAGAGTCAATAGGCTTCAAATCGTTAGGTCCTAATGACAGAATAAGCTTTTTTGACACAAACTACGATGGCGAATGGGACAAGATTGTCCGGGAAAGTAATGATGATTTCTTGGAAAGAGTGACGGTTTTGGACAGCAATTATGACGGCGAACTGGATAAAATTACTTATGAAACTTCCCAAAAAACAGTCACAATAGAAGGAAAGGAGTTTGAAGACAAGGTTCCTATTAACAAGCACATAAGCATTGATACAGAGGAGGAAAACGGAATAAAATACATGACAATAGACTATATAAGTATTGATATTGATAATCCTTCTATAGACTTTTCATCACCCGCTGTTTCTGTCATAGACAAAGACGATGACGGCAAATGGGACTGGGTGGATTTGGTAGGTGTTATATTTTTTGACACCAATGGAGATGGTGTCTGGGACTATGCATATCAATCTTTTCAGGGATTTCAACAGACAAGTGACTGGTATAAAAACGGGTTTTGGAATTGCAAAAAATACGAAGATGACACATGCGTTGAAGGCTCCAGAATAGTTGAAAATGTTGTTGAAAACATAGGCGGTTGCGTGATAGACGGTATTGTAGTTTCGGTTAAGAAAAACGATATCAAAGGCAAACCCAATTTTTGTTACGCTAAAGATTACAGCGGTTTGGTTGGTTTTGCTGCAATAACGGGCAGTTTTGCTGTGAGCGCTCTTGCAAAGGTTTGCAAGATTGGCGGGCCTTTGGGGTTTGTATTGAGCAGTGGCGTTGACTGCGGGTTGGCTTATCTGGATTTCAAGTACGTAAATCAAAACTGGCCCAACGGGTGATTGTTCTGGAATTTGCTATAAAGGTTCTGGTTGTTGTGTTGCTGGTTTTGATAGCTTTTATAGTGTTTGTGGTGTTTTTCAGCGGCATGGGCGGGCAATCAAACGCGCTGATAAAAGGTCTTTTTGGGTGGTTAAATCAAATCATGCCGTCAGGAACAGGAAATACACAACCACCTATAAATATACCCCAGGTTAAATAAATACTATGAAAGCTCAGGGAATATCTGAAGGAATTGCAAAATGGTTGTTGTTTGTTATAATAGGGATTGCGTTTGTTGCGTTTGGTATATTTGTTGCAATGAAATATTTTAAGGTGTGAAGATGGGAAAAGGAATTGCTGATATGCCTTTAATACTTTTTATCTCTATTCTTGGAGCTGTCATAGTGATAATAATTATTTTTTTCCTTGGCTCAAAACTCTGGTCTCTAAATCCTCCAAAACTTATATAAAGCGGTTGAAGGAGCAGACTGTTGCTGTTGGTATTAGCTGAAAATGGTAGCGAACCAAGACGAATGGAACTGTTTGATAAAAATAAAATACCAGATAAATTGTTTCCTTCCGCAAAGCTTACAATTAAATGTTTTCTGGAAAATAAGGCAACGGTCGAGTAATAAACACCCGATGCCGGCGAGCTTTTATAATTTATTCCAGAGTTTTCTTAATTTTTCTTTTGTCAGCAAAGCATAATCTTTATCTTTTGAGAACACTTCCAACGTGATTGTGCCGTTGTAATATTTTTTAAGAGTTTTAAGCGTTTTTTCCCAGTCAATAGAACCGCAACCCATTGGCAAATGCAAATCTTTATCACTATTATTATCATGCAAATGAACATGTTTTATTTTATTGCGAAATTTTTTGATAAATTCTTCCGGCATTCTACCAAACAAATTTGCATGCCCAATATCAAGATGCAAAAATAAATCCGGGACCTTTCTTAAAATCTCCGAGACATTTTTCACATTATCAGCGTAAGTATCAATCGGCTCATACATTATTTTCAGATTAAATCTTTTTGCTTCTTTAACAAGTTTTTTCAATGTTTCTACCTGGAATTTAATTCCTTCTTTCTCTGAAAACATTCCACTAGGCCAATTAGCATGGATGGTAACGAATTCAACTCCCAATTTTGAAAAGACTTCAAAATATCTGACAGCCTCTTTCACCGAGGCTTCTCTCAAAGCTTTTATAGGAGAACCAATAGGAAGATACCAGGCAGTATGACCTGTAACGCCAAGCCTGTATTTCCTAAGAAGTTTTTTGGTTTTTTCAATATCTATTTTCTCTGGGACAGCTTGATCTTCTTCTAAAAATAAATCTACAAAATCAAATTTATTTTTTCCTATCCATTCGATTTCTTTTAATAAATCTTTTCTGGGATTGTTCGGAAATCCGATTTTCATAATATCAGTTAAATTAATTCTTTATATAAACTTATTGATTTTTGTGAACCGGCGCAGATTGAATGTAGACAGATCAGGCGAAGCCCCGAAGGGATTTGGGTGAGCAGGGTGCAACAAAGTGAAAACTTAAACTGCTGTTGTGCTTTCTAATCGAAGGAGAGAGGAATTTTAGTGCAAGACTCCCGAAGGGAAAAGGCAAATTAAAAAATCGGCACATCAACCGCGAAGCGTTATTAGTTAAAACAATAAAGGGTTTGAGCGTTACTAACTAATCCTATAGCAGCAACAATAGAAATTTAAATTATATTTTGTTATGAGATTATTGGGAAATGAATCTGTATCAGGTCGTGCTGCGGCAACATTTGCAATATACTCTGCTGGTGAAATTGCCCAAGGTTTAGGGTTATATTATGGAACTTTTGACCCCAAGGATTTTCTTGCTTACGCAGCCGGGGTTGGACTTGCGGCAGCAATTGACAAACTGACATTCAGAAAGAAAAAATTGGAGCGTCTGTTCGAAGAATGAATTTAAGCCCGAAGCCTTTTCTATATTTAACCGGTTTTTATTGGGTTTACAGTTCCTGAGGCAATAAATTGCAAACCGTCAGAAGCAACCGGCAAATCTTTTAATTAATTATGCCGTTTGCTGTAAATTCACAGAGCTACGAACCATTCAAACTTTTTTTATATACCAGTTTCTAATTATAACTATGGGCAACAGAAAGTTTATCTTAATATTTCTAATATCTGTAATTCTGACCTCCGGGTGCGTGATGAATGAAAAAATTGCAAAATATACATCCGGCACAATAAAGGAACTGGTTTTAACTTACAGTCCCCCGGAATATTCTTTTACAGCAAAAAAATACAATAACCCGGAATACGAACTGCCCCTAAGAGAGTTGCCCGAAAACTATCAAAGGGATATAGTTGAAAAATTTGGAAAGAACTTAACAGAGAAACAGATCAATACTTTATTAAATAATGGAGTCGTTATTCTATCTGGCAATAAAGACAGATTTGAAGAAGCTTATCAGGAACTTAGTGCTACAAAATGGAAAAGCAAAGATGGGCAGGGAGTTCCAATTTTTATAACAACCGATTCTATACTGCATTTGTTCCATATTGAATTTAATGAACTCTTGAAGAACATAGAAATCAAAAAACTTTCTCCAATGCTGAATTCTTTTCTGGATTCCGTCATTGATGAGTCAATTGCTCAATATAACGGATTGGAGGATAAAGAACTGAAAGAATTGTCAAGAAGGAATATTGCCTATCTCTCAGTTGCAAAGAAACTTCTTGACCCTGAATTTAGTGTTCCCGGAATGGTTAAGAAAGAGGTTGAAGAAGAAATAAAGAGAATAGAAGACCATAAAGGGTTCTATAAAAGCCCTCTCTTTAGCGAAGATTGTCCAACGGAATGCTCTGATGGTTTTGTTTTTACTCCGGGTTCTTATCCAAATGGAGAGAAATGCAGTCAGGCGATAAAAGGTCCGAAAATATATTATGAAGGAAAAGTCTGGGACAGCGTGGAATTTTATAAAGAGGTTTGCTCAAGAAAATGCTACTGCGAGGATTATTCCCAATACATTCCAAGGGGTCATTACACAGCGAGCGAAGAATTAAAGAGATATTTCAAATCCATGATGTGGCTCGGAAGAATGACCTTTAAGGCAAGAGGAGAGGAATGGACAAAGCAGGCTGTTCTGCTAACAGATGCTGTAAAATCTGCAAAGGTTAATTTTGAGGGAAAAGAATACAATGCGATTGATATCTGGAACAAAATTTATACCGTGACCGGATTCTTTGCAGGGGCTTCAGATGATTTGACTTTTTATGAGTATGACAAAGCAGTTTTCAATTTGTTCAACTATGAATTTGATGAAGAGAAAGAACTGAAAAAGCAGATCACAGAAGCAATGCAAAAAGAGATAAGGAAGATGAGGGGGCCAAAGATTCTTGGCGGTTTTGAATTTGACATAGCGGGAAACCTGAAAGACACAACACAGGGATTAAGATTAATCGGACAAAGATATGCGATCGATTCCCATATTCTTTCTGATTTAGTTTACAACAATGTCGGGCCTAATCCAGATTCTCCTTATTACGACGAAGTTTTGGATTACTGTGT
>Ga0164310_10002569_pt1 | contig 10470 bp, 3 predicted proteins | sample GuaBasSedimGuay1_FD_121795 | JGI IMG/M metagenome (GOLD analysis project Ga0164310, IMG submission 121795) | Subseafloor sediment microbial communities from Guaymas Basin, Gulf of California, Mexico - Guay1, Core 4569-9, 0-3 cm | ecosystem: Environmental > Aquatic > Marine > Hydrothermal vents >... | reverse complement strand
TCGCAGAGCCGGGCGAAAATATCATCTCACAGGGATAAAATGAGAAAACTCGGCGTTCTCTGCGTGCTCTGCATAGCAGAGGCCTCTGCGGTGAAAATCATACGTATACCTGAACGCTTACAATTTTGTCACGAGCAGCGCCTGTTCAGTCCTCCACGAGGTCGTCGGGATGCTCCTCGTTCCAGGCGGCTATCAACTGGTCGGTGGTCTTGGTCAGGTTGGCGTGGTTGGAGACTTTGCCAGCCGTCCACAGCCTGGGATTGTTGAGGTTGGCAACAGCCCCCCGGTCGGCCCGGATGCCCATCTTTACCTTGCCCCCGACTTTCATACTGAGTTTGATCGTGAGCAAGTCGTCCATCTTGACCGTCTCACCTTCCTTGAGTGCATCATTGGCCTCTTTGACGCAGAGGCGCAGGATGCTGTATATCTCTTCCGTATTGTAGGTTGTGTTCTTGGCGATTCGCCCGGCCATCTCTTCGAGATCAACCGTCCCCTGGTTGATGATCCGAGGACCCACTTTGGAGAGCACGCCTAGTTTTGTTGCCATTATCATCTCCTTTCGAGAGCTATGTCGCGGGTAGGGCAGCCCCGCACGCCTGACCCTGCGGAGAGTATAGCATAGATTGGGAGGGTGTACAAATGGGGGGGGTTGCGCGATGGGGGTTGCGGGGTATAATTGGATCGTAGATTTTGCTCGTTTGTTGCAAGCACAACATAACACCCCCAAAGGAACCAATATGACCCCACCAAACCAAGTCCTGCAACTCATAGAACGCTTTGAGCGCAACCTGGCCCATTACAAGCAGTCCGGGTACAAAGAAACCGAGGTGCGCGTCGAGTTCATTGACCCTTTCTTTGAGGCCCTGGGTTGGGACATACACAACCGGCAGGGGCGCGGTGAGCTTGACAAGGACGTGGTCCACGAGGACGCGATCCGGGTGGGCGGCAAGACGCTCGCGCCGGATTATTCTTTCCGCGTGGGGCGGGCGCGCAAGTTTTTCCTGGAAGCAAAGAAACCGGCGGTATCGCTCAAGGGGGACGTCGGCCCGGCCTACCAGTTGCGGCGCTATTCGTGGAGCGTCAAGCTGCCGCTGGGGGTGCTGACCGACTTTGAAGAGTTCGCCGTCTATGACTGCCGCCAGCGCCCCAAGCCCGGCGACAAGGCCGCCGTGGGCCGGTTGATGTATATTACGTTTGACCAGTACCGCGAGCGTTGGAACGAGATTTATGAGATATTTGCCAAAGAGTCGGTGCAGCAGGGTTCCTTTGACGCCTACGCGCAACAGACCAAAACAAAACGGGGCAGCAGCGAGGTGGACGCCGAACTGCTCAAAGAGATCGAGGGTTGGCGCGACGTGTTGGCCCGCAACATCGCGCTGCGCAACGGGGCGCTGTCGGTATACGAGCTGAACTTTTGCGTGCAGCGCACGATTGACCGGATCATTTTCTTGCGCATGTGCGAGGATCGCGGCATCGAGGAATACGGTCAACTGCTGGCGCTGACCAACGGCCCTCACGTCTATGCCCGGCTGGGCGAATATTACCGCCGGGCTGACGAAAAGTACAACGCGGGGTTGTTCGATTTTACCGCCGACACGCTGACCAGATCGCTGCTGATTGACGACAAGGCGCTCAAGCCGATCCTATCGAGCCTCTATTATCCCCAGTGCCCCTACGAGTTTTCGGTGCTGCCGGTCGAGATTCTGGGCCAGGTGTACGAGCAATTCCTGGGCAAGGTGATCCGTCTGACGGCCGGACACCGGGCCAAGGTGGAGGAAAAGCCAGAGGTCAAAAAGGCGGGCGGCGTTTATTATACGCCCAGCTATATCGTGGACTATATCGTAAGCCAGACGGTGGGCAAGTTGGTGCAGGGCAAGACGCCGCGCCAGATCAGTAAATTGCGGGTGCTGGACCCGGCCTGTGGTTCGGGTTCGTTCCTATTGGGCGCGTACCAATATTTGCTCGATTATCACCGCCAATGGTACGAGGACAACGATCCGGCCAAGCACGCCCGCCGCAAGCAGCCGGCCGTGTACCAGGCTTCCGGCGGCGACTGGCGGCTGACGGGGGCGGAGAAGAAACGCATTCTGTTGAACAATATCTACGGGGTGGATATCGACCGGCAGGCGGTCGAGGTGACCAAGCTCAGCCTGTTGTTACAAGTGTTGGAGGGAGAGACGGAAGAGACGTTGGGCCAGCAACTCTCGCTGTGGCGCGAGCGCGCCCTGCCCGACCTGGGGGAGAATATCAAGTGTGGTAATTCGCTCATCGGGCCGGACTATTTTGAGGCGCAGTTGATGCCGGACGAGGAAGAGATGCGGCGGGTGAATCCGTTCGATTGGGAGAGTGGGTTCCCGGAGGTGATGGCGGCGGGGGGCCCTTCGGCAGGCTCAGGACAAGGATTTGATTGTGTGATTGGAAATCCGCCATATGTTCGCATCCAGACGATGAAGGAATGGGCGCCCACCGAGGTCGAGTTCTACAAACAGCAATATGCGGCGGCCAGCAAGGGCAACTATGACATTTACGTCGTCTTTGTGGAGCGGGCGCTGCAACTGCTCAACGAGCGGGGGCGGATGGGCTACATTCTGCCGCACAAGTTCTTCCAAGCCAAGTACGGCCAACCGTTGCGCCAGTTGCTTGCCGAGGGAAAGCATTTGGCCGAGGTTGTTCACTTTGGCGATCAGCAAGTCTTTACGGGTGCGTCCACCTACACTTGCTTGCTCTTTCTGGACAAGAAGGGCAACCAGCAATTCCACTATGCCAAGGCGCACGATCTAGATGCTTGGCGGGCAGCCCAGACCTCCGAGGTCTCAGAAGACCTCGGAGGTCTCGAAGGCGAAATCCGCGCGGACAAAGTGACAGAGAAGGAATGGAACTTTGTCGTGGGGCCGGGTGCGCCGCTGTTCGAGCGGTTGAGTGAGATGCCGGTAAAGTTGGGGGATGTAGCGCATATTTTTGTAGGTACGCAAACGAGCGCCGATAAGATTTTTGTATTGGAAAGTTGTAACTCAGACGGTGATTTCGTTGTAGGAACCTGCAAGGTCACAGGGGAAGAAGTGCGAGTTGAGGCAAACATTGTCAAACCGTTTCTGCGCGGGAAGGATATTCGTCGCTATGAGCCACTCGAAGCTATCGCCTTTCTCATATGTCCCTATGTCATTGGAAAAGACAAATTCCAATTGATGTCTGAAATGGAACTGTCTAGCGAATATCCACTGGCGTATTCTTATTTGAAGACACACAAGACCCAGTTAGCGGCACGAGAAAGAGGTAGATTTAAGGGGGCCAATTGGTTTGCTTTTGGGTATCCCAAGAGTATGATTCTGTTTCAACGTCCCAAGATCGTGGTGCCAGATTACAACAATGTAGCTTCATTCACTCTCGATGATGGAGGACACTTCTATAAAACTGGCTATGGAATCCTTTTGCTGGATGGAATCACAGAGTCGCCTCTGTATGTGCTCGGATTACTCAACACTTCGCTTCTCTTCCAATACTTGCTTCAGGTGGGAACCACTCTACGGGGCGGGTATGTGCGTTTCTGGACACAGTTCATCGAGCGACTCCCCATCCGAACCATCAACTTTGACGACCCCGCCGACGTCGCCCGGCACGACAAGATGGTCGGGCTGGTGGAGCGCATGTTGGCGCTGCACCAAAAGCTGTCCGCCGCCGCGCTTCCCCCCGACAAGCAGTTGTACCAGCGCCAGATCGAGGCCACCGACCGGCAGATAGATGCGTTGGTGTACGAGTTGTATGGGTTGTCGGAGGAGGAGATTGGGATCGTGGAGGGCGGGTGAGGGGGAATGGTTGGGGTGTGGTGGGCCAAGGCGTTACCGGTCAACCAGTCTACACATTTCTGGCCGAAAACGGGGCCGCCGGGCGAGCGGCGGTTGTTGGGTAAATAGAAACAGGTTTTCTCGCAGAGGCATTGTAACTGGAAGCGCCTCAATGCCTGATCAAATGACACTCAATCCGCTCGTCTTGGTCAAATTCGTTCTGCGGATAGTACATCTCGCGGGAGTAGGGAGTAACTCTCCCGCAGGCCATCGTCTCCGATACTAAAACACCCAGGTTTGCAGGGTAAATCCACGCACAAGACCGACTTTGCGTCCAACCTACGGGAGAGTCTCCAACCCATTTGAAACACACCCAAATGTTATGGGCGCCAGTTGATACTGGCGCCCACATTCACCCCCATTCGCTTGGGACAGTTTTCACTGCCCGGCCGTGAGATGCCCGGCGCTTCTAAAGCGCCGGGCACCTCGCCGATTCTTCTAGTTCCTGAACACCAGAGGTATATAGATCTTGTGAGCTGGGATGGGGAGGGCGGTGTATGAATCTAGCCAGTCGGGGATGCCGTCACCGTCTGTATCTATACTATCAGGAGAGACGTTGCAGTCGAACTCGGGGGGCATGATGCGACGGAACCAGATGTCGCTGCCCTCTTCGCCCTCTTGCAACCAGGTGGCGTAGAAGCGGGAGCCGTCGGGCGTCATGCGTAACTGCGCCTCGCCCTGCTCGGGGTCGCCCTTGGCCAGCCAGTCCCAGCCGGTCCTTATGTCTCCGGTCTGGACGTCTGGGTTGGTGGGATCGCCATTGACCACCCACTCGACTTCTACAAAGGTCTCACCTCTATCCTGGGTAAAGCTGTAGTAGAGATCGAGCGGTACGGCGTGAAGCTCTTCCGCCTCGGCCTCTTCTTCTTCGTCAGCGTTGCCGTGAGGCTTGGGCACGTTCGTCGCTGTACCGTAGGACACGTAAAAGACGTTCGTATTCTGCTTGTCCTCCGGGATGCCGTTCCATTGGCCGGTCGCGGGGTCCTTGATGGTGCCGGGCGTGCCGACGATGCGCGGCTCGATCACACTCTCTTTGTTGTTCGGGATCTGCGATAGGTTGAGGGCCGCTTCAAACTCGCCCGGACCGTAGAAGGTGGAGATGGTGTATCTTTCCCGCTTGTTGTCATCGCCTTCGTCTTCGCTCTCACCATCGGTATAGATCTTGAAAGTGTCGGTGTGCCACACTCCTGCGCCCAGAGGATCCGTCGTCCAAGTCACGCCGCCGTCGAACGAGCGCCGCACGTAAAAGTCATAGTGGTCGTGGGCGTTTCTGGCGGCTGCCCAGTTGGGTGTGTAAGAGTAGCCCATGAGGATAAAGTCGCCTCGGATACCGCCCCGGTGGGCGCGGGCATCGTCGTAGGGGTTGGTGAACGATCTGTCGTCCAGGTTTTCCTCAAGCTGCACCCATTCGACGACCTTGGTGCCGTCTCCTTTGGCGTCCGGCTCTCTATCCGGGTTGATCCAGGTGATGGTGGGCGAGACGCTGCTCATGTTCTGCACGCCATCAACACAGACCGTTTCGCCGTTGTCGGCAATTGCGGTCTCGTAGCACATGATGTTCGAGAACCGATACGGGTTTCCTGTCTGCCCACCGGGCACAACAAAACGGCGCATCATGATGTCCGATTGGCGGCCTGATCCCTCTGGCCCCTCTTTGTAGAGGGTGACCATAACCGTCCTCGAGCTGCCCATCGCGCTCTTGCCCTGGATGATAAAGCGCGGGCGGCGCGCGTTTTCGTAGGCTAACTGGAGGTTCCCCTGCCAGTCGAGGAGATAGTCGCCCAGTACCCATTCGCCTGTCACCGTGTCCGTCATAGGCTCGCCTGTCACCGAGTCCGTCATGACTGAACGCAGGTAGATCAGGTTGCCGTCCTCGTCGCGCTCGGGCAGGTTGACGATGTCGCCCGCGCTGACGTGGTCTGGATTGGTGAACTCAAAGCTGTGGTAGATGACGTTCTTGCCGTTATCTGGGAAGTATTGATCGTTCCCGTCCCCTGTGCCGTCTTCGGGGTGTTCTTCGCCGTCCTCGTGATCTGGCGGCCCGGCGCCAACCCCCTTGGTCTCCTCGTAGGCCATGATGGCCCAGGCGCTCTTGGAGCCATCTGGTTTGGTAAAGGGCTTGAGGAAGAGGTTAGGGCGCGAGGCCCCGGTGTCGCCATCCAGCAGCCGGCCGTCGGCGGTGACGCAGACCCGCTTTAGCGCGCCCTGCTGGTTCGTGAACTCGTAAAAGTCCACGCACAGGCCAGGGATTTCGTAGCCGTAGCGGTGCGTGCCAGAACCATTCTGGGAGCCGTTGCTTTCATCGGCATCCTCTTCCGAGGTGCCGTGCGGCAGGTGGCAACTGGTGCAGTTCATACTCTCGTGGTGCGAATCGGGCAGCACCTCTGGCAGCGCATAGTAGTCGGCCGGTTCCGTCGAGTTCCGCGGCACGATCGTCATGCCGCCCTCGTACTTGACGCACTGCACCAGGTTTGCGGGATCGTAGGCCAGAGCATCTATGCTGCCCTGCAGGACAGTGCCATCCGCGTCTATCACGAATGGGTAGCCCTCATAAGGATAGTACGCTTCCAGGTCTGGCTTCCAGACGCCATTCACGGTGGGTCCCTCGCAAGTCGCCTCTTCGTTTATGGCAACCACACGGTCGCGGGGGACGATGTTATCATAGTGGCAGCTGGTGCAGTCGGCGTCCGTGAAACCGCCGAGGTACTCGTCGTTGGCGGCATCCACCACGACCAGCGGTATGACCGACCCTTGCTCCGGCGCGCCACTAGCGGTGGTGCCAGTGATGGGTATCCAGTTGCCGAACTCGTCTTCCACCGGATAGCCATCCTCGTCCAGCAGCACCTTCATATTGTCGGTGTTGACCACGTCATTGTCCGAGATCCGCACGGGCAGCGGCATGGGCACCAGTGCCTTGGGGCGGCCGACAAAGTCTTCGTCGTCGTGTTGGGGATCGCCGCCGGACACAAAGTTGGTGTCAACTCTCCTAAAGTCGGCCTGTGTCATATAGCTGTACCAGATGTCGGTCTTGTGGTTGACTGTAGCGCCGCTCCAACCGTGCCCTGGGCCAAGCATCTTGCCAGGACGCAGGCCGGCCGGGTCTTCTTGCCAGGTGACGCCGAAACCGGCGCCATCGCCCATGCCCATAAAGGCCTGAATGGCGTCGCGCCGGCCAGAGGTCAGCCGCTCCGGCTTGAACCACACGATCTCGCCGAGGTCATACTGAGACCACCAGCCGCCATCAACGGGGCTGTTGATCATACCCTGGGTGACGATGGTGCCGCGAGCGACCCACACACAGCTATACGGAACCTCGCCCACCTCGGGGTAATCGTCAATGGGGCCTCTGCCCTCGGTATAGTCCCTGGACCTTTGCGGGCCGCCAACGCCCCAGATGTCGTCTTGCCAGTAAGGATCGTCGTAGATGTAGTCGTCTTCGGGGTCTATGGAGTAGGTCGGTTTGCCGCCCCGGCAGAACTTGCTGGTCCAGGCCACGAGGATATTGTTCCCGTTGACCTGAAAGACCGGTTTTTTGGCCTGACCGTAAAAGTCCTCGCCGTTCGCCAGGACGAAGGAAGACCTATCGGCCGCGCGGGATAGATTCTTGCGCTTCCAGGTGTTGCCATCGTCCCTCGAGATGGCCGCAAAGACGTCCTCGTAGCCGGTCTCTTCGACGCCGTCGGTATAGACCACGACGATGGGTTTGGCTTCGTCGGCTACTCTGATCAGATTGCCGCTCTCATCATAGTAGGGGATGCCGGTCGCAGTGATCTCTGTAGTCGTAGAGATCGGATAGTAGTAAGCAGGATCGTTGTTGGCTCTGAGAGCCGGGAACCACGTTCTCATGATGTTGAGCTTGGACTTTGTGCTGGTCAAGTCCGGTGAGCGGGAGATGTTCTTGCGGAACATGTTGGTGTTGAGCGCCTTGTCCAGGTTGGCCTTGGCGGATTCCGCCGAGACCGCGGCCAGGGTCACGCCTTCGACTCCCTCGCACACGCCAATGGTTCCCTGAATCACGGCTTCGATCTGGGCATCGTCGGCAAAGTCAAGGTCTGTCAGGCCAAGATCTCCCACCGCCTGGTCGAGGCAGACTTCCACATCTTGGGTGATGCTGATGCCACCCTGTGGCTCGCTGTCGACGTCCAGGCTTTGCAGCAGACGCGCCATGTTGATCACTCGCGGGTCGCGGGTATCCGCTTCCTCAAAGATATCGAGCGGGGAGACTTTGTGGCCGGCCAGGGGCGAGCCCAGGTATACCGAGCCAACGGTCAAGTCGATGCGCTCACCGGGAAAGTAGTCAAAAGCGCCGGATACGTCGGTCTTGCCCGATTGAGTGGGGCCATGATAGCCCACGCCGGCCACGGGCGAGTCTATAAAGTGGCCGCGCCTGGGGTGAGCCAGTTCGTAGGTGAACCACCAGCCCCACGCGCTTTCGAACTCTTTCGAGCCAAAGGCCCACGAGTATTTCCACGCGAGGCCGTCCTCGAAAGGATCCGCCCCCTCCATCCAGGTCGCAGGGTCAATCAAAAACGTCTTGGCGCGGACAGCGATGTTCTGGATGCGCAGGGCCTCGTAGGGCTGCCCCCAACTGAACCCCAAATCGTCTTTGAGATCCAGTACCAGGGTGTGATTGTCGGTGAGGGTGGCGTATATCTCCCTGTACGGGAATTGGCTTGGGTCTGGCGTAGTCTTGCCTTCGAGCGTTGGCACCGGCTCTACTCCGACGTAGATTTCGATTTTGTAGAGCTTCCATCCTTCCGTGCCTTCAACCTTGATGTGCAGCTTTTCCCTCGAGTTCCAGACCCTGACCTGACCTACTTCCAGGTAGTCTTCGGTGTAGAGGGGTGTTGCGTACAGGCCGGGGCCTCCAGGTCCAGGCGATACAGGGCCTCTGGGGCCGCCGTCGTCGCAGTGCCCCGGCCCGATGACGCCCATGTTGTACGCTTCCAGCAGGTCGGCCAGGAGCATAGCTTCCTGTCCGGCTAGAGTGCTGGCCTCTACGCCGCAGGGCAGCCCATCGCCGTCATCGTTGTCGCTCAACCATTGATCGGCAGCGACGATGGTGTCGGCAATGTCGGTGTCGTCGGCGCCGCCGGTGACGTTGAGCTTGGCGCCGATCAACTGATGGGCCAGGCTCAGGCTCGCATCACCGGTGGTCGGTGTATTGAGCAATGCCAGCAACTCGGTCTCGGTGTACGTCCGGCTGCCCAGGATGAGTTCGGCCACCGCCCAAATCTCGGGGTGGTCTCGCCAATATCCCTGGCAGTAGGTGCAGCCCAGATCCACTGGAGGCGTCTTGTACCAGGCAGAGTCCGCCAACTCGGGCAAAAGATCGGCGCTGCCCGAGATGGTCACGTAGGGCGTGCCGATGTTCTTTTTGCCATCGGGAAAGAATCCGGCGATATCTGGAACCTCACAGTAGGCGCTTTCGCCCACGCCGACGAGTGTGGGAAAGTAGCAAAACTCGGACAGATTGTCGCCCAGAACATCGTCGGTCAGGCCGACCCATTCGAGCGGAACGTCGCCGGTGTTATAGAGTTCGTACTTAAAGACCAATTCGCCGCCCACGTTGACCAAAACGGCCTCGTCCACGGTGTTGGCATCCTGGTCGTTGACGTACTTGATAAAGGTATAGTCAGGGTTGGAGCCAGGATCAGCTATGCCATAGTATTTGGCATAGTCGGTGTCGCTGTAGGCCTCACCGTCGTAGCTGCCCGTGGCCAGTCCCTGGTTCACGTGCTGCCCTTCGACGGCCTCGAATGGTCCAATCAGGCACTCGAAGGAGTCACCGCTTGCCAGCCCGTCGGGCACAGCGCACTGTCCGGCAATCTCGGTGTCGAATAGATCATCGCTGAGGGTGATGCCGGTCAATTCGGTGTCGCCGGTGTTGGCTACCTCGAACTTGAAGTAGACGTCGCTGCCAACTATGACCTCAGGGCCGGGCGGCGTGTCTGCATCTTCCCAGGTGGCCTGCCCATCTACAGAGACGTACTTTTCGATGTCTATGGAGGACGCCGCCGGTGGTTCACAGGTGTAGGCATTGCCGAACTCGACGCTCAGGCTATCTCCTGCCTCCAGGGAAAAGACCTGGTAGTGTCCGCCGTCCCAGTCGTTGCCGGGTGTGGTTGGTTCCCAACATTCCTGATTCGCCTCCCACACTTTGTAGAGTCCAGGGGGCACATCGGTGAATGTAAAAACACCGTTGGGTCCACTGTCGCCTTCTGCAAAAAGCTGGGTGCTGACACCATCAAGAAAGTAGAGCCGGAACGGCCACTCATCAAGGTCTTGTTCGCCCTCATCTTGCACGCCGTTGAGGTTGGCATCATCGAACTTGTGGACGGTGATACTGCCCGGTTCAGGCGGTAACTCTTCGGCGTTGATTAGGCTAGATGGCCAGAGGCTCAAAAGTATCACGAGAAACATGATCAGAGACAAAGGTTTCTTCATTTTAATTTCTCCTTTCTTTCAGTTACTTGAATAGTTTGTCGAGAATTGATACATATTCGCACATAGTATCGAATTATGTGCTTGAACGCTTGTTCTATGGTTTCCAGACGGTTTCCAGCGAGATTTTTACGTCCAGCGGACAATACTTGTCACCAAGATTCTTCAAATAGGGCCTGACTAG
>Ga0164310_10002568_pt1 | contig 10473 bp, 9 predicted proteins | sample GuaBasSedimGuay1_FD_121795 | JGI IMG/M metagenome (GOLD analysis project Ga0164310, IMG submission 121795) | Subseafloor sediment microbial communities from Guaymas Basin, Gulf of California, Mexico - Guay1, Core 4569-9, 0-3 cm | ecosystem: Environmental > Aquatic > Marine > Hydrothermal vents >... | reverse complement strand
TGTGTAACAGCCCAGGTTTAGTAGGCACAGAGATTCACGGAGAATACAACAAAAATGGCCTTTTCTCTGTGTTCTTCTGTGGAATGCTCTGTGAAACTCTGTGTAACAGCCCAGGTTTAGTAGTAACAATGCGTAATGACGTAATCCGTAAATAATGGAGGTAAACGAGTGAAGCTACACGAGTATCAATCCAAACGGCTCTTTGCCGCGCACGGCGTGCCGATTCCCGATGGAGACGTCGCCGCGACGCCCGCTGAAGCGCGCCGCATCGCCGAGAAACTGGGCGGGCGCGTCGTCGTCAAATCTCAGGTGTTGGTGGGGGGGCGCGGCAAGGCCGGCGGCATCAAGCTGGCCCAGACCCCCGACGAGGCGCAAAAATTGGCCGAGGAAATCCTGGGGCTAGAGATCAAGGGGCTGCCCGTGCGCAAGGTCTTGCTGGACGAGGCGGCCGACATCCAGCAGGAAATCTACCTGGGCATCGTCATAGACCGCGCCGCGCGCCGGCCGGTGATGATGGCCTCATCTGAGGGCGGCGTAGAGATCGAGGAAGTCGCCCGCACTAACCCCGACGCGATCAAAAGAATTGCCATTGACCCCTTTCTGGGGCTGCGCGGCTATCAGACCATCGAGTTGTTCAAGGGTATCGGGCTGGCGGACGAGCACCGCCGGGCTTTCGACCGCATCGCGCGCGGCCTGTACGAGACTTTTGTGGCCTGCGATGCCTCGCTGGCCGAGATCAACCCGCTGATCGTCACCACCGAAGGCGACTTGCTGGCGGTGGACGGCAAGATGGTGCTCGACGATAATGGCCTCTTTCGTCACCCCGACCTGGCCGCCAAGCGCGACCTGGACGAAGAGACGGAAACTGAGCGGGAAGCGCGCGAGGCTGGCCTGAGCTATGTCCAACTCGACGGCGAGATCGGCTGCATGGTCAACGGGGCCGGGCTGGCGATGGCGACGATGGACATCACCAAGCACTTTGGCGGCGCGCCGGCCAATTTCCTCGATATTGGCGGCGGGGCCAAGTCGGAGCGCGTGGCGACAGCATTGCGCCTCATCCTGGCCGACCCCAACGTCAAAGCCGTGCTGTTCAACGTCTTTGGCGGCATCACGCGCTGCGACGAGGTCGCCAAAGGCATCCTCACTGCCTTTGAGGAGGTCAAGCCGGACGTTCCATTGATCGCCCGGCTGGTGGGGACAAACGAGGAAGAGGGACGCGCGGTTCTGGCTGAATCGGGTTACGAATTGATCACGGCTACAACACTGGCCGACGCGGCGCAAAAGGCTGTCGCCGCCGCCAGGGGTGAATTGGAGGTATGAGATAGATGGCAATCCTAGTTGACAAGAACACCCGGTTGCTCGTGCAGGGCATCACGGGGCGCGAGGGCGAGTTTCATAGCCAGCAGATGATCGAATACGGCACGCGGGTCGTGGCCGGCGTCACGCCCGGCAAGGGCGGCCAGTGGGCGTGTGATGGCAAGGTTCCTGTTTTCGATACCGTCGCCGAGGCGGCGGCGGCGACGGACGCCAATGCGTCCATCACCTACGTCCCGGCTCGCTTTGCGGCCGACGCTATCCTGGAGGCGGCCAGCGCCGGCATCCGGTTGATCGTCTGCATTGCCGAGGGTATCCCCACGCTAGATATGATCCGCGTGCGCGCCTATCTCGACCAGCAGGGGGCGCGGCTGATTGGCCCCAACTGCCCCGGATTGCTCACGCCCGGCGAGGCCAAGGTCGGCATCATGCCCGGCCACATCGCGGCTCCCGGCAACGTGGGCCTCGTCTCTCGCTCCGGCACGCTGACTTACGAGGTGGTCTATGCGCTCACCGCGCGCAATATCGGCCAGACCACTTGCGTGGGTATCGGCGGCGACCCCATCATTGGCACGACGTTCGTGGACGTGCTAGAGATGTTTGAGAATGACCCGTTGACCGAGCAAATAGTCCTCATTGGCGAGATTGGCGGCAGCGACGAGGAGCGGGCCGCGCGATTCGTCGCCGAGCGGATGACCAAGCCGGTCACGGCCTTTATCGCCGGGCGCACCGCGCCTCCGGGCAAGCGCATGGGGCACGCCGGGGCCATCATCCAGGGCGGCAGCGGCACCGCTGCGGAAAAGATCGCCGCCTTTGAGGCTGTCGGCGTGCGGGTGGCCGAGCACCCGGAGCAGATCGCTGATCTCGTGGCGCAAAATTAGCAAGGAACGTAATGCGTGAAACGTGAGACGACCCCCGCCAGATCACACGGCTCACGTTTTCACGCTTTGCGAACCATGTCCAATTCACGATTCATCCTTTTGGTTTTGGTATTGGCCCTCGTTGCGGCTGCCCCTTTCCTCACCCGGCCCGGCCTCCCACACCAGACGGATGCCGAACTGCACGTCTATCGGGCGGCTGAATTGGGCCACACCATCCGAGGCGGATTTTTCTACCCTCGCTGGGCCCCCGATTTCTACTATGGCTACGGCTACCCAATTTTTAACTATTACACTCCCCTGACTTACTACCTGGCCAATCTGTTCGACTTGCTGCCTGGCGTGGACATTGTAGGCGGAGTGAAGGCAGTGTTCGTTCTGGGGTTCTTTATCGCTTCGTTGGGGACGTACTTGCTGGGCCGTGAGTTGTTCGGCCCGGCGGCGGGCGTGTTAGCGGCTGCTTCTTACACCTTTGCCCCCTATGTTGTTTTTATTGACCCCCACGCTCGCGGCGTTCTGGCGGAGCACTTCGCCATCTGCCTGCTTCCAATGGTCTTTTATGCTTTCCGCTGCCTGATGAGCGGGGTGGGGGGAAGATGGGCGCTATTGGGGAGCGTGTTATCGCTGGCGGCTCTTCTCCTCAGCCACAACCTACTCGCCCTGGTCTCTGTCACTCTGTTGTTAGCCTATTGGACGTGGGAGACGCTGTTCGGTGTTGGGCGCAGCCGGGCGGGGTGGGGCGTGCTGGTGTTCGCTCTGGTTGCCGCCAGCGTCGCTTTCTTCTGGCTGCCGGCGATATTGGAGCGGGGCGCGGTGCGGTTGGACGTCGTTGGCCCGGGCCACTTTGATTTCCGCGAGCATTTCCTAGCGCTGAGCGAGTTGCTGGCCCCGTCACGTATTCTCGATATGGGCGCGACTGCCCCGCGCTACCGGTTCAACCTGGGATTAGCTCAATGGTTGCTGGCGCTTCCCGTGTTGGGCGCGCTCCTGCGCCCCGCGACGCCCAACCGTCGAATTTTATCTTATTTCGCTCTGGCTGGATTAGGGTTGCTCTTTTTGATGTTGCCGGCCTCGACGTCTGTTTGGGAGCGCGTCCCGCTGATGGAATACCTCCAGTTCCCGTGGCGACTGCTGGGGCCGGTCAATTTAATGCTGTCGCTGTGCGCCGCCGCCGGCGTGACTCTTTTGCCTCAGGGACGATGGCGCAATCCAGTGCTGGCGACCGGTCTGGCGGCGATTTTGCTACTATCGCTGCCGGTGCTTTACCCTCCGATGTGGCAGCCCGATTTTGGCCCCACCGCGCCTCACGATATTATCGAATGGGAACAGCGCAGCCTGGCGCTTGGCACGACCTCGACGGCGGACTTTATGCCGGTGGAAGCGGCGCGCGTTATGGTGCATCCCGAGGCAAGCCTGATCGAATCCTACACGCGACCCGGCCCGGTTGATAGAGTCAATCGCGCCTCCCTGCCCGCTGGTGCCAGAGTCGAGATCGTCGAGCACAGCCCGCTCCATGACCGTTTTGCCGTTTATATGCCCCAGGAATTTATCTTGCGCCTGTTCACCTTCTACTTTCCCGGCTGGCGGGCCTACGTGGATGGTGAGGAGGTCAAGATCAAGATCGGCGATCCAGAAGGATTCATTACTCTAATGGTGCCCGAGGGTGAGCACGAGGTAGTGGTGCAGTTTGAGAGCACCCCGCCTCGCACCGCCGGATGGATCATCTCGGCGGCCGGCCTGGTGGTGTTGGTCATTGCACTGGTACTAATGGACGTTTCTCGCGTTCAAGAAGCCAGGTTTTTGACAAAAACCTGGCTTCTTCACACTTTCTTTTGGCTGGGCGGGACGCTTTTGCTTTTCATAACTCTAAAAAGCGGTGTGATTGACTCCCGCGACGATTGGCTGCGCTACACCTCACCGCCGGGGCAGGCATGGGCCGCTCAGCACGAGTTGCGGGCCAACTTTGCCGATCAGGTTGAGCTTTTGGGTTACGACTTGCCCCGGCAGCGCGTTCGCGCCGGAGAGGAGTTCTCCGTCGTGCTCTATTGGCGCGCGCTGGCACCATTGAGCGTGAACTATCAATCTTTTGTCCACCTGGCCCAACCGTTGCACGTTCTATGGGGGCAGGAGGATCATCTCAACCCAGGCGACCTGCCGACGACGCGCTGGCCGCTCGACAAGTATGTGTGGGACGAGTACGAGATTTACGTTCTGCCGGAGACGCCGCCGGGGGAGTACGCGCTCAACGTGGGGCTTTACTCGGCGGCCGGCGGCTATCGCTTGCAACGGTATGATGAAAGTGGGCAGACAGCCGGTGATAGCATCGTGATTGGTTCAATCGAAGTGGTTCCGTGATCCGTCGACATTCTGGGATCCGTGTTCTTATGGGAGGAAGTAATGACCAAGATGACGAAAATCGAACGGCTGCAAGCCGCTATCAACGGCGAGCCGGTGGATCGGCCGCCGGTGGCTCTGTGGCGACACTTTCCGGGAGACGACTATCGCCCCGGCGATCTGGCGGCGGCGACGGTCGCCTTCCAGCGCAGGTACGATTTTGACTTTGTCAAGGTCACGCCAGCCAGTAGTTTTTGCGTGCAAGATTGGGGCGCGCGAGATCGTTGGATGGGCGACAAGTTGGAGGGCACTCGCGAGTATGTTCATTACCCTGTTCTACACCCCGATGATTGGCGCAAGCTCCGGCCTCTCGACCCCGCTCAGGGCGCTCTGGGCGCGCAATTGCAGTGCTTGCGTTTGATCGCGGATGAATTGGGCGATGATACACCTTTCATCCAGACCATCTTTAACCCCTTGTCTCAGGCCAAGAATCTGGTGGGCAAAGAGCAGTTGTTGGTACATCTGCGTCGCCATCCCGATGCGGTTTGCGCCGGACTAGAGACCATCACCGCAAGCACGATCCGGTTCATCGCCGCAGTGCGTGAGGCGGGCGTCGCCGGCGTCTTTTACGCCGTGCAGCACGCGCAGTACGATCTGTTGGGCGAGGAGGAGTACGCTCTCTTTGGCCGTCCATACGACCTGCGGGTGTTGGAAGCGGCGCGAGGGTTATGGTTGAACGTGCTACACCTGCACGGTACTGACGTGATGTTCGACCTCCTGGCAGACTATCCTGTCCAGGTGATTAACTGGCACGACCGTGAGACGTTCCCGTCGTTGGCCGAGGGACAGCGCCGTTTTGGCGGCGCGGTATGCGGCGGGTTACAGCGCTGGGACGTGGTCGTACGAGGAAATCCAGAGCAAGTGCGGGAGCAGGCTGCCGATGCAATTGCGCAGACTGGCGGGCGGCGTTTTATCCTCGGTACGGGGTGTGTCACGCCTATTGTTGCGCCCACGTCGAATATCCGCGCAGCGCGCAAGGCGGTCGTAACGGAGATTCAGTAGATCCAAATTTCAGACCTCGGAGGTCTCTCGAGAGCGCCTTTCCGAGACCTCCGAGGTCTTGTTGTCGTAACATTTTGGATCTACTGAGACTAGCTCTGCGAGTGTTGCTTGAGAGTGCGCGCCAGAATATCTTCCCGTTCGGATAGGTCAAAAGAACTACGTTTCTTGTGACGTTGCCCGCGCCCCTTCTTCTGCGATTGAGCGCGTTGCAGCGCGATCTCCATTGCCGTCTGGGTTGGTTCGCTTTCCTCTTCTTCCATGATTTCCTCTAGCATGGCGTTGGGATCTGGCCTTCCCAGATCAACCTGTCGCTTGCGGCGATCTAGCTTGAGGATGCGCACATCAATCTCGTCGCCGATTTTGACCAAGTCGGATGGGTGACGAACGTAGCTGTCTGCCATCTCTCGGATGTGCAGCAGGCCGGGTCGCTCAGCGCCAATGTCCACAAAGACCCCGTAATTCTCTATTCGTGTTATGGTGCCAGTATAGACTTGACCCTCTGCTAGTTCGCGCCACGTCACATCGGGCGGTTCGATCATCGTCAATCCGATGCGGCCCTGATCTTGATCTACTTTGACGACCCACACATTCACGCTGTCTCCTGGCTTGACCACATCCGTGACACGGTTAACGCGCTTGGGGGCGAGTTGGGAAATGTGAACCATCCCATCTTTTTCTAGGCCAATGTCTACCACCGCGCCGTACAGGTATGTCTCTTTGATGGTGCCTTGCAACTGCATCTTGGGCTGCAAATCGGTGATAGTTTGAGGTTGTGCTTCTTGTTCCACGAGGTACTCCTTTACGTGCTTGATTGAGCATTATGTTTTGTAGCATTATAATGCATGATTTCAAAGTGTCAAGGGCTTTTACGGTTGCCAACGGATGGCTCTTCGCATAGTCATTAAAGGCAAAGCGCATTGCCGCTGCCCTTCCTTACTTTGGGAGGTAAACTGGGCTATGCGAAAATACCACGTAGTTGTCTACCACACAGCGTTGGGAAAGGTAACGACGCCAGCGTGAACTCCCACGCGCTTGTACATTTTCACACCAGTATACGGCTCGCCGAGAATGCCGTCGTGGATGGCCCAACTTCGGCCACGGACACTGGTATCCGCCCCGGGACGGCGGAATGGGGTGCTTCCATCAAGCCGCTTGAACAACAATCCCCCAGGGGCAAATTCTTTGCCAATCCACTCCATCCGACCCAATCCTAGCATGTAGGAAAACCCAACGCGCTCAAAGAGAATGGCGTTGTGATAAGCCAGAGGTTGAATGTAAACAGCATTGTGATTGAGATCAGCAACAAAGTGCTCCAGGGTGGGAATCAGCCGCCGAGTCAGACCCAAACCAGAATGCACCTGTCCTGGCGCAAGTCCAGCCTTCATTGCTCGTACCTCTTCCTCAATGTTGCGTCCCAACGTACCAAAATAGGTCGGCGTCCCGTCCGGCAGACGGTCGGTGCCGAACCGTTCTGAGTATGGATCGTTGATGATAAACAGGAGCACCTCGATTTGATTGTTGGGTGTATCGGCCATTTGCAAGTACATCGCTGGGTCTGCAGCTCCCCAAACATGGTACAGAGAGAGTTCCACAGACGAGGTGCCAAGGGAGCATTTTAGCTCAAGGAGAGACCGTCCTTCGCCATCAGCCAGCGTTTCAGGGTCAATTCCAAGACGCTGAAGAACCTGGCGCGGCACCAGGCGACAGTAAACTTGCCGCCTTTGTTCGTCGGGGAGGTTGTTGATCTGGTTGATGGAAAACAGTTCCGTATCCAGCAAAAGAGGGGGCAGCTGTTGCATTACGCGTATCGCTCCTTCAAAGCCCGCTCAACATCCCGCTGAGCGGTTCGCTTGGCGATAGATTGTCGCTTATCGTACTTCCGTTTCCCGCGCGCCAGCGCAATCTCGATCTTGGCGCGGCCTTCCTTCAAGTACATACGCAGGGGCACGATGGTATATCCGCGCTCCTGGACGCGGGAAATGAGACGGTCAATCTCCCGGCGGTGGAGCAACAGCTTGCGCGGGCGCGTTGGCTCGTGACCGTATCTGCCCGAGGGGTCGTAAGGCGCGATGTGTACATCAATCAACCACAATTCCCCACCTCGGGGCTGCACGTATCCTTCCTTCAAGCTCACTTGGCCAGCGCGGATGGACTTGATCTCTGTCCCTTTGAGAACCAACCCGGCCTCGTAGCGCTTTTCCAGATGGAAATCGTGAGCGGCTTTGCGATTGGTGGCAACGGTTTTAGTGCCCGGCATCATTCTCCTGTCAAAAGATACTCGACGGCTCGCTCCAATTGCGGGTCTTGGTCCGGTTCCAGTTCTTCATCAACAGGCCACGGCGCTTCAATGTCGGGAGAGATTCCCTGGCCGTGAATGGCCTGATCGTTGGGCGTGAACCACAGGGCAGAAGTGACCCGTAACTCAGAGTCATCGCTGAGTGTGAAAGGTCGCTGCACCGATCCTTTGCCAAAGGTAAGTTCTCCAATCAGTATAGCCCGCTCGTGATCCTGCAACGCGCCAGCGACGATCTCTGAGGCGCTGGCGCTGCCCCCATTTACCAGCACGACCAACGGCACGTCTTCCCCCACATCTCCAGGGTCGGCTTCGATACGCTGTTCTCTGCCGTCATTCCAGCGTTCAATGACGATCACACCATCGTCGAGAAACAAATCGCTGACATTTATAGCCTGATCAAGCCAGCCGCCCGGATTGTTGCGCAGATCAAAAACGATGCCGACTGGGTTCTGGGCCAAAAGCTCCTCCAATCCATCCTCCATCCGCTCGTGAGCCGTGGCGCTGAATTCGTATAGATGAATGTATCCAACGCCATCGTCGCGCATCTCCACCTCAACGATGGGGATTTCCAGGCGGGCGCGAGTGACGATGACATCAAATGGCTCTTGCTCCCCCTCGCGCTCGACGAGTAACACGACGTCGCTGTTGGCCGGGCCACGGATCAGGTTGATGGCTTCGTAAAGTGTTTTTCCAATGATAGAGACACCATCCACTTCTACGATCCGGTCGCCTGTGAGTAGCCCCGCTTTTTCGGCCGGTCCGCCCTCGAAAATGCCCACAAGCTCTACCTTACCTTCTTCGTCCAGGTCCACAAACGCGCCAATGCCTTCGAACGCGCCGGTAGCGTCTTCGGCCATCACGGTAGCAACCTCTGGCTCAATGAAAGCAGTGTAATCATCACCCAGTGTGCCTAGCATACCATGAATGGCAGCGTAGGTCACCTGTTGCATATCCGGCAGTTCACCGTAAAAGTTGCGCTGCACCAGGTCCCACACCTCCCAGAAAATTTGAAAGGCTTGCTCGTCCTCATTCATTGGTGTGGGAAGCGACATGGGTGTAGGCGAGGGTAGGGGGGTAGGTTCTTTGGTTGGGTCGCCTTCGACCGGCAGCGGAGTAGCTGTTGGAGTAGTCGCCAACCAGGCGGGTGCCACGCCGCTCCTGCTCAACAAGTGAGATGTGCCAAATCCGGCGACGAACGCAGTCGCCGAGAATACCACGACGATCGTTGTCACAAACAAGAACTTTAGTACGTTGCGCAGAGTGCTATCCATAAACTAACTCCTAGTCCTGTGATTGCAGATGTATTATGGCGCGGTCAAGCTGTTCATCCTGCGGCCCATCGCCACGCACAACATAGATATCGGGCGTCAACCCACGCCCATCGATTCGATTCCGGGTCGGCGTCAACCAGATCGCCGAGGTGATGTGTACAGATGAGCCATCAGAGATTTCATAGATCAGCTGAACCGCCCCCTTGCCAAAAGTAGGTTCCCCAACCAGGGAAGCGCGGCCGTGATCTTGTAGCGCGCCAGCGACGATTTCGGCCGCACTGGCCGTCCCGTTGTTGACCAGCACGACCAGGGGAACGTCGGCGGCGATGCCCCCTGGCTGCACTTTGATGACGCGCTCTTCAGGGCCGCGCGTCATCTCGTACAATACGACGCCATCGCTGAGAAACTGGCTGGCAACAACGACAGCTGGATCAATCAACCCCCCGTAATTATCGCGCAGGTCCAGGACCAGGCTGGTGGAGCCTTCCGCCTGCAATTCCTGAATGGCGGTCACGATCTCGTCGCCTGTCCGCTCAGTAAAAGATCCAATGCCGATGTAACCCACATTGGGCGGCTGCTCGAGCAGCCGCCAGGTGACAGAGGGCGTCTGAATCTCCTCCCGCGTGATGACGAGTTCGAACAGTGGGGTGGGGGGGCGGGAGATAGTGAGCGTCACAGGTGTGCCTACCTCGCCGTGGAGATGCACGCTTACGTCGTTCACCGTCGTCAGTTCGGTGATCTCTTCGCTGTCCAGCGCCAGCAGGACGTCGCCCTCAATAATGCCGGCTCGTTCGGCAGGAGAGTCGGCGTGGGGAGAAAGCATCATCTCGCCTGCGGAACTGCGCCACAGCACGACTCCTATGCCGCCAAAGGCCCCCCGCATCCGATCCCGCTCTAACTCTCGGGGTTGAGGCTCGACGAAAACCGTGTAAGAATCGTCGAGCAGTGTCAAGGCCGTGTGGATGGCTCCATAAGTGCGTTCCTGCGGCGATGGCAGCTCGCCATAAAAGTATTCTTCCACCAACGCCCACGCTTCCCAGAACAGCTCCAGGGGCTTGGATTGCGCTTGTTGCTCAAACTCGCCCCAGACTTGGTGAACGCCGAACCCGGCGGCAAAAGCCAGGCAAAAGCAGAGAAGGGCACTGAGTAATCGAAGAGTACGCTGTGTTGACATAAGTGTGATATTCTAACACAAAGCAGTGGGCAAGCAAGTTACAAGTTACGGGTTAGCGCCCAAAACCCCTACGGTGTCCTTCATTTTACGAGAAACAGCGAGGGCGGGGTTTTGGGTTTTTCCAAAGAGCTGTTTCTTAGCAGC
>Ga0164310_10002567_pt1 | contig 10475 bp, 13 predicted proteins | sample GuaBasSedimGuay1_FD_121795 | JGI IMG/M metagenome (GOLD analysis project Ga0164310, IMG submission 121795) | Subseafloor sediment microbial communities from Guaymas Basin, Gulf of California, Mexico - Guay1, Core 4569-9, 0-3 cm | ecosystem: Environmental > Aquatic > Marine > Hydrothermal vents... | reverse complement strand
GAGAGTTTGGAACCAACATGAATCTGTACCGAAGCAGCCGATGCGGCCATCATGTCAACGATTCCTTGTCCTATCACTATCTTTCTTGTGTCATTTGACGAGAGAAACCTCCCGTCCCCAATGATATCAGTACCCACAGCTCCGAACGCGGACCCGTAATCACTTGCATTGATTCCCATGACCGTAAAGAGATATCCACTCCCAACATCTATGTACCCCCAGACGCGCGGAGTGGCCATCCTTACACCACGCGTCCGGCTGATGTTGTCGCACCAGCTCACCGGAAGTGGAACCTGTCTGCCTCCCACTAGTTGCTGTAGTATTATGTCCGGCCCCTCCTCCATCGAGCATGTGACATCCTGTACGACACCGTCATGAATGAACTGGACCGAGCACAAGAGGGTGGTGGAGAGGATGAGCGCGACGATGACTGCAGTGCTTCGCACTCTGTACTTCAAGACGTTTCCAAGTGCATAGCTAGCCAGATTGACGTGTCGATGAACTCCCATACGACTTCCTCCCGACGGCGAGGACAATAGTGACTGGTATCAATGCAAACGCAAGCGCAACACCAAGGAGCCTCCAATCGACTCTTGGACTAGTTCTGAGGGGCGGGTGAACTCTGCCTGCTGCCCATTCTGTGGATGCATACAGCCGAGGCCATACGAACGGGTTTCCCGTGTATATCGAGTATCCCCCGGTACATCGCCAATCATCCCATACACCGACTCGAGCGCAGGCGATCTGCCATAGTATGAGTCCTGAAGAAAGGCAGGCCCAATCTCCGGCAACGGCCAGCCGCCACTGTGTCTATACGATTGTCCCAAGACACAGACGGAACCCAGATTAAACAACACTGCCAGAATGAGTGTTCCGAGGATTAGGCGCTTCGGTTTCACGTGAGTAGTCACTTCCTCATGGCCATTCGTAAGGACAGCTGATGATGGTGCCACCGTACATGTCCAAGAAGTGGCTCTCACACAGCTCTGTATTGTCCATGTCGCCGCATACTGCCACAACAGTTGGTGTGCCTGTGGTGGGACATAGGTATTCAGGTTGGTATATCCACACAACCATCGGGTCATTCCAGTCCATCAGCATTCCGCAGATTGCGCAGTGGACCTGTATATTCTCGAGCAGACCTATCTCACCTGTTTCAACAATGTGGTCGAAGGCTAGGAGTGAAACATTGATGCAACAGTAGTGCCGCGTAGTGCCATTGGCGAAAGTGAATATCACCTCATGACCCATTGGCTCCACTATCTCAAGTCCCGTCCAGTCACAGTATCGGTGCACTGGTAGAGTCATGGTGTATGTATAGATGCCAAAGCAGCCCAGTACGACCAATGCTATCTCAAGCATTTTCCGCTGGTCGGCATTCAAGGCCTTCACGTCCTATGTATCTACTCAAGGCTCACGTACATTGATATCAGACCAATGACAGCAATCAGGGCGCCCAAGACTGTTTCCACGTTTCTGGTGAACCAACAACGCATTTCCATTGCGCAGACCGGCGCGAACGTCCATGGTGCCACGGCCACAACAATGCCTAAGACAAACACCGTGAAGTTGAGAATAGTGATGACCTTCATGCGTTCATCTTGGTGCTTACTCACTGATATATATCTTGAAAACTTGAGTATCAGCGGAGTTCGAGATTGGAGCGTTGTCATATGCTGTGACATAGACCTGAACGGTAGTGTTGGCGGGCACCGGCCCGAACTGAGCTACCCATCGACCACCCGCTATGCAGAGGCATGCCAAGAAGTGCATCTCATGATCCTCCCACTCACCATCTCCAATACGTGAGTGAAGGGTTGCCCCTGAAACACCGGACCTGTCGATGCAGTAGATTGTGACGCTAATCATGTCGCCGGGTGCTGAATCCACGGGAAGGATATCAACCTCGTAGATGTACGGCCCCTCGACGTCATCAAGGACTATCATGACTATCGCTGCAGATAGGCCGATCATCAGAAGAATACCCATGGCGATTAGTTTGGTCTGGTCTCGCATCACAACGACTCTCCGATGATGCTACTTACCAAGACCTGTATCACAACATTTCAGTCTTTGTGAATGATGCGAGTTGCAAACGGTTTCTCACCTGAGCCCAATCGCACGAAGCGGCTTCTCGATGCAGAAGTCCCAATCGCTCCTCCAATTTCCTGTCTTCTGGTCAAAGGTTTCCGCCCAGAGACCGTAGGTCTGCGAGTGTTTGTAGTCGATGATCAGGAGTTCATAGCTGTCGCAAATCCGCCAGACTAGAGAAACGAGCTCTGACAAGTGTGCTGATGGCAGACGAGCGTACCACACGAAGCCGTCAGGCATTGACCTGATACTAGACGAGAACGGGAAGGTACCTCTCTGAAGTTTTCCTATTAACGTACGGGTGATATCACTTGAGGCCTTGGCCAGGACCATGGGCGTATTGTAGACATCGAAGTACATCCAGTTAATGAACACCCGATAGGAGTCTATCACCTGCCTCAACTTGACAATCCGCTTGGATATTCTCTGCTGTGTGCTACCCTCCCGCGGATTGAGCCCCAGTTTCCGAATAACCTCGATGTTCTTCTGTCTGGCGTTGTCCGTCAGTATCTGGAGGATCTTCGCATCTAGCTCGTCTATCTCAACTCGGCTGCTGGTTGTTTTCGAAGACCCGACTCTATCGGTCTGCATGTCAGGCTCTGCGATTTCGCTGTTCCACCATCTTTCCCAGTCGAATATCCAGACCATCCTCTCAGAATCCCACGCTTCAAGCAACGGGCGAGTATATGTTGAGCCGTAGACTCTCTGGAGAGTGGGCAACTCTGTGACGCCTTCGACCAGACCGCTGTTTCTCATCGTTTCGAAGGCCTCTTGAAGATGCGGGAGCGCCTCTGGAGGCTGCCGAAACTGGACCAGCATTCCATGTCGTGTGCCCCCGAATACCCGGGCCCGGTATAGTGTGTACGGATGTTTCTCGCAGAATTCCTCAATCCGTAGTAGGGCCTCGTGACTGGTGACATCAAGCAGGAAGTCATAGATTTCAAGGCCGAGCAAGTGAACCTTCAGATCCGGCTTGACACCTAGGAACATCTTGTCGCGAGCAAGCTTCTTCAACCAAGATATGACTGTGGGCGTCGAACGTCCTATCTCCTCAGCCAGCCTCTTGGCTGGCGCCATGGGCATCTCTTGCAACTTGAAGAGAAGCTCCAACATTCCTTGGTTCACAGGTATATTACCCTCTTTTTCAGAAGTATGCGCTCACAGTGGGAAGACCAGGTCCGCCACCTGTTGGCGGGTCGAATGAGAACGCATCCTCTACCGAAACTCTCCCTCTACCAAGACCAAGTATGGATGCGAGCATCTTCACATCATACCAGCCGCTCTCGCATGCCATGTTAATACAATCTATGTTCAGCGTAGAATCGGAAGGGGCCTTATAGACGTTCACTCTAAAGGCGTACGTGGTTCCTGACGGCAGGGTCACCCACAGATTGATGTCCACTCTTGTTGGCTCAAGGTCCCGCAGGGCGAACTGAACTAGGATCTTGATATCGTCGGCACTCGAGTCGCCGTCCAGATCAGCATAGTATGCGTCAGCAATGTGGAGCAGACTGCTATCGGCCGTTTTCGGGGAGGCACACACAACGGGAATGCATGAAACTGCTAGAAGCGTCGCGAGGAGCAAAAGGGCCTTGACTCTGTACAATCCGCTCACCGATGGGCAAGTATTTTCAACCCATATATAAGTCTGCTTAACTTTCAAGCCGCCGTGACTGAATCAGATTCTCCTATTACCCGAAGTTAAATCCATTGCGCGACAATGCTAGCGCATGAGCCTAGTCGATCTACTCATTGGCCTGTCTATCGGTCTGCTGTTCACGATTGTTGTCTATCTCGCAATGAGAGCACATCTACGTCATAGGATCGAAATGGTCGAGAGTGAGTTTCGTAAGATGTGGGCTGAGCAAGAGGGCGCGCTGAGAAAGGATGTGGCTGATAGAAGCAGACGCGTCTTGAAGGGTAAGATTGCAGAGCAGCTCATCCCTCTTCTCCACGATGTCTTCAAGTACGAGCCCTCAGATGCACGATTCATCGGTTCCCCCATTGACTATGTGATATTCGACGGTTATACTCGTGCGAAAGACAGTCACTCGGACCAGCCCATCGCAGTAGTTCTTGCGGACGTAAAGACGGGTGGAGCAAGACTGAACCGCACCGAGCGGATGATTCGGGAGGCTGTTGAGGCCGGTCGCGTACGCTGGGAAACCATCAGGCTGGACTTCTGACATTTCATGCCGTCAGGATCGCCTTGGCGACATCTCATCCAAAGGCTAGTGCGCGCTCAATCTCGCCCTCCGAAAGTGGCCCTCTTCTGTCCTCCACTCTCGCCGACAAGCTCTGCACAACTATCTTGATACAGGGAATCTCCTCTTTGACCATCGCCTCTAGCTTGCTCGCCGCAACTCCCTTGCTTCCTCCAGTGTACGTGTCGAAGATAGCCCCTATCTTTTGATCAAGCTCCAAGATAGTGGCACGCCCCATGAACTTCAGAATGTTCCTAGCCGGTTCTTGGTTGTGATTCGGCGCACCAAATAGGATGGTATCAAGAAGCGTCAGTTCGTCGGAGTGCATCTCACCGGGTCTCTTAATGACACACTCTACATTTCCTGACTCTGTAGTCCCCTCGGCTACGGCGCTTGCCAACCGTTCCGTGTTTCCGTAGATGCTCTCGTATGCTATCAGAGCACGCTTCATGGTTTCTCAAACGGTTTCGGCGTAACTTCCTTATTGCATCGTCGGAGGGACAGGAGTACCACAGAACATAGTTCAAAAGCACACCTCCGACGTGAGAATTGTGCTACGAGGTTCCTCCTCATCTGGACAACACCTTGGAGTCGGATGTGTTGCACGAGTCAGTGTCCGAAAATGCTAGTGTCCTCCTTCAGAAGGCACGCCATTACATCGAGTTCGGAGAAACGCACGCTGCTGTTGACTCACTTCAAAGGGCCGTCGAGATTGATGCTGACTTTGGCGATGCATGGCACCTTCTCGCCACCGTTCTACAACAGATCGGGGACGCTGACCATGCGCGCCAGTGTTTCAAGAAGGCTGCAAGCCTGCTTAGCGACAGACCGGAGATTTGGCTTCAGCTGGGCACACTTGAGTTCTCTCAAGAGCGATATCGTGATGCTCGTGCAGCTCTGAAGAAGTACGCCTCGCTGGGTGGTTCCGATTCCGATGCTCTTCTGATGCTAGCTAAGGCTGCGTTTCGCCTTGCAGATTGCGATACTGTACTGTTTGCTACGGCGGAGGTTCTCAAGGCTGATGAGAATCAATACGAGGCTTGGGAGTTGCGAGGGATATGTCAGGCGAGGAAAGGCCGATACAACGCCGCAGTAATGAGTCTGAATATGGCGTTGGAACTTCATCCAAGCTCGGTCTACGCCTTGAACACGGTAGGGGACCTCTGCTATGAGGAGGAGAACTACGAGCGTGCGCTGGACTTCTACAGGTCCAGCCTTGCCGCTCAGTGGGACCAACCTCGAATTCTGTTTCGGGTTGCGACAAGCCTATGGATGATTGGTCGGTGGCAAGCGGCGATTCCCCTCTTTGAAGAATATGTGCAGCTGGAGCCTGAAGACCCCAGAGGCTGGAACAATCTCGGCGTTGCATTGAGAGAAAAAGGCGAGGTGAAACGTGCGATAGAGTGCTATCAGCACGCACTAGAGCTGGATCCGGATTTCGAGATTGCACAGAGAAACATCGAGACCGCCAAGAACAAGCAAGTGGCTCTTTGAGGTGGCTGCCAAGCCTACAGCCTCTTTATATCTTACAACAGCGGATATCATCGCTGGTGGTGCTAGTGAATCGGGAGGTCTATCATCGGTACATGTACCTCGTTGCAGCCCTGTGGAACTGGATACTTGCGGTGACGTTCTTGACGTTGCCAAGAATTGACATTCACTATTTCTCGCTGGCCGGCGATACTATTCCTCCAACGTTGCTGTGGTTCGACTGTTTCATGGGACTAGTGTTCGCGTTTGGAATTGGCTTCTACCTAATCAGCTTGGACATGCACAAGAATCATGGCCTGGTCATGATTGCGGTCTTCGAGAAGGTCTGGGTCTTCGTTATCGGCCTGTACTATTTCCTCATTGCAGAGGCATCGGCCCTAGTGCTCGCCGTGGTCACTGGCGATCTTATCTTTGGCCTGTTATTCCTCGAGGATCTCTTGGCTGTGAGGAGGTCCACTCAGTAGACATGTGACACAAGTAAGAAACAATGTGGGAGATGCTCCTCCCACTCTTGATACATTGCTGCTCAAAGCCTACTTCAGCGGCACGTATTGAGAAGACTTTGTGGCACCGATTCCTGGGTTGCCATGCTTCACCTGTTTGCAGGTGATGCTGAACTCCCCAAGCACATGGCCAATCATCTGAGGCAGAATCTTGAATCGCACAAACTCCTTGCCATTGTGAACGGCAACCGTGAGGTCAACCATCTCAGGAAGAATTACCATGTCCCGGCAGTGAGTCTTCACGACGACATCCTTACCCTTCCTCTGCGCCTTTCGGGCTGCACGGAGCTTCATGAGGAGCTTCTTCTGTCTGGGTGGAAGCCCCCTCTTCAGGGTCCTCCTCCTGTGTGACGGCAAGAGCTCTATCAGCGAGTCCATATTCATCTTTGCAAGCTCCTCGAGCTTGTAGCCCCTGTACATCGGCTCTCGTCTTGTGGACATGCAATCACCTGAGATGACACATATGGAGTTGGCCGTAGCCACTCGTAACACGCCACACCCGGAGAGGTCTCAATTTAAGGTTAACGTCGTGTACCTCAGTCCCTGTCCTGTTTCTTGTCGATTCGTGTCCCTTTTTCCTTGTTCTGCTTCAGCTGTCTGACCGCGTCGCGCACCCAGTCCATCGCGTCTTCCAAGGCGGGATCTCTGATGAGCGCCTTCCTTGCGTATTCGATCGCGGTTTCCAAGTTGCCCAATTGGTAGTTAATCTCTGCAATGTGAAGCAGGGCGAGCGGCTGTCGCTTCTCGATCTCGAGTGCCCTGTGAAAGCTTGCAAGTGCATCCTGCAACATTCCGATGCGCCTCTGACACACTCCCAGATTGAACACTGGTACTGGGTTGTCTGGGCTCATTTCAGCAGCACGGCGCAGCAGTTCAAGTGCCTCCTTGGTTTCGTCACTCGACCGTGAGGGAGCTCCCTGCCTCTCCAACAGAGCAACTGCAAGTGATACCATGGCATTGACATGATTCGGTGTGTTCGATAGAATCTCTCGGAAGGCGTCTATCGCCTTCGAAATCTCTCCGTCTACGAGAAGCTGAGCAGCACGTTCGTACTCCTTGTCCTTTCGGCGAAGTAGTGGCATGTTGAACCTCGCCTTCGAGTTGTCCTGTCGCTACTCTTAAGTGGAGTGACTTCTGCAGGACGGCCCCCTGAGAGGCGAGCAAGATGGGACAGCTATTCGGAACAAACGGCGTACGCGGAGTGATCAATGAGGGCCTCACCCCTGAACTTGTCATGAACCTTGGGCGTGCCATTGGTACGATTCTTGGCCCCGGGAGAATCGCTGTGGCACGTGATGCTCGTAAGGGAGGTGAGATGTTTAGTCGCGCCGTGATTGCAGGCCTTCTGTCAACTGGATGCTCTGTCGTGGACATTGGTCTGGCTCCAACGCCGTGCCTTCAATTCATGGTTCCGCGTCTGAACTGTGTAGCAGGTGTGATGATCACAGGGTCGCATAATCCGCCCGAATTCAATGGCATCAAGGTCATGGGATCCAATGGTATTGAGGTGAAGCGGGAAACCGAGGCCGAGATTGAGAAGGCATATTCCAGCGGTCAGTTTCGAGTAGTGGGGTGGGACGAGATTGGTGAGGTCCATCGCGATGATACAGCTATTCGAACCTATATTGATGCAATCAAGAGTCATGTTGATGTTGACATCATCCGTCAGCGGCGTCTTCGAGTTGTCGTCGATGGAGCCAATAGTGTGGGGTCTCTTGTTACCCCGATTCTTCTCAGAGAACTCGGCTGCGAAGTTGTTTCTATTAACTGCCAGCTTGACGGTTCATTTCCAGGCCGAATGCCAGAGCCGATTCCCGCCAATCTGGAAACACTAAGCCAAGCAGTCCGATCGCTTGGTGCCGATCTTGGAGTGGCCCATGATGGTGATGCGGATCGTGCAACATTTGTTGATGAACACGGAAACGTACTGTGGGGTGACCAGTCCTTTGCAATCATTGCTGCACGTGTGCTCTCTCGTGCTCCCAACTCTGTGTTAGTGACGCCCGTGAGCAGCGGCAGACTGATTGAGGATGTTGCGCGTCAGGCGGGGGCTCGAATCGAATGGACCGAAGTGGGCAGCGTTGTGGTTTCGCATCGCGTGGTGGAGATCGGAGCCTCTCTTGGTGGTGAGGAGAATGGCGGCGTCTTCTATCCACCGCATCAGGCGGTACGAGATGGTGCGATGACTGCAGCACAGATGGTTGAGATTATGGCAATCGAGAAGAAGGCTCTCTCGCAGCTAGTCAGCGAGCTGCCTGTCTACTTCAGTGCAAAGACAAAGGTACGTGTTCCGCCGGAGAAGAAGATGGGCATTCTCCAGAACCTGCTCAAGATGACCGAGGGCGAGGAACGAGTGACCCTTGACGGGGTGAAAGTGTTCCGAGATGACGGGTGGGTGTTGATGCGTCCATCTGGAACTGAGCCCCTGTGGAGATGCTTTGCCGAGGCCAAGACCCGTGAAGAGGCTGACCGCCTCTGTCAGTTGGGCGTGGAACTCATTCAGAAGGCAGTTGAGGGCCAACAGAAATAATCCATCCGGACTGAACTCAGAATATGGGTCTGGACGCATACAATCAGTATGGAATCGAAGGGGCGAGTTGCCCCTTCATCATCCAATCAATGGAATGTGATGTGAACGAAGTCTACTCCTTCTTCTCCTCTTCGGTTTCTTCCTTTTTCTCCTCGACCGCCTCTTCGTCGAAGTCGAAGTCCTCAAGAGGCTCTGGGGCTGGCGTTGTCAACATCGTCCAGCCAATCCACATTGCGATGATGCATATCAGGACCGCCGCAAGCCAGACTGGCAAGATGACTAGAAACTCCCAGGGCGGAAGGAAGATTGTGTGAAGCAGGCTTCCAGCCGGAAATGTGGCATCCACCCAATCCTGCAAGGCTGGCCCTGTCCATGGGTTCTGGAGAAGTACCAAGCCCCACGTGTAATAGATCATTACTATGAGTGCGAAGATGAATATGAGCGCACCAATGACTTTCTCTTTGCCCATGAAAATCAACTACCTTGAGCTTTTTGGAATCTGCCCGTTATCGGAAGTCGCCTGAATAAAAGCATTGTGTAGCGTCTCCACGGTGTGTCGAAGTCTGTAGCGAAATAGAGTTAGTTGACATCCGTGCCCTAGATGGTCGCTCGATGATTCCGGGGCCCGTTGCGCATAGCTTATAATGGGGCCCTCTCTTGAGCAGCCGGTCGTTTGAAGAGGTTTCCATTGGAGTGCATGTTCATGAAGATCATCGTGCCAGTGAAACAGGTGCCAGAGGTCGCCGAGGTGAAGGTCAACCCGGAGACCGGGACGCTGATACGTGATGGCGTGCCCAGCATTCTCAACCCCTTTGACGAATATGCTGTCGAGGCCGCAATCCAACTGAAGGAGAAGTTTGGCGGTGAGGTCACGGTCATCACGATGGGGCCCCCACAGGCCAAGGACGCTCTGTACAAGGCGTTGGCAATGGGAGCTGACAAGGCGGTACACATGACCGACCGTGTTTTTGCCGGCGCGGACACTTGGGCAACGGCCTACACATTGGCGGCGCAGATCAAGAAGATGGAGTTCGACCTTGTCATCTGTGGCAAACAGGCCATCGACGGTGACACTGCGCAGGTCGGCCCGGAGCTTGCTGAGCTCCTTGGGATTCCGCAGATATGCTACGTCCGTCATTTGGAGGTAACGGATGACCAGAAGTTCGTCATTGCCCACCGCGAAACAGATGACGGGTACGAGGTTGTGAAGGCGAAGATGCCTGTGCTCCTGACTGCCACGAAGGGGTTGAATGAACCCCGTCTTCCCAACATCATGGGAATCATGAAGGCCAAGAAGAAGCCCATGGAAGTCGTCGACGCTCAGACGCTCGGGGTGCCTGAGGATGAGATTGGTCTGAAAGGCTCACCCACGACTGTCAGAAAGGTGTTCCCACCACCAAAGCGTTCTGGTGGCATCAAGCTTGAGGATGTCAGTCCCCAGGAGGCGGCTAGACAACTGGTCGAATTCCTGGCTAAGAAGGGGGCAATCTAAGAGATGACACTGCTCTACGACCGTGATGCTTGCACTGGCTGCATGCTGTGCATCAAGGTATGCAACTTTGGGGCCATTAGGAAGGATGGTGACAAGGTCAAGTTTGACTTGGACAAGTGTGTCCTGTGCGGGTCATGCGAAGAGGTCTGTCCGGTCGACGCGAT
>Ga0164310_10002566_pt1 | contig 10476 bp, 7 predicted proteins | sample GuaBasSedimGuay1_FD_121795 | JGI IMG/M metagenome (GOLD analysis project Ga0164310, IMG submission 121795) | Subseafloor sediment microbial communities from Guaymas Basin, Gulf of California, Mexico - Guay1, Core 4569-9, 0-3 cm | ecosystem: Environmental > Aquatic > Marine > Hydrothermal vents >... | reverse complement strand
GTCACTGGGCTGCGGGGTGGTGGCAGCGGTAGCAGCCGGCCCTCCTGTTCCCATATCAGGTATCATCATGTTGACGCCATGGGATTCACTGCCTCATCTGGCACAGAGCATTTACTGGTATCTGCCTGTACGCTGGTTGATCCGTGATAAATATGACAACGTCGCCAACTTGAAATCATTCCACGGTCCAGTGGCAGTACTGGTGGCAGGAGAAGATGAGATTATACCAAAGAAGTTGGGCCTAGAATTATATGACGCCCTGTCAGAGCCAAAGAAACTCTGGGTATTTGAGCAATCCGGCCACAATGACTGGCCCACCGCCCCCAACGAGACCTGGTGGTGCGAGGTGATGGAATTTGTATCGGAAGGGCATGACTTATGACGTATTGTGGCAAAACTCACTTCCTTTCAGCCAAACCCAAGCCAGAGTTGGTGGGACAGGGCAAGGCAACCTGACCAAAACAAATACAAAACAAATGGCCTTCGGATTCACTGCTTTGTTTTAATAAAATGAATCAAATATTTTCATAAAAGGGCAGAGGGCGCAATTCCATTGAATCAATTTTTACGCTCAGGGCGAGGTAACGCCTTATTTCAAGGCAAAGGTGGCACTTTGACATGTAGCCTGAAGCCGCCTTGAACCCATACTGCTCTGTGGCGAGCTCGTAGAGCCCCGCAACCCCTCTTTCAAACAGGGTGTATAGAATGGGGTATTCTTGCCGAGAAAGTGGTTGTCCCAGGTCGTTGCCATCAATGGCAAGGCCGGCACACAACCCTGGTATATAGTTGCCGAAAAGGTCAAAGTGAAAGTGGCTCACATCCAGGAGTTCAGTGCATCCCCGTCGCCCATCAGAAAGGATCTCTTCAAGGGGCCTGGTTCCAAAGACATTTACGAATGTCTTCACTGCCCTTCCTCCAAAATGTATCCAATACCGGGACGGGAGTCGCCGCATATAGTCGGGGCCGTATCTATCTTCGTATTCAGGCAAGGTGTGGGTAGTCTCATCGCCAAGGCCGGTAATCTCATCATAAAACTCCCTGATCCACGGGAACACACCAATTCCAGCGACATGGCAGGCTTCCATGACTCCCTTGACTTTCCAGAAAGGGATATGTTCATTGTGAAAAGGGCTCATTGATACCAGCAGGGTGGAAAGCCCTTTTTCCTTGAGGGATAAAAGAATCCGGCAAGCCGAACCCCTATCCTTGAACCAGGAAGAATTTGTCTCTACATACTCGATCCTGACACCCACCGACTCCGCAGTCTCAAGAACCATTTTCAGACCATCGGGATTCAAAAAAGGCTCCCCACCACCTATATGAATGGAACGGCATCCCAGGCTCTTGATCCTTTGCAGGTTCTTCTCTGTGGTTTCAAGGTCTATATATTTCTTCTCCCAGTTTGGACTGCATGCATATAAACAGTGTCTGCACCTGGATGTGCAGTAATAATTGGTGATCAAGCCGCCTGATGCCAGTCGTTTTATAGCGAACTCATGACGATTCACATGCATATCTGTTGTCTTCGACAAAACTTTTTACTTTATACAAAACCTGAATTACTCAATAATTCACGGGCTTCAAGGCAAGATATCACCTGCCAGTCTCATGCGCAACCCTCTCAGTCCTTTTCCCAGCATTCAGACCATAAATGCACATGAAGGAAAATAAAATTCGAGTAGAACACCATCATTCAACTTGAATCTTCAACTCCTTCATGATACACAAATCTAAAATCCGCCAATCACGTTTTATGCTTCTCAGTTGCTTTCCACCTTTAATAGCGAGTTAATCGCCACAAACCTGAGGAAAATTCATATGCCCGCCCACTTGAGTATCACCGACCCTCCTGAAAAAGTAGATCGAATTGAAGTTGGACCCACTGGATCGCCAATCGAGCCAAAGGGAAGGGGGCGCCAGATGATTATATCCTTGATGTTGGCAATTGCTGTAATTGCCGGATTCTTAATCTATGATTACCACAACGAATTCAGAGGGATGAAAAAAATCAAATGGGCATTCTTTACCCCGTCAGAAAAAAACAGAGGAAATGGAGTTTGCCATATCAGGGGAGGAGTTAGATCATGTCAGGACCCAACTGGATTTTGGCATCTCCGTAAACCTGAAGATGGAGTATGGAAATACCCCACTCCATTTCGCCATCAAACAGGACTCCTTAGAAATAACAAAGCTCTTGATCGACAGAGGTGCCAAGCTCAATGCCAGAAACGATGAGAAAGAAACACCCCTTCATTTTGCAACCAAGTATTCAGAACATGAAATTATTGCCCTTCTCCTTGAAAACGGGGCTGATCCCAGTGTGAGGGACTCCGACGAAACCATCCCCTTAAGTTGGGCCGTTGAGAATGGAGATATCCGTTCTTGCCGCATGTTGCTCAAAGCTGGGGCCGACATATCCCAAAGAGATGATGAATTCGGGACCGCACCTATCCACGTAGCTGTCCGTCGCGGGTACAAAGAAATGGCAGCTTTTTTGCTTTCTTCAGGAGCCTCTGTAAATGATGTCACTTACTCCGGCGAGACTTCTCTCTTTTTTGTAGATGGCCTAAATTCATTGTAATTGATGCAATTGTTGCTGCAGGAAGGCGCTGATCCAAACGTTAGAGAGAAAGATAATGGCTGGACACCTCTTCACCTCATGGTGGTATCAAACAAGACTGCTGAAGCTGAACTAAAGTATTTACCCATTTCTGCTTTGAGCAGAAATGGGTAAAAATTATTTAAGTGATTGATATTAATATTGAAACCTAAGGAGGGTTTTCTCGGACTCCCGCCTGCAGTAGCAGGCGGGCTTTCGCGGGAATAACATAATGGACTGTCAGTTATAAAGAGAAAGGTGAAGCTGTGTTAGGAGGTAAGGAGTGGTTCGCTTGAGGTGGTGGGCAAAAAAAGATCCTTGTTCACCGTTCACTGCTCTCCGATACAAGCAAGAGAGAAGATAGGAGAGAGAACCCTGAGATATCAATAATATCTTCTTGGTAATCTGTCTGACATTCGAGTCACGATCTCATAGGATATGGTTCCCGCTTTCTCAGCAATCTCATCAGCAGTGATATTTTCTTTGCCCTGAGAGCCCAAAAAGACCACCTCATCCCCCACGGCTGCGGTTCGCAGATCAGTGAGGTCAACCATGAACTGATCCATACATACCCTGCCCACAATAGGGCAACGCCTGCCCCTGATGAGGACTCCCCCCTTGTTGGAAAGCACCCGAGGAACACCGTCTGCATAGCCCATTGGTACAGTACCGATAAGAGACCTTCGCTGAGTGGTGAATGTACATCCATAGCTCAGTGGGGTGCCTGGAGGGACTTCCTTCACATGCACCAGTGTCGCCTTGACCTGCATGGCAGGGTGAAGTTCTATTTTTGGATTGATCGCCATCTGTGTGTCAGGATACAAACCATATAAAGAGATTCCTATTCGCACCAGGTCCAAATGCATATGCGGGAAATTGATGGTTGCAGCGCTGTTGGCGATGTGCTTAAAGGGGAACCGGATCCCGGCTTGGGCCAAATCAGCGATGAATCGCTGGAACCGGGCAAACTGGAGGTCTGTAAAATCACTTTCCTGATTGTCGGCCCATGCCAAGTGGCTAAAGATGCCCTCTAAAGCCACGTTGGGCAAGCCAGCAATCTGTACAATAGTCTCTACAGCAGTCTTTTCGGGCTGGAATCCAATCCTGCCCATACCAGTGTCCACCTTTATGTGGGCCTTTGCGGGTTTTCCTGCTTCTGCCGCGTATCTATCCAGGGCCCTGGCCTGTGATAAGTTGTACAAGGTAAGGGTCAGCCCATAGCGTAGGGCCAGAGGAAAATCTTCCTCCGGGGTATAGCCAAGTATCAGGATAGGCTCATCAAAACCCCTCTCTCTGAGTTCTACACCTTCTTGAACAAGGGCCACACCAAAGCGCTTGATGCCTTCTTCCCTCAAGGCCCCCGCCACCTCGCCAGCCCCATGTCCGTATGCTTCGGCCTTGACAATCCCCATTATCTCAGAGTCCTGGGAAAGGATACTCTTAAAGGCCCGGATGTTCTCCTTTATAGCAGACAAACTGACCTCAATCCACGCTGCTCGCAACTTCTCATCCCTCTTTAGAAAAAAGCAATAGTCTTAGTTAGTGCCCATCCATAAATCAAAGATCTTCTGCTTGCTGTAAGCAGGCTGAATGGAGTCATAAGCTCTCAGCCCTGCCAGCCGTTAGGCAGGGCCGCATGCTGAAAGCTCCCATCTGCAAACCACTATTTGTGGATGGGCATTAGTCATACAGGCTGGAGCCAATCCTTAAAGCGCTCATCCCGGCCATTGCAGATGTCATCCATCAGCTTGGCAATCTTTGAACTCACAGGCCCAGGCGCGTGGGCTAGTGTCCGGTCTTCGATCCTTCTTACAGGGAGCACCTTTATGCCAGTGTGACACACGAAGATTTCATCTGCTGCCAAAAGGTCTTGGGGCATTATTTGCTCTTCCTTCACTTTAATGCCAATGGCCGGCACCGCCTCAAGGATGGACATTCTGGTCACACTCTGCAGGATATTGCCTAGCGGAGGGGTCTTGACCACACCGTCCTTGACCATGAAAATGGACTCAATAGAACCCTCTGCCACGTACCCGCCCACTGTAAGGGTTATACCAATGTCATAGCCTCGGCTTACTGCATCCTTTCGTGCCAGCATTCCATTGAGATAGTTAGAGCACGCCTTTGCCTCAACCGGTACAGTGGCTGGGTGGATTTTTCGCCATCTGGCAAAACAGATATCAATGGGGTCTGCCCGGTCAAGCTTCAAATCATCTGTTTCAGGAATAGCGCAAATGGCAAGATCGAGCTTGGAATCCAAGACAAGGGATATAATCGCTTCTTCTCCGTAATAGGCCAAAATCTTTATAAGGCCGCGGCTGATATTGTTTGCCTTCACGCACTCCCCTACGGCTATTCTCACCTCATCTTTGTTATAGGCCATTTCCATTCCTAACAGCTCTGCGCTCCTGAACAGACGATCCAGGTGTTTATCCATCCTGAAGGCTACTGGACCCTTAGGGCTGGGATGGATTCCAAAAACATCGAAAATCGCCGATCCCCGACTAAAGCCGTGGGACATGATATGGACATTGGCCTGCCCCCATGGCACCATTTTCCCATTCATCCAAACTTGCAGGTGTTCAAACATTTACTACCTCCTTGATGCATTGTACGTTTCAAGATGCCAAAATAATATCATGTCGCCCTTCGTTGAGTGCTAATATCTCAAAATAAGGTGGGGTAACCATAGGAAAATCACTACACAATTATCATAGGAATGGGCAACCGAATTGAAACCATGGACCTTCATATTACAAGGAGCAAGTCCTGAGGTCTTTCGTTTCCTTGCCATAACCTAAACAGGGCTGGTCAAAAATCCACTGACGCACAGGTCATCCCAAAGGTATCTGCCACCGCAGGATGGCACACCTCGCCATTCATTATATTAAGACCCTTCCTCAAGGCTGGATCTTGGCCCATGGCCTTTTCAAGTCCCTTGTCGGCAATGGCAAGGCCATAGGCCAACGTAACATTAGTGAGAGCGATGGTCGAGGTCCGCGGCACCGCCCCCGGCATATTTGCCACACAGTAATGAACCACACCTTCTTCAATAAATGTTGGATCTTCATGTGTGGTGGGCCGCGAAGTCTCACAGCACCCGCCTTGGTCAATGGAAATATCTACAATTGCGGCCCCCGGCATCATGCGCCGGACAATGTCCCTGGTGATAAGCTTTGGAGCCTTTGCCCCAGGAATCAGGACTGAGCATATGACAAGATGGCTATTAACACATTCTTCCTCAATATTGGCGGGATTTGACATAATAGTTATCAGGCGGGAGTCTGTAATATCTTCCAGGTAACGGAGTCGCAAGGGATTGTTGTCCAATATGGAAACCTGAGCGCCCATGCCAACTGCCACGGTGGCTGCGGAAAGACCTGCAACGCCACCGCCAATGATCGTTACCCGAGCCGGACGCACTCCTGAGACACCGGACAAAAGTATCCCCATGCCCCCATTCTTGGCCTCTAAACTGAATGCACCCATCTGGATAGAAAGCCGACCGGCCACCTCACTCATGGGAGAGAGAAGTGGAAGGGACCCGTCGTCAAGTTGGACGGTTTCATAAGCCACCCCCACTATCTTGCACTCCAGAAGCTTTTGGGTTAGTTCCCGGTCTGCGGCCAAATGGAGATAGGTGAAAAGGATCTGGCCAGGTCGCATCCTATCAAACTCGGGGCCGATGGGTTCCTTAACCTTGATGATCATATCTGCTTCACCCCAGATATCTTCGGGATTTTCAAGGATTCTTGCCCCTGCCTTTACATATTCCTCATCCCTGAACCCTGAGCCAATACCGGCTCCTTTCTCCACAAATACCCGATGCCCATGATCTATAAAGGCCTTAACACCCGCGGGCGTTGCAGCCACCCTGTTTTCAGCCGATTTGATTTCTTTTGGCACCCCTATATTCATTGGTATTTCCCCCTTCTATGTCATAAAACATTACATAAAAACAATGAAACAGAGAGGCCCAAGGGACTCACTGTTTTGTCCGTGGGTTTTTGCTGTTTTTGGATAGCCTATTCGTGGAAAACAGGAATTCTTCTTCAGCATGAATCTGCATTGCCCGCTCGATTTCAGATGGGTCACCAGACTTGATGGCCGAGAAAAGCACTTTGTTTGCCTTTAAAAGTCCGTGGGGCCCTTCAGGGAAGAGTTCTTCCAGCATTGGCATATAGCCCTTAAGCAGAATGTCCTGAAACATATTCCAGATGATGTAGAAGACGCTGTTGCCCGAGGCAAGCGCCAATTTTTGGTGAAATTCTACTGCAAGGGGAAAATAGGCATATATGTCATCCCCACAGGCCTCCATTTTCTGAAGTAACTGCTCTAGCTCATCCAGCTCCTCCGGGGTCGCGTTTTGGGCCGCACAACGTGCGATTCCCAGCTCCACGTATTTTCGGACCTCCCAGATATTCTTAATAGCTTGCTTATCCATCTGAATTAGACAGGCAAGGTGCTGGCGGATAGTTTCGAGATACTGGGTAAGATCGATTTTCTTTACCGTGGAGCCTCGAATCCCGGCATTAATATCGATAAGACCCATAACGTGCAATATACGTAGGGCCTCACGGATAGTGGGGCGGCCCACGCCAAACATCTCCGCCAGTTCCCTCTCGGAAGGCAGGCTGTCTCCTGGCTCAAGCAGTCCGTCGAAGATGGCCGCCTTGATCTGCTCGGCCACTTCCTCATAGAGACGAGCACGTTTAACTGGTTTAAATGGGAGTTTTTTGGACATTGGTTAACTCAGTTATTGTCTTGTTTGCAAATGGTATTACCATAATGCAAACTGATAGTCAACAAAAAATGCATCGCCCAAGTCTGCCCCTGTCCCAAACTTTTTCCTCGGCATTGACTCTCCCTGCAGTAAGCTGCAGGGAATCGTCCAGATGTCAAGGAGTTCTTTTTTATCCATTCTGATTCGCTCGCTAACCCCGTAGCAAGCTACGGGGAATGCGCTCGCTGTGCATTTTCAAGCTACAGGCGTCTCTCTTTCTCTGTACAAGACAAGTGCAATAATATGGGTACAATTTGGGCCCTGAGACGGCCGGGTAGGTTGATGGTACGTCTCGTGGGAGCAGCCAGCTTACTCTAAGTTGCTATTTCCCGGCAAAGGGATAAATGGGCGGGAGCAAATAGGTATGATCACTCTCGCAGACTCAAGGTTATGTGATGCAACAGGCCATTCAGGCCTAGCATATTATTTTACTTCCCCCACAGAGAGGATGATTTCTTTGGTAATTTCCTTCAGGCGCATTGCCTGAGCCCTCATATGCTCAGAGGCGCTGGCAGTTTCTTCTGCATGGGCCGCCCCTTGCTGGACGATCTCATTCATTGTCTGAACTTCATCCGTCACCTGCCTGATGGCCTCGGCCTGTTCCTCGCTTGCATGTGAGATCTCTTCCGCTAGCCCACGGGCCTTTTGAACCCCAAGAGCCACTTCTCGATACCGATCATCCGTCTCGTTGACAAGGCCTACGCCCTTGTCGATCTTTTCTCTGATATTTTCAAGGAGACGCTGGGTCTCCTGAGACGCCTCCCCTGCACGCAGCGCAAGGCTTCTAACCTCATCAGCCACCACCGCAAACCCAGAGCCCGCTTCTCCTGCCCGCGCCGCCTCCACTGAGGCATTTAAGGCCAAAAGATTAGTTTGGAATGCAATATCGCTTATTGTGTCAGCTACTGTGCTGACACTCTCGCTGGCCTGCGAGACCTCGTTCAGGGCTTTTATGAGTGCCTTCATCGAAATATTGGCCTTTTCAAGACCTGTTTTGAGTGCCTCAGTAACCTGATAGGTCTGTTTTGAATTGTCGGCATTTTGCTTAGTCATGGCGGAGATCTGTTCCAAAGAGGAGAAGGTCTGTTCCAAAGAGGCAGCCTGCTTGGACGTTCCTTCTGCAAGGGATTGGCTTGCCACGGAAACCTGAGAGGAAGCTGAAGAAACCTCCTGGGAGCTATTTTCAAGCGCTCCTGTGACCTTTATGATGGGATCGGCAACGGATTTACTAAAAACAAAAGTGAGGGGTAAGACCAACAACATGCAACCCAGTGCCACAAGACAAAGGGCCTTTATCATCTGGGATGCATTTTTCTTGAATATATCCTTTGAATAAAGCACAGAAACAGCGCCCATCCATTTGTCCCGGTTCGCCAGGGAACACAACCCTTCTATATATTGCTCATCTCCCAATTGTTTATCTTGGACCAAAGGCTGAAATTTAGCCCTAAGAACATATTGCTTATTTGTCTTTAGTGCCTCGACCGCCTCCTTTTTAAGTCTTTTATAATCCGCGACAACTCCCTGACTGATCCTATCTTTCCAAAACACATTGATTTTCATACCCGTGAGGGTAGACAGCCGCTCCAATATGGTGCTATCGATCGGTTTACCAGAGACAACCACCCCCACTTTCCGCTTTACCTCTTTAACGTCATCACTTACGGTCTCATAGTCAGTAGCCCATATGGGGGCCCTGGCCGCAAATCCTAATACCTTATTGAGCACAATAAATTCAGTAATAGGGCCATTGGGAATCGAACCTCTATACTTGGTCCTAATATTGGTTAAGACCCGGGTGAATTTGAAATCCCGAAGACCAATGTTGCCCTCTTTTTTCTTCTTAAAGGTTACAACCTTATAGCCAGCACCTTCACTTGAAATGAATGAGAATCCCAGAGTCGCTACCCCCTTGTCCTCCTTAGCAAATGCGATAAGGGTCCCATTCTGATCGTAGATACTAACCTTCCTTAATCCGCCGAGCTTGAGATCCTCATAAAGGGTCTTCACCAAGTCCATGAGCTGGCCCTCCATCGCTGTACTCGCATCCTGGCTGGCATTGGAACCACTGTAAAATTTGACAAGCTCGCCTAGCTCACTACGCAATGCAATCTGATTCACCTGGTGAATCATTCTATTTCTCAAATTTGTTAATCTGTCATCTATAAGCGTAAATGCCCGGGCCAGTGAACGAGTCGCCTGGATCCGATTCTGGTGTCCCACAATAACTGAGATGACCACAGTGCACAGAAGAAGGCTGAAAAAGACAATGGAAAGCCCCCCACCAATAATCTTGGTCCTTAACTTTACTCTCATTTGGACCCTCCCTCGTGTTGTTCTAAAACTCTAGCATTGTCTCTGCAATATCAATGCCATAAGTCCATTCATAAACCTTGCCCCATTGTGTGAATTACTATCAAATCCCTCCCCAGAGATATGAGCCCAGATCCTCTTAGGGTTCACAGGATCCATCCTAAAAAGCCCCGTATTCTGGCATCACCTGTATGGAGACCAGATATTTGTCAATGAGACTAAGGCATGGAGATGGCGTCAAAAAAGTAACATAAAAGGCATGTCGTTTCATGTTGTCTTGGGAACTAGTGGCTAGTATAGTTAAAGTAGAAATAAGCTTATCTAGGAGGCAAATCATGGGATCAGTAGGTAATCGAAGGGCGGCATTTATTACCCTCCTTACTGACTTTGGGCTGGCTGACCCTTATGTGGGGATAATGAAAGGGGTGATCCTGGGCATCAACCCTAAGGCCTGCATCGTGGACATCTCCCACCAGATAGATCCAGGTCATATCCTCCAGGCCTCCTTTATGCTCAAGGAAGCGTTTCCGTATTTCCCGAAAGGCACGGTCCACACGACTGTGGTCGACCCTGGCGTTGGAAGTGAACGAAGAGCTATTTTGTTTGTCACTGAAGATTATCAGTTCGTGGCACCGGACAATGGGCTTCTGTGGCCTATCATATCAGAATACAAGAATGGAAAGGTGATCCATCTCACAGAGGCAAGGTTCTTCAGACCTCACATAAGCAATACCTTCCATGGAAGAGATATCTTTGCTCCTGTAGCAGCCTATCTTTCCCT
>Ga0164310_10002564_pt1 | contig 10480 bp, 8 predicted proteins | sample GuaBasSedimGuay1_FD_121795 | JGI IMG/M metagenome (GOLD analysis project Ga0164310, IMG submission 121795) | Subseafloor sediment microbial communities from Guaymas Basin, Gulf of California, Mexico - Guay1, Core 4569-9, 0-3 cm | ecosystem: Environmental > Aquatic > Marine > Hydrothermal vents >... | reverse complement strand
GTATTTGAGACCGCGATGATACAAGCGGCGCACACTGTCCATGTCGCCGGTAGCTTCGCAATGCGAGATCGCAGATGTCAACGGTGTGGCGATGGCGTGGACGAGGCTGCGAAGGTAAAGCATCAGTTGTCCACCGGGGGCATAAACACCGGCGAGTGCCGAAGAGGATATAAGTCCCAGCAGAACGGTGTCGGTGTTGAATATCACCAGCCAGGCGAGAGTGATGCCGACCGTCGTTTTTGAGTAGTCGAATAACTCGCGAGCAGTTTTCTTATCTGCCAGACCAAGGCTGAACCTGATGTCGGGGAACTTACGTTTGGTGTAGATGATCGCAATGATCTGCCGAAACAGGCTGGTCACTACAATTGAGACAGCAAGTGCCACCAGTCCATAGCCGGATGCGAGCATGCAAACCATGACAGCCGCACTGAGCACGTTCTCAAGCACAAACAGCCAGGCGGCAGCATCCGCACGTTGAAATCCGACCAGGCTTCCGGCGAAGGGGAGGAGGTAAAAGCGTATGCCCATGAAGACGCCGATAATGATCAGTGCCGTGCTGCCTTCGGCTGCGAGAGCCGGGTCATCGATCTTGAAGTAGCCAAACAAAAAAGTTGCCGTTAGCCAGGCCCCTGCTATAATGAGTGAGCCAAGAATGAGATTGATTCCGAACGTGGTGTTGAGTGTGCGGTTGATTCGGTCGAAACTCTGCTGGCTGAGATGTTTGGATACGAAGCGAATGAGTGCTTTCTCCAGGCCGAGATCGAGCAGCGCAAAATAGTTGACAGTCTGGAAAACGATCACCCAGATACCGTAGCGAGCGTCACCGAGTACGGATGTGATGTAAGGAACAAAGAAGAAACTTATGATGATGCGGCCAACATACCCGGACCAGGAAGCACAGACGTTCTTGACCAGACGCTCTTTTACACTTGTTGCGTTTGAGGAAGTCACGGTCATCAGTATAGGCGTGCGTTTAGCATCCGGCAAACAAATAGTGTGCGGATCGGTGTTATGAGAGCATTCTCGGTTTTAGCCTGTTTAGTTGTTCTATTGCTGGCTCTGTCCAGTTGTGGGGGATCGTTATATTTCCCCCCGGTTGTTGAAGAATCAATACAGCAGGAAAATGCACCACCGCTGGTGATGGAGCCGCGCAGGTTTTTTCACGGTATGGCATTGCCATATCCAATCGGTGAGTACCGGTTTACTCCGATTTCCCGTGAGCAATCGGCTGAACCCAAACGCTCGATCAAGTTCATTATGTCGGTGGATTCGGTAGGTGAAGTTGTGAGTGTCGAGGCTATCAGGCAGGAGGATAGTCTCTACACAAACTGCTACGGTGACGATCTGAGGACCATGCAATTTGAACCGGGTGTGGCAAATGGCAGAAAAACCGCGATGAAGCTCCCTGTCATTGCTCAGATTGGCGTACTCGGCACAACTGCTGAGTTGTTGTTCCCGGTCCAAAGGAATCGAGCAGTTATCGAAACGGATCTGTATTGGGAGACGTTCGAGCTAAACAACGTTGTTCTGCCTGAAATTAAGTACTTTCCATCATACCACTATAAATCGAAGTCCAGACAATCTTCAAATACTCATCCGTTCATTCTTTACAGGCTTGACCTTGATGAGGATGGTGGTGTGGTGTCAATCGAATCAGTGGTTGCCACCTGTCCGGCATTCGCAGGTCAGCTTCAGGCTGCAATTGGCAGAGGACAATATTCACCCCTGGTTGTTGCCGGGATGCCGATACGATCGAGGAATTACCTGCTGGTCTCGTTCTATCCTGAAGTAGAGTATCCGACCAATCCGTTGAAAGCGGATTCGGCAGCTGATCTTGGGATTTTTGACCAAATGCGGATTCGTCTGTTTTCTGATACAGTAGGCTTGATGGCCAAGCCCGTTCCAAAGAAAGCCTGGGATGGTCAGGTTCGGTCTTCGAATGCTCGCATATTAAGCGAAACTGGTCACTCGACAGAAGCAAAAATAGACTCAACCGGTAATGCCGTAGCCATAAATGTTCTCCCTTGTACAACACGGTGGCGTCGTGGTTCTGTCCTTACACTTCCAGGAGCTGGTTCTCATGGTGTTCGGCGAATCCTTCGCAGTGTTTCCTTCTACCCAGCCCTCGATTTCAGTGGCAGATCTGTGCCATACGTTGGGCTTGCCCGGTTAATGGCGGTCGACGCAAGGACCATACGAATTTGGTTAGACTGGCTACCTGAAATCGTGCCTCCACACGAAACGGAAGGTACTACCAATCAACAAGTTACAGGACAGCCATAGCTCAGAGTGCTCTTTTCGGCGCAGATAATGCGACAGGATGCGTCCCGACGCAGCTAAGTTGAATCCCATCACATTCGTAACCTGCTGTCATAGACAGAGTTAGTGCGGACATTTATTGTCGTCTAAGCCGACGGCACCAATATTGTCTCAATATCCAGTACATAAAGGCAAGTCGTTTGGGCTTCTTGGGGATATAGAAGGGAAGAAAACGGCTGATGGGTTGTAATTTTATTGTAGAGGAGGTCACTATGATTGTAGCGACAAGGATCCTCAACTTTGTCTCGGCGGTATTCATCCTTGCCACCGGGATATGTGTAGAATTGAAGAGTGCCGGATTGTTGCCGGAAGCCGTACGAATGCTAATTGGAACTGCCGCAATAGGCTATTTTTGGTATCGAGTGTACGGTATGCTGGCATCTAAAGGAACTCCAGTCGTAGAGCAGAGCCTGCACCGATAGTGTCGGCAATTTATGTCTTGACACGGTTTGGTAATGGCATATCTTGGCAAACTGTTATTGGATAGAGACGGGGAAAGTCTTGAAAGAACGTACTTTAATTACATTATTCGTTGTCGCAATCCTGATCGCGACAGTACCTCTTGCGACTCTATCACAGGAGCCCGATGAGAGGGTTAAGCAGGCGATTGAGTCCGGTGACATTCAGGGCGCAATTGGTTTGCTGCAATCGGCGATTGAGGCAGATCATTCGTTCTACTTCAACTACTACTTGCTCGGCAAACTCCACTATGACCAGATGCAGTACACCCAGGCGAAAGACCAGTTCGAACTGGCTCTCGACAAAAAGAGTAAGCACTGGGAATCCCTGCACTTATATGCTCGCACACTGATAGCTCTGGGTCTGTACGAGGAAGCCAGTGAGGCTGTTAACCGCGGGCTGAAGAAGGCCAAGAATCTCAAGGCAGTGTTTGAGAATGCTGCCGGGTTGCTGGCCTCTGCCCGGGAGGACTACGAGGAGGCTGATCGCTGTTTCCGTCGCGCGCTTGCTGAGAGCGAAACTGGCGAGAAAAAAAAGATCAAGGACTTGAGGAACTCTCCCGGCACCGATGAGGAGCGGCAGAGAGCTATTGACTCCTTAATTGCAGCCAATGCCAAGCAGAATGCAGAGTTTCATATAAACCTGGGCGATGCCAACTTTTACCAGGGCGTTCCCGGTCTTGCTATCATTGAGTACGAGAAGGCTTTACAGATCGATACCGCATCCACTGAAGTCTATTTCCACTGGGCGGAAGCCTGTCTTGAGCTGAAAGACTATAACTGTGCCATTGAGAAACTCAGTATTGTACTCTCAAAGGACAGCACGTATGCTCCCGCATGGAACCGCGCCGGAGGGATATACTATAAGGCGGCGCGTTCCAGTCGTCAGCGCACTGAGAGAAAAGCGCGATTCATGGACGCTATCGGGTCGTATAAGAAGTATCTTCAATTGACAGATATCCAGCCCGACTCGTCCAATGCCCGGGTCTTCTTCGAATTGGCGATGGCGTACGCCAGCATCAATGGTTTCGAAGATGCCGCTCCGTACTTTGAGAAAGTTCTCAGTATCCCCATGGAGCCCAGAGACATTTACTTCTACTTCGGGAAGTCGCTCTGGGGGATCAGGAACTATGACCGGTCCGCAGAGATGCTTCTGAAGCACATTGAATGGGTTGAACAGCAGGACGAAGAATACAAATCCTCCATCAGGGACGCGGAACTGTACCAGTTGCTTGGTGATTCGTACTATTACTGCAAACCCAAACAGTTCTCCAAGGCGGTCAAATACTACAAGAAGTCACTGGAGGATCATCCTGAGCAAAAGCGTGTTCTTCAAAATGTGGCGGTGGCCTACCATAGCCTGAAAAGCTACGGTCAGGCGATTGAGTACTATGACCTTCGCATCGCACTCGGCATTGACAGCAATTCTGTGAGTATCTACAAGAATGCCGGTTTGTGCGCCCTGAATATCGCCGGTAATGCCGGTGAAGATGAGGATGAGGAGTTCGAGGAAGAGGAAGAGTTTGTCGAGTCTGCCGGTGGTGTTGATCCCAACAAGAACTACAATGAAATCGCAATCAGCTATATGGATAGATTCCTGGAGTATGTCCCGAACGACACTACGGTTATCCTGCGTATAGCCAACACGTATCTCTACCAGTTGGAAGATTGCACCAACGGAGTTCAGTACTTTGAACGTCTGCTGGCACTGACTCCGGATAATTGTCAGGCCAAGAAGTCACTTGGCTATGCTTATTTCGGCGGCCTCTGTAACAAGAGCTATTCCAAGGCTCTTGGATACTTGACTGATGCTTACCAGTGCTTTTCTAAAACTAACGGAGCGTGTGCTGATCCAGCACTTGTCAAATGGGTTGCACAGTGTTATCATCTCAGGGCCGTTGATAAGACAGGTGACACAAATAGTGACTACAAGAATGCTATTGAATGGTATCGCAAGTATCTCAAGTGTGAGCCCAACGACGAAGAGGCTCAGGAGAGCCTCAACGATATAATATTCGAGGTCAACTAACAGAGGCGGGTACAAACTTGCCTTAACTTAGGATAGATGAATGTCAGACGCGGATAAGAAAAGTTCGACCGGATTTAGAATCTCGGAAAAAGATCGGTTCAAGTATATTGGATTCGAGGTCTTTCCTGGTAAGCCGAAGGACTTGTTCAAGAACGAGGCCGAAAAGAAAAAGCTGCTTGCCCAGCTTGAAGCCAAGCGCGAGAAGGGAGAGATTCTTAGAGAACACTGTACGTTGATGGAAGAGAGAGTCACTTTCATTGAACGCCTGGTTCTCACTGTGGCTTCGCTGGCTATCTTTCTGGCCCTCTTCCTGCCGTGGTATTCGGCCTACATGGAGATAGTCGAAGAAGTCGCTGTCGAAGAAGTGCCTGGTTTTGTTCACGAGATGATCGGACAGGAAGAAGCCACGATATTCGTGCTGACTCCGCACAAAGATTCAAGCTCCATCTGGGAGATTGCTCAGACCTATCGTGCAGCGGGTGAAGATACAACGGAAGCGCTCGTTACGCGGGTCTGTTTCTTTGACTCCGTACCCGAAATTCCGCAGGCCGAGTTGGGGCAATCAGAAATTCTCTGGGCTACATACGAATTCGACCCCGCTACAAGCGAAGAAATCATGACGCTGACGCCCGGGTATGAATGGGAAGCTGTCCTTGAGTCCGAAGCTCTGGCGGTTGTTGAAGGAACGGCTGAAGGAGTTGCTCCCTTAGAAGAAGATCTGGGACAGACTACCGAGGCTGGCACCGAACAAGAAGCTGTTGCGGATGCCGAAGGAGGTATCGAAGGCAGTGGCGTAGAGTCCATACAGGGACAAAGCGCCAACGAAGAGATCATCACCGGTCATGCATTCCGCAAGCAGGTTGTTCGCGAGTATAAACACTTGTCCGGTTTTGGTGCTTTCATATCGCTTGGCTCTGTCGGCTCGAAGGTGTTCTCGTCCGGGTTTATTCTCATGCTCAGCGGTGCGTTGATGTTGATCTTCGGTATCCTCTGTGTGCTGTTGCCGGTTATCAACCTGTACGGAGCTTTTGGAGTGAAAGGAACACCTGACCAGAAGGCTCTGGTGCTGAAGAAGTATCTCCGTTTGAACTGGCTTCCGCTTCTGATTCTGTTAGCTGTGGCAATGCTTTCATTTGTTGGCGCTGACTACGGTTTTGATACTGCTGAGAGTTTTTCGAGCATAGGCGACAGCTACGGTATCGGAGTGCTTCTTGGAAGTCTCTCCTGGGGAGTGTTTATTGCACTGGCTGCTTCGATCCTGGCAGCCGTGAAAGGAATTGAAATCTAATTCTACTGTTTATTGGAGGATAGAGTCTCGTGGTTAAACAGACACTGTTTGTGACGATTAATGCCCTGGTGGCGTTTGCTATCGGTTTCGGTCTCTGGTACGGAGTCTTTCGTACTTCTGAGAATCCGATTGTGCACTCGATTTATCAGGGTGGCCCCCTCGTGGTGCTTCTCATAATGATCTTTGTTATGCTCCTTGTCTTTGTGATCGAGCGATATTTCTCGCTGTATGCAGTTGCCAAGGGCAAGAGTTCGGTGCAGGTGTTCTTCAAGAAGCTTATCACGCTTCTACAGAATGATGACCTTGATGGTGCCCTGGCTGCCTGTGACAAGCAGCGTGGCACGACCGCTAATGTTCTCAGGGCCGGCCTGGATCGTTACCGTGAAGTCAGAGAAGACGGTGGTATGGACGCCGAGAAGAAGATCACACTCACACAGTCCGCTATCGAAGAGGCCAATGCCCTCGAAGGACCGCTGCTTGAGCGGAACCTGATCGCCCTGTCTACGATTGCATCGATTGCCACTATGGTCGGTCTGCTCGGAACGACAATCGGCATGATCCGCGCCTTTGCCGCGACTGGTAATGTCGAGGGTGGTGTGATTGACGCTACGGCATTGGCTACCGGTATTTCTGAAGCACTGGTGAATACGGCCGGTGGTTTGCTATCCGGTGTCCTCGGAATCTTCTTCTATAACTTTTTCGTGAACAAGGTGGATGCGTTCAACTACACGACGGACGAAGCCACATTTGAAGTAATACAGTTTCTGAAGGCCAAAGAAGGCAAAAGTAGGTAGGCAATGGGGATTAAGAAGAAACGCCGGGTGGCGATTCGTATTGATATGACACCGATGGTGGATATCGCCTTCCTGCTGTTGATTTTCTATATGGCGACCACGCAATTCAAGCCACCGGAAGCCCGTGCGGTCGACCTGCCGGAGTCACATTCACAGATTGAATTGCCTGCTAAAGATGTGATCAATATTACAGTCACCAAGCATGATTCAATCTATGTTGACTACGTGCAAATCGTTACTGTTTTGGTCGAAGGCCGGGATGTCGAGACAACAGCCCGGATCGTACGGATGTGCGACAAGTTCAATGTAGCCCAGGAAATCAATATGGCCCGCGCCAAGGTTTTTCATGCGTTGGTCGTAGTCAAAGCTGACCAGGGTGCCAGCTTTGGTGTGATGCAGGATGTGATGAAGCAGATGCAGGAAAACAATCTGTCGAGGTTCCTCATCATTACCGACAACGAAATGGAATCCGAAGAAACGTAGTGTGGTATCACTGCTTTTGGAAGGAGTGTTGACATAGATGGCCGGTGAAGTAGCTGAAAGAGCAGCAAAAGGCGGTAAGAAGGGCCGAAGGCCAAAGCGACGTATCGCTATTCGGATCGATATGACCCCGATGGTGGATATCGCTTTCCTGCTGCTGATTTTCTATATGGTGTCAACTGTGTTCTCCATGCCTCAGGCCATGGAGATAAATCTGCCTCCCGAGGAGGAGACTGATGTCGAGGTTAAGGAATCAAACTTGTTGACAATCCGTGTGGACGAAGAGAGCCGTTACTGGTGGAATCTGAAGACACCAACGCCGGAGAACCTTCCACAGTTGCTGCCCTCACATCCAAACACGCCCGATACTGTAGCTTATCGCTTCTATGCGGATACCCTGCAGGGTTTGTTGCTTGAGCGGAACCGTGAGAATCCGAAGCTGAACACACTTGTGCTGATTCACCGAGACGCTACTTATTCTGATATGGTGAATATCCTCGACGAGATCGACGTTATCGAACGTTCCTGGAATTCATACACGGCCGAGCAACTGGGTGTGAAAGTCAGCGAAATACCCAAAGACCAGAAGTTCTCCTACCGCTATGCGGTGGGTAACTGGGAAGGTAAAGACGATAATCTCATGAACTGGGCCATTCAACAGGCTCAGGAGAACGGACAGCTTGGCGGGGAGTAACGCTTTGTTGAGATTTTCCGTAAACCATCTTTAAGCGGTGATGTAGAAAGTATAGAGGAAGAGAAAGAGGTAGCTATGGCAACACACACGGAAACAGCATTATACTCGCCGTATGGTGCGTTTGAACTGAAAGCCAGGTACCAGCGCAATTTCCTCTACGGTACGCTCATCATGGTCGCCGTGGTGATACTTATTGTTGCGGTGTCCTGGTTGATCTCCAAGATGGGGGAAGTCGAGGCTATTAGCGATCAGGTACACGTTATCAAGACAGTGGCTGAACTTGGACCACCACCCACGATTGCCAAGAAACCGCCACAGGTGAAGGTTGAAGCTCCTCAGCTATCAGCACCCAAGGTCGGTATTCCCAAGCCGGTGGCAGATGATGAGGTCCTTGATGAGGATGTTGTCTTGGCCACGCGTGATGAGATGGCGGAGATTGTTGCCCCGGATATCACCACCGAATCCAGCGGTGATATTGTAGTGGATATTGACGAAGATGAGTTTTTCCCAGGAATGGATGACTTTGTGGCCGTGGAGAAACAGGCCGAGTTTATCGACCGCGTTAAACCGAAGTATCCTCGGCTGGCGGAACAGGCCGGGATCGAGGGGAAAGTGTGGATTAAGGTCCTTGTTGATCTTGACGGATCTGTCAGGGAGGCTGTTATCTATAAATCTTCTGGAACTGCCGCTCTCGACAAAGCAGCACTTGATGTTGCAAAAGAGAATAAGTTTAAACCGGCCATCCAGAATGGGCGACCGGTTCGGACTTGGGTTGCCTATGACGTGGACTTCATCCTATAGCGATGTTTTACTAACAGTTTAATCGAATATTCCAAAGCGCCCGCAGAGTGGGCGCTTTTTCTGTATCCTCCTGATAGCTAAGCAGTTAGGCGTTTAGCGCAGAGACTGAAGGGATATACTATGTCTCCGTGAGCACTTTCTTATTGACAGGGGCACAAATGTGCAGTATCTTGATAATGTGTCGATTAAAATAGCAAAGACCACGGAAGGACAAACAGATATGAACATGAGCGAATCAGACCGGAGCATTTTATCAGAAGCATCAGGATGTTACATAGCTCTGCCCCGGTTTCTACAGGAAGCTGACAGCGAAAGCTGCACCTATCACAACGTAGCTACATGTCCGGATTGCTCGGGCGGGATGATCCGCTACGGTAAATGTTCGGTTTGTCCTTCGTGTGGTTTTGAAAGCTGCCGGAGCTAAACTTATGAAACTGGGGCGAGAATACATCGAACTGATGCTAATAAAAGGGGCTGAGACAAGATGCATTTGAACGAACTCACCAGATACGGAATTCCTTCGCGCATACTGGATGCCTGGCAGGAGCGTCAGGGAGGCGTGCTGCTACCCATTCAGAGCCGGGCCGTGCAACACGGCTTGTTGGGAAACGTGGTTGAAGGAGGCCGACCGGCCAATCTGTTACTCTCAGCGCCGACTTCGTCCGGCAAGTCCTTTTGTGCCGAATTGGCTGCAATCAGGGCTTTGATGAATCGACAGAAAGCAATTCTGTTGTTTCCTCTCAAATCGCTCGCCGAAGAGAAGTACCGGCTGTTACAGAACACTTACAGTAATCTCGGTATCAAGTCGCTGATTGCTACCAGCGATCATCCGGAAAATGATGCGGCTTTCAGGGCCGGCAGATTTGATATCGCCGTGGCAATCCCTGAGAAGTTCGATCTGCTCCTGACCGAACATTTGGATACTCTGGCCAATATTGGGTTGGTGACTGTTGATGAAATCCAGATGATTGGCGAGCCGGGACGGGGAGCCGTCCTGGAGCGGCTTCTGACCAAGGTCATTGCTTCCCGGTACGATCCCGTTCTGTTGGCTCTTTCGGCCGTTCTCGGAGATTGCGCTGTCGAACCACTGGCAGATTGGTTGGGAGCATCTCTCGTAGAAGAGACCATGCGTCCCCGCGACCTGCTGTGTGGGGTAGTGGCTGAGAGAAGGTTCCGCTTTCGGTCTTTTAATCATGGTGGCGATGGCGAAGAGTCATTCTGTGAGTTCGATTTGGCGGACGAAAAAACTGCCAGCATACTTGCCGGACAGATTAGTGGTGATGGTGGTTCCACGCTGCTCTTTCTCAAATCGCGCTCGGATGCGGTCAACCTGGCGCTTCGGCTGGCATCGTCCGGCCACTGGCCACCCGCTGAGAAAGCTCTGCAGGAACTCGCCGATGAAGAGCCGTCTTTCCTTTTACAGTCACTCAGTCAATCACTTCGGCACGGTGTGGCCTTTCACAGTTCTGACCTATCCGGTCGTCAGAGAGTAATCATAGGACAAGCCTTTATCACTCAAGAGATAAGAGCCCTGTGTTCAACCACTACTTTAGCGTTGGGTGTGAACCTTCCGGCGGATACTGTTTACCTTGAGACCGTCAAGTACTCGTCGGGAAG
>Ga0164310_10002560_pt1 | contig 10484 bp, 11 predicted proteins | sample GuaBasSedimGuay1_FD_121795 | JGI IMG/M metagenome (GOLD analysis project Ga0164310, IMG submission 121795) | Subseafloor sediment microbial communities from Guaymas Basin, Gulf of California, Mexico - Guay1, Core 4569-9, 0-3 cm | ecosystem: Environmental > Aquatic > Marine > Hydrothermal vents... | reverse complement strand
ATTTAACACAGTTTACTTTTAAATCAGGTATAGTAGCTGATTTTAAGAGCAGTAAGCTTAAAGACATAAACTCTGTTCCGGTTGGCAATAGTTCAGCATACAAAGAACTTGTTGGTGAAGCCGAGACTAAGGAGTTTATAAATGTAGTGGCACTTGGTGAGGATAACCCTGCACATCCAGATCCATACACAACGATAGTGTTGACTGAGGAATGGGCAAAGAGTTTTGTAAAATCGGTTAAGGATTCACCAAAACCTTTGTTTATTGAGGGTCACACAGATGCTGCTATTGGATATAAGATGCGAGCAGTGCCAGATGGTTACTTGACAGGTGGCATGGTACTTGGTGAAACTCTGTACTTGAGGAATACACTTGTACTTGAAGGCACAGAGGATAAGAAAGCACTTATCAATCAGACAGTTAAGGAGATTAACGCTGGTATGCTTAGTACATCTACTTCGGACTATTTGAAGTATGAGACTAAGACAGATGAGGAAGGTAACGTTACATATTTTGCAGTTGAATCAGTTAAAGGCCAAAGCAATGCTATTGTTGAAGCTGACATGACTGGTTCAGATGCTAGTATAATAATAACATCGTTTAAAGCCGGTATCGACTCAAGCGGTGAAAATAAGAAAGGAGAAGAGCAAATGGGTGAAAAGACCATGACTAACACAGAGCTATTTACTTCTTTGAGAAATCAGCTTGATTCCGGTCGATTGGCACTGTCTACAGTAGCCGAAAGTCTTGGCATTGAGTTAATGACAGCAAAGGACAAAGTAGCTTTGAAGCGACTTACAGATGTTGAAGCCAGAGTAGGTTCAATAGATGAGTTTGTTGCAAGTGTTGAAGCTGAAAAAGAAGGAGCATTTACTTCTTTAAAAGAAGCAAAGCTCAAAGAAAAGTTCAACACACCAGAACTGCTTGAGATTGCAGAACCTATGTTCTCATTAAAAGAGGGCAGTGCGGAGGATATTGGCAAGGAAGTTGAAAGAATTGCAGAGCTAAAAGCGTTCAAGGCAATTCAGAGCAAACTTGCATTGTCAATGAACTATAACCCTGGAACAGGTGAAGAAGCAACTGCACCTGTAGCCAATGAAACGATGGAGGGCTAAATAAATGGCAATGGTAGAAGCTAAAGTCAACTACGGCTTTCACGAAAGTGAAGTTGACATAAATCAGGTGCTTGTTACAAACAACCTTGGTTACGCAGTTTCCCATCTTGAACTTGTTCTGCTGGACAAAATGTTCGGTCAGGTGGTAGAGTTTGATGGTATTGCAGATGGTGCATCAGGTATGATTGATATTAACCCTAACAGGAAAATATCCACCACTCAGATTGATGTGTCTGATACTTTTGTAGTTGGGAATACAATTTATTTCCATGTTGCAAATAAGGTACTTGAGGATACAAGTGCTTCTGGTAATGTAGCAGTTGGTACTGTTACTAAGGTAAACAACGGGACTTCCGTTGAGTTTATGCCTTTCGTTCAGAGATACGGTGCAACCGGTCTTGTAGTAACTTAGAGTAAAGGAGAATAGAAAATGGCTGAGTTAATCACGAAAGAGATCCTTAATGCTAAGTTTCAGGATGATATGCTGAATGGCAGAAAGGTCATGGTAAAGAATCCGGCTAGTGTGGCTTCCGCACAGTTTGGTTCTGCGATTCCTACAAATGGTTCCATGCTGACTAATGAAAGTCTAAATCTAATTAACGCATCTAATGGGTTGAATAGAATGGGCAACATTGTACTTTCAGGTAAGTATGAGAGTGGTTTTGATTTTCCTTTCGGGGAAAGAGGCTCTATCAATGATAGAATCAGAAGGGGTAGTTTCTCCCTTAAAGATATGAAAGCAGAGTTTGCCGCAGGTAATACTCTTAATGACAACTGGTCTGATCTTATTGATGCAATAAGAATGGACTTAACTATTCGTAAAGAGGCAAATGCAACTGTAAGACAGTTCATCTATGACGAGATTCAGATGCCCAATGCAACAAAGGACGTTCGACCTTCTGAACTGTATCCTTATGGTGTAGTGTTTGAAGAGAACAATGGAGAAGGAGAAAGTGTTAGACAGGGTGCTAACATGGGTGGTGCAGTAGATACCATTCCAATGAAGATCTATGCGGCTGGTTTCGTATGGACACTTCTTGCAAGTCTGTTTGATGGCACTTATGACCTGTCCCGTCTTTCTGAAGGTGTTGCTCTTGCATACGCCGCAAAGAGAGATGACCTCGCTATGAATCCTATACTTTCCGGTACATACACTGGTTCTGCGGCTACTTCAGCTAGTACTGTAGGCACACTTCGTCAGGAACTTCTCATGAACACAATCATGGATGCTATTGATGATTTATCTGATAGAACAGATCCTATCACAGGTCGAAAGATCGTAGGTGAAGGTCTTGTTGCTGTTGGTACTGCTAAAGACATGAGACACATACAGCACGTGATAAGTGGTCTTGGTAACTCAACTCCTGAGAAGTACAGTGCTCTTTCACAGGTAACCAAACTTGTAGCTTATGAAGGTGAGACTATTGAGATGCCCGGTGAAACTGTGCAGTACACAGGTGCTTCAGATGGTGTAATACATCTTATTAAGCCAAATAGGTACTTTAAGATTCCTATTAAGAGAAATCTTGTTATGGAACTCGATTCTATGCCTAACGTTAATACTCTTGCAAGAGAGCAGAGAGCGTGGTACTTTGTTGAGGCAATGTACAATGAGATCGGTATAAGTAACTTTGTACAGAAAGTTACTCTTCCAACTTGGTAGGATGATGTTGGTGAGGTAGTAGTGCCATTACTCTGCTACCTCACATTTTAATGAGGTATTAAACTATGACAGACCGTGAGAAATTAAAACATTTTATGAGTCCTTATTACCAGGATGTAAGTGATACTCCTTTGCTTGATGAGTATATAACCACATACACTTATCCAGAGTGCGCCGCTAGTGCCTTATGGTTCGAGTTAGGTGGTAGAGTTGGAATGCAAATGGATGGTGTGCAAAAGATAGATACAGGTGCCGAGAAATTTGTATATAGTGAACCTGGGACTATGCAACTTGCTTGTGAAAGACAGGGCAAGTATTTTGGTGAAAGGTGTGATATGGTAATGGGGCATGGGTCAGCTGCTATAAAGACGAGCAAAGCGAGTGTTGGTGGTATAACAGAGGAGTTTGGTAGCAACGATGAGTAGAGTTGATGTAATTAGAACAACAATGGCTAAGTACATAAACGAGAACTCAATAACTATTACTGCGTTGGTAAGACCTACAGTAGATAACGGTTATGGTATGATGATACCGGATATATCCCAACCAGCAGTGCCTACTAACCTAGGCATAGGCAGAATATCAAGAAGGAGTTTGCCAGATCCTTATATATCTGGATCAAGAACTCCTTATGACTATAAGGATGTATTTTATTTGCTTGTTCCTTATGATGCTACTTGGTTAAAGAAGGGAATAGTGTTTACCTATGGGGATAACAAGTTTAAGACTAGGATACCTGAAAAGCGTTATATATTTGGTGAGGTTACATACCAACTATGTGGCCTTGAGCAAGTAACAAGTGGAGATATAGGAGGTTACAGTGGCAACTGAAGATTTGGTAATGCTTGATGAGCGACAGAATGAGGATGATAAAATGGTTGCCGTTGTGCTATCTGATAACTGCATATTTAATCAAAATGTGGTGACTATACCAGCAGATGAGGCGCTTAGTATAGTGGCTAATATTGCTATACAATTGGCTGTACTTCAATGACCATACAACTTGTGCTGGATGGCACAGGTTTAATGAACTCCGTTCAAGCACAGTTTGATAGAAAGAAGACTGTACTAAATGCCTTGTTTAGGCACTATAGTGTTGAGATACTTAAATGGATGCAGATGCAACAAGGTGGCGCACCTTCAGAGACTATGGGAAGGTTTTGGACTAACCATACTTTCAAAGCTGTTGAGTCTTTATTTACACAGGTTATTAAATCTAAGGAGGAGATGGTGCTTAATATTGAATATGACACTAGACATGCAAGCTATGTTAAGTATCTTGAATATGATCACAACGGTCGATTTGCGGCTCTTCCTACAATACTTAATACTTTTGCAGATGCGCTTATAAATGATCTTCGTATACTATATGGAGATGATTCGTTATGATATTGAAGGCGTTAATAGACCAGCTTAAAACTGGTAGCATAACTAATGTATATACTAGGGGTAACTACCTTACATACTTGAATGGAAGAAATGTAGGTGATTTATTGGAACCTTACGTTATAGTGTATAAGGATTATCCTGTCAATGCTTATTATACAGTAAATAATACTATTGATCCTTATGTTGTTGAGGTGCACTTTCCTACAGGCATGATTGATCAGGTGGATGCCTATATAGAGAACGAGATAGTTGGATTGTTACACAGGAAGCGTCTTGTGGACGATTTAATATATAATTTTCAAGTTTATGTTACTATGAGTATTAGTATACTTGCAGAACCCAATGATGATAAAAGCATCACAGGTGGCAATGATGACGGTACAATTAGTAGATATAGACGAATCTTTGTGCCTAGGAGGGGCTTATGAAGTACAAGTACTACGACAAAGGCGGAAGGCTTATTGCTGAATCTGATTCACCAATACAGTTTAACGTCGCTCGGTTTCCTACATGGAGAAATCTAAAGCTAGTTGTAGAAGAGGCAGGAATAACTGCTTCTAAAGTTACCGACAAGGTAACAAAGAATAATGAAACTAGTAGGGTTTCTAAAAAGAAAAAGGAGGGTGACAAATAATGGGTTACACATTTGACAAAAAGACATCCTTCTCTATTGAAGGTTCAAGATGGAGAAGGTTAAATCCAGATGGTACTTACCCTGCGGTAGACAATCATCAAGGGTTTCTTGGAACTATTGATGTATCCGGTCTAACTGCATCAGCTAATATGCTATATAGGCTAAATGGGCAGGGTGCATTCACTACTATTGTAGTTGATTTTACAGCAATGACTTTTTCAGATGATACGGAAGCAACTGTGGCTGAAGTTGTTACAGGTCTTAATCTGGATTCGGCCTTTAGTGCAGTGTTCACAGCGTCTGAAGATTCCACAACAGAAAGACTTAAAATTGTTGAGACAGCAGACACAGCTACGTATCTTGAGTTTGCACCAAGTACAGTCGATAATATCACTGAATTACTTGGGCTTGGGGCTTATTCAGGTAATGCACTTGGTTTTGGTACACATTTTATTGACTGCTTTGATAACTCAGGTGCACTAGGTCTTCCTAAAGAGATCAAAGACTTTGAAGAGATTGAAATTGAGTCTGGAGATGGTTCAACTATATCTATGGTTACTGCCGCACTGCTTAAAGGGCTTAATCCTTCACTCGCACTTAATGATGAGAGTTGGGAGCTTAAAGAGTTGATTATGGGTGGATCTAATGATCAGACTGTAACGGGTGTGTCCAATAGGTATACACCACCTACAGGTGGTCAGGTGTACCTTCCAGGTTTTGCCGGTGAAGTGTACGAGGCTAAGTATGACAAGGGTTCTAACCTCCGTAACAATATGACAGGGTACAAGAGACTTAACTTGAACAACTGTAATGGTATAGAGGGAGACCTTAATGATGAGGTTAAGGCATGGGCTACTTATCAATACAACCTTCGTGTAAGGGAGTACTTTATTTCCGGTACAAGGTATCCAGGATACACAGAGGACTTTTTGAGTCTTGCTGAGTTTGATACACTTGGTATTACAGCAGGTTAGACTTTAAATAAAGGAGACTGGCAGATTGTATAAAAGCAGTCTGCCTATTACTATATGACTAGTACAGCATTTACAATAACAGATTTTACTAAGCTTATTGATCCTTACACAGAAATAGTAGTAGTAGCTCCTTGGAATGGGTTACCCGTCCCTGTAACTATTAGAATGCTGGATAGTGTTTCATTGACTTCGTGTGGTGAGTTTAACACTGCCTCAGAAGTTATAGAGAAAGAAGAGACAGATAAAGAAGTAGATCTTGAAAATATAATAAGAGCTAAGAACATACATGAGAATCTGCTTAAATTAGCCTTAGTACATCCTACTTTTAATGAATTGGAGAGTTATTTAAAGACTAATGACTTCTACACACAGGCTAAGAAAGAAGTGGAAGAGATCAGGGCACTTATTGACACTTTAGATAGCCAAGCTGACAAGCAGGAACACTCTAGTAGACTTGAATTACTGGAGCTGTCATTAGCGTTTGTGCTACCTGAAGATTTTACGTCTTATATAGTAACTGTGCTATTACAAAAAGAAGCTACTGATATAAATAAGCTTACTAGGGATACGTTGTTACAGGCTGGATTCTTAGGTGAAAAGTACAATAAACGACCTTCGGAGTTCATAGAGGGCATCTTTACTAAAAAGAATGCAGTAGACATTGATGTCACAGCCCTTGCACTGGTTGCTGATTACAGAGATCAAAAGAAAGTGGAAAAGGGTAGTATGAAGTGGATCAGAGGTGGTAAGAAATAATGGCTACTGCTCAAAATAAGGTCAATGCCGAAATTATACTAAAGCTCGATAAGTTACAAACACAAATGACCTCGGTTAGTAACATGGCTATGCGCACTAATGCTAACATGGCTAACTCTGCACAAAAAGCTGCTAAGTCAACATCAGCCGCTTGGTTAGCAGGGTTTGCTATAATATCTGTGTATGCAGTTAAAATGGCTAATAGTGTAATTGGTGCATTTAAAGGTATGGTTGATACGTATGCCGGCTTTGAGCAGTCTCTTGCTAATACACAGTCAGTAGCACGTGCCAATTCAGAAGAGCTACTTAGACTAGAAGAGGCGGCTAGAAGAGTAGGTGCAACTACTAGATCAACAGCTAGTGATGCGGCGAATGCTTTGTACTACTTAGCTTCAGCTGGTTTTAGTGCTACAGAAGCAATAGGTGCTCTGGATGGTGTAAATGCTTTAGCTATTGCAACAAACTCTGATTTAGCTAGAACTACAGAAGTTGTTGCTACAACTATAAGACAGTATAACTTGGAAACTGGCCAAGCTACAGACATAGCTAACACATTTACAGCGGCAATTACTAACTCATTGGCAACAATGGACAAGCTAGCTAAGTCTTTTGAGTATGTTGGACCGATTGCGGCTGGTCTAGGTATAAGTGTTGAAGAGACTACTGGTGCGCTACAGTTACTATATAATAAAGGTTTTAGCGGTGAGAAGGCTGGACGTGGTCTAAGAAGTATACTTGTAGATTTAGCTGACTCTACAAGTGTTGTTAATAAGAAACTAAGAGAACTTAATATATCCTTTGACCAAGTGAACCCTGCCACTAATGAACTTGCAGATATATTTGACACTTTGAGAGAGAATGGTGTTAATGCTACCAACGCTGCTGCTATATTTGGTAAGGTATCAGGTGTTCAGTTAGCTTCTCTCATATCAGTAGCAAGTGATGCTGAAGGTGGTATGATAGAGTTAACTGATGCAGTTACAGATACTAACAGAGCCTTTGAATCTATGGCTATACAGATGGATACTTTGCAAGGATCAATTGACAAGTTTAAGAATGCAGAAGAGGCCTTAGCCATAACCATAGGCAAAGAGCTAGACCCTGTACTTACTGCTATTGTTGATATATTCACAGGTATGGTTAAAGGTATAAACAAGCTCAATCCAGCATTGCTTGCAGTAGTGTCTACCATAACTACAATAGGTGCTGTATCTGTAGTTGCCGCAGTAGGCGTTACTTTGTTTAATGCCGCCCTAGTTGCGGCGAACACAACTTTTGCAGCAGCCGCAGGTGCATTATTATCTATAGCAGCACCAATAGCACTTGTTATTGGTGGAATAGTAGCTTTGACTGCTGCAACTGTCAAGCTTAATAAAATGACGTTAGAGCGATATAAGGATCAGTTTGGTGGTATTGCAGAGTCCACTGGTGTTGCTGATGAAGAGCTTAAAAAGTTTCTCAAATCTTCAGGCGCACTTAACAGTGAGCTTAACCTTATTGCCAGTCATAGTAGAGTCCATACCAGAAGTGTAGAAGCTCTAGGTAAAATGATGGATAGGCTGGCTGATAAGTACGGATTAACAAGAGAGCAGGAACTGCTTTTAATGCACCAGAATGAGGCTCTTGATAAAGTCGCTAAAGATGGGGTAGTAAGACTAAGCGAGCAGATGGAGCAGGAGAAAGCATATAATGAGCTTAGACTTGCAGGGCTTAGAGCACAGGCCGCACCTTATAACGAGTATTTGCAAGCAAGGAAAGCTGACTTAGCAATATCGAAAGCAAAAGCAGAAGAGGAAGCTAAACAGAAAAAAGAGAGTGAGCAACAGGCTGAGTCTCTTGAGCGTGCCTTTACACGTGCTACTGAGTTACAGAAGGCTTTCGGTGATGAGTTCGATAGAAATGCTTACTTAACTAATGCTTTTAATGAGTCGATAAAGAAGTTAATTGATGAAGGCCTTACTTGGGAAGACCAGAAGGTTCAAGATCAGATAAAGCTATATGAGAGGCTACAGGAAGCCACAGAGAAAGTCGGTGAAGCAGGCCTAACCTACAGACAGAAGAATATTATTGCACAAGATAAACTTAAAGCATCACTTAGAGAGATAGCTGACCTTGAAAAGTTTAATGCAGAACAGGGCATAGAGTACGATGCGAATGCAGCTAGGTCTGCGGCGGTCGTGTCTACTATCCATGGCATGCTTAAAGATGGATTCACTTATGAGGGTGGAGCTATACAACAGGTGCTAGAGCTATATGGTGATCTTATAAGCGAGGGAGAAAGTGTCAATGGCATACTTGATGAGTACTTGGCTAAACTTGTACAACTTGATGCTAGTAAGACTGAGCTACTAGAGATACAAAAGCAGTCCGCCATATTGCAAGCTGAAGAAAAGGATGCAACAGAAAATGATCTGAAAGCAATTGAGGCATATTATGATGCACTTCGAGATAAGGAATTAGAATCTCAATTTGCAGCTCTTGATATGAGTGACAAGCTCAAAGAGCTTACTATGAGTGAAATAGAACTTATAGATGCTGAACGTGGCAGAGCGAAAGCATCTGTGCGTGCTTCTGATCTAAGTGAAGATAGCATGACTACTCTTGAAACTACAATTGACAGGTACTTCGATAAGCTGAAAGAAGATCAAGCTTATAAAGAGTTTGTAGAGAACATGCACGAAACTAGGGACAAGGTTATAGAGTATATTGATGCTATAAATGACCTCGTAAGTGCTAGTGTTGATTACCAGATTGAGCAAGAAGAAAGGTTGCTGGACAAAAGGTTGGAAAACATAGATATTGCAGAGGAGGCCGCACTCATAGCGGCAGGTCTGCAAGAGAAAACTGCCTTAGAATTAGCACAGGATAAAATAGATGCCGCAGTACTGGCTGGGGACTCAGTAGCAGAGCAAGAGGCACGTGATGCGTATAGAAGACTTGAGATACAGGAAGAATTTGATCAGCAGAGAGAAGATCTAACAGACACAACTAATAAGAAAATAGCTGAACTTAACTACAAGGCTGATATGGTTGCTTGGGCAGCTGATTCAATTGCTGCTTTGTCTAAGTCTGCACTTGCTATAATAGAAGGACTTGCCACTGGTGGCGCAGCAGGTGGGGTAGCTATGGGTGTTCTCACTGCTGCACAGTTGGCTACTATAGCGCTTAGTATGCCACAGCCACCTAAGTTTGCTGATGGTGGGGTAGTCCCTGGATCTTCATATAAAGGTGATACAACACCTATACTTGCAAACGCAGGGGAACTGATACTTAATAAGGCACAACAGAGTAATGTTGCAAGCAAATTGGACAACGATAGGCCTATTTACATAACTACTCAGGTTGTTCTTGATAGCAAGATTGTTGCCACAAGTTCAGCTAAGCATTACAGAAATGGGACGGTTAAGCTATGAGAATAATGACTAAGAATATAATTGAAGATAATAGTACCATCTCTATGACCAATGTATATGTAAATTATCCTGTGGAGAATATATATAGTAACATGCTAGAAGAGATTGCTCAGTCTTCCTCTAATTCTACTGTAATAACTATAAACTTTACAAGTGATCAAAGTGCAGACTCCATATTTTTTGGCTTCCATAATGCTAGTAATATTACATTTGTTTTTAAGAACAGTGTAGGGTCTACTATAGGAACTGAAACATTCGTTAATCCAACAGTAGAGGATAAGCTATATTTTACTAAGCTCACTACCATAAGGGCTATAGAGGTAACAATGACAACGGGTGAATCTACGGTGTTCGTGGGTAATATATCTGTAGGTGTGTATACACAGCTATATAATATAGTTCTACCTATGACAGTAGAGCATGTTGATACTTCAGTATTTAGTCAAACTAATGGAGCACAATTTCTTTATAGAACAGGTGTAACCGTTCAGAGTTTCAATGTTGATTGTGATAAGATAACAGATGCACAATTAGCAGAGT
>Ga0164310_10002559_pt1 | contig 10485 bp, 5 predicted proteins | sample GuaBasSedimGuay1_FD_121795 | JGI IMG/M metagenome (GOLD analysis project Ga0164310, IMG submission 121795) | Subseafloor sediment microbial communities from Guaymas Basin, Gulf of California, Mexico - Guay1, Core 4569-9, 0-3 cm | ecosystem: Environmental > Aquatic > Marine > Hydrothermal vents >... | reverse complement strand
GGACTGATGCAAGCTCCGACTGGGCCCGTGATGTCAGTGGATACACTTGAAGGAGAGAAAGGCCTCAGAGGAAAGATAGCAGACTTCCTGGCACTGGAGCCTCACATCCTGGGTCTCTTCGCCGCAATCTTTCTGATCACTCTCGGCGAGCAGATGTGGGGTGAGTTCTTCGCACTCTACTTCGAGGCCCTCGGCGGCACGGTCCTTGCGCTGGGAGTATTCAAGTCGGTGTCTGACACACTGGACGCCCTGTTGCAGCTTCCCGGAGGAATGCTCTCGGACAAGTGGGGGCGGCTCAATGCTGGAATCTCATTCGTCCTCTTTGGGATCGGTGGCTACTTCATCTATGCGGTAGCCCCCTCGTGGGAGGTTCTGTTCCTCGGACTGATCATGGTGCAGGGCACGTCGAGTCTTCTGCAACCCACGGTCTTTGCTATCATCGGAGACAGTATCCCTCCAGAGAGGCGCACAAACGCGTTCTCTGTCCAATCGATCCTCAAGCGTCTGCCAATAGTGATAGCACCCATGATCGGTGGTTTCATCTTCCATGCACTGGGAATCATTGAGGGTGTGAGAATCTCGCTCTGGGTGACGATTGGGATCGGCTTTGTCGCAGTCCTCATCCTCTACTGGGTTCGACGGTTGGACCTTGAACAGCAGAACGACTATCATGAGAATGTCGACCCGAGAGACAATCGGTCACCGATGGCTGATGATACACGGACGGAGGAAGAACTCGATATCGCTCCGTCAGAAGAAGATCCGTCAATGACTGCCCCTCCTGACGAGACCTCGGTGAGTGATGTCCCACGGGACACGCCAGAGAAGAGCAGGCTGCCCAGAAGACTTCGTGCCCTGCTTGCGGCGGACATATTCGCCAGGTTCGGTCAGGCGATGGTCAAGGCTCTGCTCATCCTGCACGTCGCCGAGGTGGTCTCCCTTGAGAAGATAGGCATTCTCATCGGTTTTCAGATGGCCATTGCCATTCTCTCCTATCTCCCCGCCGCCGCCATTGCTGAGAGGGTCGGCAAGAGACCTGTCGTGATGGTCACCTTCTTCTGCTTCAGCGTGTACCCGGCAGCGATCGTCTTCTCACAGAGTTTTGTCATGTTGTTGATCGGATACTTCATCGCCGGCTTCAGGGAGTTCGGTGAACCCGCACGCAAGGCCATGATTGTGGACAGGGCAGACCCAAAGACCCGTGGAGAGAACGTGGGACTCTACTATACGATCCGGAGCCTCTCCATTGTGCCTGCGTCCATCATTGGTGCGGCACTCTGGCTCTACTCACCTGCACTGGCAGGAGTCGCCGCCGGACTGGTGGGATTCACCGGCCTGTTCGTCTTTTCGGTCTTCGTCAGGGACTAGACATTCTGAGGCGATCACCCGCAGTGTTCGCCAGTCACCATGTTTCCGCCTGTAGAGAAACCTGCCCTGTTTCTAATGCGGCTTGCAGCCCTTGGGGACATGCAGATAGTGAGAAGACAGTCCTTTGAAGGTCTCCTTGTGGGAGAACTCATCAAGATGGGGAGTCGAATTCATCCGAGACAGGGACAACAGACATCCCCCTTTGGGATCAACTAGGCAAGCAGGAAGGACTTGTACATAGACATACTCGCCCAAGATTGGTTCCGGTTGTGAGCCATATCCTGCAGTGGATCTCGTTCCACCGAACGAACCTGTCTGACAGATGTGGGGGTTCTCCAAGAGTTGAGGCCTCGACTGACCCGAGAATCAATCGGTCCACCTGTTGACCTACATCATATCCTCTGAGCCACTTCATAACCTGCGTTTATTGCATCCTGTGCGTCACCGACTACCTGAGCGTCCCCAATCACATGGATGGGAACGTCTTTGCCCTTCAACAGATTCCTCAGTTCATTCTCCAGTGGATTGTAGCTCTCCATCCCAACAGCCATGACAATGATGTCTTGATCCCTGAAGGTCAGTTGTTCACCATCGCGTTCAGCGTAGACAGTCCCATTCTCTATTCTCTGAACATGGGTATGATTGCTGAAGTGAACGTTCTTCTCCTTCATCATCATCAGTGACACCTTCTTGGCTATCATCTCCATGTGTCCACCGAAATCTTCTGTTCGTTTCACGATGGTAACGTTGCAGTCTCTTGCGATGAGCGCAGTGGCTATGTCTACGCCAATCAGCCCACCACCGATGATGAAGACGTTCTTGTCTCGCGGTAGATTCTCTGGTTTCAGAATGTCTGCCCAGTAGTAGGTCTCTAGACCTGGGATATCGACAGTCTTCGGCTTGGAACCTGTCGCAAGAATTATCCCATCATACTTGCCAACGAGGTCCTCCGCAGTGGCCTTCTTCTTGATGATGTTGACAGTCGTACGTTGCAGGCGTTCTAGATAGGCAGGCACTAGACTTGACATCGAGTTCTTGTGAGGTGTCAGATGAGCCAGGTTGAATTGACCGCCCAATTCGTCCTCCTCGTACAGGTCGACACTATGACCTCGTTCGTTCACTCGAATGGCTGCCTCCATGCCCGCGAGACCTCCACCAACGACTGCTATCTTCTTGATGCCTTCTGTCTGAGTCACTTCAATGGGTTCCTTTCTCACACTCGGGTTGACCAGGCACTTCAAACCCTGTCCGGACTTCACGCCACCAAGGCAACCCTCTGCACATGCCAGACAGGGGATTATCGGCCTGTTGTCGTGGTCCTGGATTTTTGCAATGAAGTCTGGGTCTGCAATCAGCGGCCTCCCCACCGCGATGTACTCTGCGCCGAACTGCTCCTGAACTCTCTTCACATCTTCCTTTGTATTGATCCTGCCGACGAAGATGACCGGTACATCGAGCATCTTTCTGAACACGGCGGTCATCTCCCAGAGTCTTCCCTTTGGAAGGAACATATGTTGGAAGAACCATGCTGCCGACTCGCATATGGTCCCCGCAGACACATGAATCGCTGAGACCCCCCTCTTTCCGAGAATCTCAGAGAAACTGACCATATCTGACGTGTGAAAGCCATCATCAATCATCTCACTGGCACTGATTCTGGCAATGATTGGAAGGTTCGTCGCCGCCCTCACTGCATCGTACACTTCGAGAGGAAATCGGATCCTATTCTCGAAGGAACCTCCGTACCTGTCCTCTCTCTTGTTCACTGAGGGTGAGATGAACTGTGCAAGCAAGTAACCATGCCCAAATTGCAGTTCGATGATGTCAAAACCTGCTTTCTCTGCGCGGACAGCAGCTTCACTGAAGAGAGTGACCACCTTCTTCATGTCTGCTTCGTCCATGGCCTTTGGGACCTTGCCAATGCTTGGGCAGGCCTCTGCGCTTGAAGATACGAAGTAGTTACCTGGAATCTTCGGATTCGCCACGCGCCCTGGATGATTCAAGTGAGCGATGACCCTCGCACCATTGGCATGAATGTCTGAGACCAGATCAGAGAGGCCTTCAATCTTGTCATCACTGTCAATTCCCACTTGTGTTGGGATCTCTCTCAGCCCCGGGTCCATATAGAGCGGTTCGAGGGTGACTGCACCAATATCCTTGCTACGCTCGATATAGAAATCCCTGAAAGATTCGGTCACTCTTCCCGAACTATCTGCGTAGCCAGTCTTTACAGGAGCAAGAATGAACTTGTTTCTCATATCTAGCATTGTCTGCGCAACTCGTTTGATTTGAACAGAAACTGAGAGGCTCTTGTATAATGAATATATATTCATTATGACGTGGACATGGATCGGGAAGTGTTGTGCACCGGTCCGCAGGTTCCAGAACAGTGGGATTCAGTTAACACGCCCAAGCAGCGAAAAACACCTTGAAGAGTTCAAGTACAGTGGAGAGTTTTCCAGGTCCAAGAGGAAACTTATCAGGTAGGATTTCTTTACGCTTGCTCACACATTCATTGGCCATCCGTAGTACTAGGTGGTCTTGAATGCGCACGGGTCTGGAGAGGCCAATATGGGCATTCGAAGAGTCATTATTGTACCCCATACACACTGGGACAGGGAGTGGTATCTTCCATTCCAGAGATTCAGACACATGCTGGTTGAACTTGTCGACATACTCCTGCGAATACTTGAGAAGCAGGACTACAAGTTCATGCTGGATGGTCAGACAGTGATTCTGGAGGACTACTTCGAGATACGCCCAGAACGAAAGGAAGAACTGCTACGTAGGATTCGTGAGGGATCGATTACAGTAGGACCCTGGTATGTTCTGCCGGATCAGTGGTTGGTGGGTGGTGAGAGCCTCATCCGTAATCTTGAGTACAGCCATGATATCGCAGAGAGACTCGACATTCCACTCATGAAGATTGGATACTTGCCTGATATGTTCGGTCACTCAAGGGTCATCCCCCAGCTTCTGGGTGACCTCACGGACTTCAAGGTGACAGTCTTGTGGCGAGGAGTCCCGCCGGAGATCGTGACTGTGCCGTTCACTTGGAAGTCCCATCCTTCTTCGACCTCTTCAGTACTGTGTGTCTACCTCCCGAACGGATATGGCAACGCATCGAGATTCCCCGAGGAGTATGAACAGTTCCAAGAGATGATTGAGAACTGTATTTCACAACTCGAGCCATTTTCACCATTGCCTGTATACCTCCTCATGAATGGCTCCGACCATCTGTTCCCCCAGGCCTTTGTACGCGGGCATGTGAATAGAATGAAGACGGCTGGTCTAGAGGTCGCTCTTGGTTCTCTCGCAGACTATGTCAATGAACTCGAGGGGGCAATCAGTGACTCAGACTATACACCGCCAGTGTACGCAGGTGAGCTGCGTTCCTCGGCAAGAGCACCACTCCTACAGGACACCTATTCAACTCGAATGTGGATCAAACTCTGGAATCAACGGGTCGAGGACTTGCTCGTGCGACGGGCCGAACCTCTGCACACGTACCTCTGGTTCGCACTGAACTCCGAATACCCGACCAGTTATCTGGAAACCGCTTGGAAGTGGCTTCTGAGAAACCATCCTCACGATTCGATTTGTGGCTGTTCTGTTGACATCACTCACGAGGAGATGAAGGCTAGGTTCTCATGGGCAGAGTCTATTGGCGAGAGTCTTGTCGAGAGTGCAGCCAAGACGATTCAGGAGACAGGGCAAGAGTCCGGCGAGCCGGATATCCTGGTCTTCAGCTCGGGGGGAGCGCAATCTCCCGTCTATCTTGAGTTCTCCCTGCCAAGAGACCAGAGGATTGGCGGACTCCGGGCGACCAGTGGTGAGGTGTATCCGGTCCAACGCCTGGAGCCGAGAGATGAGATCTTCTTCGAGACCACAGTAGGAATGCGGGTCGCCAAGATGGGCATCAGACTGCTGCCGGGAAGGAAACTGATGGACTTCTACATTAACGAGGTGGAGTACCATGATGGTGAGAAGCCCGGTCTGCTTGAAGTCCGGTTTGTTGCAGACAAGCATCCCGTGGGCGACCTCGATTGGGAGGGGTTCAAACGAGAGGCCAATGAACTGATTGCGAGCAAGCGGTACAAACAGGTGCACCTGATAGCCTCACGACAGACTCAGTCGGCCTATGCCGCAACTATCCTGACGGAGCCTTGGGCATTCACAAGACTCACTCCCATGTCAGGGAAACCTAAACCAGTCACCGATGAGCTTCAGGTCAACAACAACCATGTGAGTAACAGGTTCTACTCAGTCACCTTCAACAGGGATGGCTCATTGAGTCTGAAGAATAAGGAGAGCGGAGTACACTACAGACGACTTCACACCTTTGAGGATTATGGAGACCGCGGAGACCTCTATACCTTTGGGAGAGTCTCCCCTGAGAAGTGCAAGGTCCTGCGCGTGAAAAGACAGGTTCTGACCTCGGGACCTCTCGTGGCTGAGATACGACAGGAGATGACCGTTGAGGTGTTCCAGGGTCTCAAGGACTCAAGAGACGAAAGAGTGGGCAAGGTGACAATCCCTGTTGAATCAACATTCAGGTTCTATCATAACACGGCAAGGATTGATGTGAGAACGAAACTCACAAACAGAGCTAGAGACCACAGACTTCGAGTCTGCTTCGATCTCCCCTTTAGTTCGGACACGTCTCTCACTTCGACCCACTTCGGAGTTCATAAGCGAGAAGGCGCACCCAGAGAGATTCCGGATGCCGAAGAACTAGAACGGACCCACTCCACATTTCCGGAACTGCCATCGGGAGTTCAGCCACAGAAGAGGTTCATCAGGGTAGATGATTCAGACGGGGCCGATGCCATCACGATATTCAACAGGGGAATGCCGGAGGTCGAGCTCTCGGAAGGTCATCGGATCGCATTGACTCTTGTTCGTTCAGTTGGCTGGTTGTCGCGAACTGACATCCCTGAGAGACCTATCAATGCAGGACCGGAGATAGAGACTCCGGAAGCCCAACAATATGAGAGAGAATACGAGTATAGGTACGGCTTTGTGGTTCACTCAAAGGAGTTACCATTGCACACGAGTGCGGACAACGTGGAATCGGCACTGGATGAACCGCTCACAGTCACTCTGAACCGAACGGAGATTCCTGACATTCTGCTTCAGCCAATCATCAAGATTGACAATCCCGCTGTGAGAGTCTCTTCATTGAGAGTGAGGAAGAACACAATCCTAGTGACACTCTACAATGTTGAGAGCAAAGATGTCCGCATGCACGCAGTTCTGGCAGATGGGATTACGAGTGTTGCACAAGTGATGATTGACGGCACTGTCAAAAGAGAACACGCGACGGAAGAAACCACAGTGGACATGGTCTTCACCCCTTGTGAGATCAAGATGCTCATGCTGAAGGTACGCGGCCGAGGGGGACCAAGTATCAAGAGACCCTGATGGATCTCCTGGGAGAAGCACGCACACCAGCCCAGTCCGTCCAATGCGCCGACCTGAAACCATAATCATATGCTACGTCAGTCATGCGCGGTGGAATACAATGGTTGAATCAATTGCTGATTATGCGAAGTGGTCACTGACCAACCATCTAAAGGTGCTCAGAAAGATGATATGTCTCGTGCCTGACGACAAGATTCAGTTCAGACCAACCCCGGAACAGAAGTCTGTGTCCGAGATTGTCCATCATGTCCTCTCTGCAACTCAGACCCATATCTTTGCTGTCAGGGATGGTGTCGGCAGACAGGAGCACAGTACTGTGAAAGGTATGGATCCAGGAACACTGAAATCTACCTCAGAACTCCTCGCCCACATGGACGGTGTGTCTGACACAGTGGGCCGTGTAATGGGAGAGATCACTCCTGAACAACTGGATGCTGCCATCACCTACACACAATGGAACGACTACACAGTGGACGCGAGGAGGTCGCTATTGTTCTTCATTGAGGAGCTCATCCATCATCGCGGTCAGATATCGGTGTACCTTAGACTACTGGGGATAGCACCGCCCCATCTCTACGACTATTCCTAAACCTAACAGTCCTCACAGGAATTCGGAGGACAAGGCCACACCATGTCCTGATATGTCGAGCCTGTCATGAACCGTTTCTGATCAGTGGAAAAGAGTGGAGAGTTGAGGAAGAAAAAAGAGATGAGGAAGGCATCTCGCCTTCCTTTCACTTATGCTGTCGCACCGTCTGCCTGAACAAACCCGGCACCTTGTGTATAGACATCGTACCCAAGATCGACGGCTGTTGATTGCATATGGCCCTCCAACCAGGACACAGACTGAGCTCCGAAGGCCTCGAACATCAGAGCGTAGACACCCGATGTCTGTGGGCAACTGAAGCTCGTACCACTGATGTAGTAGTATCCGTCGGAGTACGGCAGGACGAGGTTCTCACCAATTGCAGTGATGTCAACCTTCCCCCGTGAGGAGAAATCCGAGACAAAGACCTTGCTGAAGTCATCCTCAGGAATGTCCGTCCAGATGCCAGTAATCCCGTAGGTGTCTGTCAATCCCTCATAGCCCGCAGCAGCCACCGATGTGGTGTCTTGCAGGTTGGCGGGATAGCCCGTGGTGTCGTAGTCGGGACCGTCATTGCCTGCGGAGGTGCAGACCACAATGCCGGCATCCTCGGCGTTGGCGATGGCGGTGTTGAGATTGTCGTTGGTGTTCTCATACCCGAGTGACATCGACACGACCATGTTATAGCCGCTCAGTGCCCCTGACTTCAGCGAGCGGGCATAGTCGATCGCATCAGCCCAGTTGTTGAGCATATCAGTCTCGGTCACTCTCTTGCTCGGAGCACCAAAGCCACCGATCCAATAGAGAACACGCAGCATGACAATCTTTGCGTCCTCGGCAACTCCTGTGATCCAGTACTCGTCGGTCGATGTCACGAGCCGATAGCCGATGACTGTGGCCGTCACAGCCGTGCCGTGGCCTTCGGTGTCTTCGTTCCATTCAACGCTGTCCTTTCCGAGCTCCTTTGTGTAGCTCCGACAGTAGTCTGTCAGGATGTTCTCCTGCGGGAAGTAGTCAGTCCACCCGGACACAAGACCAGTGTCAAGAATCACGACCACTGAACCCGCGCCTGTGTATCCTGTCTTCTCAACGTCGATGACATCGTTCCACCAGGGCAGCTTGTGTTCGAGGTTGTCCTTTGACCATCCTTGACCACCGCCAGTATTGTCCACGGTCACCGCGTTTGTGTCAGAGCCTGTGAGACCGCCGCTATCGGTGGCCTCCGCATAGATCGTGTGTGAACCGTCCGAGTAGGTGGTGGTGTCCCAGTCATAGGTGTAGGCGGTCGCCACATACACATCATCGATGTATATGTCGGGAGTGAGAGTGTCCTCGTCACTCACAGATACGCTGATCTGATAGACACCCGAGACCGTGGCCCCATCGTCCGGGGACGTGATGGTCACGACGGGAGCGTTGTTTCCTCCACCTCCGTTGCTCACTGTGACGGTGATGGAATCGGATCTACCAGGAATCCTGGCATCAATCTTGTGTGCGCCATCGGAATAGGCACTCGTGTCCCACTCATAGGAGTAGGCCTGAGCTACTTCAACTCCATCAATCGATATCGTTGGTGTGGCTGTTGCATCCACCGTGATCGTTACGACTCCAGAAACGGTTGCTCCATCGACCGGGTTCGTGATGGTGCAATGACGGTTCGGAGCCATGAGGGCACTGTATACTTGACCATCACTCAGGATAGCAACACTCGCGCCCATGAACATGGATGTAATGAAAACAAGGGAGACCAACAGACCAAGAGTCTTGTTATGAACCATGTTTGGTTACTCCGTCTTCTCACTGTTCGACGTCTCCGGGAGACATGTCAAACAGAGTCGTAGTGGCAAGATTACAGCGTAATATATAAATAATCCGAAAATTCCCCACTTCTGGCAATACATAAAAGGATGGTTCTCCATGCAGTCGGGTATGACGCGCGGAAGAAGACTCAGCGGCATTCTCATGCTGTTCGGGGTCTTGACCCTCATGGCACTGGTCCCAAGCGCCTCTGCCGCGCAGAGCGAGTTCACTGTTACAATCGACCGCGCGGACTATGGTTGTCTTGAAGCAGATGGGATCGAAGATGACATCTTCATCGAATTCACGTGTAGCATACCTGTCAATGCAAGACTCGCAGCCAAATCGGACTTCTATCTCACCTTGACCCTGCCGTCGGGACATGCACTGCATGCCCTAGTAACGGTCATTGGGAAGTACTCTGAGATAAGACTCAGAGTCCACTGGTACAACTCGGCTTGGGAGTCAGGATGGTACAACTTGAAAATCAATGCATACAACTACGGAGCAGACCGTGGCCACTGCATGTCATCCTATGACTTCGATCCGCCAAAGTCAGGACCGGGGGAGCCATCTATTCAAGTATTCGTGTTGTGAGACGGTGACACAGTGACTTGACATAGAGGTAGACTGTTGACAGAGAGGAAACTTCAAGGCAGGCACATCAGTATTCTCATGGCCCTTCAAGAGGACCCTATGACCAGCGTGTCGGACCTTGTGAAGAGGAGCGGCTTGTCGCAGACCACAGTCTACCAGGACTTGAAATGGTTGAGCGGAGACCACCCCGAGTCCAAGTTCAGATACTTCAGAGTGGTTCCCAACTTCGATGAGAATGCGCTGGGTCTTGAGACCATCGATGTCGTGATCGAGGTCTCGGCCTTCTCTCAATACGCACCCCTAGAGAGGACACTTGACAATCACCCTTACACAAAGTACCGGATCCGGATCCACGGGTCGACCAATGGCCTCTTTGTTCAGTTCCGCGTTCCTCACGGCACATCGAGATACGTGACGGAACTGTTGAAGGAACTCCGCAGTCGAGAGCGACTGAGGGACTTCAGGATTCTCCCGACACAGAACACCGAGTCGATCTATACTGTGAGTTCTCTGAAGAACTGGAATCTGGAGACCTTCAGCTGGTCGTTCGATGTTGACGCGTGGGCATCCACGAAGGCGAAGAGTGTCAGGTTCAGCCCCATCAGGAGAGACCCTCCAAGACTGTCCCTTCTGAAGGAGTTGGACATCAGAGTCATGTGCCATCTCACCCGAGGCTCCAGAAGAAAGCAGAGGCAGATCATCGATGCCCTGGC
>Ga0164310_10002556_pt1 | contig 10489 bp, 10 predicted proteins | sample GuaBasSedimGuay1_FD_121795 | JGI IMG/M metagenome (GOLD analysis project Ga0164310, IMG submission 121795) | Subseafloor sediment microbial communities from Guaymas Basin, Gulf of California, Mexico - Guay1, Core 4569-9, 0-3 cm | ecosystem: Environmental > Aquatic > Marine > Hydrothermal vents... | reverse complement strand
CTTGACAACAGATAAATTTTCCGATAAAAACGAGACATAACTCCTGGTTGAAGGCGGGTAACCCCTTCGTGATTTGGCGGAAGAAGGATAATAATGAGACAATATTTCTTGGTTGGCAATTTGAAAGTGGTAGTCAAAATTGGCTCTTATTTTTTTCAGCTTGTTAAATTGTTGGCCACCCGAGCTTGGACCAGGGGTAAATTTCTTGACGATCTTTTCTTCAATCTTTCTCTCAGCCAAGAAACTTATTCAACAGCAAGGGCTTGGTTGGGAATAAGTTTTAGCTTTAAAATTTAAATTGGAGGTTCTAACCATGGCTTATGCTTTTACCAATTCAAAAGGAGTTACTTATTATCTCCACTACAAAGATGTTAATTTGAAAGGCGGCCGGACCCAAAGAATTTATTATTTCGCCCGGGATGTTCGGCCTGGTGCTCTAGATGAAGTCCCGCAGGGCTATCAAGTGATTGAAACCGAGCGCACAGGAATGCCCATTTTAAAAAAGAAATAATCAAGAATATTCTTTCCTGAACTTACTACTTTATTTAACCTAAAGAGCTCCTTGAAAAGAGGGAGCTCTTTGTGTAATTGGAGGAAAAAAAAGGGCCAAAAACAAAGAGAAAAATCAATCATTCCAGGGAGGGAAATAGATTTCTTGCCTGGGTTGAGCAAACCAAGAAAAAAACGTATTGGGCTTAATAATTTAATTGGTTAGTAACTAATGGCAATTAAACAATATGGAGATTACTTAAAAGAAGGATAATTATCTTTCGCCTTAACGTAGCAACTCATTCTCCTCCCTTGGCTCTTTGAAAATTAAAAAAAAATTTCTATTAGGCTCTTGACTTGGGGCACACATAGTTGTCCCTAGTTTTCGTCCCCAGTTTTCGGAATTAATTTCATTAGGAATGGATGAGAAGGACGGTTTTTCTCTCCTCAACTGGGGCAGAAAAGGAGATGTGTTTCCTGTTCATCCTTTTTCCTGAGAACAAATTGCTTTGATCGGTCAAACAACGAGGTTAATGAAATCAGGCTCGAAGGGAGACTAAGGTTGAAGAAGACTTGTTGGTTGACCGGCGTAAATTATTTAAGATTTGGCTTATTCCTTAAGCACTTTAGTCGCCCAAAAGACTTATGCCCAGCCAATCTGACTGGTTAATGTTTTCTTGGCCTCTCTGGGTTCAGTTTGTTTCTAGATGAATAGAGCGATGAAGCGGCACGTCCTCTGAATTGAAGTTGCTTTTTTCTTTACTTTTAGCCAAGTAAATGGTATAAAATACAACTCTTAGGTAAAGAGAAAAGATGCATGTTGAACTAACATGCTCTGAGGAGTTTGTCTATTTTAATGATGGAGGTAGACCAATGATTGGTAAAATAGGAGGTACTTATCATCGGGTAAAAGGATTGAAATTGTTTTTCTTGATGATTTTGTCTTTTCTTTTTGTGCTCGGGACATTAACTTCCTGTGGGCAAAAGGCTGAGGAAGAAGCTCCGGCCGAAGAAACGGGAATAGTGGCCAAAGAGGGAGTAATTACTTTTGAGGGCGTCGTCAAAACCGCAGTCGGTAATTATATGTACGTTCCCCAAGTAAGTGGATTTGATCTTTACTTATCTGGTGATTTCGATAGTTCTACCCTTATTGGCAAAGAGGTTAAAGGGGAAGGGGAATACACTCCGGAAAGGCCTTCCTTGTTGATTGTGAATACTTTAGAAGTAAAAGATGAGTCAGGAATATGGCAACCTTTATACACCCGTAGTGGGGAGCCTACTTTGGAAGATTATATCGACCTTAAGGCCAGAGAAAGTTACCTCCCCCTTGAAGAGTTGGCTTACAATAAAGCTGAACTTTGGGAAGGCAAGGAGAAAGTTAAAGTTTATGGTCAATTGGAAGAAATAACCAAGGAAGGCCAAGAGCCAACTTATAGGATCATTGTTTTTAACGACAAAGGAAAAGAAGTTGGGCGCATTTTAATTGATAATCTTACTTCTTTTGCTCAGTATTATCTTAAAAAGCTCCATCTTTACGATACGTTTTGGTTTTATTTGCAGGTTAAAGAGACCGTTCCCTGGAAGGTGCGTCGCCGGACCAGAGAGCTCTTTCATGCTGAATTAGAATTTGAAGGATTATTTTAACGGCTAAGAATTAAAAAATTTCAATTCATCTCTTTTGGGGGGGAGCTGGTTCTTTTCTCCAAAACAGTGAGATCAGGATGGTGGTGATGATATTTTGTGGCCTCTTGGAAGAGAATGGCTACTAACAGTGCTTTTTCGTCCTGAAAAATATTACTAGTAAAAGTCAAACTAGTTGGTTTTCCCTTGTCCGTAAATCCGGTCGGCACTACCACGGCTGGATGTCCAGTTAAATTAGTCAGCAGGAGATTTTGTTCGCTAAAAGAGGGAGCGACATAAACATCTATTTTCTTGAATAACTCAGCCATTTTGCTCATTAATTGATACCGGAAGCGATTGGCCTGGATATATTCGACGGCGGGAATAAATCTTGCCTGGCGGAAGATATTGGGCCAGGCTCCCTCGCCTTGGCGAACAAGGAGGTCATCTTGATTGCTTCGCGTTAATTCATCAAAGGCCGCGGCTGCTTCAACGTCGAGAATAAAGGAAAGGGCGTTAACAGGAAAATCAGGTAATTTTACGGGAATTAACTCTACTCCCAACGAACGTAAAGTTTCCAAAGCTTGAAGGTGAATTTGTTGGCCGGGGTAGTCGTGTTCAAATTCTTTTTTCAGATAACCGATTTTTAGCGATTGAACATCTAGGGTTGGATCCCATTGCAAAGGAACATCAACTACGCTTAGGTCTTTACCGTCGGGGCCGTAAATGGTCGAAAAAACGAGAAGACAGTCTTCGACAGTGCGACTAATTGGGCCAATCTTATCCATACTCCAACTGAGGGCCATGGCTCCGTAACGACTTACTCGACCATAGGTGGGTCTAAAACCGCTTACCTGGCATCTCGTGGAGGGGGAAACAATGGACCCCCAAGTTTCCGTTCCGATGGAAAACCCCACTAAACCGGCGGCTGTAGCGGCGGCGGAGCCGGCTGAAGATCCGCTAGAACCTTGCTTGGGATTCCAAGGGTTTTTGGTCTTTCCGCCAAACCAAACATCCCCCATGGCCAAAGCCCCCATTGATAATTTGGCCACCAGAACCGCCCCTGCTTTTTCCAACCGGTCAACCACGCTGGCATTTATCTGAAAAACTTGGTCTTTGTAGGGGGTTGCTCCCCAGGTAGTTCTAATTCCTTTGGTGGCCAAAAGATCTTTAGCGCCCCAAGGAATGCCATGTAATGGTCCCCGGTAGATTCCTTGAGCAAGTTCTTCATCAGCGCGTTTGGCTTGGCTTAAGGCCAATTCTTCCGTCAGGGTGACCACACACTTTAATGGAGGTCCGTATTTTTTGAGACGATCGAGATATAATTTGGTTAATTCCAAAGATGATATTTTTCGGGAGCGGATTAAAGAAGCTAATTTGGTTACCGGGTAAAAGGCCAATTCTTCTTTATTCTGGGGTAACTCCACTTCCTCATCCAGGGGCCAGTCTAGGGGACCAGGGGAAGAGTCAGTAGTGTCCAAGGAGGTTAAAGGGTTAAACTGAAGGGCGGGGGGGATAGCATTCTCAAGAGAATAATTGCGCAGGCTCTCATAGGCTTGACGATGGTCAACAAGGCTAGGCTGGAGCATTTTCCTTTCTTGAGGGGTAAAGTGCAAGCCCATAATTTTTTCACTGGCGGCGATATCAGTGGTAGTGATCTTTTTCACTCCTTTGGTGAAATAAAGAAGCAAAGCACTGCCGACGAGCAGAAAAATGGCCCCCAGGAGAGTCAAGTAAATAAGAAGAGGGCCTTTTTGGAGATAGACATCTGTTTTTTCTTTCATTGTCCCTTCTCCTTCCAATTTAGTTTGCTGGGGAAGAGGATTTTATGTAGATTTTAGAAAATAATCGGATAAGAGGGGAAGAGTCAACTCTCCAGGGAAAATGGTTTTTATTGTTTTCGTTCATATTCGAGAACATTGCCTTCTTGGGCATCGGCTCTTTTCAGAAGAAAGGCAAACAGAAGGCCTAGTCCTCCCAAGCAAGCAAACATGAGCATCGAACTGGTATAACTTTTGGTCCAATCTCGCAACAATCCATTGAACAAAGGAAAAAGAGCCAAACCAATATTCTGAATGGCCGTCATTAACCCGAAGGCTGTACCAACTCTCTCGCTCCGGATGATGAGTGGGATTGAAGGCCACATGGCTGCAGGAACAAGGACGAAGGCGGCCCCGAGAAAGATCATCGGGTAAGCGGGGTAAACATGAGTGAGGGCGAGGAGAAGATAGCTAGGGATCATCAATAATGAACCTAAGATCATTAATGAAGCCCGGCGACCAATTTTATCAACCAGTTGACCAGCAAAGGGAGCTAGGATCATCGAGGCGAAGATGATAATGGAAGAAATGCCCCCGGCGGTTGTAAACATGTGGAGAAAATTGTTAAACACTCGAGCTAGAAAGCTACCGCTGGATTCGGCCACGCGGGCAATTCCCCACTTGTCCACAAAAAGGTCTGTGGAGAGGGCCGTGAAGGGAAAAATGGCCGAATAAAAAGTAAGACAAAGGAAAGTCACATACCAAAAAGTTGGTTTGAATTCTTTGATGTCCCGAAAATTAATTTTCTCTTGAACACTCTCGTCGCGGAGATTAAGAGTTTTTTCTCCCCTGCGATCCATGATAATATAAACTATGTTTCCTCCAAGAGAAAGAGCACAGAAAAGAGTGGCCGCCAAGAGCGCAGCGCGATAAGTACCGAAGTAACTACTAATTAATTCCCCGGTGTTGAAGGCAAAAAGGGTTCCCAGGCGACTCACGGTGAGGGTGAGCCCAAAAGATAAAGCCAGCTCCTTTTTTTTAAACCAACGGGCCAGAATGGAACTTTGGGCCACGATAAGTGGTTCTGAGCCCGCACCAAAAATAAATCTACCCAAAAAGAAGATGGGAATGCTTTTGGCTTGCCAAACTAAAGCCGCCCCCAAGAAAACAAGGGTTGAGAAAAGGAGGCTGGCTTTGCGAGTTCCCAAGTGATCAATCAACATGCCTCCGAATAAAACAGCCAGGATGGCGGCGATGCTGTACATGGTGTAGAAAGTTCCCACTGTTCCCCGGGAGGCTCCCAGCTTTTCCACTAAGGTAGGAGCAATAGCTCCGACAATGTCGTAAGCAAAATAGCTTCCAAAAGAAAGAGAAGCAACAAAAACGAGGATAGTAAACCGGTAAAGAGCAGTGGAGGGATGGAAAAAGGATGGTTTCATGGAAGTCGTCGAATCCATAATTTTCAACCTTTCTTTGTTGCCAATTACCCAAGGTTAAGACGGTTGAAAGTTTAAGTTTGGCTTATATCACAGCCCCAAGGAGAAGTCAAATAAAGAGGATTAGACTGTTTCATTTTTTAGGAGTTTTGGTGTCTTTAGGTGTTAGTTGAAGAGGATAAAAGATTGCCTGGTAACCACCTTTACGGAGAGATTACTACCGTGCCCTAGGAAGCGGCCAAGTTCCGATTAAAGCTGCCTGGTTTTGCTATTTTGGGAAAGGCTTCATAAAAAGTGAGAAAAGGCTGAATTATTCTTCGACAGCAAGACCTAAGGCCTTTAATTCTTTCCTTAGATCGGTCTTTTGGGGCTGATAATGAATTGCTTTCAACCCTAAGCTGCGGGCGGTGGCAACATTTTCTTGACGATCATCGATGAAAACTGCATTTTGGGGCTCGCAACCAGCTTTGGCCAGGGCTTCATGATAAATTTTAGCCTCGGGTTTCATTACTCCCACTTGGAAAGAAACAACATAAGCATCAAAAAATTTAAGTTGGGGGAACTTCTCGAGGATGAAGTAATAACGCTGGCAATCAGTGTTGGAAAGAAGAATAAGGCGATATTTATCTTTTAATTGGCGTAGAACTTCAGTTGCCTCGGGGTTATAAGTAAAAATATCATTGTATATTTCAAAAAAACGGTCTTTGGTGATCTTTAACTTCATAATTTCTTTAAAGTGGTTAAAAAATTCATCTTCAGTAATTTGACCTAAATCAAATTTGACTAGAAGATGTGAATTAGCCGTAAAGAGAGAAGCTATCTCTGGTGTTGAGAAACAAGAATAAGGTGAAATGTTCTTAAAAAAAATGTTGTTATCAAAAAAGACTAGGACATTCCCCATATCTGAGATTAAGCACTTGATCATGAAAACGGACTCCTTTTCTTAGCTAGCAAATTATTTGACGAGTTACTTATTTTACCCATTTCGCTTAAGGGAAACAAATCTGCCGGGTAAAAAGGGAAGAAAAATCTAAGCTGCCGGCCAAGTTTTAATCCAAACTTGACGATGACGAGGGCCATCGAATTCACAGAAGAAAATCCCTTGCCACGTTCCCAGCTTTGGCCGGCCCTCTTCGATCATAATAGTAACCGAAGATCCCACTAAGCTCGCTTTGAAATGGGCAGGAGAATTGCCTTCCAGGTGGCGAAAATTCAGATTGGGGGGAAGAAGATGATCTAAAGCTTTAATAATATCGCCGGCTACTGAGGGATCGGCATGTTCATTAATAGTTATCCCTGCGGTGGTGTGAGGAACAAAGATTAGACAAAACCCATTTTTAGGCGCCGAAGAAGCAAGAAGAGATTGAATGGCCGCCGTAATATCGATAAATTCTACCTGGCACTTTGATTTGATTGGCAACTCCAACATTATTTTCCTCCTTTGATTACTAATTTTACCAAAATTTACTTTACTTAATTAAATTAATTAAATAACAAATTACTCTTTTCTATTACCCCTGGTTAGGGAAGATAGGCAATAACTTTAATTGAATGTAGTAATTAGATAAAAAAGGGAAGCACATGATCAGAAATTTAAAAAAAATTCAAAAAAGTACTTGACAGGCTTATAATTTGGGTATATTTTTATTTCGCAATTAACACAATATTTAGGGTTAGGGAGAAAGAGTAATACAACATATGGTGATTAAATATTTATTTTTGAGTGTTTTACCAAGAAGGGAGGATTTAAACGAAGCAAGAGAGAGACGGCCTTGCTCAGGTGAATCAAATTAAAAAGGAGGGTTAGATGGAAAATTTGACGACCCGGTCAATATCGAGAATCAAAAAAAGGGACGGCCAAATTGTCGACTTTGTTCAGGAGAAGATTACCAATGCCGTGTTTAAAGCCATGGAAGCCAATGGCCTGCCCGATCGAGCCGCGGCCCAAAGGGTCTCGGATATCGTAACTTTTATTCTCGAAGATAAATTTGGTGGTTATACCATTCCCTCGGTGGAACAGATTCAGGATATTGTCGAAATGGTCCTGATGAAGCAGGGATATCACCAAGTTGCCAAAGCTTATATCCTCTACCGCGAGAAACACAAGGGAATCCGAGAAGCACGGAAAGTTGGCCTTAACTTGGAAAGATTGATTAATGATTATATCAATGAAGTTGACTGGAAAATCAGAGAGAATAGTAATGAAGGGGCGATGAGTTTTTCGGGTTTAAATGCCCGCATTTCAGGTGAGGTCTTGGCTAACTTTGCTCTCAATCAGATTTATTCCGAACAAGTTAAGAAAGCTCATCTAGAAGGAGAAATTCATATTCATGATCTTTCCTATCCCATCGTGGGTTATTGTGCTGGATGGTCCCTGGAAAATTTGCTTATAAGAGGATTTGGCCACGTCCCCAACCAAGTTCATTCTTACCCAGCTCGGCATCTGGAAACTGCCACTCTCCACATGGTCAACTTTATCGGAACCATGCAAGGAGAATTTGCCGGTGCGCAGGCTTTCTCCAGTGTGGACACTTTGTTAGCTCCTTTTGTTCGCGCTGACAATTTATCTTACGAGCAAGTCAAGCAGGACCTCCAGAAACTTATTTTTGGGCTAAATGTTCCCTCTCGTTGGGGATGGCAAACCCCCTTCTCCAATCTTACTTTTGATTGGACCGTCCCCCAAGATTTGCAAAACAAGAAAGTCATCATTGGGGGTGAAAAGTTAGATTCCACTTATGGCGATTATCAGGAAGAAATGGATATGATCAATCGTGCTTTTCTCGAGTTGATGGTCGAGGGAGATATGCAGTCGCGCGTCTTTACTTTTCCTATCCCCACTTATAACATTACTCCTGATTTTAATTGGGATTCACCCAACGCCAATCTTCTCTTTGAAGTAACAGCCAAATATGGCATCCCTTATTTCCAGAATTATGTCGGTACTGACCTTGACCCTGGTGATGTCCGGGCGATGTGTTGCCGATTGAATCTTGATTTGCGGGAACTGAAAAGGAGACCTGGAAATATTTGGGGAGCTGGTGATTCGACTGGTTCGATTGGAGTAGTAACTATCAATTTGAATAGGGTAGCTTATGAAGCTTCCTCCCGGGAAGAATTTTTTGCTCGTCTTCGCCATTTGATGGTTTTAGCTAAAGAATCATTGGAAACCAAAAGAGAGATCGTTATTAACATGCTGGCCAAGGGGATGATGCCTTATACCAAGGTCTATTTGGGTCATTTTGAGAACCATTTTTCCACCATTGGGGTATGTGGCATGCATGAAGCTTGCCTAAATTTTTTAGGCCAAGGGATTGGGACTCCTGAAGGTAAAGAGTTTACCATTGAAGTGCTTAATTTTATGCGGGAAATTTTGGTCAAATTTCAGCAGGAAACAGGCAATCTCTATAATTTAGAAGCTACGCCGGCAGAAAGCACGGCTTATCGTTTGGCGAGGCTGGATAAAGCTAAATATCCCCGGATTATTACTTCTGGCACGGATAAGCATCCCTATCTTACCAACTCCACCCAACTAAATGTAGATGCCACACGGGATATTTTTGAGGCGCTCCAACATCAAAAGGATATTCAGCCTCTCTATACTGGAGGAACGATTTTCCATGCCTTTTTACCAGAAAATATAGATCGCGAGAGTTGCAAAAAGTTAGTCCGCAAGATTTCTGAGACTCCTCTGCCTTACTTTAGCATTACCCCTACTTTTAGTGTTTGTGCTAACCATGGATATTTGAAAGGGAAACAATTCCGCTGTCCTCACTGCCAGAAGAAGACCGAAGTATATTCGCGAATCGTGGGTTATTTACGCCCGGTATCCACTTGGAATGATGGAAAACAGCAGGAATTTCGAGAGAGAATGCCCTATGAAGTTTCCCTTTCCTGACTTAAGGAGATAGAGTTATGGACTACTTGATTTTTACCTTTCCTAATTGTGACCAATGCGAGGAGTTGAAAACCAATTTAAGCAATCGGGGAATCGAATACCAGGAATACGATTTAACCAAAAAAGAAAGTAAAATGAAAATTCGGGAATTTCTTGGTGTTATCCACCGAGACCAAACGGGAGCGATAATTTTGCCTGCTTTGATTATCCAGGAAAAGGGACAAGTCCAAAAAGTAGTTAATTCAGTTGAGGATTTAGAATCGTGGTGGTCATCAAAGGATTAGAAAAGTTTGCTCCCAAAGATTTTCCCGGAATCATTTCAGCTACGTTATTTGTGGGGGGCTGTAATTTTCGGTGTCCTTACTGTCATAATTCGGATTTAGTTCTGCGGCCGCAGCAATTACCAGACTTCCCGCTTGATTACCTTCTTCGCTTTTTTGATGAAAGACAGAATTGGCTGGAGGGAGTCTGTATTACAGGAGGAGAACCCCTCCTTGATCCAGAAATAACGACCTTCTGTTCTCTTCTTAAAAATAGAAATCTAAGGGTTAAAATTGATACCAACGGATCTTTGCCTTCGAAGCTTCGTCAACTGCTTGATGAGAATCTAGTGGATGTGGTGGCGATGGATATTAAAACTTCCTTAGATAAGTATGGCTTGGTTAGCCAAGGCATAGACGAGGTGGCCCTTAAGATCAAAGAAAGCATTGACCTTCTTCTTCAGACGGACAAAGAGGTCATTTTTCGAACCACAGTTGTTCCTGGTTTGGTGGAGATGGCCGATATCAATAAAATTGCCAAACTCATCGAAAAAGCTCCTCTTTACGTCCTTCAGCAATTTGAGCCCCAGAACACTCTGGATGAATCGTATGAAAGCCTAAAGCCCTATCCTTCTTCTTTTCTGGAAGAAGCAGCTCAGGCCGCCCGGGCATTCGTTCAGAAGGTCAAAATTGAGGGGATATAACCATGGAAGTTAGAGTGAAAAAGATTTGCCCCCAGGCAAAATTGCCAAAATATAGCCATGCTGGAGATGCCGGATTAGATTTATATTCGGTTGTCGAGGAAAAATTAGCTCCAGGAGAGATAAAAGCAATTTCTACCGGGATCAAAATGGCCATCCCGCCTGGTTATGTGGGTTTGATTTGGGATAAAAGTGGACTTTCTTTGGAAGGAATCCATCGGTTGGCCGGGGTGGTTGATGCCGGGTATCGGGGAGAAATAAAAGAGGTTCTGGTTCATCGTGGGAATAGTGAATTTCAAGTGGCCGCGGGGATGAAAATTGACCAAAT
>Ga0164310_10002555_pt1 | contig 10492 bp, 7 predicted proteins | sample GuaBasSedimGuay1_FD_121795 | JGI IMG/M metagenome (GOLD analysis project Ga0164310, IMG submission 121795) | Subseafloor sediment microbial communities from Guaymas Basin, Gulf of California, Mexico - Guay1, Core 4569-9, 0-3 cm | ecosystem: Environmental > Aquatic > Marine > Hydrothermal vents >... | reverse complement strand
CCATCGTCCTGGACGGCAAGGTCTACACAGCCCCGGAGATCAGGGACAAAATTCGCAATGGACGATCTATTATCACAGGAAGCCGCACATTGGAAGAGGCCAGGGATCTGGCTATTGTGCTGCGGACCGGTGCCCTGCCTGCTCCCTTAAATATCATTGAGGAGCGAACTGTAGGGCCGTCGTTGGGAAGTGATTCCGTCCGAACCGGACTTCGTGCCGGCATTATGGGGTTTCTTGCGGTTATCGCTTTTATGATACTCTACTATGGGCTTGCGGGTTTGATCGCCGATTTGGCCCTCGTGTTAAACTTAATCCTCATCTTAGGGGTATTGGCCGGCTTTCACGCTACCCTCACCCTCCCTGGTGTGGCAGGGCTTATTCTCACTGTCGGTATGGCAGTAGATGCCAATGTCCTTATCTTCGAGAGAATTAGAGAAGAACTGCGAGCCGGCAAGACTGTTAGGGTGGCTATTGATAACGGTTACACCCGGGCCTTTCGAACAATATTGGATGCCAACATAACCACGCTGATCACTGCCCTGGTGCTTTATTACTTTGGCACAGGCCCCATAAGAGGATTCGCCGTAACCCTTTCTATCGGTATTCTGGCCAGTATGTTCACCGCCGTGGTGGTAACACGCGTCATCTTCGAGCTTATCGCCGGTCGAGGGGCTAAGGGACTGAACATCGGCAAACTTGCGCCATTCGTAGGCACGAGATTCAGATTTATCGACAGAAGACGGGTTGCCCTTCTGGGCTCCGGCGTGGCCATCTTGGTAGGGTTACTCTCACTCGCCGTTCATAAAGGCCCCAACCTGGGACTTGACTTCACCGGGGGAACACTGCTGGGCATTCAGTTCCACACCCCTGTTCCTGTGGAGAAGATACGCAATGCCCTGGCCGAGGTTGAAATAGATGGACAAACTGTAGACCTCAGAGAAAGCGAGATTAAAGGGTGGGGAAATCCCAATGACGTGCTTATTAGAGTGGGAGAACGGGCAGAAGGAAAAGAGATAGCCGATGCCATAAAAACAACTCTGAAGCGGAAATTTAAGACAGAACTGTCTGGGAATGAACAAGATTGGTTGCTGCGACAAGAAAAGGTAGGACCCAAGATTGGAAGCGAGTTGAAAGGAAAGGCTGTCAAGGCAATACTCGTGGCACTGCTGGGGATGCTTATCTACATTGCCATACGCTTTGAATTCAAATTCGGTGTAGCTGCTGTTATTGCCCTATTTCATGACGTGCTGATCACTGTGGGAATATTCTCTCTGCTTAACAAGGAGTTCTCCCTGACCATTGTGGCCGCTTTGCTCACAATTGTCGGCTACTCCCTGAACGATACCATCGTTGTCTCCGACCGGATCAGGGAAGATTTAAAACTTTACAGAAGGGAAAGGTATCCCAACATCATCAACCGTTCCATAAATGAGACCCTGGGGCGAACTCTCATCACTTCCTTAACTACCCTTTTGGTAGTGCTGGCACTGTTTCTATTCGGAGGAGAGGTAATTCACAACTTTTCTTTCGCCCTGTTGATTGGCGTGCTGGTGGGCACATACTCCTCCATTTATATTGTCAGTCCTGTTCTGGTCGAATGGCAGGCCAAAGCGGAAAAGAAGCAACAGGCGAAATTGGCGGCTGCTGCTTCTTCGCGCAGAAAATCCAGGAAAAAGACGATATAGCAGAAATAGCAATATTTCTCAAATACAAAGAAGCCTCGGTCTTTGCTGATCAGACCGGGGCTTCCCATATCTGGGGTGAGTGAGGGGACTTGAACCCCCGACCACCAGGGCCACAACCTGGTGCTCTAACCAGACTGAGCTACACTCACCATCTAAGCTTTTCTTTCGTAATTTCCTGTAGCGCGCCTGGGGCGATTCGAACGCCCGACCGGCGGATTAGAAGTCCGCTGCTCTATCCAGCTGAGCTACAGGCGCAAGTTCAGTCGGGGTGAGAGGATTTGAACCTCCGACCCCCTGCTCCCAAAGCAGGTGCGCTCAACCGGACTGCGCCACACCCCGAACATCAAACTAATCTAAAACATCCGAGAGGAAAAGTCAAGCAGAAACTCTTAGGCCTTTCACTAGGCACCAAATTTTCTAAGCCTCAATGCATTGGCTAAGGCAAGGGCCATTATCTCCGTGGCCGGAAAGCGACCCAAACCGCCTGCCAGACACTGAGACTCGGAAAATACCTCCACCCGATCTGGCCGACACCATTTCGAGAAAAGCAGCACGGGCACCGGATGCCAACTGTGCGCCTTGAGGGCACAAGGGGTGGAGTGATCACCAGTTATCACCACTACATCTGGGTTCAGTTCGGTCAACTGGGGCATATAGGTGTCCACTTCCTCAATAAGCCTCACCTTTTCGGCAAAATTCCCATCCTCACCAGCGCTGTCTGTTCTCTTGATGTGAAGGTAGAAGAAATCATACTCAGTGAAGTTATCGGCTAAGGTGTCAAATTCATCGGCAATTCTATTACCGCTGGCTAGCAGATCCATTCCCACCAATCGGGCTATTCCCTTATACATTGGATAGGTAGCAATAGCAGCCGGGTTGAGACCATAGATTTCACCCATCGAAGGCACCTCCGGACACTTAGCGAAGCCCCGCAATAGAACCATATTTGCAGGCTTCTCGTCCTTAAGGAATTCCCGGCTCTGGGAGATGAAATTGTTGGCTATCTCGGCACTTCTGGCTGCTTCATCCGAAAGTGGCTTAACATCAAGCGGAGGCACTCCCACTTTTTGGGGGTCAGAGTCACTGAGCTGATCAGTGAGACCCTCCGCCCGGAATATCACCACTGCTCGATGCTCCTTTACAGTCTCAACAAAAAGCTTCACTCCCGGTATCTCTATCTTCCTCAGTTTGTCACAAAGCTGTTGGTTCCGCTCGGTAGGGATTCTACCCGCCCGCCTGTCGGTCACTATTCCCCTTCGATCTACAGTGGCGAAATTTATCCTCGCTGCCACATCGTTGGGACCAAGCTGGAAGTTAACCCCCAGGGCAGCCAGAGCACCTCGGCCGATCTGATATTTCAGCGGGTCGTAGCCAAAAAGGGCTAGATGGCCAGGACCGCTCCCAGGAGTGATCCCTCGGGCGACGGGATCAGCCATTCCACAGATCCCCCAGCGGGCCAATTCATCCATATGCGGAGTCCGAGCAGCCTCCAGCTCAGTTTTCCCCGTCACCTCGTCCGGCAGCCCTCCCAGTCCATCGAGCACCAACAGCACAATCCGGGCATTGTTTCTTATAGCTAATCCCCCCAGAATCTCTGCACTGATCATCTTCCCATCACTCCTTTCTCCGCAAGATACCGCTCAACCCGGGGTCGAAGACCGCTGCAGCGCCCATCTCCTCTTCTATCCGCAACAATTGGTTGTACTTGGCAACGCGATCAGTGCGAGAAACCGAACCGGTCTTTATCTGCCCAGTGTTACAGGCTACGGCAAGGTCAGCAATGGTAGTATCCTCTGTCTCCCCGGAGCGATGAGAGATGACCGTCGTGTAAGATGCCTTCTTAGCCATCTCAATAGTGTCCAAGGTTTCGGTAAGTGTGCCAATTTGATTGAGCTTAATGAGAATAGAGTTGGCAATACCTCTCTCGATTCCTTGCTTCAGAAGCTTACTGTTGGTGACAAAAATATCATCACCAACAAGCTGAATCTTCTCACCTAAGATTTGGGTGAGCTTTTTCCAACCTTCCCAGTCTGCTTCTGCCATTCCGTCTTCTATGGAGACAATAGGATATCGTTCTACCCAATCGGCATAAAAATCCACCATTTCCTCTGGTCTCTTTTCTGACTGTTTCTCGCTGCTCAAGATGTACCGCCCGTCCTGGTAGAATTCGCTGGCGGCGGGGTCAAGGGCGATAGCCACGTCCTCGCCTGGCTTGAATCTGGCTTGCTCAATTGCCTGTACTATCACCTGAAGGGCCTCTTCGTTGCAAGACAGACTGGGCGCAAATCCACCTTCATCTCCTACGGCGGTATTATAGCCCGAGTGCTTCAGTACTGCTTTCAGATTATGGAACACCTCTGCTCCCATCCGCAGGGCCTGGCCGAAGGTGGAGGCCCCGATGGGCACTATCATAAACTCCTGTAAATCCAGGTTGTTATCGGCATGGACTCCGCCATTGAGCACATTCATCATTGGCACCGGCAGCAATTTTGCGTTGGCCCCGCCGATGTACTTGTAGAGGGGCAGGCCTGCATCTTCTGCGGCCGCCTTAGCCACGGCCAAGGAGACGCTGAGGATGGCATTGGCACCCAGCTTGCTTTTGTTCTCGCTGCCATCCAGATCGATAAGCAGCCGGTCAATCAAGGCCTGGTCAGAGGCTTCTTGGCCTACCACCTCTTTTCGGATGATCCGATTCACATTGTCCACTGCCCTGGTAACTCCTTTGCCCAGGTATCTGCTCTTATCGCCGTCTCTTAACTCCAGGGCCTCTCGTGTACCAGTAGAAGCCCCTGAGGGAACAGCCGCCCGGCCAAAGGCTCCGCTCTCCAAAACCACATCGGTCTCAACTGTGGGATTACCTCGGGAGTCCAAGACCTCCCTGGCTGTCACTGAAACTATTCTGCTCATTTGCTCCTCCTTAAATTTAGGGTTTCAGAAATGAAAAACTTACCACTTTACCCTTTAGTATGGACGCTGGATGCTGTCAGACACGCATTTGGGCATATCATACACCAATTTATCAATCAAATTCCAGAAACTACGCCCCATAAAGGGACTACACTACGGGAATTTTCTCATAACAGTGTGGCAACCTTTATAAGCAACTTATAGAGCAAAATCTTATCTCGTCAGAGAACCGGGCTGCGATTCTTCGACTTCTGTGAAGTGACTAAATGTGTCAGCCTTAAATTCTCACCAGCTCTATCTCTCCCCAGACTCCCAGTGTATCCGCGAAGATCACCAAAGTTCCTAATACGCCGGGAATGGATCGGGCGAAGTTCAAAGCCTTCTGGATGTCTTGTCGCCGTTCGACTATATTGCAAGTTGCAGTTGCGGCCGCATCAGCTAAGGGCGTAGATCTTGACAGCACCACCACCGCATCGGCCTTGCCGAAACTGAGGGAGTGGCCTACGGTGCCGGAGGAGGTACAGACTCCCCAGGGAGATTCTGAGGGGGAGATTTTCAATCCCAGTCTTCCAGACAAGGGAGAGTTGCCGGCGTACACGGCCACTGTTCGTTCCTTTAGTGTACGAAGAAACACGTCGCCCCCGTTTTCTACAATCACTTCTTCGGAATCTTCCAACAGGCCTTGGCCCACATACTCGGCCACTGCACCCGCTACTGCGGCCATAGGGCCAGTACCTGCCTTTGCCCCAGCCTCGGCCATTGTCCGGGGAATCTCGCCTGCATCTTCATCCACCTGGATGGGATGAAGCGCCGTCTTGAACTCCGGATGTCCCCAGATGTATTTCTCAATCTGGCGGCGTGCTCGACGCACACCTAAAGCGGCCTTTGATCTTAAGTCCCTCTCTGCTTTGATGGCAAGATCAGTTTCTTTAATAATTACGTTGAAGGAAACCAGGTCTCCGCCGGAAAAAAGCCTTCGATAGATCCGGGGCTCATATGGTGCGCTCAAACGGGCATTTGGCATAATCAAGGCTCTTCTGAAAACCGGTTGCCATCGTAACGGCGATAAAAACAGGAACGATGGTTGGTGTGACAGGCATTGCCCTTCTGTTCCACTTTAAACAGCAAGGCATCGCCGTCACAGTCAACTCGAAACTCCTTCACATACTGGAAATTCCCTGAAGTCTCCCCTTTTGTCCACAGACATTGCCTGCTGCGGCTCCAGTAGGTCATTCTGCCTGTCTCTAAGGTCTTCTCTAAACTCTCCCGGTTCATATAGGCAACCATCAAAACCTGTCCGCTCTGGTAGTCCTGAGCTACCGTTACCACCAATCCCTTTTCGTCGAATTTTATCTCGTCCAACTTCATCGTTCTCATTCCCAGTGTAGTATCCGCTAATAATGTCACGATAGTTTTTGATCAGCAGCGTCGCCCAACCGATCCCAAGTCCACAAGACTAAGCAGATTGCTTCTTCACTTTCTATTTCGTAATCACAGAATAATTACGATGTTATTTTCCATATGCGACAACGGCTTATTGCCTTATCTGCCCTTCGCCGTAGACTACCCATTTATACGTGGTGAGATCTTTGACGCCCATTGGTCCCCGGGCGTGCAGTTTATCGGTGGAAATACCGATCTCGGCACCTAAACCATAAACACCCCCGTCGGAGAGTCTGGTGGAGGCATTAACCATCACCGAGGAAGAGTCAACCTCAGCTATGAACCTCTGAGCTTTAAAGTAATTTCCGGTAACGATGGCATCAGTATGGGCCGAGCCATACTGGTTGATGTGGGCAATTGCCTCTTCTAAGTTGTCCACAACCCTTACCGAAAGAATTAGGTCGAGATATTCGGTGTACCAATCCTCCTGAGTAGCCTCTTTAACATAGGGGGCGATCTCCTTAGTTCTAGGGCAACCTCGGATCTCCACCCCCGCCTTAGTGAGTTGTTCAAACATTTTGGGAATAAAGTGCTTGGCAACCTTAGCATTGACCAGAAGCGTCTCCATAGCGTTACAGACTCCGGGCCGCTGGACCTTGGCGTTGAAACAGAGCTTCTGAGCCATCTCTAAATCGGCCTCATCATCTACATAGATGTGGCAGACTCCTTCGTAGTGCTTAATCACCGGGATACGGGAGTGTTCCACTACCGTCTTAATCAGCTGCTTTCCACCCCGGGGGATGATCAGGTCAATCAGTCCCTCAGCTTTGAGCATCTCGGCCACGGCCCTTCTGTCGGTGGTTTCGACCAACTGAACAGCCCCTTGGTGCACCCCAGCGGAATAGGCGGCGTCAGAGAGGATCTTCACCAAGCAGATGTTGGAGTAGATGGCCTCAGACCCGCCTCTGAGGATGACGGCGTTTCCGGCTTTAAGGCAGAGTCCGACGGCGTCGGCGGTGACATTGGGCCGGGATTCGTATATGATGCCTATCACCCCGATGGGTACTCGGAGTTTGCCCACCCGGATGCCGCTGGGTCGTCTCACCATCTCTTCGAGGGCCTCTACTGGGTCCGGCAGAGCAGCGATCTCTCGCAGCCCCTCAGCCATCCCGGCAATCCGTTTGTCGGTCAGCCGCAGTCGGTCCAACATCGCCCCAGAAAGTCCCTTCTGCTCGGCGGCTTCCAAATCCTTGCCGTTCTGCTTCCTCACCAGCTCGGCAGAGCTTTCAATCGCCGCCGCCATCTGCAGAAGGGCTTCGTTTTTAACTGTTGTGGAAAGAGAAGCCACCCGGCGAGAAGCTGCCTTAGCTGCCTGAGCCATCTTTGCTATGTACTCTTCTATCTGCATCGCATACCCCCGGTTACTTAAAGCCGGTCTATTGCCCCGTTCAGATATTTCATTCCCTTCAGCACTTGAATCTCGATGTCTAAGCTGCAGATTTCGATGGACGAAGCAAAATTCAGGGGCAGATTAACGCTATCTTTGCCAGTAGTGACAACCACCTCGGCCAGAGAATTCTGAGCTTGCTGAACTATTCGTTCCAGATCGTCCACACTGTAGCGGTAGTGGTCTCTGAATCTCATTGTGCCCACTAATTCTGCCCCAAGTTCCACCAGGCTTTTCTCAAAACTCTCAGGATTCCCAAGTGCAGAGAATGCAAATATCTTTCTGCCAGAAAGCTGTTCCACTTCCACCCGAGGGCCGTCGGGAAGCCTCCACAGAAAACAGGGTCTGTGGATACATTCCACAATCGGAGCTTCAGGGTTGATGGCTCTGAGCTGATTCTTCAGTTCCCTCAAGTCACTTGCCCGATTCACTCGAGTCAGACAGAACAAATGGGCTCGTTTAAGACTGCTTAGAGGTTCTCGAAGAATGCCCCTGGGCAGAAGATACCCGTTACCAAAGGAGTTGGAGGCGTCTATCACCACAATATCTAAGTCTCGCTTGAGTTTTAGGTGCTGAAACCCGTCATCAAGAAGCAGAACCTCAGGGGCAAACCTCTCGAGAACTAATTGTCCAGCCTCCACCCTGTTCTTTGTAACTACCACCGGAATACTCCTCAAACTCTTCGCTAAGAGGTAAGGCTCGTCCCCGGCCTCTTGGGGGCTGCTGAGAATTCTCTTGCCGTCGGAGACAATCTTCATCCCTTTGCCTTTGCGTCTGTAGCCCCGACTAAGCACTACAACTCTCTTTCCCCTATCCTTCAGCAACTTTGCTATGAAAGCCACCAAAGGAGTCTTCCCAGTGCCACCCACGGTGATGTTCCCCACGGAGATCACCCTGGCTGGCAGGCAGAACCTCCGAAACAGTTTCCACTGGTAACCCAGAAGCCACAGCCGAATAATGAGCGCATAAATCAAGGAACAGGTCCACAGCAGATAGCGGAGCAAGGTGAGCGAGAACCCATTCTCCCTATCACTTACTACCCTGCGAAACAGGTCCTCAGATGATGCCATTTTTTGTCAGAAGCTCGAAGGTAGCACTGGCAGCTCCCTTTCTTTGCTGAATAACTTTCTTCGCCTGGCTGCCGGCAACTTCTCTCTTGGAAGGATCTTCTAATAGCTGTCCTATGGTTTCCGTTAGTTGGTCGAGCCCTTCAACTTGAAAGGCAGCACCTTTTTCCAGCAAGGCCGCTGCTCCCCGCTGCTCCATATACGGGCCGAAGACAACGGGCACCCCCAAGGCGGCTGGCTCCAGAGGATTATGCCCTCCTACCGGCACCAGACTGCCACCCACAAAAGCCACCTGTGCACAAGCATACACCGAAGACAGCTCCCCCATAGTGTCCAGAATGAGGATGTCTACATCCCCGTCGCCCGGTTCTAACCGGCTTTTTCTAACCACGGCGAAACCAAATTCAGAGGCAAGAGCTTCTACCTCAGGCACTCGGCTCAGATGTCTGGGGGCCAGAACGAGCAAGAGATGGTCGAAATCTTGGCGAAGTCTAGCAAAAGCCTTCATTAAGACTTTCTCTTCTCCCTCTCTGGTGCTGCCGGCCACAACTACCCGGCGATTTGCCATAACTGGCAATTCAACAGGTCCTACCGGGGAGACATCGAATTTAAGACTACCAGTGACCGCGGTCTTCTCTGGTACAATTCCCAACCGGAGAAACCGGTCTCTGTCTGCTTCAGACTGAAGGCAAAAAAGATCGACTTTCTCTAATGCTGCCACGACAAATCTGTTTATGAGTCGGTAACGTGAAAACGACCTCTTTGAAAGCCTTCCATTCACTATTGCAACGCGACAGCCTAAGGCCTTTGCTGCCCAGATCAGATTTGGCCACAGTTCCAATTCGGCCAACAGTAGAGCCTTAGGCCTGGCTTGACGGAGCACGCTAAGCAAGATAAACAGCAAGTCGAAGGGTAATATGGTAAAGAGGTCTACCCTTTTCAGCAGCTGCCTCGCCCTTTCCAACCCGGTCACGGTGGTGGTAGAGACCACTACGGACAACTCAGGACGTCTGGCTTTAACTACAGAAACCAGGGGAGCGATAGCCGAAATCTCACCGACGGAGGCGGCGTGAATCCAGATTGGTCTTTTCTCCTTCAGTGGGGCAAATCTCTCCTTGGCCCCCAGGCCAAGTCTTTCTTCCAGCCGGTATCTTCTGACAAGAAGCATCACCAGCAGGCAGGGAAAAGCCAATATGAACAGGATTGTAGCTAAGATATTGTAAGCTAATAGCATCTTTTGGTGCCCGCCTGGCAGAGGGTCTCTTCAAATCTGCCCCACTATTCTTGACACGCCCTTTCTGCCAGTTCAGTAATCTCGTTTAGGCTCCTTTCTAAATTAATACATTGCTGCTGGAATTCCACCTGATTCAGATCGGGCTTGACGAAGATCGGCGGCCCGAAGGCAAGAACGGCTTTAGAAAATGGTAGCGGAAGCATGAAATTGTCCCAGCTTGCGAATAGTTTCCTCCTCTGTGCTGCCCCGCTCACAGGCAGAATCGGTATACCTTTACGCTGAGCCAAAAAGATCACCCCGGGCTGGACCTTTCTAGCTGGGCCCTTGGGGCCATCTGGGGTGACGGCAAGAATAGTTCCCCTTCCAGACTCGAGCAACAATTCTCTTAGGGCCTTGCCTCCCCCCGAGGTAGTAGAACCGCGAACTGTTTCATAGCCCAATCCAGTCAGAACCCACTTTAGCAGCTCCCCATCGCGGTGCCGACTGACTAACACAGTGATCTTCCGGCCTCGGATAAAACAGAGGGGTAGAAACATTCTCCCATGCCAGAGGGCATAGATAAAGTCACCACTCCGGCGAAGCATCTGACGGTAAAAGCTGCCCCCTACTACCTTGAGGCGGAGGGTAGCGCCAATAACCAGCAGAGCCAACCATGCCAAACCTGCGCACAGAAACAACCAAATTCTCTGTTTCACAGTATATTCCAAAAAAGCGAGATCGAAATCTCGCCATCTGAAGCTTCGCTTTGTGGAGTGCCGAAGGAGGGAGT
>Ga0164310_10002551_pt1 | contig 10502 bp, 10 predicted proteins | sample GuaBasSedimGuay1_FD_121795 | JGI IMG/M metagenome (GOLD analysis project Ga0164310, IMG submission 121795) | Subseafloor sediment microbial communities from Guaymas Basin, Gulf of California, Mexico - Guay1, Core 4569-9, 0-3 cm | ecosystem: Environmental > Aquatic > Marine > Hydrothermal vents... | reverse complement strand
GGTTGGGGGAGGGGTGAGGGCCATTTCAGTCCCCGACATTCTTAGGACACACCCTCTTTATTCTCCGAATTTGACCCTCCTGAAGCGATATGTTAAAATTCTAGGGTGAAGGATGCCCGGATAGGGTGAACGAGTATGCAGGTGACGGTGCGGGTATATGCGAGTTTGAGACGACATCTGCCTGAAAAATACAGCAGCAATCCAATAGAACTAGAACTTCCCGAAGGCACCACCGTAGGGGAGATGATTGAAAAGGTCTTGAAACTCCCCCACGACTCCGTCAAGGTGGTGTTTGTGAACGGCAAGCATTCTGATTTTGACCAACTCCTCTCCGATGGAGACCGTGTAGGCGTGTTCCCGCCTGTAGCTGGCGGGTAGATTCATCCAGGAGGTGGCGACCCTCGGTTAATCCCCTTCCTCCTCCTCTTCCTCGGTGGAAGGGCTTTCGATGCGCTTTTCCAAGAGGGCGTAGAAACTCCCTCCCAGGTGGTGCAAGGGCTTTGCCTCTTCCTCCTCCAACTTCCATACTTCGTCAAAGATGCCCTCCACTACCGAAGCAGATACCACTTGCCCCACGAAAAGGGTGTGGTCCCCCACCGTAAAGGCATCCACCAGCACGCATTCTATGTGCCCCAGGCATTCCTCCACCAAAGGTACATCAATCTCTAAAGCATCAACGGGCGTGATGCCTGCTTTCTTGAATTTATCCACGTCCCGGCCCGAAACGGTCCCGCATATCTCCACAGCTTTGAGGAGCGAAATCCCCGGCACATTTATGGCGAATTGCTCGCTTTTCTTTATAAGGTCGTAGGTGAAACGGGCAGGATGGATGGCGATGCCAACCAGGGGAGGGGAGAAGCTCAACGGTGTTACCCAAGCTGCCGTCATCACATTGGCTTTATCCTTGTAATGGGAAGTCACCAGAACTACCGGCCCTGCATTTATCAGCCTTCCCGCCCTGGTTAAGGGGATTTCCACCTTCTTCATATCCACCTCCAACCTCCAACCTTGAAATTATGGTAAATTCTTTACGAAGGGGGCGGAGGACATCATAGCCACTGGGCCTTTGAGCCCGCTCTCGCCTGCCACCTTTCCTTACGGCGCATATTTGAAGGGGTGGCGGGCGGATTCACGCTCGGCAAGGAGTTCGTCCAGCACCGGGCGACCTTCGATGGCCTTGCGGATGGCAGCCCGCATCGCTTTAAAGTTGTTCAGCTCGATGCGCCTCTCTATGGAAGCAGCCGGATGGACGAAGACGTTGGCAATCATCACCAGGTCATCGAGCACTTCCTCAGGGAGTGTGCCGTGTTCTATCATCCAATCCACGGCTTTGTTTATCCCCCTGGCAGCCACCTCGTAAACCTGGTGGCGCTGGCGTTTGGTGCGCATCGTGATGGTGGGGACGAGGATAAGCTGAGGCCGCTCCCGGATTACAGCCAATTCGTGGCCGGGGCGTTCTTCCTTCAAGGCACGCCTGGCAGCTCTACCCACCGGCCCCTCTTTGATACCCATCACCAGGTCTATGTGGGCTATCTCCTGGAAAGGCGGCCCCGAAAACCCCTCTCCAGCGGCAAAGGTCAGGTCAAACCGTCGCTTTTGCACCTGATAGGCCACCGGGTAAGCCGTCTTGATAACCCTATCCCCCAAGACGTATTCAACTTCCCGGGCAGGCAGTTTGCCAAGGGCTTCCAGCTCGAAACGCAGCTCTTCCCTATCTTCCCTGCGGAAGGCGCCACCGGGCATAATAGGATGACGAGAATCACCTACCTTCAATCCCATCATCCTCAGCCCCTCTTTGACGGCCTGGGTGGAGCCTTGCCGTACCACAATGCGCACCAGCTTCTGGACCTTGCGCTGCCATTCCTGGGCGGTCTTCCTATCCCCGGACTGCACGGCTCGATAAATCTTCTGCCATATATCGGGGATGAGGTTGGCCGAGGCCAGGATTGCCCCGTCGGCACCGGCAAGGAGGGCTGCGGCCACCGTTTCATCGTGGCCGGTGAAGATGCCCACTTTGCCACCCACCTTCTCGAAGAGGGCCATAAGGAAGGGGATATCACCCGAAGAATCCTTGATGCCCACCACATTCTCCAGGTCGAGGAGCATTCCTTCGGCCGTCCACCATTTGTAATGGGTTCCCGCACACTGGGGGATGTTGTAGAGGATGATGGGGAGGCCAACTTTGTCCACCGCTCGATAATGGTCGTAAACTTCGTTAAAGCTGGGCTTCAGGTAAAAAGGAGCTACTACCAAGGCGGCAGTGGCCCCTGCTTCTTTCGCAAATCGGGTCAATTCCACTGCTTCCCTGGTGGAAGGAGCTCCGGTGCCAGCCACCACCGGGACTTTACCGCCAGCTTCGTCCACTGCAATCTCTATGACCCTCTTGCGTTCCCCGGTGGAGAGGTACACAAACTCGCCGGTAGTTCCGGCTGCTACCAAGCCATCCACGTGGGGCAGGAGGAAGCGGATGAGCTCCCTGTAGGCTCCTTCGTCAACGGAACCGTCCCTGTTAAAAGGGGTCACCAGGGCAGGGAATATGCCCTTGAACCAGGAGGGTTTCTTGGTCATATCAGCCTCCGTTTTGAGAGATTTTGGTTATCCTTTCAGCCTTCCCGTCTGCGCTGGGGAGCTAGGGGTTTTTCTAGGCAGCAGCTTCGCCGCTGCCTAGAAAAACCCTTTCCTTTCTCCTTTTTCTTTCGCCAGAAGGCATAAATGCCGATTCTATTATAGCACACAGCCAGGGGAAGACAAATCCACCCCTTTTGGTTGTCCGCTAGCACAGGAAGCGAGAAATGGAGGTAAAGATTTGGGAAAGGCCGAGCAGGCAAGCGAAGAAAAGGGTTAGAGCCCCCGCCCCTATCGTACACTTAAGGAAATCGGCACGGGAAAGCCTTTCAGCCTGTACTGCTGAACCCGGGGTAGGGCTGACGATGACCGTGGGGGTTAGGGTAGGCGTGCCTGGAACAGGAGTCGCTGTGGGCGTACCCGGAACAGGAGTTGGGGTGAGTTCTAACTGGCTTGCCACTTTCATCATAGCTTGAGCAAGGGTTATTACCATCTCAAAGACGGCTCCAAAGGCTTTGACGGCGAGTTTGAAAAAAGTGGAAAGACCTTGGAAGAACCGGTCCCAATTTTCTTCGCCAGCATAATGGAGCACCATCATAATGAGGATAACAAAGAGCAGGAATAGCATAATTATGGAGTTGGCCCGCATTTCTTCTGCCCCTTTGCCAAGCCATTGTATAACCTCCTGAGGGGCGACAACCCCGGGGGACTCTATTACCTGAAGGGGGTCTAGCACCTTGATGCCCAATTCTTTCGATAATGGCGGGTCCCTCATTAAAGGGGCCTTCACTGCAAGGTACTAGGAAGCCAGGGATGATTCACTTCCCTGGGACGTTGAATCAGCTTACTTCCTCTGGCTGAACAGCAACCGGGGCGAAGGTGAGCTCACCTTTCTTGAGGAAGTTCAATTCCTCCTTCTCTTCGTCGAAATCTATCAGCACCACATCGCCGAACTTGAATTCTCCCTTGAGCAGCCGCTTGGCCAAGGCGTTTTCCACGTACCTCTGCATCACTCGCTTGAGGGGTCTGGCACCAAACTGGGGGTCATACCCCTTTCTCGCCAGCCACTCCCGGGCTTTCTCCGTTAACTCTAACGCAAGGCCCCGGTCCTTGAGGCGCTCGTTTATCTCCTTGAGCTGGAGGTCAACGATTTTCTTGACCTGCTCTTCCGTGAGGGCGTGGAAGATGATGACCTCGTCAATGCGGTTGAGGAACTCGGGGCGGAAGGTGGCCTTGAGGTGGTTCATTATCTCCCGCTTCATCTCCTTCTCTTCGGCTGTGCCTTCATCGGAACGGAGGAACCCCAGAGCCCCGCTCTTGCGGGCATATTTGGTGCCGATGTTGGAAGTCATAATTATAACGGTGTTGCGGAAATCAACCGTGTGCCCCTGGCCATCGGTGAGCCGTCCTTCGTCCAGGACCTGGAGCAGGGTGTTCCACACATCAGGGTGGGCTTTTTCCACCTCATCGAACAGGATAACCCGATAGGGGCGGCGGCGCACGGCCTCGGTGAGCTGCCCTCCTTCCTCGTAGCCCACATATCCCGGAGGGGCTCCAATAAGGCGGGAGACCGTATGCCGCTCCTGATATTCGCTCATATCAATCCGGAGCAAGGCATCTTCATCGTCAAACAGGAACCAGGCCAGCGCTTTTGCTAGCTCTGTCTTACCCACCCCCGAAGGCCCCAGGAAGATGAAGGTGCCAATGGGACGGCGGGGGTCCTTAAGGCCCGAACGAGCCCTGCGGATGGCATCAGCCACGGCGGCAATGGCTTCTTCCTGCCCCACAATGCGCTCGTGAAGCCGCTCTTCCATATGGAGCAGCTTCTCGGCCTCGGTCTCCATCAGGTTGCTGATTGGTATACCCGTCCAACTTGAGACCACCTCAGCGATGTCTTCGGCATCCACCACTTCATCAATGCCTCGGGATTTCTTCCATTCTTCGCTGGCCCGGCGGAATTTCTCCCCCAGCCGGAGGCGTTCCATCTTGTATTTAGCATGCCCCTCAAAGTCCCCGGCGGAGAAAGCTTCCTCCTCCTTCGCCTTTAACTCTTTTATGCGTTTCTGGAGCCCTTTTAATTCAGGGGGCATCTGGAACACCGAGACCCTCACCTTGGCGGCTGCCTCATCTATGAGGTCCACGGCTTTATCGGGCAGAAGGCGGTCGGTCACATAGCGGTGGGAGAGGCGTGCTGCCGCTTCGAGGGCTTCATCGGTGATGACCACGTTGTGATGCGCCTCATAGCAGGGCCGCAAACCCTTGAGCATCTCCACCGTCTCTTCAATGGAAGGTTCCTCCACGTAGATGGGGGCAAAGCGGCGTTCGAGGGCCGAATCCCGTTCGATGTACTTCCGGTAATCCTCAGGGGTGGTAGCTCCAATGCAGCGGAGTTCCCCTCGAGCCAGGGCCGGTTTAAGGATTGTAGCGGCGTCCAGAGCCCCCATTGCACCGCCAGCGCCCACCATCGTGTGGATTTCGTCAATGAATAGGATGATGTTACCCTTGGAGTTGGTTATCTCCTGGATGGCAGCCTTCAGGCGCTCCTCAAACTCGCCCCGCAGGCGGGTTCCAGCTACCATCGCCCCCAGGTCGAGGGCCAGGATGCGCTTGCCTAACAGGGGTTCGGGCACATCCTCGGCCACTATCTTCTGGGCCAATCCTTCCACGATGGCCGTTTTGCCGACGCCGGCTCCCCCTATCAGCACAGGGTTGTTCTTGATGCGTCGGCACAGGATTTGAATCACCCTCATTATCTCCGCATCCCGCCCTACCACCGGGTCCAATTTGCCTTCCCGAGCCATCTGGGTCAAGTCCTGGGTGAACCTCTCGAGCACCTTATAGCGGCTTTCTGTCCCGGGGTCGGTAATCCTCTGCCCTCCCCGAAGCTCCTTTATGGCATCGTAGATGTCAGGTTTGGTTATCCTGTAGCGGGCCAGTAGCCTGGCAGCAGGGGTGCCGTTCTCGCTAGCTATGGCGAGGAAAAGGTGTTCGGTGGAGATGTACTTATCCCTCATCCGGCGAGCTTCCTCCCGGGCGAGGTCAATCACCCGCTTCAGCCGGGGGGTCATATACACCTGGGTTAAAGCCCTGGGGGCGTAGAAGACAGGACCTTGAGGCATAGAGCGCAGAATCCGCTCCAATTGATTTCGCATCTCATAGGCATCCACACCCATTATCTCGAGCAACATAGGGACAACGCCTTCGGGTTGCTCTAAAAGGGCCAGCAGCATATGTTCCGTATCCACCTGTGAATGCCCAAAACGCTGCAATATCTCGTATGTTCTCATCGCAGCTTCTTGCGCCTTCTCGGTAAATTCCTCCAACTGAATCATAATCTCGATACCTCCGGCTGAAGATTGAAGCAGCAGGGTTCTACCCCTGTTTTTCGGGCGGTTAATATCTCAGCAAGGCAGCGATGGAACCGGCCTTCTTCAGCTCTTCGCCATCCTGTACCACGACCACTTTCCCGTTGGCCTTGAAGGTTTGTTCCACAGCCCTCTCCACCACATCAGGCACTTCCACCATATTGGCGGAACAGAAAGGGCAATTTTCAATTTCCTGGACCGTTACGTACCCGCAGTTCTCGCAGGCCCTACCCGAGGCTTTGAAGCCGGGCATAACCAGGAGCACCTGCACCCGCCCTTCCCTCACGGCGTTAAGGGTGTCATCGAGGCCGATGGCCGCCCCTTTGCCCTTGGCTGCTTTGGTGACGGCTTCCTTAACCAAGCTCGCCGCTCGCTTCTTCTCGAAGGCTTGAGCCAGGGCCAGGGCTTCGTCCCTTATCTCCCTGGTGGAGGCGGTCATATCGGCAGCGAAGCTCCCTATCACCAATTCCCTGAGGTTAGAGGGCAGGAATTCCTGGAACATATTGGTGTTTTCATCGGTTCCACCGAGGATGATGTAATTCCATTTCTCTTTGCTGTAGAGGTTCACGAAGGCTTCGGCAGCACTCCTGAGCTGCTGGGCGGCACGCTCGTCTATGTGACGCTGATAACGAGCCTGGGCCCAGCCGCCCTGTTTGTGCCTGCCAGGGATAGAACCGACCACGCCCTCGTATTCCATCACCTCGCCCATATGGAGCAGGAAGAAGCGGGCCTGTTCCCGGCTCACCAGGGCGATGCCATAGCGGTCGTGCAGGGCTTTCAATATAACCAGGGAGCGGACGTAAGGCTTAGGCATCACATATACGCCATCCTGGACCGGGGCTGCCAGGGAGTAGGTTTGCCAGAGCCCGCTTTTCTCGCAGGAGAAGACGGCCACCCCCTTGGCCTGCCAGTCATATTCCAAGGTGAAAAAATCACGGATTCTCTCTATATCGGCTTTATCCGCCTGGGCCGAAGCTTCCTTAAGCAAACCCCGTAGGACAAGCATAACCTCTTCTTTGGTGCGTTTGGTGAGGTCCACATCAAGGTAGAGGCTGACCACGGGGTTCTCGCTTTCGCCATAATCCATCAGGGCCTTAAGGTCCTTATCATCTATCATCCTTGGCCTCCTTTGGGGTTATTGTGATGATTGCTGCGCTTTCAATGTCTTTAACTCCTTTTCCATCTGGGCCACCCGTTCTTGCAGTTTCTCCAATTGATCGCTCAGGTTGAGGATTATTTCCACGCCTGCCAGGTTAACCCCTAATCCCTCGGTAAGGTATATTATCTTGCGCAACCGTTCTATGTCCCGAAGGGAATACATACGGCGGCCTGAAAGGCGGGCTGGCTTTACCAGACCTAATTCCTCATATCTCCTCAGGGTTTGGGGATGAGCTTTTACCATTTTAGCGGCGTCACTTATAAGGTAATATGGCTCATCAGGAGGCGGTATGAGCTCCATAGATTTATCACCTCCTCCGTGCCCTTAATTTTGCCAACTCCTGGAAAAGCTCCCTCTCCCTGGGGGAAAGGTGCTGGGGAAGTTTTACCCTGACCTTCACGTAAAGGTCACCACGCCGATTGGGATTATTTACATCAGGCATACCCTGTCCACGAAGGCGGAAGGTTTGCCCCGATTGAGTTTCGGGGGGTATCTTCAGGAAGACCTTCCCGCTTAAAGTGGGGACTTCCACCTCCCCTCCCAGGATGGCTGTGTAAAGGTCTACGGGGATTTCGCAATGGAGGTCATTTCCCTCCCGGCGGAATATGGGATGAGACTGAATTTGAACCTTAAGGTAGAGGTCACCAGACGTGCCCCGCCCATAAGAGGGGCTACCAAGCCCGGCTAGACGTATTTTAGTCCCATCTTTAACCCCCGGAGGTATCTTCACCTCTATCCGGCGTCCGTCCACTTCTATAATACGAGTAGTGCCTCTGAAAGCTTCTTCCAAGCTGATGGATATGGTGGTCTCATAATCCCGGCCCCGGTATGAAGGCGTCCAGTAACGGCCTCGGATGCCCATATCGCCGAAGAAAGCTTTGAAGAAATCGGAGAAGCCCAACCTCTCCAGGATTTCATCCAGAGTGCCATACTCAACCCGCACCCCTCCCCCAGGCCAGGTTTGGCTGAACCACCTGCTCCAATCAAAATCACCCGGAGAACCGCCCATCCTCTGCCACTGCCACCAGCTTTCTCGCATTGAATCGTACTTGCGGCGCTTCTCCGGGTCGGAGAGGACTTCGTAAGCCTCGTTGATTTCCTTGAACTTGGCTTCGGCTTCTTTGTCGCCGGGGTTCATATCGGGGTGGTATTTGCGGGCCAAACGGCGATAAGCCTTCTTTATCTCTTCTTGGGAAGCATTCTTATCAACTCCCAGGATTTTGTAATAATCCTTGAATTCCATATGCCCCACTTCCACAGGAAGATTGGCTTTCCCATCCAGACACATTATATCACCGGCAAATTTTTCTGTCAATACACTTTAGTAAAAGGTGCTAAAGTTTTCCCTCTATAAGCAGGGCAGTGGAGAATGGAGCGCTACCGGTATAGCCCTAGCCTGAGGGAATCAGGTTAAAACCAGAGCATTTCCTTGACACGCTAACTGGGGATGGTATAATTGGGGAGAAAATCCTCTTTCAGCAAGACCATAAAATCGTGGAGGGGGAAAAGTTGACGAAGGAAATACGAATCGAAGAAGTGCCAGGCTTCGTTGGGGAAGAAGCCACCATAAAGGGTTGGTTATATGGTAAAGTTGACAAAGGCAAGCTTCAGTTCCTGCTGGTGCGGGATGGCACTGGCATAATCCAGGCCGTGGTCTTCAAGAAGAACGTCTCCTCAGATGCCTTTGAGGCCGCCCGCAGGGTGGGCCAGGAATCATCCCTTATTGTTACCGGAGTTATCAAGGAAGACTCCAGAGCCCCAGGTATACCCGGTGGCTACGAATTGGAAGCCAAAGACGTTCAAGTGCTCCAGTTTACCCACGATTACCCCATCACCCCCAAGGAACACGGCATTGAGTTCCTGATGGACCACCGCCACCTCTGGCTGCGTTCCTCCCGGCAGTGGGCCATTATGCGCATCCGGGCCACCGTCATCAAGGCCATCCGGGATTGGCTCGATTCCCACGGCTTCATTAACATTGATGCCCCCATCCTGACTCCTGCCGCTTGCGAGGGTACCACTACCCTCTTCGAGACCGATTACTTCGGCCAGCCCGCTTACCTGAGCCAGAGCGGGCAGCTCTACAACGAGGCGGCAATTATGGCCTTCGGCAAGGTCTACTGCTTCGGCCCCACCTTCCGGGCGGAGAAATCCCGCACCCGCCGTCACCTGATGGAATTCTGGATGGTGGAGCCGGAGATGGCCTTCGCCGACCTGGAGGAGTGTATGCGGGTGCAGGAGGAATTCGTGAGCTACATCGTCCAGACCGTGCTCAAGGAGCGGGCCGCCGAACTCAAGGTGCTGGAGCGGGATACGACTCTGCTCGAGAAAGTGGAACCGCCTTTCCCCCGCATCTCCTACGACGAAGCGGTGGAAATCCTCAACAGAGAAGGCGAGCCGCTGGAGTGGGGCGAGGACTTCGGCGCTCCCCACGAGACCCTCATAGCTTCCAAGTTCGAGAAGCCCGTCTTCGTGCACCACTACCCCACCCAGGCCAAGGCCTTCTATATGCAGCCCGAACCCGACCGCCCTGAAGTCTGCCGCTCGGTGGACCTGCTGGCTCCCGAAGGCTACGGCGAGATCATCGGCGGCGGGGAGCGCATCTCCGACCCGGAGCTCCTGGAGCAGCGCATTAAAGAGCACAACCTGCCACGTGAGGCATACGAGTGGTATGTTGACCTGCGCAAATACGGCTCGGTGCCGCACTCCGGCTTCGGCCTGGGCGTGGAGCGCACCGTGGCCTGGATTTGCGGCATCCAGCACATTCGGGAGACCATCCCCTTCCCCAGGACTTTGGGGAGGATTTATCCGTAGGTGGGGGATTGGGGGTTGGTGGATTGGGAGATTGGGAGGAAATTATGGATTGGCGAGAGCATATCCATTCGGACCCGGAAATCCTGAGAGGCAAGCCGGTGGTGAAGGGCACGAGACTTTCGGTGGATTTTATCTTGGGCCTCTTCGCCGCTGGGTGGACCGAAAAGCAAGTGCTGGAGAATTATCCCCTTTTGACCCCTGAAAAGTTGAGAGCTGTTCTTGCCTTTGCTGCTGGAGGTATTAGAAAAAAGGTGTCACCAAGGGAGGGAAGAAGAATGAAGCTGGATCTAAAAGAGCAGTATATAGTTGATCGCCAAGGTCTTAAAGTGGCGGTTATTTTGCCTCTGGCCCAATATGAGCAACTTTTGGAAGACCTCCACGATCTGGCGGTGGTTGCTGAACGCCGGGAGGAGGAGACCATCAGTTTAGACGAAGTGGAGAAACGGCTTAAGGAAAATGGGCTCCTTTAAGGTCAGATTCAAGCGCTCGGCGGAGAAAGACCTCCGTCGCCTACCGAAAGATGTCATCAAGCGGGTCTTCACCAAGATTGAGGAGTTAAAGCAGAATGCCTTGCCTGTGCAAGCTATTAAGCTGAGAGG
>Ga0164310_10002550_pt1 | contig 10505 bp, 11 predicted proteins | sample GuaBasSedimGuay1_FD_121795 | JGI IMG/M metagenome (GOLD analysis project Ga0164310, IMG submission 121795) | Subseafloor sediment microbial communities from Guaymas Basin, Gulf of California, Mexico - Guay1, Core 4569-9, 0-3 cm | ecosystem: Environmental > Aquatic > Marine > Hydrothermal vents... | reverse complement strand
CGCAACTATCATGGCTGGGGTGGCGAGTCTCGGACGACACTTGTGCGATACACCAAGAAAACGCAAGCGCGCATACTGTCCTAATCTGAGACCACACCCAACCTAAAGTTAGCGCCTATGGGGCTTGCGCGAGGTACCGACAGAACCTATACTGTAAGGTCACTTACCTTGATGAGGAGGTTGGATCAATGCCGAAAAAGAAAACAACTCATGATGACAAGTTACCGAAGCTAGTATATGCCGACGGGGACACACCTCCAATTGAGTTTTCTGACTTCGTAAAGCTGGCCCCGGGATCTCACGGGATACTGTTCTCGTTTGGACAGAGCCACCCCTATAGAAAGGAAGTGACCCTTACCTACGAAGTGATACTGCCGTTTGCCACAAGTGCCTCGCTTTACCAGATACTCGGTGAACAATTGCAGAAATACAGTGATTTGATTCAGCAACTGGAGTCGTCTCAGGAGAATGATGCCAGCAGTGACTGACATGGGTCGTTTCGGCGACAGAAGAGAAAGTCTCTGGACCGACTCAGTTCGATTTGACCGGAAGTCAGAGGCAAGAGCGGCGTGTCCTGGAATCCATTATCCAGTAACATCCACGACACAGAGCGTATCACCGGTTTGGTATGCACCTATCGGTGTGCCGATGACGCCGCCTGCGGCAACGATGCCCGAGACCCACCATCTTCCGAGAGTTAGCCATGGTGGCCGCGTTGTTGAGTTCGACAGAGGATTGTCTCTGCAGCTTCGCATTTCATTCGAGGATGGTCTTTTCATAGCGAGTGATAGTCGGTTCGGATTGTATGGGTCAGGGAAGTCGCGGGAACAGGCATTTGACGATTTCTCAGAGTTCTTTGTGGAGTTCTTTGCAGAGATTACCAGCAGTAAAGATAAAGACTTGCCGCCCAGCACACGCGAGTTCAAGAAAACACTGGCGGCTTTCGGTACGCTCAGGACTGATGGCTGATATTCCCCGCCGCAAGATAGCCAAATCCCTGAAGGCAAAAGGCTTCGTTCAAACTAAGAGTGGAAGTGACCATGAATGGTTTGTTTTCTGTTACAACGACAAGGAATACAAACACATCATGGCGAAGATATCGCGTGGCAGTAGCTACAAGACGTACCCTGAATCGTTGTGGAAACGCATGAAAATCATGCTTCGTCTACAGAAAAATCAGGAAGTCCACGATCTTCTGACCTGTCCCATGAAGCACGAGCAGTATTTGGAGATTCTGAGAAAAGAGGGAGAGATTTCGTGACAAAGGAGTTCGCAATGAATGCCACTATCTCAGCCGCTGTAGATAGCTACAGGATCAACACCGCATCTTTTGAGCAGGCACTCGACAACATCCCTGCCGACGACACCTTCCACCGCCCCATGGACAAAGGCAACACCGTCAATTTTGTGGCCGGGCACATGGTGGCCAGTCGGTATCTGGTAGCCAACGTGGTGGGGTTGAAGGACGAATTCGCGTTTGGTAATCTGTACGATCGGGGAGCCAAGGTAACAGACAACTCAGCCTATCCCAGCCTCGACGAAATCAAGAAAGCATGGAACGACATCACCCCCAAGCTTATGAAGAGACTTGAGGAAGCTACCACCGAAGAACTCTCAGCCAAGCCTCCGTTTGAAGTTCCCTACGTAGAGAACACGGTTGGTGGTATCGTGTCGTTTCTCGCCTGGCATGAAAGCACTCACATCGGACAGCTTGCCTACTTGGGTCGCCTCTACGGCGACACGCAGTTGTTCGGATAGCTGACAGAGCCCACGTTACAGTTTCAACCTGTAGAGCGGTCGACTTGGTGAGAGCCTTTGAATCTCTTTGAAGCCGAGTCGTTGGAATACGATCTCCGGGCCCGTGAACGAAAACGCCGCCGGCAGTTTCTTACCGTCTTTCGTCAATGTTACAGGGTAGGCTTCGATCATACCTCCGCCCCTTTTGCGTATGGCTTTGACAGCAGCTTCGGCCATCAGGCTCCCCAGTCCTCTTGCCCGGTGTTCTTTGGCCAGGTAGAAGCAGTTGATGCTCCACACCCCGTCGATATCCGCTCGCCTGTAAGCTTTGATCGTCTCGGTACGCGGGAAATCGGACCGAAGGCCGAATGAACACCAACCCACCGGCTCATCGCCGTCGAACGCGAGAATGCCGCACGCCTTACCCGTTTTCACCAGCCGATGAAATGCCTTACGATTGGGTGCGCCTTTAGCAGTTTCCCACATCTTGCCGCCCCGGGGAATCCGCCAGTGCATGCACCAGCAGCCACCGCAAGCGCCCTTGTCACCGAAGAGTTTCTTGATGTGTGGCCAGTCAGTGGTTGTTAGTTCACGTGCAGTCAATGCTGGCGGTGAAGGTTCCTTCGACATAGACACATAGTAATTCCCGGATTGGTTGAAATCAAGGTCTGACAATCGGCGCCTATTGGTTATAGCCAAATGGGTTCGTTTTGTATAAAAACACTTACTCGATAGTTATCTGGGAGCGTTTTTGTGTCGCACGGCCATTTGCATCACTCCTGCACTATGAGAAGCATAGCGATAAACAGCGCGGAGGTGTTGATCCTGCCTAGTGTACTTTTGGGACAGCCTCTGGACATCTGCCGGACACGAACCTGTCAAGTTACATCATGTAACAGAACAGAGTCAGGTCTCATCCCGCCTTCGGCGGGAAAGGACCTGACTCAACTCAGGGAGAGAACTTTTTCAACAAATCCTAACAGACGGGCCGCTCGGTGAAACCGTTGCCAAAGCAGTGATTGGGGGTTATATTGGGCGCTATGGATAACGAACCAGTCTACATGTCAAAGAACGGCAGAATCAAGCTGGAGAAAGAGCTCAAAAAGCTCAAATACGAAGAGCGCCCCAAGCTTGTAGCCGAGATCAAGCGGACCATGGAGTTGGGCGATCTTTCTGAAAACGCCGAGTACCATGCCGCCAAGGAAGCTCAGACACATCTCGAGAGAAAAATCGTCGAACTTCAGGATAAGCTTTCACGAGTGCAGACGGTCGATGCTGAAGATATTCCGACTGACAAGGTTTACCTGTTCGCCAACGTACTGGTTAAGGATCTGGACCGTGGCGAGGAGATCAAATACAGTATTGTACCTCCGGATGAATCCGATATCGACAACGACATCATCTCTGTAAAGTCACCAATCGGTGCCGGCCTTTTAGGGAAGGCAGCAGGAGAAACGGCCGAGATACAGGTACCGGCAGGATTGCTCCGCTATAAGATCCTGAAAATCACGCGGGACTAAGCCATCAATTGATTCGTAGAGGTCTACTCGTCCTCGTTCTGGTCATCAAAGGCGAACTTAACCGCTTCTTCTTCGAAGTACCCTTCTTCTTCCTCGGTCTCGATGCCTGAGGCCAGGTTGGCACACTCCAGTGAGCAGTAGGTCTCTCCATCCTGCATCAGGGGTTTGCCCGAAATCTTATCGCCGCATTGCGCGCAATACACAATTACCCTCGTATCATCCATCGTCGGCAAGAATCATGGGTTGGAACCGGTTCTCGCCTTCGCGCTACGAAACACCTCTATCTCCAAACAGCGATTAATACTTAGGAAACAGTCGTTAGGCTGTCAAATCCTTTTTTTTCAGGGGTGTATGTTTTTTTTCAGACAGGCAAATCCGGTGTTTGGAGCAGGAGCTCATTCACTCCGGGGAGTGTTCGGCCAGAGTCATGATGTCTTCTACGAGGATTGGCTCTGTCGAAGAGAAACCCTGGCCATACTTGCAACGAGCCTGGAGCCCAAACGAGCGCGCCATCGCGGTGAGGTGCTCGATATAGTCTTTAGATTTTTCAGGATTAAGGAACTGGGATTGATGTGCTGAAAGTGCTTTGATCCACTGGTCAAAATGTGGTGTGATATCCACAACGAAATCAGGTGGCACGCCGGGTGGCAGGAAATAGTGGAAGGTGCGCGCTACCAGATGCGGGTCGCCTGGCAGATCAATTTTTTTCAGGGACGCGAGATTCGAGGCATTAATTGTAATGACGCCGGCGGCAACGTGATCAGCGTGCGACTGGCGTCGACCATGTCCTACCTGGGGATAAGGAGCCAGGATAGTCCGGGGACGAGCCTGACGGATAATGCGGGCGATTTCGAGACGTCGCTCATAATTGTCTTCCAGCCTGGTGTCTCCCCAATCGAAAACTGCCAGGACATCCGCCCCCATTACTTTTGCGGCAGCTTCGGCCTCCCGAACTCTCTCAGCGGGAGATCCGCCGGTTCCCATCTCACCACGAGTCAGGATCACCAGGCCGCATCGACAGCCACGTTTATTCAGACCGATCAGAACGCCACCCGTACCGACTTCAATATCGTCGGGGTGGGCGCCTATTGCCAGGAGATCATATTTGGTATCGTTATGCACTCGATTTCTGCGTAGCAAAAAAGCCCGGAAGATCATCTCCTCCGGGCTTGTAATATTTCATAGTTTGTCAGTTGTTTTTGAAATTGTCGGAGTGGAACTTCAGCATCTTTCTCAACAGGTCATAGGTGTACTCGTCTCCCGAGACATCGCTATAACCGTGGCCGGAGTAATTATGAACCTCGACCGAGTCACCCTGAGTCCCCAGGAACTCTATCCAGGAAGTAGTCATCTCGTGATAGTTCCACTTTGAGCATGGACTTGTGGCTACCCAGATTTTCGTGCTGTCGAACACACCATTCCCTGCCTGCATATAGAGAGAATCAAGGTTATTAGACAACCAGCGTGACCACGCCCAGTTGGACGCGCCAGAGCTTCCGTTGGCATCGAAGGGGAGATGGAAGTCAAAATCATGCCCGCTGATATCGTCTGTAATAACGTTGTAGACGAATGTTGATGAGTCTCCTCCACCGGGGAAGGTGTCAGCAGCTATGGGATATCGGGCATCTATTGTCACCGTTATTACGTTATTGGTGGTGTAGCGCGTGAATTCTACCAGGGTGTCATTGGGAGAGAAGGCCAGCGCACCACCGACGAACATCATGGATACCGGCATTGTGTAGGAACTGTCAAAATGGTAGAAGAAGTCGAATGGCATCGTATCCGCATCGGAGCCTATAAAATGAGCACTCTGTTCATCAATGACAGTCTGGAACAAATCCATCAGCCCTGATGCGTCATCCCTGCCGTTGAAATCGAGGGGGCCATCGGTTACTGAAATCGAGGAGAAGACCCCGGGGTGCTTCAGTACCGCGCGAAAAGCTCCGTAGGCACCCTGTCCCACACCACCAATACCTCGTTTGGCGGACTGGTCTATGATTGCAGTAATGTAGTCGTGGGTCAGCCAATCGACGAGTTTATCACCGATTATCCCATCGTAATTGCCAGACGGAATGTTGTTCGGACTGCCGTTAGCGTAGCTATTGCCATAGAAGAAACCGCCGAAAGTCGGGTCATTACCGACACAGTAGATTACCATGGGATCAATCTCACCAGAGGCAATCATCTCGTTGGCTATTTCCTCTAAGCCAGCCTCGAAAAAGTAGTATCTGTTGCCGTATTCTGGTGCCAGGAGAATCAACAATGGTACTGGCTGGGATGAAGGTGGCATGGCGACTTCCGGGATATACACCGTGCCCAGCAGCATCTCCTGAGGGTTCCTTATCTGGTAAGTCAACTCAGGTTGGATAGCATGGTCACCACCCGGGTCAATGCCATATTTGCTGACATTAGCCGTTGTCACACCTGTGCCGCGATCATCGCAACCCACGAAGATGATCATGGATATTGCACAGATCAGAAGGGCAAGAATTATCAAATATCTTGGCATCTTGTTTCTCTCCTAGAATCGGTAGCCAATTGACATTACAGTTTCGTAAGTACTGGCCTTGTACGCGCCGGGGAAATTATCAATAATGTTATCTTTGTTCGTATCTGTCAGCCCACTGATTGCAATGTCAGGATAGCTGGTATAGGCGGTTACCATCCCGAGGTTCCACTGGTTGATGTGAACAATTCCCCCGAAGCTGATACTTTTCTTGGTGCCTGTATCCAGAAACTGCGGGGTGATCTCGGTACACTCACGAGATGGCGATTGGTCCATCGAGAAGCCACCCAGGAGTGTCAGCGTCTGGTTGACATCATAGAGGGCACCCAGCATGACCTTGCCGGCATTTTTCCACTCGACAGGTCTGCTCAGGTTCTGCGAGAAGAATTCCGACTCAGGATAAACTCGTTCATGTGTGATTTGATCGACATGGGAGGGCAGTCCCTGCTGATCGGTGTAGATAAACTCCAGGCCTTCATAGTAAGACCAGAGAGTGTATTCAGCATCCATGGCTACTGTCAGTTTGTCGTTCACCTGGTAGGCCAGACCGAGAGCTACCGAAGACGGCAGTTTGAGTTTGGTCTCAAAGTCTGATTCGAACTCGATGGCACCGCCTGCCACAAACATCTGGTCTGTCTGGTCAATGCCGGTCCGTCTGTACAGATAGTCGTTTTTGGGCATGATGTAGGTGAACTCGGTTGTACCGCTGACTGTTATATCGAATGGCAGGTATGCCGAGATCGCAAGATTCAGTTTCTCGGTTGCTTTCCACAGGGCACCCGCACGCAGCCCGAATCCCCAACCATAGCCGTCGTTGACAGTAAACTCCGGTATCTGGTCACGTGGGCGATCGTTGAGAGGGGTTCCTCTCGGGTTAGTGCGGAATGACAGGTCGTGGAACTCCAAATCAGCGCGCAACAGCTGCAGTCCAATTCCCAGGGCGAGCTTCCCTTCTTTGAACTCGCGACCGGCACTCAACTGGAAAGCTACGACATCCAGGTTGTTGCCGATCTGTTTTCCCGGAATGAACATAGACAGGGAGTCATTGTAGGCACTAAAATCGACACCTGTCCCGTAAGGGTTGTAAAGATTCCAGGAGACATTATAGTCGAAAGGTTGGTACGCAGAGAGACCGAATACCGTCTCTCCCCAGAAAGGCAGTCGCACGGCAAAACCGAGTGTCGGCTTGTTGAGGATCTCGTGGAAGTTGTACAGCGTCTGGTCGTTGAGTATTCCCCAAGAATCCTCATTTCCGTAGCCATCGGTCGCCAGATACTCTGGAGTGTACTCGTTTCGATAGTGAACGAGCCCGAGATTGAACCCCAGCTGGTTGTCAAGAATGAAGGCATAGCCAGCGGGGTTATAGTAAGCCGCAGTCCAATCGTTCGCGACAGCGCGGAACGCTCCTCCCATTCCTTTGGCGGTAATGCCCATGCCAGTATTCTCAAAGCCGCTTCCGAAAAGCGCCGGGGCGCTTAGTGCAAGCATTGCCAAGAGACCGGCTGCAGTTTTGGCTATCCGCATCCTATTCTCCATATTTATCGTGAAGCAATTCATTTTTCTACCTGTAACTTCAACGACCAACTCAGTGTCACACCAAATCGATCATAGTATCCTTTGTCAATACAGACGGATAAGCCCGGCGTATTGTCAAAAATTGGACAGCAAATTACAAGGAGCTTGAAGCAAAGTCAAGCCCGGATAGCGCCATTTTTGGTTTCCTGTGCGTGCAATAAGCCAATGTGCGATTGAAGTTTAGAGACGCAGTTTCGATCCTCTGTACAGGACGAGATTTGGTGGTAATGAGCTTTCAGGGAGGAGACGACCAAACTTACGAAAAGTAAAACAGTATACAGTTAAACACATTACAACAGATAGTGGCCTGCAACATCTTCACCTTCAGTGATGTGCAAAAGGGTGGGGTTGTTCCTGGGCGCTGATGGAAAAGAATTCCTGCCGTGTGGGAAGCGGTTTCGTATGAGCGGAGGTATTGACGTGTGCAGCCTGCTTTGCGGGTTAGCGCACCTCGTTGTCGCACAGCAGGTTAAGCAACTGCCCGTGGATTTGGCATCGACATTGCGATGAAGGAGATGTGAAACTGCAAATTGGTTGATACGATTGACCGGTAATCTACCATAGGAAGGTGAAGATGCGGCTTCGATTTATTTGTATTACAGCAGTCATTGTTCTGGTTTGTCTGAACTGGTTCTCGAAAGCAATGGCCCTGGATGTGAGCAAGCTCGACGAAGCGAGTAAGGCTGAATTGCTAAAGAAATTCGCGGCAACCAAAGCTAACGAGACCCCAGGTAACAGCTACCAAACGCCAGATATATACGAAAATGACTCATCTGCGACTGTTGGTGTTCCTGTGGGCGACACCGGTACGGTTGATCGTGAGGTTCGTCATGGGGAACAGAGCAGCCGGGAGTTGGTGCGGCATGAGCGGACCGGGGAATCTCAACTGACTGAGTTCACGGACCTGGCGCCGTTCGGTGCTGAGTTGTTCAGGGGGCCTAACGAAGAAGCTCCTCCCAACGATATTGCTTCGGCATCAGATTACATACTTGGTCCGGGTGATAACCTCGTGGTTTCCATGTGGGGGAGAGTTGAAAACGAATATGCTCTGACCATTGACCGTGAAGGGAAACTCTTTGTTCCCAAGGTGGGCGAAGTAATTGCCTGGGGCAAGACCCTTGAGGAATTTGAGGATGATCTTAAGAGAAAACTAACCAGTGTGTACTCCGAGTTTGAATTAAGCGTTTCTCTTGGGAAAATCCGTTCCATTCGAATCTACGTGACGGGTGAGGCCAGGCGACCGGGTGCTTACACGGTATCGTCATTGACTTCACTTCTCAATGCTCTTTATCTTGCGGGTGGTCCCACCGAGAGGGGATCAATGCGGAAAGTCCGTCTGATGCGAAACGGCGGCATTATCGCAGAATTGGATCTCTACCGATTTCTGCTGCACGGAGACAATTCGTCTGATGTGCGACTTGAGTCTGGAGACGCCATTTTTATTCCAATTGTCGGCTCGAGAGTAGCCATCAGGGGCAAAGTCAGGCGTGAGGCAATCTATGAACTTAAAGGGGAGCAGACTGCCCTGGATCTTCTGGCGTTAGCCGGTGATGCCGAACCGGACGCTTATCTTGGACGCGTTATGCTGGAGCGGATTGCCGGTCGGGATGAGTGGGAAGTGCTTGACCTGAACCTGAGTGTTTCTATTCCCGAGACAGCTGATAACATAGAATTGTTCGACGGTGATCGCCTCACAGTCTTCTCCGTGTTTGAGGAGAAACGGAACATGGTGGCGGTTTTTGGATTGGTGAAACATCCGGGCTATTTCGAGCGTAACGACTCAACTCGCGTATCTGATCTACTCAAACGAGCGAAGTTACAGCCATACGACGTAAACTACGACCGGGCTAATCTGTATCGCAGGCACAGTGATTGGCGGATGGAGATCATTGCGGTTGACGTCAGTCAGATTCAGAACGGGTCGGAACAAGATGATATCCTGATGCAGGACGGTGACTCACTGCACATATATTCCATGGCTGATGTTGCCTGGGACAGGTATGTATACATTGAGGGAGAGGTCAAGCAGCCGGGTCGCTATCCACACTATGACAATATGACGATAGAGGATCTCGTTTTTCTGGCCGGGTCATTCGATCGGGGTGCGTCGATGTTGCGAACAGAGCTGGCCCGTATCGATTCTGTCGGTGCAGTGTCACTGATCGATGTTGATATACGAGGTACAGAAGGACGGGCGCTTCTTTTGCAGGAAGATGACCGAGTCTATGTGCGGCGTATTCCCCAGTGGCAGTTGCATCGGACGGTGTTGCTGGAAGGAGAGGTACAGTATCCGGGTGAGTACGTGTTGTCCGAAAGAGACGAAACTCTCTATGGCCTGGTACAGAGGGCGGGAGGTCTGACCGATTTGGCATTTCCTCTCGGTACGATATTCGAACGACGATCTATCGGTGAGAATCTTGAGCGGTTGAAAATCCCAAGCCTGCTCGAAAAATCAAGCCCCATAGAGCGGGATTCTCTGGGTAACATACGACGTTTAGCACTGTTTGAGTATGATGCTCAGGCAATGAACCGGATTGTACTTGATATGAACGAGTTGGTTTCCAGTAACGGTGCCAGAGGTGATATTGTACTGGAACCCGGTGACAGGATCTTCGTTCCGCCCAGACCAAGCGGAATATGCGTTCTGGGTGCGGTAGGATCCAACGGCACCATAGGATTCCGCGAAAATGAGAAAGTGAAATATTATGTAAGACGAGCCGGTAATTTCACGAGACAGGCCGACAAGGATGGACTGCGATTAATCAAGGCCAATGGTGAGGTCTTCTCGGGCGGTGGCACGTCAAAGAGATACGCTGAGATGGGAGATGTGATTGTGGTGCCTACAAAGATTCATCGCGATCGCAACTGGGGCAACACCCTGACCAAGGTTCTAACTACCACCACCGGGGTACTGACAAGTGTTCTGATTATCAGCAAATTATAGGCAAGTATGAGCAAAGGCAGACTTTGCACGAGCAAGTTTTCTCTTCTCACCTTCCTCGGGTCATCTGAAGCCATCGTGTGCATCAGGTGGCCCATTCTCTTTGGGCTTGTTGAGAAAGCCTTATTTTCACGTTGCATAATACGATGAGGGTGCATGGCAACCTATGTTTGTGTTTGGACGCCACAATCGGCTCACAAGTCGTGTGACAAGGTTGAGTAGGGCT
>Ga0164310_10002549_pt1 | contig 10505 bp, 9 predicted proteins | sample GuaBasSedimGuay1_FD_121795 | JGI IMG/M metagenome (GOLD analysis project Ga0164310, IMG submission 121795) | Subseafloor sediment microbial communities from Guaymas Basin, Gulf of California, Mexico - Guay1, Core 4569-9, 0-3 cm | ecosystem: Environmental > Aquatic > Marine > Hydrothermal vents >... | reverse complement strand
CAAGAAAGATTAAGGCATTCTACTGCAAAACCTACCGCGACAACCCAGAACTAGTAATGTCAGAGGATATGCTTGTTCCAAGAATAGGCGAGATAATAACTGGAGGAGCCCGCGAAGACGACAAGGAAGAACTAATTAAACGTCTAAAAGAGTTCGGCTTACGCCAGGAAGACTACGAATGGTACATAGACTTGAGGCGTTACGGGACTGTTCCGCACGCCGGCTTCGGACTTGGCGTAGAACGCCTTTTGACTTGGATGCTTGACCTAAACAGCGTAATGGAGGCCGTACCATTCCCAAGAACTATAAGGAGATATTACCCGTAACAGAAAGAAGAAAAGAACTACAGGAGAGCGTATGCCACTATCACTGGGGCAAAGACAAGCGCCGTCATGTTTATCAGTTTTGTAAATATGTGAAGCGAAGGCCCAGCAACATCCTTTAACGGGTCGCCTACAGTGTCGCCTACAACAGCCGCAGCATGAGTTTCTGTTCCTTTCCCGCCAAAATGTCCAGCCTCCACATACTTTTTGGCGTTATCCCAAGCTCCGCCAACATTAATAAAGAATGGTGCTAACGCGATTACCGACGCTGTCTGTCCAAGAAGCAATGCGCCTAATGCTTCCTTACCTAGAAGCAGTCCAACTACTATTGGAGAAATTATTCCGATAAGCGTTGGAACAACCATCTCCTTCAGCGCATTTTTCGTACTAATATCAACACAACGCGCATAGTCAGGCTTGGCTTTTCCCTCTAGCAGTCCCTTTATTTCTCTGAATTGTCTCCTAACCTCATCCACCATCATGAAGGCTGTTTTTCCCGTCGCACCAATCGCAAGCGCGGAGAACAAAAATGGCAAAATTGCGCCGATAAAGAGACCTACAATGTTCCTTGGTTCAATAAGATTGATTACTTGGAAGGAGCTTGGGCCGGTGAGCAAACCGACTATTTGTAAATAGGTTACAAATATTACTATTGCCGAGAGGCCCGCACATGCCATTGCATAAGCTTTCGTTAAAGCTTTTGTTGTATTTCCCATGGCGTCTAAGGCTTCGAGTGATTCACCAACCTCATCTTTTATTCCGGACATCTCAGCTATTCCATCCGCATTATCGCTTATAGGCCCAAAGGTATCAGACGACATTATTATGCCAGTCATTGAAAGTATTCCAAGGGTTGCAGCGGCAACTCCATAGAAGCCTGCGATATAGTATGAGAAGGCAATAACTGCAGCTATTGTTACAACTGGTATGAAGGCGCTTTGTAAGCCGTATGCCAAGCCTATAATAATGTTTATGGCCGGGCCCCTCTGAGAAGCTTCAGCAATTTTCTTCACCGGCCGCATCCCAGCCCCAGTATAATATTGTGCAACTACTCCAACAACTAGGCTTGCAATGAGACCGGCAAGCGCCGAGTAGAATATGTTAATTTCATTTAATAGGCAAACTGAGGATACATAGAAGCCTACCGCACAGATTATTCCAGTTACAAAAAGCCCTATATTAAACGATTTTATTGGAGAGACACCTTTCCATCCTTTAACAAGCGAAACTCCAATTATCGTAGCTATTATTCCTATGGCTTGCGTGACAAGAGGAAAAACAACAGCATATTTGCTAAATCCGGCAAATAATACGCTCAATATCATTGCACAGATTATGTTGTCGCTGAAGGACTCAAATAGGTCGGCGCCTCTTCCAGCACAGTCACCTACGTTGTCGCCTACTTGGTCGGCTATTACAGCTGGGTTTCTTGGATCGTCTTCTGGAATTTTTGCTTCTACTTTGCCTACTAGGTCTGCGCCGATATCAGCAGCCTTAGTATAAATTCCGCCGCCGAGCTGGGCGAAAAGCGCTGCTAGGCTTGCGCCAAACCCGTAACCTACTAGTAGCTCTGGGTTTCCAAAAGCGTAATAAAGCGTGCTTATTCCTATGAGGCTTAGGCTTACGACCGATATACCCATCACTGCGCCGCCTCTGAAGGCTATTGTTAAGGCCTTCTCTGGCGATTTCCTCGCCGCATTTGCTGTACGCACGTTTGCTCTTACAGCAACATTCATGCCTATATAGGCGGCCAGAAGCGACATTACTGCTCCATAAATGAAAGCGAGGGCTGTTTCCCACCCAAGATGAGATGAGGGAGCAGACCAGCCTAGGATTGCCATTAGAGCAGCTAATATTATTATGAAATAGATTATCGTCTTATACTGCCTTTTTAGAAATGCATTAGCTCCTTCCTGAATATAATTTGCTATTTCCCTCATTCTTGGTGTGCCAGCTTCTTCACGTTTAATAGACCATGCCAAGTAAGCGACAACCAACATTCCTAAGGCTCCGGCGATGGGAGCTATAAGCGAAATATAGAATGCTTCATCCATGCTAATCCCACGCCCCTCCCTTGACTAGACTTATTAGGGATAAGTCAACCAGCCTATAAGGTTTGCTGATAAAATAGTCAAAAACGTTAAAAACAATCCCCTGCAAAATGGACACCCGGGCCAAATATGGTAAATTACGTTCACGAAGTTAATAGAGGTGAGAAGGCACCGCGAATAGTCAATGTGGTTATTGAGATACCGATGGGATCTAGGAACAAGTATGAGATAGATAGAGAAACTGGCTTCTTGAAGCTTGACAGGGTTATTCATTCTCCTTTCCACTATCCAACTGATTATGGTTTTATTCCACAAACTTGGGAACGGGACAATGACCCTTTAGACGCTATGGTTTTGACCCATCATCCTGTATTCCCATTCTGCATAGTTGAAGCAAAACCTATAGGGATGCTTAGAATGGAAGATGAGAAGGGAACCGACGACAAAATTTTATGCATACCTACAGGAGACCCTAGATTCGAGAAAATAAGAGATATTAAGAAGCTTCCGCCGCATTGGCTCAAGGAGATAGCTCACTTCTTTGAAAGATATAAGGAACTTGAGGAGGGAAAGTATAGTAAGGTAGTAGGCTGGTTCGGATCGACAGAAGCAATGAAATGTATAGCTGAAGCCATGAGAAGATACGACGAGAAATTTAAAAGGTGAAAATATTCAGTTTATTTTTCACATTGTTTCTTTTTTAGCCATCTCTTAGTAAACTCCTTTAAGGCTTGAAGAAACTCCTCATCCTCTTCAAGTTTTAGAAACTCATCCTTATCGACACCCTCAGGCAAAGAAATCTTTACAACAATGTGGGGAAGAACAGCCTTTTCAATCTCACTTTTTATTTCCTCAAACTTTTTAGGAACCCCACTACTTTCTGACAATTATATCACGACCAGCAAAACTGTATATATGCTTGCCAAAAGCAAGTGTATAGCCGGGAAGATTCCATATTTTTTAATCCACTCATGAAAACCAATATTCATCCCTTTCTTTTTAAGCATTCCCGTAGCAATTATGATTGACGGGGACCCAATTGGAGTGAAATTTCCACCTAAGTTTGCTCCAAAAACCATACTCCACGCCAAAACACCTAGGCTTAATCCCAGGCTGCTAGACAAGTACTTTACGATGGGAATCAAGGTTATGGTTATTGGGATATTGTCTATAAATGCCGAAGCGGCGCCGCTAATCCATATATTTAGGAAATAGGCTATTGCCGGAATGATAGCTAAAATCATAGATAGGTCCTGTGCAAATAAAGTTAACACTCCGCTCTGCTCCATTCCTCCAATTATTACGTAGAATGAGACCAAAAAGAAGATTGTTCCCCAATCTATGTCGCGAAAGACTGATTCGGGTTCTTCCCCGCTCAAAATGAGCATAGCTGTTGCGCCGGCTATTGCTATAAGGCCCAATCCAATGTGAACTACATCGTTTAGAACGAAAAGAATCATTACAAGCGTGAAAATGAGAGAAGCTCTGTAAAAGATTCTTTTATCTTTAACAGCAGACCACGGGTTAATTTCTAAATCTTCCTTAAGCGGAGTCACATTCTTCATCCTTTTTATGACTAAGTATATTGAAACTACCGTTAATAGCAATGTTAAGGGGATACATGTTGCTGCAAAGCTTGAGAATCCTATGCCGAATTCGCCTGCAACGATAAGATTTGGTATAGAGCTTATCATAAGCATTAATCCGCCTATATTCGTGAAAATAGCTTCATAAATGATTAGTTCACTTAAGTCTAGTTCAAGCCTTTTCTCTAAAGAAAGCGTTAGAGCGCCAATTATAAGCATCGCAGTTATATTATTTAGAAAGGCGCTTAGAATAACAGTTAAAAGCAACATTATCGCTGTAAACCATCGAATGCTCTTTCCAATATTGCTTATAAGAGATAAACCTATAAACTGAAAAAGACCGGATCTGCCAAGCGCTTCACATAAAATCATTGAACCAATAACTAAAACGATAGTTTCAGCGTTTTTGAAAACATAATCCGCTGCACTTTGCGGAGAAAAGATTCCATACTCCCATCCGAAAGCAATTACCAGAAGCGCTCCAAGCATTGCAACGACGCTTCTGTGATAGCTTCCTGTAAAAAGTAGCAGCAAAATAAGCGTGAAAATCAAAGAAAAGATAATTACAATGGCCATTGTCTTCGCCTCGCCATTTAATCACTAGCTCTTTAGAAGCTTAAATGAAAACAATTTAATGTAAACTTATCGATTTCATCAAGTATCGAAAATTTCTGTGAAAACCTACATTATAAGAGGAGCTATAAGTAGGGCGATTGTTCCAATAATATCCATTAGTATGTTCAGGGATGGCCCAGCCGTGTCTTTGAAGGGATCTCCAACCGTATCGCCGACAACAGCTGCAGCATGGGTTTCTGTTCCCTTACCGCCAAAATGTCCGGCTTCGATGTATTTTTTGGCGTTATCCCATGCTGTTCCACTGTGGGCAAGGAAAAGGGCAAGCGGAAAGCTTGCGGCGACATTTCCAAGCAGAAGCCCTCCAAGAGCCTCCTTTCCAAGTAGAAAGCCTATAATTACTGGAATGGCTACAGATAGGATTCCGGGCATGATTAAACCTTCTAAAGCGGCTTTTGTGCTTATGGCTATGCAGCTTTCATAGTCTGGTTTCGCTTTCCCCTCTAATATTCCCTTTATTTTTCTGAATTGACTTCTTACTTCTTCTACCATCTTGAAGGCGCCCTTGCTGACGGCTCTGAGCAGAGTTGAACAGAAAACGAAGGCCAACATCGCCCCTATTAGAGCCCCAGTAATAACGCTTGGTTCTGTCATGTCTATTGTTTTTATACCAGCTTCTTCGATGTAAGCGGCAAACAAAGCCATAGCTGCCAGAGCCGCAGCGCCTATCGCAAAGCTCTTACAAATAGCCTTTGTAGTGTTTCCAACAGAATCCAACTCTTCAAGCCTTATTCTTATCCTTCCTCCAATTCCTGTCATCTCAGCTATTCCACTTGCATTATCAACTATCGGCCCATAAGCATCTAGACCAACAATTAAGGGGGCAATTGACAAGAATCCAATTGCGGCCAATGCTACTCCATAGAGTCCTTCAAAACTAAACGCGACAAGAATGGCTGCACATATCACCATTACTGGTAAGGCTGTGCTTTCCAACCCTAACGCCAAACCGGCTAGAAAGTTTATAGCCGGACCTGTCTGTGAAGATTTTGCAACTTCTCTGACTGGAGAGAACCTCTGTGAAGTGTAGTATTGTGTGAGAGCAGCCAGAAGAATTATTGCGACCAATCCGATTAAGAGCGAGAAGAATGGCGACATGCTTCCTTCGAAGGTAAACCATGTTAGAATCGCGGAGAAAATTGCTATTATTGCTCCGGCTGAGAGAAAGCCCATATTTATCGTTTTGAATGGGTTCTCCTCTTTTGCTCTACTCATAAATATTAGGGCGACTAATGACGCGAGAATGCCTATGCTCTGTATCACGACTGGAAACATGAATTTATCTTCGCCCATAATCTTCCAACCGATAAGAAGAGCCGCTATCAACGTACACGCATAGGATTCGAATATATCCGCGGCCATTCCGGCCACATCACCTACGTTGTCGCCTACTTGGTCGGCTATTACAGCTGGGTTTCTTGGATCATCCTCTGGAATTTTAGCTTCTACTTTGCCTACTAGGTCTGCGCCGATATCAGCAGCCTTAGTATAAATTCCGCCGCCAACCCGAGCGAACAGCGCTATTAGGGCTGTTCCGAAACCAAATCCCACTACAATGTTCATGTTAAGGGTGAAGTAGTAAAGTAGGCTTACGCCGAGAAGCCCAAGTCCGGTTACGAAAAGTCCTGTTATGAGACCGCCCTCAATGGCGGTTGAGAAAGCCTTTTCAAAACGCTCCTTCGCGGCGTCTACACTTCTGGAGTTTGTCCTAATAGCAACCTCCATCCCTATAAATCCGGCTAAACCCGAAAAGGCAGCTCCTAAAAGGAAGGTTAAGGGAATTCTGTTATCAAAATTTTCAAGCAGAAAGCTGGCCAATTGCATGATGATAAAAAGTATTATTGTAAATATCATAATTGCCTTATACTGCCTTTTTAGGAAGGCGGATGCTCCATCCCTTATCATCGATGAAAATTCCAGTATTCTAGTGTCTTTTACTTTTGTTTTGAGAATTTTTATTGAAAGCAGTATAGCTGATGTTAGGGCGGTTAGACTGGCAGCTAAGCTCAGGGCGAACCACAGCGGAATCATCTTCTCTCACCATAACTTATAGATAAGAAAGGTTTAAAATTTTTAACCGTTTTAAAAATATTAACCTTTCGATGAACTTTCACATGGAGGAAACTGCAACGTATCAAGCCGTCCAAATAGTTGACGATGAAGAAAAAATTAAGCTGCTGGCAGATTTTATAAGAGAAGAAATTCTGAGGCTTCTAAGCATTAAACCTATGACAGAAACGCAGCTTTCTCAAGAACTCGGACTAACAAAAGCTGCTGTTGGATATCATCTACACTTACTTGCCGAAGCCAATCTAGTCCATATAGAAAAAATTGAAGCGGAAAAGCATGGAATACTACAAAAATACTACTCACCGGCAGCAGCTCTTTTCATAGTTGATTCGGAAAAAATTCAAAAAGAGATAAAACCGTATTTTATACAAACTCAAATTCAATTTTTGAGAGGTTCACTTTCCGTCATCAAGAACAATTACGCTAAGATATTGCCAAAAGATATGGAAACTTTAGCTCTAGCTTTTTTAAAGTGCCTCAAGAAAGCCGGCCAAAAGTACGTAGATGAAGAGGTGAAGGAGGGAGAAGCTGAATCGGTTAGGATACGGATACATGCTGAAGCACTCAGAAGGTTGATGAAACGAAAAGTGTGGAGAAAAATTCTAGATAGAGCAGAATAAAATAGTTGAATTTAATGCTTAGAATTTAAAATCTCAATTCTTTCCGGATTGCTATAAATGTTCATTCTTTGCCCTCTCACAAAGCAGACTAATGTTACTCCGGTCTTTTTTGCAGCCTCTACCCCAGAATGTAAGGGACTCGCAATTGATGCGACAATTGGTATTCCAACGCGTGCAGCCTTTAAGACCATGTTAGCTGGCTGTCTGCCACTGCTAACCAAGACACATCTTGAAAAATCAGCTTTCTTTAGGGCTGCCATGCCCACTACTTTGTCAACAGCGTTATGTCTACCCACATCCTCAGCGAAGGCCACAAGCTTTTCGTCCTCGAAAATAGCAGCAGAATGCGTTCCACCAGTGACCCTAAAGACTTCAGACAGAGAATTAAGCCTCTTGATAAAATGGAGGATTTCTTCGGCGCTAACTTTATATTTTGACTTAACCATGGGCTTAGAAATTCTGTCTATTAAGAACCCAAACTCTTCTGAAGTTGACCCGCATGAAGTGTCTATTATCTTTAATGTTTTTGCAGCTTTTATTCTGGCTTCAACATCGCCCATATACTTTACAACAACATTGTTCTCCTTAACTTGAACTTCGCTTATTTCATCGACTGATTTAATTATTCCTTGTCCTAGAAGCCATCCTATCCCCAATTCTTTTAGATAATTTGGCGATGCAAAAAGTGTGGCCGCATGAGTTTTGTTGACATAAATGTTGACTGGAATCTCCTTCGCAACAGGCTCCTCTCTTTCTTCTACAAGCTTCTCCCTTAAGTTAAGCCTCAAGATTTTTACATTAACGGTTAGTGAGTTCATTTAATCGCCTAAGCAAATGTTCATTACAGCCCTAAAAATAGTTGCCGAAGAGAATAGAATGGCTATTTTTGGAGTTTGTCTATTACTATTTCAGCAACTTTTTTGCCGCTTAGAAGCATTCCGCCGAAGATTGGCCCCATTCTAGGTGTGTTATGCAAAGCTGCAACTGCCATTCCAGCCGCATATAAGCCTGAACAGACCTCGCCTGTCTTTTCAACTATTACTTTTTCGCCTTCTGCAGTCCACATGGACTTTTCTCCTTGGATAAACAGGTTTAATTCCGGAATTTTTCTTGAAGCAACCGACAAGACTTCTGCGTCATGCCCAGTACAGTCAATTACTGCCTTGGCCCTTACTCCAAGAGGGTCTACATGAATCCCGGCCATTATGACGGCTGTACACTGGATAACCACCCCGACAATGCGTGGGGATTCTTCGTTTCTGTCGATTACATCGTCTACGGTTACGCCTAGAATTATTTTTGCCCCTGCATCTATTGCACTATTTGCAAGTTTCGCTATCATGGCCGAACCATCAGTTACATAAAGATTCTCGCCAACTTTTTCGAGTTTGCAACCCATTTCTCTTAAAATTTCATCAGCTGGGGACTGAACAACAATTTTGTGGAAGAGCATTCCTCCGCCGCCTATTCCGCCGCCGAAAGATAGCTTCCTTTCAAAAATTACAGTTTTTAATCCAGCCTTGGCTAGATAATATGCGGCGGTTAATCCGGCTGGACCCGCACCTACAATGACTACGTCAACTTCAGATAGGTCTATCCAGTCCTGCGCCGTTTTTTCAACTATCAATTTTGTGACGGTTGCTTCATCTATCATAGAGTACACCTTGAGGCAGTAAAGAACTTATCTGGTTAATAAATTATTCACTCTTAGTTAAGCTTAATAGATTGCTTACTCACTTTGGATTATGATTGGTAATGGCTGGAAATTTGCGATGTCAAGTTTGCGGGAGAATTATTCGCGGGAAACCCATCACAAGAAAGACTTGTTGTATTAATAAGCTGTATGTTTTCTGTTCTGAGGCTTGCATGCGAAAGTGGGTACGTCAGTGGCTTAAGCGTCAGATATAAACTAGCCCTCTAGATATTTTATGATCCTTCCATAAACCGTTAATGCCTCATTTTCATTTTTAACGTTCTTTATTAGCATTCGCCCGCCCTTAAAAACGCTGACTTCGGCGCCGTCAATTTTCAAGACTACCACAAGCGAGGACTTCAGTAAAACGTTGAAATGCTGACTTAAACGATTATGAATGTCATCTATAGACAGAGTAATCGGCTTTTTGGGATTTATATTCACTGTGTTTTGCCCGCATAGCCAAACAAGCCTTTTAGGCTGCTCAATTTTCTCGCCTACTTTTCCTTCTCCGCAGATTGGGCATCCAGGATTTCGATGAACTTCTATTTTTGTTAGATACATGTCGTTAAAGTCGCATATCAGTAGAGTATTTTTAAGCGGCTTTCCAACTCCAGCAAGCACCTTTACTGTTTCCATTGCTTCCATGCTTCCGATTATTCCAGTTGTGGCGCCGAGTACTCCGCGGGTTTCGCATGTCGGTAGCCTACTATCGTCTAGATTTGGAAAGATGCATTCTAGACAGGGCGTTTCAGGCGGGGTGAAGACCGACAAGTATCCTTCAACTCCAATAGCGGACGCGTAAACATAGGGAGTTCTGTTCTCCAAGCATACTCTATTTACGAGATAGCGGGTATACATGTTGTCCAATCCGTCAACAACGCAGTCTACATCGCTCAGAAGCTTCTTGGCATTAGCTTCATGCACATTTTCCGGTACAACTTCAACCCGAACCTCAGGATTTATTTCACCAATTCTTTTAGCTGCCGCCTCAACCTTCGGAAGCCTCAAATCATCCAGCGAATAGAGAACTTGCCTATGCAAATTGCTGATTTCCACAGTGTCCTGATCTATTAGACGTAAATAACCGACTCCGGCTAAGGCTAGATAAAGGGCAGCTGCACTTCCAAGTCCGCCTAGCCCTACAATGGCGACTCGTGATTTTCTAAGCCTTTCTTGCCCTTCTTCGCCAAGCTCAGAAAGAACTACTTGCCTCTTATAGTATTCCTTCGGGTCGAACAAGATTTTACTCCTCTAATAAATGAGTACAAAATGGACAATAAAAAAGGTGTTTGGCCCGATACTCCAAGAACTAATAAATAGACCCTCAACCGCCCAGCAGGTATCTTTCAAATTGCTCCGCATATTTGTAGCCAGTGTCCGGAAAGATCAAGACATATACTCCATTTTCTTTTGCTATTTTCTCGAACGCGTAGGCCACCGCTCCTGCGCTTAATCCTATTAATAATCCCTCTTTCCTTGCAATTTTTAGGCATCCCCTAATTGCCTCTTCTTGCGTTACATCCACT
>Ga0164310_10002548_pt1 | contig 10508 bp, 5 predicted proteins | sample GuaBasSedimGuay1_FD_121795 | JGI IMG/M metagenome (GOLD analysis project Ga0164310, IMG submission 121795) | Subseafloor sediment microbial communities from Guaymas Basin, Gulf of California, Mexico - Guay1, Core 4569-9, 0-3 cm | ecosystem: Environmental > Aquatic > Marine > Hydrothermal vents >... | reverse complement strand
TTCTTGGCCCCTTTCTTTTGGTCTAACCCCTCAACCATCTCATTCCACTCAGCATTATCTTGCATTAAACCTTGACCTAAATCCCTTAATGCAAGCATAGCACTTGCTGCGCGCTTTTCAGTTTTCCCAGCTTCTACTGACACTATACCCATATTAACGGCCATCTGATTAAAACTATTTCTTACTTTTTTAACATTTTCTAAAGCCTTCTGACCTTTACTATCCAGTAAACCACCTACTATAGGCATGTTTTTAGCAAGGTTCTCAATCTTCGCAAGACCTGGACCAACGAGAGGAATTTTTTTGGCTATATTAAACACTGCTCTATGTGGTGTCGTTAAAATCTTACCTATCTTTTTAGCAGGACCAGCTATATACTTGCCTGCTGCTTCAATCCCTTTACCTACTACGGGACCAATCACCTTACCCACCATCGGGCCAAGTGGACCCAGAATTGGAGTAAGAGCAGCTCCTACTGTAGAGGCACCAAGCGTGCTACTAAGCTTACCAACGATCTTATCTTTTACTTTGCCTAGTGCACCACCTGTTGCTTTATCTAATGCTCCAAAAGCTTTGCCTATCCCCTTTTTAGCACGATCAAAAATAGGGCCTAACTTGTCATTTAAGACGGCACCAAATGCACCAATTGCTTCCCCTACTTTATCTTTGGCTGCAATAATGGGTGCTGCAAACTTAGGTGGAAATATATCATTAATCCCTTTATTTAAAACATCATTCATCTTTTTAAACTGTTTTGCTACTGCAGAATCATACTCTCCTTCTTTTAATCCCGCGCCCTTACCAACTGTACGAGTAAGTTTCCCATACTGTTGATCATATGCATCAGTGAGTTTCTTTTGTTCTGCTATCATCTCTGAATCGGCAGCAGCACGCTTATGTCCGTACTCTATTTCGAGCTTCGCTACCTCCTTTTTCTGTTCCGCTAATGACTTATCACTACTGTATATCTCAAGTTTTGCTGCTTTCTCTTCTTCTATGAGAGTTGCCTTAGCTCGGTTACCCTTTTCTTGAGCATCATTAAATTTAGAAACAAGCTCATTATTTGCCTTAGAGAGTTCTCTTCGATTCGGCCCCTTCGTTATTTCTTTGGCAGCTTCTTTAAACTCTTTAGCATTTTTCTCCTGTTGTTTCCTATATTTCTCGTTGATTTTCTCCAATTTCTCATTAGTGATTGAACCACCTCCAGCTTCTTGAGTTACTTGAATTTCTTTTACCCTTTTTTCCTCTATAGCTGCAGATTTTTCCTCCTTCTTTTTCTTGAGTTTATCTATCCTTTCTGTTTCCCATCCCGTCTTGATCCCCAAATTAACCCCCATATCTTTCTCTGTTTGAGCCAAATCTTTCTGCTCTTGGACACGAGTAGATTTCCTAATTTCTTTAGGCGTAAGCGCTATAGTTTGCTGTGTACTCTCAATATGTTTCAGTGCTTCTTCAATACCCTTCAAATCACCAGCATCTACTGCTTTCTTCCTTTTTTTCTCCCATCCAGCCAACTGTTTATTGAGCCTTTCCAAAACTGGATTAGCCATCATTCCAGTTTTCCCACCAGAAGCCTGATCTGAAGAATCAGGAATAGTTCCCATTTGCTCTTCAATAACCTTTTTATGCGTAGTTGTAGCTGCGCTCAGAGCTACCAAATCAGCTTCATAAGCAGCAAAGGCGTCTTTAAAAGACATACCTTCAACATCCATATAATACTGTTTGAGAGCATCAGCTGCGTGACCAGATTCGATATTAAGTTGTTGTAAATTCTTAGATTCGAACTGAATACTTTCCCCTTTAGAAGCCTCAGCCAAATCTTTAGCAAGTTCTTGTTGTGTTTTATAGTACTCATCACGAGCCTTTTTTATCAGCCCCGGATCTCCACTCTGCATAGCTAATGCCAACTTGGCACTAGCATCATCCATAGCTTTGTTAAACTTATTTAAACCACCTGCGCCTACAGCTGTAGACATAGCGTTCGGTCGTGCTACACCAGCTCCCTCTGCAGCACCACCAATACCTTTAATACTTTCACTCAAATCTATACCTGCTTGAGCAAGCTTTTTTGAGGACTCTCTTTCAGCTTTTATAGCCGAAAGTACCGTGGCTTGTGTGGTGCCTGTCATGTTACCGTGCATCGTTTCCAGACCGTGCTTTTGCTCCTTTTCAATCGCTTTACGCGTCTTCGAACCACCCCAAAACTCATTCCATAGGCCTACAACACCGACATGTAACTTCTCTAAGCCTCTTCTAAATGCTCCGACTATATCGATACCATCCCACCATTTAGCTACTTCGTCAAGTGTATCTTTGATGCCTAGCGATTCGGCAACACCATCCCAAATCCCTGCAAGGCTCCAACTATTCCACCATGTGCCAACATCGGTTATCGTCTCGCCGACCGACGCTTTAACGTCTCCCCAGAGACCACCAAAAGTCCAACTATTCCACCATGTGCCAATGTCAGTTATCGTTTCACCAACTGATGCTCTTACGTCTCCCCAAATACCACTAAGAGTCCATCCTTCCCACCATGCGCCAACATCATCTAATAGTGTGGCAATGCCAAGGCTCTCTGTAACATCGTCCCAAACGCCAGATAGACTCCATCCTTCCCACCATGTACTGACCCACTCCATAGCCTCAGTGATACCAAGAGCATCTTTGATATTACTCCATACACTTTTGAGTGACCAAGCACTCCACCAATCTTTGGTGCTCTCTGTTTCTTTAGCACCTTGTGTTGCAATATGAGCAAATCCAGTTGCTATGCCACCAACTACAATGTCAGGAATAATAGATCCTTCAACATATATACCAGTGATTTTTTTGATCCCTGTACTCATATGTGCAAACCCACTTTGGAAACTACCAATGACTGCTTCACTGATCTCTTCAAAGTTGAAGCTATCTGTAACATCCTTAAGATCTAATCCTGTAGTTTTAACTCCCTTCCCTAGTGCTGTAAAAGCCTCAGAGAATAATCCGGTAACTTGCTCAAATGCTCGCACAGCCGCCTCACGCGCAACATTGGGGATCAATCCCAGTTGTTCACTTATGCCCTTAGTAATATTATCTGCTATTTGTACACCGGAAATGTGTGCTACTGCTCCTGTTTCTTGAGCTGCTTCGGAAAAGGCAATTCCCAAATGTGAAGAAAGATTATGCATCTCTGTTGAAATAGCCTCAACACCAGTCTCAGCAGAAGAAAGAACGCTGTCAGACATTGCTTTGGAAAGAGGACCTGGTGATGAACCAACTATGGAACCCATATCCTTTTCAATCTTGGAAACACCCGCTATGGCGGTTGAAGCAATGGATTTTCCTGTAGCGCCCATTGCTGCTTCCATTGGGGTCCCTTGTTGATTTTTACCAGGGATCTTCATCTTAGTTGTCTGTTTCTCTTGAGATCCCCAAATCATATCATTGATCCAACCACCTGCTGCACTACCTATTGTTGCCCCTCCTGCACCTCCTGCCACAGTTCCTACACCTGGCATTAAGGCTGATCCAATAGTACCACCCAAAAATCCCCCTATAACCCCACTTACAGTTTTGACAAGAGTACGGCCAAGACGTTCAGTTAGAGGCTTTCCCTCAGTTTCCATAAAAGTCACAATACCGTTGATGGCAGTGCCAATTAAAGGAAGGCGTTTTGCAAGCCCGCCAATTGCACCACCAGCTACAGAAGTGGCTTTACTAAGAGCACCTACTCCTTTTGCAAAGACTACACCCTTACTACTAATACTAGTGGCTACATTTCCTACAGTTTTACTAAGAACATGACCCATTCTTCCCGTTGTTTTCCCAATAGCCTCGTTCATTCCAGCAAAACTACGTGTTAATTTATTGCCTTGTTTAGATAATTCTATCTGAGGACCAGCTACAAGCGCTTTTTCACCACGCAACAGTTTTCCAGCTTTTTCCATACCACCAGTGACAGCTTGTCTGCCTTTGGGAAAACCTGAAAATGCGCCTTTGAAAAAACTAGCGCCTTTAGCAATAAGATCAGCGCCACCTATAAGAGTAACGGCTGCTAGAATACCTTCTAATAACCATGTGTGTGTTGAGAGAACGTCCGCTATATTCTTCGCATTGTCAGAAAGATCTTTGCCCCACGATAACGCAGTTGTTATCTTTTTAGCTAATCCCTCAGCAATCTTCAGTCGTGCTGCTGCCAAATTTTCGCCTATATCTTGCATAGTATTAGTTAAACCGCCAACACCTGCGAGAATATTAGTTCCAGCTTCTTTAAAGGTTTTTTCTAACTCAGCATATCCCTTAGACTCTATTGCCTCAACAGCTGTTCTAGTACGATCTTGGATACCCATCGTCTCATTCATTACTTGACGAAGCTGAGTCATCCCAGAGGGATCTTGCAGTCTTTCTAATTCCGCTTTTAAATCTTTTGCGTTTTTCCCATCTTGATTAGTGGCACTGCCACCCTGGGCTTCTAATTTCTCAATTTCCTTGACGACATCAAGAGCACGCATTGCTTGTTGCTCATCTACACTCAACATCTGAGCAATGAGTTTTCTTTGCATTATAACTTGAGCTGCGACATCAGCAGTCATGCCACCACTTTTAATGATAGCATCGACTTGCTTTTGTCCCATTAATTCATTACCACCTGTCACTTTACTGACAGTGTCAGTCAACATACTCAAAACACCATCAAATTCGCCTTCACGCAACTTCATCTCTACTTCAAGTCCAGCACCTAAAGCCCCACCTTGAGCTCCTCCCATTCCTCCTCCCATCATGCCAATAAAAGCTTTCTCAGCAAAACTCATTTGCTGAAGACCACCAATCATCTTTTCAGTCATTCCGACAGCGGCAGCTTGTCCCATACCCATCTCTTTGAATGCACCAGTCATCTGAGTAGTCGTACGGATAGCATTATCGATATCGATCCCCAAATACTGATACTCGTGGGCGACGTTGGCAATCATCGGCTGAATCATTTTAATATTGGCACCAACTTGTGTAGCCGCAACAGACATTTTACCAAAGATATCTACGCCTTCTTGCCCACTCTTGCCAAGAGATAAACCCATATCTGCTACAAGACTGCCTACATCTTCAACGCTTTGTCCAGTATATTTGGCTGCTCCTCCTATTTGTTCAATGGTACTGGTAATAGTATAACCCCATTTATCTGTAGTACTTATCAAGTCATCTAACTTAAAAGCCTTATTTAAATCGCCAGTTGCCATAAATTGCTGCAACTGCTCACTTGTCATACCAATGTTATGACCGATATCAGCAAAACGCTTGTTATAATCTTCTAGCAAACGTGTTTTATCTGCCGCGGTATCCATTGCTGCATTTATTTGCCCCCATCCACCCGACATACGATATAAGGTATCGGTAGCAAGAGCACCACGTTTCTGCATCGTCATCAATACGTCGCCGCTCATTTGACCAACCTTACCAAGTATTCCTGGTAACTGACCAAACATTCCTCCCAAATCACCTGCAAGCCCTGCTCGGCTAAATCCTTCAATTTTGGAGGTTGCAGTACTGATTACTCTGTTAACACCACCAATAAATCCCAAAGCTTTATTCTTGAGCGTATCAAAACTTTTACTAGCATCATCGGCTTCCTTACCCATACGATCAAGATCACGACCCAATTCTTCTACTTCTTTACTAGCACCCTTCACTGCTCCCTTCGTTTTGTCGGCCTTTTCACCAAGCTCTTCTACTTCATCAGTAGTCTCTCTAGTGACCTCAGCAAGATCCTTAAGAGCTCCACTAGCAGGCATAGCAGCCTTAAGAACGTCTCCCATCAAGCCAGAGGTACTTTTAAAGGCTTTGTTGAGATCTTCAACGGCTTTTGCTGTTGCAGGGCTAGCGGTCGTAATATTAGTTTGCAGATTTTTAAGCTGCCGGTCTAAAACACCAAGAGCATCACTTAATTGTTTAGCTTGATCGCCTTTAAAAGAAGCTGCACTCTGCTTTTGTAATCGCTGTAACAGAGCAATAGCCTTCTCAATATCAGAGACATCGATATCGATTGATACACCCTCAGTAGCCTTCTCTAGTTCGTCCCCGAGATTCTCAGCAGATTGAGCAGCATCTTGAAGACCATTGATTATGCTATTAAAATCACCGCCTGGTGTAGCCATATCCCATCCAAATAGAAAAGGCAGTGACTCGACCTACACGCCAGCCACTGCCTTAACGTTCACGCTGAGCTCTCTCAACAGCTTTTTGCTGTTCTCGAGCTACTTCCGAATAACGCGGTGAGAATGAGCTTAGCTGCTCATGTGCTGCGCCATCTTCACCTACTACTTGGACTACATCGTAACTGTTTGGATCTTCCTGTGCAGCCATTTGGTCAATTTCTTGACCCAATTCGTCAACAGAGGTTTCACGTGGACCACCTAATGTTCTACCAAATTGAGTCTCTAAGAAGCTATCAAAAGCCGTATCAGTTTGACCCTTCTTCTGTTCTCTAGCTCTTTGAACCTGATCTACACCTTCACTATTCCAAAAACGAGCCAGGTATTCAATGCGGTCACGCCACGTTTCATGTTCCGTTGTTTCGTCCATAGCAATCTGGTGAGCATAATACATCCATTGCACTGAACTTAAAGTCGTAAAAAACGGATCAGTAACGGGCTTACCAAATAATTTCGCTAACTTCCAGCGGAGCCTCTCAAACGGCTCCTCTACAAGTTTTTTAACGGCTCTTCAGATTCCTCCGCTAAAGCTGTGCTACGGTCCATCAAGGCAGTATATCTGTCCCAAAGACGTGTCAAAAACGTCTGCTGAAAAGCAGAGACCAATTCAACACGCTTTGCTACACGAGATTGCTGATTACCACTGTAAATATCTTCCAGAGGTACGCCGTTGATAGTATCAACAGCACGAGATAAAACTTGCACCATCAAAGCATTGGCACCAGCAGTATCTCCCATATGAGCTACTGCAGCAAGTGCCTCTGTATTCTCATCGGCTCTCAAAGTATGCATACGAATCTGATAACCAAACACCTCGACGGTATCTTCAATGCGACCAGCATTAACTAATGCACTGAGATCTACCATTGGATCGCGTGTTATTGTGTCAGGTTCAACGTTACCTTGAGGAACTGCCTGAAACGCACGAGCTCCACCAGTAGCTGCTTGTTGAGCTGAAGGCGGTGGCTGTGCCACTGACGATTCCGACTGTGCTGAAGGTGGAGCTGGTTTGGGCTCCTCTTGTGCCACTACAGAAGGTGGAACAAGAGGTAGTGGTGCCGGTACTGGTTCTGCAGGAGATACAGGTTGCGCAGCTGGTTTTACTTCTGGTGTATCCTGTGGAGTTGCCATCAGAGAACATGCCCCCTTTCAAGGAGTAAGAAAGACTGTAAAGAGCACATCCGTGTTTTACAGCCTGCAAAGACTATAAGGACATTCTCATGCCCTTATAGCCGAATAATAAAAAGTAAAGAGAAAGTCAATAGCAGCAGATTCAAAACGCTTGTATCGCTGTACCACCCTTAGGTAGTTTAACGTCCACCGATAAAGGCAGTAGCCATCGCATTGGACTCTGCAGTCTGATTGAAGAAAGCTTCGATTAAATCTGCGTTTGTACCATTAAGAGCTATTGGCGAATCTTCATCGTATACTGTCTCAGCCCATACTGTTGCATTCTCTGTAATGAGATAATTCGACTGATCATACGTATAGCTATACGATGTAAGCCAACAGTTCTTGTAACGCGTCTTAATAACCTGGGTGGCATTAGAAGCCATAGCATCTGCCGCGGCGTTGACAACAGCACCATTATCGGCATAATTCGCATCAGGTGTTCCTACAGTATATCTAGGCTCGTGATTGGCATCGATCTTTGGTGTCGAAGGGTTGTCCACACCTGCACTGTCAAAATGCTCTATATATGGGTTGTAATCGAGCATTACGATATCGAAAGGCAACCTTTGCGCATGGATGTGTCTGAAACTCTTGCCAAACGACGCAGGAAGCCTGCGATAATCAAACACCAAGCGCGTAACAGCCAACTCAATAGTGAATGCCGCATTGGGTACGATCTCCAAAACGCCATCAGTGCCGACCTCAGAAATACGTATCAAAGGACGAGTTTCAGTTGGTGTAAGCGTCTGAATGGCACCTACTGTATGGAGAGCACCAGTTGCGTCTGCAGCCTGGACCACTATTTGTGTGCTTAGAGCAGCCTGAATGTCTTTAGAGTGCCATGCATTACCTTCGCCGCCAACATTACTTGAGGGTTTACCCTTGCCTCTTTCATGAATTCTAGAGATGGCTGGTGTAGCCATTATTAACCTCCCATGTTATGTGAATATTAACGTTCTTCACTTAAGAATCGGAGTCGAAACTCCGCGCATACGAGCAATATCATCGTTGTAATTGCCCTCGACAACATCACTTTCATATGGACTACGTGGACGAGGTGTATTAACATCTTGGACCATTTCAGCCCAAACCGTTGCGTTCTCAGCAATCAAATAATTTGCTTGATCATAAGTGTATGAATAATTAACTAACCAGCAATTGACAAATCGTGTTTCCACAAATTCTAAAACGGGGACTCCTTCGCTACCTATGTCTAGGACCTCTTCCGATGGAGCGCCTTTCCCCTTCCCCTCTTTCACAGTTATAGTATCGTGGTCATCAAATGTCACTATATCTTTCCCTACCTCTATGGCTCTACCTAATTTATTACCTAAGGGTAGAGTATTCCTCAACCAACTCGATGCTTTCCCTCCCAACACCTTGGCTTCTTCAGGGATCATGAATTCACGATATGCGTTATAATCCAACACGACGATATCAAAAGGCAATCTTTGAGCATGAATATGTCTAAAGCCACGAGCAAATGCCGCAGGAAGTCGTTGATAATCAAAAACCAATCTGTTAACCGCTATGTCGACAGTAAAAACGCCATTTGGAATTGTCTGAACCACCGTATCGTTGCCTATCTCAGATAAGCGTTGCATTGGACGTGTTTCTGTTGGCGTCATTGTTTGAATAGCTCCAACAGTATGTTTCTGTTGTCTAGTGTCTGTTGCCTGTATAACTATCTGAGTACTAAGTCCTGCTTGTATGGGACGAGCATGCCACTTATGAGCAACTGGCTCAAACGTCTTTAGAAAAGAATATGCATTACCTGCTAGACGATTTAAAAAATTACCATTTGTATTAAGGTTCTTATCCGAGTGCCTAAAAGGACGTCGTGTCTCTGCCTTGTAAATACCACGTCTAAGCCCTACTCCAGTAGAAGCTATTAGACCATTACTGATATCACTAAGAATACCCATGTCGACCTAACCGCCTCTTGGGACTCGACCGCCAATAAAAGCAGTGGCCATGGCATTGGATTCCAAAGAGTCATTAAAAAAAGCTTCAATGTTGTCAGCGGTAAGAATATCTAACGGTGGTTTTGTATTTTCCTCTATCACTGTCTCGGCCCAAATCGTTGCATTCTCTGTGATCAAGTAATTAGATTGATCATACGTATAACTATACGACGTGAGCCAACAGTTAACATAACGAGTAGTAATCACATTGTCTGTTTTAATTTGATCTTCTTTCAGCGCGAGAGGAGACTTAAATACTTCTACCCGAGCATAATCATTAGTGGCAGGAGTCTCGGCATCTGCCAATATTGGGTTTCTAGTGGAACGAACGGATTCGTTTTCGGCATAGCGGTTATAATCGAGAACCTTAATATCGAAGGGTATTCTTTGAGCATGAATATGTCTAAAGCCACGAGAAAAAGCTGCCGGCAATCTTCGATAATCAAAAACTAAACGTGTTACTGCTAGTTCGACTGTGAAAGCTGCACTGGGTACTATCTGTAAAACGCCATCGGTGCCCAGTTCAGAAATACGGACTAAAGGTCTAGTCTCTGTAGGTGCAAGCGTTTGAATAGCCCCCACCGTATTAAATAAACCAAGTGCATCTTCAGTCTGAACAATAATTTGTGTACTTAAGGCTGCCTGAATAGACTTAGAATGCCAACCAGTAGCACCGGCGTTCCTATTGTCGACGCCCTTATATCGCTTGTGTACTTTAGTTAAGGTTCCCATATCTTATCCTCATAAGAGTATCTGGTGCACCGTTAAATTGTGCACCAGATACTTTGAAACTCATTTACACTTGAACACTAAACGAAACATGGACCCAATTCAATGGGAAAAGCGGTTGGATATCGAATTCGACATTAACTTGTCGAGGATCCACACCATCAACCACCGCTGAAACTCCACCGAATCCTGCGATTGTACCACCTTGCTGTTGTGCCTGCAAGAAGTTCGTTGCAGCTGCATTGATATCAGCCACGACCTGCGATGTTAAGATTTGGCCAATAAATGGACCAAGAACTATACGCATGGACTTGGCAATGTAATCACGAACACGAATAACAGATGGCTCTTCTTCGAGAACATTGTTATTCGCAATCGTCGTTCTGCCCAACAAAATCTTTCCACCAGCTGCCAACGGATCAAGGACGACACACCCAGCATCGCCAAGCAG
>Ga0164310_10002546_pt1 | contig 10518 bp, 12 predicted proteins | sample GuaBasSedimGuay1_FD_121795 | JGI IMG/M metagenome (GOLD analysis project Ga0164310, IMG submission 121795) | Subseafloor sediment microbial communities from Guaymas Basin, Gulf of California, Mexico - Guay1, Core 4569-9, 0-3 cm | ecosystem: Environmental > Aquatic > Marine > Hydrothermal vents... | reverse complement strand
TTTTAATGTTTCACTTATTTCTTTTAATGATTTTACATTTATAATATGAAATTTCAAATTAAGTTTTTTCTCAAGAAGTTTAATTTTTTCTCTGTTAAATTTTCCAACAACAAGAATATCCACATCTCCTGCTTTTTTTACTGAATCTACAGCCGAACCAAAAATAATAATAGGATTATTAAAGGAATGTAACTGCTCTATTATTTCTTTTAAAACTAACTCTTCTTTACATCTTTCAATTAGCTTTTCCTTCTCAATTATTGTTAAGTAATCCACAAGCAAAGGGATTTTTTTCAGTTGGTAAAGTGTTTGCCTTCCTTTTTTTTCTTTCTCTAATAGACCCATGTTTTCAAATACTGCAAGTTGTTTTCTTATAGTCGTGTGCGGTCTTTTGAGCTTTTTTGATATCTCAGCAAGATGTTTTGGCTCGGCATATAACAATGGTTCCAAAGTTAACCATATTGAAACTTTTTTGACCATATTGTTACTTTTGTAACGATTATATATAAAGTTTTCGGTTTTAAAATTTAGGCTTTGCGAGCCGACGCCGAATGAATATAATGCCGTTTTGCAAAGGTTTTTCGTTAGAAAAACTTTGGGCGTAAGGTGAAGCCGAGCATCAGAGTAGTGACATTTATTCCGAGCAGAATAATGAACAGCATTTTTTGACACAAGAAACATCTGCTATATCTAAACACTCGGTATAATTAAGTTTTGCACATGTTGCCGCCAATTTTTCCAAAAGTTCGCTATCTGCTTTGCTTGTGTCTGAGCAGGTAGGGTCTTTTCCCACATATTGAGTGCATAATTTATTCGCCAGCTGCCTGTTTGCTGCTTCGTCCATCCCTGGCGAGCCAACCTTAAGAAGAAATGCCAAAGAAACGCCTAAAACAATGACAGCTATTATAAGAATTATAACCATGTTTACTGGAAGTGATATACCTTTATTCATATGCTCACAGATTAATTATATGCGTATCCCTTTTTATAATTTTTTTCATCTTATGTGATTTACTCTTTGAATTTAATAACAAGCTCAAATGGCTTTTGTATGAACTTTTCTCCGTCGTAAAAATAATTTTGCGATGCAGATTTTATCTTTATTGTTTTTTCTGTTCCATCTTCTATTGTTATGCCAGAACCACAATTTGGAGCTAGTCCAGATGATAGCGCATCTATAACGCATTCTCCCTTGGCAATCATATCTGGTATGTCAACATTTATTAGGCCGTAATAATCTCTTCTGCCACTTTTTGTTGTTGGCCCATCTGTCGAGGGCTTGAGTACAGATATAACAGAGCTTATGTTATAGGTCAGTCTATCAGTTATATTGACATTTGCTGACAGTTTGTCTACCCTTATTTTTACGCCGTTCATAATAAATTCTCCCTGATATGCATTGTTTTTTATAGATTCCTCTATTTTTGATTCTATTTCACCAAGGGAAGGTATATTCTTTGTCCCATTATACCAAAATGTGTTGCCAAAGCCGTTGCTGCACAAGTCATAAATAATCTGAACAGTTGTTAGATAATATCCCTCCTTAAGAGACTGGTCAGCAAGGTGAAAATTAACATCACTTAAGATTATTTCCTGCTCTTTCATAATTATCTCTTTTTCCCGGTTCATTTTGTTATCCATAATAACAAATCCTGCGATAGCAGCAGCAGCTATGAATATTGCCATAATAATCGCTGTTGCATATCCTTTACTCATTCTATACACCTTATTTGATCCTAACACCTATGTCTGGAATTTCTGGCTCCTTCATCTTTGTTTCCAGTTTTGCATATTTTACACTTCTTTCAAATATTAACGGTATTTCTATTTGAGCACCCTCTATATTTTTATTCTCAGTAAAATTGCATACTATATAATCTTCTATTGACAAGCTATATTTCAGCATATTATACGGGGAAAATATATTCTTACATCTAATTGACAAATCCGGATCCGGGCTTAAAGCTGGATAAGAGTATGCTGCACGGGTAATTTCTCTTAAAAACGGCTCATTAAATAAAAATGAAAAATAATAAGGTTCGGTTGTGACAACTACAAGATCTATGTTGTAGTTTATCCCGGTCGGCGTGTGTAGTTTGTCCTTTGCTGTTGTGTAAAAAAGTATTGCAACAACGCTTATTACAACAGCAAGAACTATGACAAATGTGACAATCATATCAGCTACTGGTGCAACGCCTTTTCTGCTTCTCATGCCTTTTATCATATATCGCATTTTATTCATCATTAAAACCTTCTGCTTCTAACTTTAATTTCCCGTTTTCTCTTATGGCAATAAGTGTTTTAATTGGTTTTTCATAGCTGAAATCTCTCAGCGGTGTTGATGAATATCTACACATATAAACAGTGGTCGGTCTTGGATAATATAAACTAAATGTTGCTATTGTATTATATTTGTCAATGACACAAAAATAATTACCAAACCATTTTATTTCAACTTCTAATTCTTTTGCTTTCTTGGGATTTTTTACAGTGCCCTTGCTCCAGTCAAGTGTCAGGTTTGATTGCCCCTCTTCTTCAGCTTTGTTCAAAAGGCAGCTCACTTTTGAGAATGGGTTTTCCATTATGTATAACAGCATGGTGCCTTTATGTATTGAACCGCTATTATTAATTTTAACGGGCAAGACAAGACTGTTAACTATATGCCCAAAGTCAGAACCAATCAGCCAGTAATCATGAGTTTCTAAATCAGTTATGTTCGCCAAATAAACAAATTCACAGCTGTATATCGGCTCTATATGCTTCTTATCGAGTTCGTCTAACTTGGCAGTGTCAAAAACTGCATATCCATTTGTCAGATCAGAAGCTAAAAGGTTTTCAGATATCTCTACTGAAAATCTTTCACTGTCGTGACTATCCGCAGATATAGTTACATTAAATAAGTTTGTAAAGAAAAACACAATAAAAGCTCCAAAAGCAACCATGCGTATAACCAAAAGTATTGTCTTTACTATATCCATTTATCCACCTGTTATTAAAATTTTGTCTCCTTTTTTTTCAAATTTCAAAGATGCAACACCATTTTTACAGGAAAAACTAGCAGGAACGATTTCGATGCTGCTGTCGATGAAAGATTTTTGATAGCTTGACTGGTCAATAAAAACTTCCACACTTTTTGAATTATTAACATTTATATTCACATTACATTTTTCTGAAGGAATTTTATAAAATACTGTCATATTATCAGAAGACGATAACATGTTCAATATTCCGGCTATTTGCTCGCAATGATACCTTGCGTTTAGGTTCATACCTGCTTCAGCAATTGCGTTGCCTGTAGCCTGCATTATAGGAACTGCGAAAAGTGCAAAAATAATAAGCCCTATAACTATGCATAAAACCTCTTTTATCAGAGCTCCTGCACCCTTTGACATCAGTCGGGCCACCGCCAGAATATATTTTTAAGTCCAAGCTTACCTCTCCAGTGCCTCGGTGGTTTAAGAACAGGGTAAATGTTATTACTGCTTTTAACCAGTTCTAAATCTTCAGCTATATTGTTGTACGTCCAGCTTCTGTCTTTTATATAACAAAATGTTCCGTCTTTTGCTCCGCCAACTGCCTCAACTATTATACACTGAAAATTATTATCTGCCTTTTCTTCACCAAGCTCATTAAAACACATTGTTCTCTTTCCGATAGTTGTGGCAGTTCCATTTTCCGAGACATTAAAAATCGGAGTAGATAGTTTCTGATGACAATAACAATTATTTCCACTTGCCCTGTAAATTTTCACCTTTAACTTACATGGACTAGCCAGCCCAAACCCCCGCTGGTGACCAAAAGACCAAAAGCTGTCTGTGTGCAATTCTATTGAATCTATATCGTCGCAATTAGTAAGCGGAAATCTATAGATATTTTTATGAGTTTTAAGGCAAAGTGCATTATCCCCACATGCTAAATATTTGATTGATGAAGCTTTAGCAAGATTAAACCCTGTAAAAGAAATATTAAAAATGTCTGCAACGCTCGTATGATGCCAGCTGCCTAGTTCGCCTCCAACTAATTTATTTGTCAGGAAGACATTCATGTTTTCAACGTCTTTGAGATAATCATCATCAACCCCCTTTGTTAAAAGGTAGTCACTGACCTCTTTTTTAACATTGGAAACAAAATCTGCTTCCAGCTCATTAAAATTTTGTATAGTTTGCCTGCTGTCGTTAAGCGAAGCATAGACAGTATAAGGAAGGTCTGTGTATAATGTCCATGAAATATCATCGCCTATTGGAAAACTCTCGTAATAAAGAACAAATTCTGGGTCTGCAAGCATCTTTATATAAGCGCCTTCGACAGTTGTTCCGGGATCAAGTGAATTTACAGATGGCATTATCTTTCCTTGTGGAATATTTATCTCCATCTCTTGACTTGTGCCTAAACACGCCTCATTTATGCGTGCAGCGAGTGCCTGTGCAGTGACAAAGGCTGTTTGCTCACGGGTGGCAGCGGCTCCTGTATTGAAAATTGAAACAAGCGTTGCAATAACAAGTAATGCTATAATAACTTGTATAATCTGTGCCAGCCCTATCTCAATGTCTCCTTTTTTATTTATAATATCACCTTAACAATTTCCAAAAGCATAACATACCAAGTTTTTGACTGACTCATCAAAACCCGGTACAATCCCTTTAAGCAGTAAAAAAATAAGTGCAAGCACCGCAAGCATTATCAATAGCCTTACCAAAAAACCCTGCATTTCCATCTAACCACCAAACAGATTCAAACCAGCTATATATTCTATAAGGCTTATGCCCATATTTTTAGCTTTCAGTATAAATAGCGTTAGTATAAAAACTGCGACAACAAGCAATATTATAGCCCATAAAAATTTTTTCATTTTGCATCATCATTAAATAATTATATTTCTTTCACATCTGCTTCAAAAGACCGCATTCCCAAATAATTATCAGCAGCACATTTGCTCATAAGCTGAGATAAATCATTGCCATTATTTTCCACACAGCTGCTTTTTTTAAAAAACCTTATATATACAGTTTTATAATTCTCTAAACTTTTTTTGTACCCGCCTTTTGCATCTATTCCTACATCTACCCAATTATATGTAATAGGTATGCCTTGGTCGGCCACAGTGTCTTCGCCGCATATGCCAGTATATGAGATAGCTACCTCACCGTTGCCCGGTAAATTTGCCAGTGTTTGTGTTGTTGTTTCATTCCCTTTGCAGTCTGTACAAATATTATTAGAACTGCCATAGCTGTCATAGCTGCAGCAAAAACTGATCGTTCCCAATTGCTCTATATCTGATGTTTCATTTGTCCTTCCGTAGACGTCAAAATCTATTTTTGATTCCTTTTTTGTTTGACCTGTTACGCTGCTTGTCGTTTCCTTACATTCCTTTATTCTTGCATATATTGAAAAATTTCCAACATAAACACCACCAGCAGTGCTGTTTATTTTTCCATTAAACGAAGGGGGTGCCTGAGCAAAAATTCCTGATTTTAATAACATCTGAAATTTTACAGCAGGTGGGTCAATTTCAGCCATTTCGCTTGGTATTAGTTTTATTTCGCCAATTGGAAGTGTCTTGTCAGTTGGGCCTTTAAATGTAAAAATAATTATAACAGTTGTCTCATCAGCACCATGATACTTTAGCTCCATATTTCCAACATTAAAATTATATTCATACTGGCTGTTTCCCTGTGCATCTGTTCCTGAGATGGAAACAGAACCTGAAATATCTGGCGTATTTAGAAGTTCAACAAAATTTAAGTTTATTTTTCCATTCAGCGAATCTCTGCTAAAATCCCTTACTTTTGATAATATCAAGAGAGACAGTGCAATAACTACTACTAAAATAATAATGGCTTTTGTAAAGCTAAATTGACCTTTTTTTTTCATTTAAACATCCCAATTTGTCAGACACCGAATATTGCTTTCCAAAACGAAACAAATATATTTTGACCTGACTGAGGGAAAAATGATTTGGTAGCAGCTAAATAAATAAAAATTACAACCGCGGCAACCATAACAAATAAAATTATCTTTGCTGCCAAATCGGTTGCCAGTCCTTTATGTTTTATTTCCATGAAACCACATCCAGGACATTCGATAAAATTTTTTCTCTAAGCGCTAAAAAATAAATTAAAGCCAGGCAAAAAATTATTAAAATAATAATCAGCCAGAGGTTAAGCGTATATCCTTTCCTCATACCGCAACACCTATTGCAACCATTGGGCCGAATACTAATAAAGTTATTCCCAATGATATTATATATACTATAAATCCTATTAATAAAATACTTGCTGTGAGATCTCTTTTAGCTATTTTATCTTCACCAGTTTCTATCCCGCTGATAAACATAGAAAGCAGCAAAAGTGTCTCAACAAGATAAAGGCCAACTATAAGCTGAAAAGCGCCCGGGTTAATTGGTATTTGTCCCCATGCACCAAGTAAACTTGTCCCGAATCCGCCACCAGGAACATTTGTCATTCCGCCAACTGTCTGGTGTAGCTGATTTAATATTCTGATTATTATAGTAGCTGTTGTTACAACAACGCCGCTAACCAGTGGTGATAAAAAGAACGCCTGAAATTTCAAAGAACTTATGATATCTCCCATTTCCTCCTCAATTTCTTCCTGTGTTTCATGTATATCTCTTAAATATCGCGATATGTTAAGCATTGATGTGGCAGCAAGCTGAACACCCTTTTTACTTGAGTCTATGACGGACCTCATAACAGATTTTATCAGCTTTGAAGGATACTGCTTTATAGCACCGTATTTCCTGTCAAAAAATGAGCCCTCAAATGTAAGACCAAGATTCTGCATATTTGAGAGCGCAGATTTGAAAAGGTTTTTTATTGTCAGATTCTCCATATCAGCAACACTTCTCTCAAGAGCAATTTCGATAGGAGCGCCCGACGAAACCCTGTTGCCCAGCTGGAATAAGGCCTCTGCAAACTGCCCTTCTATTTCTCTTGTCTCTTTCCTGATTTTGATAAGCTGGAAAGATAAAAGATAGTTATACACCATTATCCCAAAATTTATACCTGCTATCATTAAAACAGAAGCTATCAGCCCTTCTGCCTCTTTTGTGAAAAGGAATAGCCCTCCTAAAAAGAAAAGAGATGCAACAAAAATAGCAAATGGCCATGCTGGAACTTCCTTTGTTATATTCTTAAGCTTCAGGTTAAACTTGCCTTCTGCAGGAACCGAAGGATTGTCAGATATATCTATTTTACTGAATGTGACAGGTCTGGTTTCAAGAATATTTACTATTATAAAAAACAGCAGTACAGGCAACAATACGTCATACCCTACAAACAGCATTATTGGCTTGAATATGTCTGAAAGAAATATAGCAATAACTGGAAACATAACCAATCCCATGATTGGCAACGTTATTCCGAGTGCATTAACAACCATAATTGGCATTTTTAATTTATAGCTATATCTCTTTACGCGCTCCCTTGTTCCGTTCAGGATTATATTCATGGCTTGGTCTAAAACGATTATTCGCCTGTCTTCTGTTTGTGCAAGGCTGGAAATTATTGTTTGTATAGACTCTACAAACTCTTTATTTTCTCTCCAATTGGATGCATATTCTATTAACGCCTCTTCCGGTGTTTTGTAGACACCAACTTCAATATCCCATAAAAGTTTCCTGATATCATAAGAAAGAGGTCCTCTTAAATTTTTGGCTGAGAAGTCCAATGCCCCCTCTAAGTTAGCATGGTCCTTCATATATATGACCATATACAGAATAAGCATCACTATTTCACTGCCTATATGAATCTCATATTTTTTTTTCAGGTGAAGCGGATATTTATACAAATAATAAGCAAATGGTGAAATGATAATAAAAATAAGTCCACCAAGTATAAGGGATATTCCGACCCCAGTTATATACTTTGTGATAACCAGAAAAAATATTAAGAATGTCCAAAAAAATAAAAATAAAGATGCTAACGATGTCACGCCCTCTTTTGTGCATTTTAAATGTGTAAACTTTATTGCCCTATCCAACTGATATCCTGTTTTTTTATCTGGGCTGATTTTTAATATCTTCTCTGCAATAGCACATGCTTTTTCATAGAGCGTATGTTTGGCAAAAAAAAATTCTTCTTCCTTGAAAATTTTATACTCTCTTGTTTCTGGCGTCTGAAGTTCCTTCGGTGGCTCTTTTTCTTTGTTTATATTTTTTTTATCCTTTTTATCATCGAAGGTATTGTCAAACCATCCCATTTCTTCTGCCTCTTATAATTCCTTTTTTCTAATCTGCTCTTTTATCCAAGCAACGTATTTATCATAAATCATATCAGAATCGAGACTTCCGACTTCCTTTCTTACCTCGTCACACAACAAATGATAAATATTGTTTGACTGCATAACAAACGGAGCTTCTAAAAGAGAATCATCATTTGTTTTTTTTGCACTTTCAACTATAAGATTTAGAATTTTTGCTCTTAAATTTATATTAGACCATATTGCATCCCAATTTCCCCGCCATTCTCTTATATTCTGACTGATATTGTTCAGAATAGTGCTTTCACCTGTCAGCAATGTCGGTGTAGGCTTTAGTTCATCATCTTTTGCAGAATATTGCATCAGAGGCTCAAACCCTCCTTTTTCTGGTGTGTCTGTCCAATGTTTTCTCAGCTCGGTTATCTCTGTTATGCGCCTAAAGCTATGAAGACCATCTGGTGTTTTAAGCCTATTAGCTATTATTATTATATCTGTGGCTTTGAAACTTGTAGCAGGAACTCCAAGGTCATTCACAACCCTATCAAAAACACCATATGGTGAATCACCATGTATTGTTCCAGCAACAACATTTGCAAGGGCGCCTATTCTCATAGCTTCATACAATGCCAATGCCTCTCTTGACCTTACTTCACCTATTATAAGAGAAGAATCTCCCAGTCGTAACGATGTTCTTAGAGCTTCTTCAGCCGGTAACTCTGTCTTAACCTGCGTAATAACTGACCTGCTTTTTAACCTTTCTATATCATAACCTAATTTTTTCAGTGCAACTACCGGAAGTTCAAGCGTATCTTCCACTGTTATTATCCTTGTACTTGGCATTATTTGCAGCATCATCGAACCTAAAAATGAAGTTTTGCCCGAAGACCGCGTTCCTGCGACCAAGAATGTTCTTGCTCCATCTATTATAAACCATATTAATCCTGCACCCAGCGGGTTCAACATTTTGTTTTTTATAAATAATGGAAATGTCCATGGTTTTTCCCTGTGACGGCGCAAAGCAAATCCCAACCCTTCTGGCGACAGCGAGCGCGTAATAGCAGCCACCCTTGCCCTGCCACCAGGCACTATCAGTTCTGTGTCCAAGACTGGGTTTGCCTCGTCTAAAGGCCGACCTGACATAAGTCTAAATCTTGTTGCCCATGATTCCGCATCTTTCGGGCTAACTACCAAATTAGTTTCACATTCTCCAAAATCTGAGTGAAATATATATATCGGACTTTGTGAAACCGGTGAATTAATAGAAATATCCTGTATCTTCTCATCCTGTAGCAATAGCTCAAGCACACCAAACCCAGCTGTATATCGTGTTAATATAGATGCAAGTTTGGACAACCTTTTTGCAGGTATGGTCTTACCGTATCTTTCTGCCAGCTCATTTAATAAATCAAAATTTATATTATAAAATCGCTCCCTGATTCTTTCTGGGTCGGTTAGTTCTGCTTCCTTGGGCTTATGCTCTGACAAATAGTTTCTTGCGCTGTCAAGCAACATATATTCGTCTTCTGTTAAATTAAATTCAGATGGAGATATATGGTATAGCAACCTTACCTTTCCAGGGATTTTAACTATCTGAACGCTATTTCCATCCCCTACTGTATACCTGTCAAGCGGCTCTGCGTTGGCAGGCGGCAAAGATATAAACCTTGTAAACATAAAATTCGGTCGGATTGTGGGGTGAAATATTTCCCGATATATCGACCTGTCACCGGCCTTTTTTATTTTATCAGCAGATAACTGTATTAAGCGTAAAGGTTCAATGATATTTTTCATCGGGATAAGTGCACGATTAAGGTAATGGTTATAACATTTTATGCAAAGAGGGTTTTGTGTTTTTTTTATATTCATATTGACGTGTCTTATTTCTCTCAAAAGCATTTTATAAGCGTCTATGGGGTCTGACTTAAGTGTTGAGACAATGTCCTGCATTTTGCTGAATCTGCGTGGAACGCATTTTTCACATTCTGTTATTCCAAGATTTTTAACAGCAGTAAGCTTTTCCGTTTTTACTATTTTTATAACTGCCTGCGCGATTTCCAAAAGAAGTGCAGTATTTTTCTCATCATACTCATATTCCCTCGTCTCAGCAAGTATAACTCCGGTAGTTCGGCCAACTTCCATAAGCTTTTCAATGGTTCTTGACATGCATTCTGGCGAATCCTCTATACTGGCTCCATATATGCATCCCAAACAATCAACACGCATCTTTCTCGTGTTTGGATCGTAAGAATATTCACAAACCATACAAATTATCACTTTGGTAGTTTATTAAAGGGTAAGTTC
>Ga0164310_10002544_pt1 | contig 10524 bp, 14 predicted proteins | sample GuaBasSedimGuay1_FD_121795 | JGI IMG/M metagenome (GOLD analysis project Ga0164310, IMG submission 121795) | Subseafloor sediment microbial communities from Guaymas Basin, Gulf of California, Mexico - Guay1, Core 4569-9, 0-3 cm | ecosystem: Environmental > Aquatic > Marine > Hydrothermal vents... | reverse complement strand
GGAGAGTTACGTTTTGTGCACACAGACCATCAATGGCATGATTCAGGATACTTAAGTCAAATTGACTTAGATCTAAAGAGCTGTAAGCATCATCAAAGATAAGCAGTATATGTTTCCGATACTTACTAATATTCAAAATGTGTGACATATAAGCCGGTTGAGTCATTAATACTGTGGGATCTAAAATTAAGATTGGCATGATAGTATGTGTATCTAATGATCCTATTAATTTGCGAATAGTATGAGTCTTACCGGTACCTCGGGGGCCATACCAGACAATAATACCCGGCTGATGTTGTTTTAGAAGCTTTCTTGTTTTAAGAACTTGATAGTAAGTATCCTCAGGCAAATCATGACGTATAGACTTAAGCGAACTACGTTTGATTAACACTAAATCTACACCATTAACATTACTATAATGAGAAACCCATAAAAGTGAATGTTCGGAAGGATTATACATTGGAATTCGATTAAGTCTATTTACGAAGTCGCTGTGAAACTCGGTAGAGACGATTTTGATAGTATAAATAAATAGATCATTCTTCTCTAAGTCACGTAAATAAACAATCAAAATACATTTTTCAATTTCCCACCCCTCTATAACTCTATAACCAGACCTATCCTCAAAAATCTTCTTGGCATCAAATTCATTCACTGCATCCAGAAAATGCTTATAAGCAATAGGTTTATCAAATAAATTATAGTACCTACAACCTTCTACCAGTGATCCCAAAGAATGATAAACAATGCGACCAGATAAGATTTCATCTAACTTTTTTGCAATATCCACTTGATAAATCTCCTTAACAAATTGTTATCACACAAAACAACGATTCCTTTGACATGGAGATCAGTATCTTCAAAATAAATAAAAGAATTCTCAAATTCCTTAATTTGTCGCATAGCCCTTTTAAATGGTACCGATTTACCACACTTAACTTGTACAAATATTTTGTCATCAATAATTACATCAACGCCCTGGAGTTCCTTTCTGGTTTCACCTAAATTACGTTTAGCATCTATACCTAATTCCTTACATACTCTCACTAGTCGACGTTCGGCACTATGTCCTTTAATTCGATTCTCAGCTCCTCCCGTCTTACCATATTCGTAGTTGGGGCATACTGTGCCGGGCTGATACCCTTTATAAGGACATAACTTATTGGTTTTCAAACATAAAAATCCTTTACCCCGCCGTTTCCTCATCTTGCATCTTGATATTCTTTGTTTCATTAAGCAATCTCCTGTGCAGTTCCACTCCTATTATTTCACGTTGCTTATCAGCTGTCAAATTATAAAAAGTTTTTTTGGAGATTCCTGCTTCCGATAACTTTTTCATTAACTCATTATTGAGATCGGGATTATATTTAGTAATATTAGATAAACGATATCTGCTAAGTCGTTCTCCCAGACAGTGTGTTTCCAACAATCTGATTACTGATAATAATGTCTCACGTATATGATGCAATGCCTGCGTATCATCATTTAGTATTGCTTCTACAATCTTATCAAAGGAACAATTACCACTATACCATAATCGTGCAACATTACTGATAATTTGCGATTCCTTCATTACAACACCTCCAAACTTGAAAAAGAACAAACCGATCTTCTATTATCTTATTCCATATTTAAAGTGGGATAAGAAAGGAGACAATATATGGTATCCGGTGCTACAGATATGGTATTAAATCGCTTATTGCATTTTCTTCCCGAGGAAACACTTGCACGTGCAGTTACATTATCAAAATCAATTACAAGTCTTCCCATACAAAATCTTATTAGAACTCATCGGGAAGTATATAGAGGTATTTCTCAGTTAGCTGGAGGTGGTGATAAGTTTTTATTCCGTCGTGAACATCTACCCGAATTACGCAGATTGGCAAAACAGCTAGTACGACACCCTCATATGGGTTCGGTGTTGTTAGAACATATAAAAGCTATAACACAAACTGAACTACCTAAATCACTAAGATCTGAAGCATATAAAATAATACAAGCAACTGGGCGGGGAGCTATGGGATTCCGCAGCTCAGTTGCACAATTACATCGTATGTACCGTAAGCTTGTTAAATCGGGAATGAAACCAGCTGAAGCGCTGCGGAAGATTATGAAAATTGATCAGCGATTAGCTATGGGCACCCTCCCATCCCTTCTACCTCAAGTAGCAAAAGATATAGACCTTATTAAAAGACTTCCTCGTAAAACACGAATACATATAAAAGCTGTATCCGCGATTCCAATTATAAGCGGTACTACTTCTCTTCTTAGCATGATACCACCTTTCTCTAAATACATGAGTCCTTATGTAGCAGGATCATCTTTCCCCGCGACACTAATATTATTAGGCTTACATCGTCCTTATGGCAAAATGAAAGTATATCCAACTGTACTAGCGGCATTAGCTGCTGGTGTTCCAATAGCTGAGGCAATTATTAGGAAACTAACCGGTGCAGCACGTAAATCTTAATGTGGCTCAAGTCATAAGTAAGCCAGAATATGTCCAGCAAGATAAAGGATATGAAGTAAGAGTCAATGTCCAGTTCTTAGGAACTGATGGCGGTTCGGGACCAGCATACTGTATGGATTATATACCTAATATAAATGAACTTGTCCTCGTAGCTACAATAATAGATGATGACTCAAGTATCCTAGACAGATTTATACTTCAACGTCTAACACCAACTATATTTGAAAAGATACCCGATGGAGCCTCGCAAACCGAGAATATTACAACTCTTAAAGACGGTTCAGTTAAGATTTCGTCATTAGTAAGTGAGTTGCTATTATCAAAAGAAGGGTTGATAGGTATATCGGGATTAAGTTTATTATTGTCAATTTTAGGAAGATTTACTACTACTGTCGATGGTAATATCATCAAAGCAGTATTGCAAAATATTACTGGTAAAGCCTGCACTATTGAATATGATATACAAGATGGTAAATTAACGTTCGAACATCCGGCTGTCGATATTACTCTTGATAATAAATCTGCCAAAATTCAATTTAAAGTACCTGTAGAAATAATTAATCAAAATGGTGACTTAATTCTCGACGTTGAGAACCCAGCGTTCCATATAAAATTAGGGAAGAATGCTATGTCACCGGTGAGGACGGCATTGAATACTGCAACTTGTGAGATAGGAACTCCACTCCCACCGGTGCCTCAGTCAAAAGTTTGGAGTGAATAAAATGAAAGGTTTCTTGGATTTCCTAGGAAGAATAGGTAAAGAGATATTGAAGTGGACTGGTTCCTATAAAACATTAGGTAGGTCCGCGGTTGCCAGAACATTCCTCGAGCGTGGTGCGAAGATGAATGTAGCAAGATGGAACCGCTTACTTCAAACGGCCTCCAATCTAAGATTTATAAAGGGTGTTGGTCGACCTATAATAACGGGGAAAGGATTACTGTACGCCTACGCACCCCACCTTATAGGCGGAGGAGCACTAGGTGCTGGTGCTTATCTTGGTTATAGAATGTTAAAATCTAGCGAATTGAATAAGCGAGCATTCTTTGAATATTTACCAATATTACTCGGTCTTGGCTTAGGCGCTAGAACATTATTGAAAGCATGGCGAGGTCATGCTGGGTGGGCTAAAGCATTTTCTAAGGTCTTGAAGAAAGGGAAACTTAGTCAAGAAGTTGCCGAAGTTATAGGACACGGCAGTAAAGCTCTTGAAGCACAGAAAGCTGCTAAAAAACTTTTGAAAGCTCGAAAACCTGCCGATATAAAAATTCCCGGGGATCTGGCTAATTATCTTAAACCATTTGAGAAAGCCGTTAAAGCCGCCCCTGAAAAATTCCCTCAAGCTTTGACGGGTGCTTATAGCGAGGTTTTGAAAGAAACTAATAAATTAATACGTCGGGCCAAGCAACAAGTACCGCTCAAATACAAACCTAATATTTATCAGCGTCTTGGCGGAATAAAGGGGTTTGGATTAGCGGCATTGCCTATAGGAGCGGGGGCTGCGGTGTATGCATTAATGAGACGTAAAGAACCTCAATACATATCAAGTCCTTATTATGGTATGATACCTTACGGTTATTGACGAGATAAACCATGGACGCTTGCGAATTTTTATTAAGAGAATTTAGACGTATAGGTGTTGATCTATCGAGCGACTTTATTATTACTCTTCTTATGACTTGTCGCAGGTTGGAAAGAAAGACTCATCAACTACCACTAGGTATCAAGCATTATAAAGTAAGAGAACAAACCACTTTCTCATATACTAGTATGATTTATCAATATGATTCTGCCGACGAGTGTTGGAAACCTATCGCGCAAAACGGTGATTCTGCTCCCACACCACGACAACATGCAACACTCAATCGCGACAATCTTAATAATTGCTTATGGTTGTGTGGTGGGTTTGATGGTTCAAGTATTGGTACTGTTTGGAAGTTTGATTGTGCTAATAATACTTGGTATCAAGTCTCGTCTCTAATAGGTGGTGATGATGGAAAGCGATTATATGGACACAGAACCAGAATATATAATAATAAACTTTATATATTTGGTGGAATAGAGACGAACGTCGATGGAGACCTATATAATGATGTCATTTATGTCTTTGATATAGCAAACGAAGAGTGGAGTTATATAGTTCCAGCGAATCGACCTCCGGGGCGTGCTTTTCATTCTACGATTATACATGCCAATTTTTTATACGTATATGGCGGTGTCGGAACAAGTGGATTGCTATCAGACTTCTGGAAGTTTAATTTATCTTCGAACGAATGGAGTTCTATTACAACTAATATTTCACCTGGCAAAGTAGCATATACTAATATGGGTTATTTATTTAGTAGTAAAATATTCATGCCATATAAACAATATCTTTGGATTTACGATGCTTCTGACAATGAATGGTCACAACATAAAGTTTCGCCAATATACATATCACGGATTCATAATTATATAGCGTCTATCGATAATAATCCATGTATTATGGGCGGGACAGATGAATTTGGAAATTTACTAACTGATATGTGGTTATACGACGGCACTTCGTGGTCACGTAAAGAGATGAAAGAAGAGGCGGAGGAAGGCGATCTAATACCTTTTTATACAATTTATGGAGCGAATGATAGAGAATATCTTTTTGGAGGTCAATTAGTCAAAAAATTTAATGAATTCACACTCCCCAGACCTCCTGGTGTCGTTTTGGCATTATTCTATAATGGACAGGAGATTCAAAATTACACTGTTGGCGGTTCATCTATAACAATTCACGATATGCTTATAGATTATTCCGATGAGTTCACAGTTCTATACAAAAAATCCTGAGAATGTCTTGAATCTTTTCATCTCCCTAGTATGTTATAACAGCCAGGCCAATTAAGGAGTTGTGTTATGGATCTACTTATTGATGGACTCATTTCGTCCCTAAATAATCTATTCCAAATAGCATTAAATAATGAGTCTTTAGAAAATTCTAATATAACTCACAATAATCCTGAATATATGGATAGACAAATTATAGAACCTCTTCTAAAAGAATGGGCATTACAAAATATATTTCCTGAAGACGTAGCTCAAGCCCATAGAGAGGGGCTTCTTCATATCCATGATCTTGGATTTCCTTGGCGATTTTATTGTTCGAGTCACTCTCTTGATTATATAAAGAAATATGGACTCGATCTTCTAGCTCTAACTAATAAATCTAAACCGGCAAAGCATCTTATGAGTTTGATAGGGCAGCTAAACACATTTCTATCAGTTATACAGAGTTATTTCGCTGGAGCACTAGGGATAGGATATTTGAATGTTTTTATGGCTCCATATGCTGCTTCCCTATCCGATACCGAGTTGCGTCAATTAATGCAATACATGTGGTTTAGTGGTGCTCAAAACGCCTACAGTCGAGCTGCTCAAACTCTATTTCAGGATTTCAATATCCATGATTCTGTACCAAAATATTTGCGCGATGTTGATGCAATAGGTCCCGGTGGGAAGGTTGTGGGAAAATATAAAGATTATGAGAAAGAATGCCGGAGGATGATGGACGCAATTCTTGATATTATATGGGAAGGAGATGCTGATGGACGTCCTTTCGCTTTTCCAAAATTTAACTATCATGTAACACGAGAAACATTTGATGATCCCGAAAGTTATAAGCTCTTCTTGAAAGCGTGTAAGGTAGCTTCCCACAATGGATCAGTATATTTCGTGTTTGATAGGTCTGGTACCCAATTAGCTGCGTGTTGCAGACTACGTTGGAATGTACCTGAAGAATATTTTCATAATACGACACTACTACGGTTTGTAGGATTGCAAAATGTAACTATCAATTTACCACAAATCATACTTAGGTATGGTGAAAATTGGCAGGAAGGGCTGCGCCATGCTGTAAAATTAGTCTGTAAAGCTCACAGAGCTAAAATGGGTTTCTTATGGTCATTGAGGGATTCTGTATTAGAAGAAATGTTCAGAACTCATAAAGATGGACATCCTTATGTAGACCTTCAAAACCGCACCACTTATATAGTCGGGTGCGTAGGCTTAGCTGAAGCATTAAGATTACTAGGTCTTGATATTCATACAGATGAAGGTCAGAAAGCGGGCCTAAAAATAATATCAACACTATACCTTTTATCAAAGAAATATAGTAATGGTATTACATTAGTAATGGAAGAGAGTCCAGCTGAAAGTGCTTCAGTGAGATTAGCAAAAATAGATTCTCAACAATTTCCTGAAATCGAAAAAGTGCTATATATCAACGATCCACCTATATACACAAATAGTATTCATTTACCACCAGACAGTCATTTTGATGTTTTAGCACGCCTGATGGTTCAATCTAAATATCATTGGATGTTCGAAGCCGGAGCTATTGTGCATGGTTGGATAGGAGAGTTCCGTCCTCACTATATGTCTATTGCTAATTTAATAAAGAAATTGTATTATAGCACTAGGTGTGCTCAATTTGTTTTATCTCCTGACTTCACAGATTGTATTTCCTGCGGTAGAGTCGATATTGGGTTTCATGAACGCTGTAGATTCTGTGGCAGTACACAAGTTGATTATATATCACGTATAGTAGGATATTATAGCAAAGTATCTCGATGGAATAAAGGTAAAAGGTCAGAATTCATTTACCGTCGTAGATCTCGCATCAATTAACTTAACAGAAGGATGTATTTTAAGAAGGAAGAATGAGGTTATGATATGTTCCGATGTATCACATGTCGATATTTTGATCTTAAAACCCACCAATGTTCTTATGGAAAGTATCTTAATTGCGAAAATCACTACGAACCGGCTGATGATAATTGCCTCTGCCCCCGCTGTTATAACCTTCATAGACCATTTCATTGTTACTTTATAATCTTCACATGCAAAAAATGCAAACAGCGCGTCGTCTATTATCTCATTAGATCAGATAATCATCCTATTTTGGTTTCAGAATGTGGACACACAAAACTAATACTACGAGAGACTCGATATGTATGTCCAATATGCAATAATAAAGTATATTATGTTGCTGGGAACTATATATGCTGTGAATGTAACATCATTTTGAGGATGCTTCAAGATGAGCGAGAATATTGATAGATTACTAGGTAGACTATCCGAGGCCATCTCAAATCTGCGGGTTACAACAAAGGAACTATCGGGAGCTATCCATGAGTTACGAGAAAGTTTCGAAAAGCTTAGTAATAATTATAATCAATTAAAAGGTTCTTTGCGGACATGGAAGACAATTGTATTTGGAATATTAATCCCTCTCGCCAGCGCTGTAATAGCTTTGTTGATCAAGTCATAAGGAGGATTGATAATGTTGTGGTATATAGGAGATAGATACTCTATCGAATATGAATTAAGGGATCCCATTAATTACGGAAAACTTCTTGACTTATCTTCGGTTGATGATATAATATTAAAGCTCTATAATGATAATGGAGCTCAAATGACAAAGAGTAAATCTAATGGAGATGTGACGGTGGTTGGTATAGGCAAAATTAGAGTAGACACTGGAGAAATAACACTAGATGCTGGTCTATATCGACTATATATAACAGTTGTATATCCTAATGAGACTATAACTCCTGTCTCATCAGAAGTGGTCGTTGTGGAGAAATCTTGATGTCATTGATTGATGTCTCATCGTATGAAAAAATATTTTTACTTAACGATTTACATGCGCCACACCATCACATACCATTATTGAATGCAGCTCTAGACCTTCTCGATAATTCCTCTCTTGTTATCTTCGGTGGAGATGTGGTACAAGCAGATGAAGTATCTACATATGTTCAACGAGGAATTAATAGTCTACAGGGTGAAATGGTTAGTTTGAATCAGATTATGGAAAAAATTATAAAGTCGTGTATGGCGGACGTAGTTTGGTTTCCGGGAAATCACGAATATAGAATCATAAAACTTTTTAATGGTAAAATAACCTTTGCCGATACCGTTAGAATGCTGCTTTATGAACCTCAATATGTGAAAACAGTCGAAACAAGTTACGTTGAGTTTGATTTTGAGACTAATATTCTACCAACAAGGTGGCGATATTCACATCCTAAGAATATGAGCCGTAGAGCACTATACCTTCCTGAAAGAATTGGGAAAAAGCACCCATCAAAGAATATAATTGTGGGGCACGTTCATCTCACGGGGTTCAAGATTAGCAACTTTGCTGTAGGACGTACTTCTGTCATCCACCCTCGACTATTAATGACATTAGGCGGATTGCCCGACGAGAGATGCATGCCCTACAAAATATTCGATGATGACACATGGCCATCATGGAAACCTGCCTTCTTGGTGCTTAATAATAAGGATAAGTCCATGAGACTGTATTATGAACAAGATTCAGTCATTAATGAAATAGATTTATATGGAATACTGAACATATTTATCAAGTGTCGAACTCTTGAAAGAGACGGACTAATAATCGAATACTAACTAAAGATTGAAAATTGAAAATAGCGAGAGGTGAGACCTCTCGCTATTTCTGTTTTATAATGTTTTTCACGGCACCTCTCACAGCATTTTGTATAGTATCTTCTTCCCGTTCAATTTCACGCAATTTATCGGGATACTGTTCATAATTCTTCCTGACTTTATGGAGTAAGTGACGACAATCTCTTAATGCTTTAGCGGTCTCTATATCTGTTTCACATACGACCGCTCTATGACCTACTTGTCCTAAGATCTTTTCGACCATATCGAGCCACTCATCTAATTTAGGCCATACATAGAGACGCTTAGAAGATAGGTAATATGCAGCATATAGCTGTGATTTCAAACATATTACTGCTCGATATATATACCACCTTTCATCACGAAGGGTTATGGCTTTATGTGCTCTATCAATCAAAGCATTATAAGCCTCTGAACCAGCAACAAAGATCGCTCTCAATATACGTGGATGATTCCATGATTGTACGTTACAGTTAATAACCCTTAGACCATATTCACGCAAGTGTGTCACAAAATCATGTGTAGTAATTCCGATCACTCGAGCAATATAACGAACTATCGTTATTCTATTTCGTTTGATCAATTCCTCCCAAGAGAGTTCGGATAGGTTGATATTAGTGTCAATGATAGTCTTCTTAACATTAGTTTCCTGTTTGCTAACGGATTTACTAGCATTGGACTTCCGAGAACCAACACTCCATGCTACTAATCCGATCACCAACACACCACCAATAATGATGAATGGTATGCGATGCTTCCATGTGAGTTTGAACCTCATGATAAAAAACCTCCTAAGAATGATGACCTTCCCGACCATTGGTTTTTAACTTTTTCCATTTCGTATATACGTGTGCAAAATGTTTTGGATCGACGAAACTCTTAGCCAGCGCCTGCCTATCCCACAGATTATCTCTAAATAAATGATGATGACCGAGAACAATACCTTTCTCAGTATAATGTACAGTTATTCTCTTTATTTTCTCTGATCCGTAAACTTTATGTTGTCTGACACGTACTCGATAATCGAATCGCGGATCTTCAAAATCGACCGCCTTATTATTGCCCACGAGACGTAAGAACATCACCGGTGGATAACAACTAACGCTAAGACAATAATGGCGTTTACCAGTATCAAGTATAAAAGCACGTTGGTTTTTGTGAGGTCCGTCCTTTACAATTAACTCTAATAGTTTCATAATTAACCCCTTCATGAATCTAGAGATTTACATAATTTAATCGCTTCATATAAAAGATTTAGTTTATCAAGTCGTTCGGGATCGGACTCGTACTTCATCATACATTCAATCTTAGCAAGAGCTTTATCCCATTCATCGTTCTCAACTGCTTCAATAATCTCACTACCAATTTTCAACTTCATAAAAGCTTTAAGAATGTTGGTTGAATAGGACCCTTCACTTTCATCCTCAATCCTCCTAAAAAGAAAAAACTAATCCCTATATCTTATTCCATAAGTGATAATACTTTATCACAGTTAATGCCCATCTTCGACTGAAACTCATTAACAATATATTGTTCTAGCTCTTTATCTATAAGCTTCGGATCATCGAGAATATACTGTTCACCACATACT
>Ga0164310_10002543_pt1 | contig 10524 bp, 8 predicted proteins | sample GuaBasSedimGuay1_FD_121795 | JGI IMG/M metagenome (GOLD analysis project Ga0164310, IMG submission 121795) | Subseafloor sediment microbial communities from Guaymas Basin, Gulf of California, Mexico - Guay1, Core 4569-9, 0-3 cm | ecosystem: Environmental > Aquatic > Marine > Hydrothermal vents >... | reverse complement strand
CCGCCCAACCTCGCGCAAGCCCTACGCCCCGAATTCGTCACCGACCTGGGCCTTTTTCCCGACGCCACGCGCTACGAGATCGAACTGACCGTTGACCTCGACGCGACCACCGTAACTGGTCATGAGCGCGTATCCTACACCAACACTGAGGATGCCCCTCTCGACACCCTCTACCTGCGTCTCTTCCCCAACACACCCGGCTATGGCGGCGCAATGACGACGACGAACATTCTGCTCGATGAACGACCAACCGTACCTCTCGTCGAACTGAACTGCTCCGCGCTGCGCCTCCCCCTCGACCCGCCGCTGGAGCCTGGCGCAAGGCTTGGCCTGACACTCGACTTCACCCTCACCGTCCCCACCAAAGGTGACCAGGGCTACCGACAGTTGGGCTACTACGACGGCGTCCTCACCCTGGCGAATGCCTACCCGCTTATCCCAGTCTACGACGACGAGGGCTGGAACGTCGAATTGGCACCTCCCTACGGCGACGCCGTCTACTCCGAGACGTCTTTCTACACCGTGCGCGTCACGGCCCCGACCCGGATGGCGCTCACCACCTCCGGCACTTGCACCGCCCCCACCCTCAATCCCGATGGCAGTAGTACCTGGACCTGCGTTGCCGGTCCCATGCGGGATTTTAACGCCGTCCTGGGGCCGGACTATCAGGTGGAGAGTCGCCTCGTGGAGGGGATAACAGTCAACAGCGTCTTCTACTCCGGACACCCTCAAGGAGGTGAACGGGCGCTGGATTGGGCGGCTGAAGCGGTACACCTTTTCAGCACCCGCTTCGGTCCCTACCCCTTCGCCGAGTTGGACGTGGTGGAAACCCCCACTCGCGCTGGCGGGATCGAGTACCCTGGGCTGGTGGTCATCAACGATGCGTACTACGAAACCCTCAGTGAGCGGATGGAGTGGGTCGTGGTGCACGAAGTAGCCCACCAGTGGTGGTACAGCCTGGTGGGGAACGATCAGGTGGACGAGCCCTGGCTCGACGAGGCGCTGACCCAATACAGCACGCTGCTCTATTTTGAGGATCGTTACGGCACAGAAGTAGCCGCCGATCTGCTGGAGTATGTCTTTCAGCGGCCTTATGAGGGATTGGTGGAGGCCGGGCGCGATGCACCGGTCGGACTGCCGGTCGCCGCCTACAGTGAGGAGGATTACGGAACCGTGGTCTACCGTAAGGGTCCGCTCTACTTCCACGCGCTGCGCCAGGAGGTGGGGGACGAGGACTTCTGGAGGATTCTGCGGACGTACTTTGTCCGCAACCGTTACGGCATTGCCACACCGAAGGATTGGCTGGCGGCCGTGGAATTAGTCACGGGCGATGAGCATCGCACCCTCTACGAGCAGTGGATTATGGGGAAAAAATAGAGCAGCGGCCCCAATTCAGGCCGCTGCCCCCAATCGCCCTGTGCCTTTCCCCGGTGCAATCGCCCACCTGGACGGCTGCTCCGTCTGACCCCCGCCCTCGACTATGAGTAACTGCTAGAAGTAACTGAGGCGTGCTGTGGTGAGGCGACACCGGAAGGCCCCAGAGCGGCTGACTGAACTCTCAATGCTATTTTATGCCAGATTTTTTCCCCTGTCAATAGGGTAAACCTTAAAATTTGCCCTCCGGCAAGGATTGGCAGCGCGGACAGAAGTGTGTGCCGCGCTGGCTCACTCTGATGCGCTCGATGATCGCCCCACAGCGTGGGCAAGGCTGCCCCTCTCGTCCATAGACCGCCAGATGGTGGACGAATTCGCCCGCCCGCCCGTCCGCCTGCCGGTAGGTTCTATCCGGCAGTGTCGTGCCGCCACTGGCGATGGCCTCCCGCAGCACATCCTGAATGGCCCGGTGTAGCCGGCGCACCTCGGCGGGCGTGAGGCTCTCGGCCCGGCGCAGCGGATGGATACCCGACCGCCACAGCGCCTCATCGGTGTAGATGTTACCCAGGCCGGCCAGGAAGCGTTGATTTAAGAGCAGTGGCTTGATGCGCCCGCGCCGCCGCACCAGCATCTCCTCCAGCCGCGCCGCCGTGAAATCATCCGCCAGCGGCTCGGGGCCCAGTTCGCCCAACACGCCAACCGGATCGTCAACCAGCCATAGCCGTCCAAACTTACGTGCATCCGAAAAGCGCAGGCACCACCCATCATTGAGGAAGAAAAGCACCCGGATGTGCCGGTCATCGGGACATTCCCCCGGCTCCAGCACCAGTTGTCCGGTCATACGCAGGTGGATCAGCAATGTGTCGCCGCTGCTCAGCGCGATCACCACCCATTTCCCTCGCCGTCCTACATCGGTGACCCTCTGACCCGCAAGACGGCTGGCAAAGAGGGTCGGGTCGGGCGAGACGACGCTGCGCGCCCAGCGCACCTCCACCTTGACGATGGTACGTCCAATCAGAGATGCTCGCAACCCTCGGGCCACCGTCTCGACTTCGGGCAACTCAGGCATAGCGTGGTCATTATAAATGCACTTAACCCACCTGTCAAAAACCGCAACTTGCACGAATCGCACAGCCGCATTATACTTGCGACGTGGCTGCCCAGCCCTCCCCAGGTAGTTTGCGGTGCAAAAGGAGGTCGGAGGCCTGGCTTCAGCCGGGAAACTCCCGCCCAATCTGGGCTTCCATCGAGGTAACTGCTCAGCCATCCCCAGGCAGAGCGTTGAAACATGTTCTTTAGGACGCAGATGAACGCTGATAAACGCTGCTTTTTTGATCTTATCTGCGAAAATCTGCGTGAGTCTGCGTCCGATTCTGAGTTCGGCGGGGTGGCTGAGTAGTCACCCATCGAGTTCTGCACCGTAAACCAGGTAGAGCGTTGAGACATATCATCAATCGTCAGATGACTTATGACCCACCAGATTCTGATTGTGGATAGCAACACGGCCTTCGCCACCATGCTTCAGGAAAGCCTGGAGCAAGGCGGTGAATATCGCGCCACTATGGCGACCAGCGGGGACGAAGCATTGCAAGCCCTGACCGCCGCCGACTTTGACCTGGCCATCGTGGATCTCGGCCTGAGCGACCCGGATGGGGCCACACTCGCCCGCGCATTGCGGCAGCAACGGCCTGACCTACGGCTGATGCTGATCCCACTCGTGGGGGAGGAACCCCCACCCGAACTGGCCGACCTGGACGTTCAAGGCACGCTGCCCAAGCCCTTTTTCCTCCCCGAACTGCCGGGACGCATCGCCGATGCACTGGCGCGGCCGGTGGGCGGCGGTCTCAGCGTCGCTGAGGCCGTGAGCATGGAGCCGGAGCCCCCCCCCCGACCGGCTGGCTGTGCTGCGCGAGCGTGCCCCAGAGATCGTCCGGGTGATGATTGCACTATCCCAGGAGATCAACGCCGAAGGGGTGATCCTGACCCGTGGGGAGGAGCTGATCGCGCACGCGGGCCGGCTCTCGGCCGGGGAGGCGGAGGCCCTGGCGCATGCCGTCGCCGAAAGTTGGCGCACCTCGGCCCGTGTGGCGCAGATACTGGGTCGAAAACAACTGCGCTTTGAACAGAGCGTGGAGGGTGGTGAGTACGTATTCTACTCGCTGGCCGTCATTGAGGACATCATCCTCTCGACAGCCCTGCATGTCAACGTGCCGCTTGGCATCATCCGCCATCGGGCCAAGGAGGCGGTGGAAGCATTGCGGGCCCTGATACAGGAAGCAGGAAGGATATGAGAGTATGCCGGATGATCTGTTTATGAGCCAGGATTGAAACATGTCCCACAACAAGAAACTGGTCCTAATTGACGGTCACGCGCTGGCCTACCGTGCCTTCCACGCCTTGCCCGATGATATGAAGACCTCGCAGGGCGAACTAACCAACGCCGTTTACGGCTTCACCTCGATGTTGCTCAATGTCCTGCGCGACGAGCGCCCCACCCACATTGCCGTCACTTTCGACAAAGGGCGCACCTTCCGTCATGAAATCTACCCCGACTACAAAGCCCACCGCACCAAGATGCCCGACGAGATGCGTTCCCAGATGGAGCGTATCCGCCAGGTGGTGGAGGCACTGGGCATCCCCATCTTCGAGCAGGAGGGGTACGAGGCCGATGACTTGTTGGGAGCGCTGGCCCGCCAGGCTGAAGAGCAGGGAGTGGATACCCTCATCGTCACCGGCGATATGGACCTCCTGCAACTGGTGGACGAGCACACCCGCGTTCTCACCTCCCGCTGGCGCTTCTCCGACACAGTGACCTACGACCTGGAGGGGGTACAGCGGCGCTACGGGCTGACCCCGGCCCAACTGGTGGACTTCAAGGCGCTGGTGGGTGATAAATCGGACAACATCCCCGGCGTGCCCGGCGTCGGCGAGAAGACCGCTGCCAAGTTGCTTCAGCAGTACGGCTCGCTGGAGGGCATTTACGAACACCTGAGCGAGGTTCCGACCCGCTTTCGGAAAAAACTGGAGGCGGGGCGGGATCTGGCCTTCCTCAGCCGCCGCTTGGCGACCATCGTGCGCGACGCGCCGGTGCAACTCGACCTCGATACCTGCCGCGTGCGTCCTTTCGACCGCGAGCGGGTGATGGACCTCTTCCGCGAACTGGAGTTCCGCTCGCTGGTCGAACGGCTGCCGAAGCCGGAGTGCACCCGGCCGACCGGGGTGCCCCACCAACTCAGCCTCTTCAGTGAAGCGTCCGCCGCCGCGTCCGCGGCAGCCCCCACCGCCGATTACCAAATCGTCGCCGACGAGGAGGCCCTCCGCCAACTGGTGGCGCGGCTTAAAGAAGCCCCCGTGCTGACGCTCGACACCGAGACGACTCACACAGATCCGATGCAGGCCGAGTTGGTCGGCGTAGCCCTGACCGACGCCCCTCGGCGAGGCTACTACATCCCCATTGCCGCCCCTCCCGGCGACGCCCAATTGCCGCCCGAGGTGGTGCTTGAGGCGTTGGCCCCTTTGCTCGGCGACCCCGCGCGGCCCAAGTACGGCCACAACCTCAAGTACGATCTGACGGTGCTGCAACGGGCCGAGGCGGAGATCGAGGGGCTGGCCTTCGACACGATGATCGCCGAATGGCTCATCAATCCGGCCTCCAAGAACCTGGGGCTCAAGAACCTGGCCTGGACACGACTCAAGCAGCAAATGACCCCCATCGCCGACCTCATCGGCAAGGGCAAGGAGCAGATCACCATGCGCCAGGTGCCGGTCGCACAGGTTGCCCCCTACGCCTGTGCCGATGTGGACATGACCCACCGATTGGTGGCCGTGCTGGAGGCGGAACTGAAAGAAAAGCACCTCTGGCCTCTCTTCACCGAGGTGGAGATGCCGCTGGTGCCGGTGCTGGCGGCGATGGAGATGGCCGGCGTGCGGCTCGATGTCGCACTGCTGGAGCAAATGTCGCGGGAACTGGCCGCCCGCCTGGGCGAACTGGAGGCCCGCATCCAAGAGATGGTGGGCTACGCCTTCAACGTCAACTCGACCCAGCAACTCTCCGACGCCCTGTTCAGGACGCTGAGGCTGCCCACGCAGGGATTGCGGCGCACCAAATCGGGCCACTTCTCGACAGCCGCCGGAGTGCTGGAGAGACTGCGGGGGAAGCATCCGGTCATTGACCTCATCCTGGAGCAGCGGGAACTGGCCAAACTGAAGTCCACCTACGTGGACGCGCTGCCCCGCCTGGTCAACCCGCGCACCGGCCGGCTGCACACCTCCTACAACCAGACCGGCACGGTGACCGGGCGGCTTTCAAGCAGCAACCCTAATCTCCAGAACATCCCCATCCGCACGGAACTGGGGCGGGAGGTGCGACGGGCCTTCATCGCCGATCCGGGCTGGAAACTGGTCTCCGCCGACTATTCCCAGGTGGAGTTGCGCATCATGGCCCACATCTCCGGCGACGAGGGACTGCTGGGCGCTTTCGCCCGCGGTGAGGACATCCACGCCAGCACTGCTGCCGCTATCCTGGGCGTCCCGCTGGACGGAGTGACCCCCGAGATGCGGCGGCTGGCAAAGACGGTCAACTTCGGCCTTTCCTACGGCCAGACCGCCTACGGCCTGGCCCAGACGACCGGGCTGACGCAGGCCGAGGCCGAGGATTTCATCAAGACCTACTTCGAGCGCTTCCCGAAGGTGCGGGAGTACATTGACCGGACCAAGGCGCTCGCCACGCGGCAGGGTTATGTGGAGACGCTGCTGGGGCGGCGGCGTTACTTCCCCGAATTGCGGCCAGGCAGCCGAGCCACCCACAACGTGCGTCAGGCCGCCGAGCGCATGGCGATCAATGCACCCATCCAGGGCACCGCCGCCGACATCATCAAAATTGCCATGATCCGCCTCCACCGGGCGCTGCGGGAGCGGGGCCTGCGGGCGCGGATGATCCTGCAAGTGCACGACGAACTGGTCGTCGAGGCCCCCGAAGAAGAGGTGGCGACCGTAGCGCCGTTGATGCGCGAGATTATGGAGAGCGCCTTCGAACTCAAGGCCCCGCTCAAGGCCGATCTCAAGGTGGGGCGGAACTGGGAGGAGATGGAACCACTGTGAGGTGAGACGTGCGCGTATTGGCCCTAGATGTAGGCGAGCGGCGCATCGGCGTCGCCATCAGTGACCCCAGCGGCACTATCGCCCGTCCGCTGCAGACATTGGCGCGAGGCTCGCGGGAGGAGGACTTCGCCGCCATCGCCGCACTTGTAGCCGAGCACGGCGTTGGTTTAGTCGTGGTGGGCCGGCCGCTCAGTTTGAACGGGACGGAGGGGCCACAGGCGCGGCGCGTCGCCCGCTATGCGGAGGCACTGACTGCGACGTTGCCCGTCCCCGTTACGGCGTGGGACGAGCGCTTCACGACGGTCACGGCGGAGGAGATTCTACGCCAGACCCGCAGGAAGAAGCGGCGGGCACGGGACAAGGGCGAGGTGGACGCGGTAGCGGCGGCCGTGATCTTGCAGAGTTATTTGGATAGTCAGAACGGCGGATTTCAGGACGGTAACGGATGAAAAATGTAGGCAGGATTATTACTTTTTCTGTGGCGCTGATAGCGATTGTGGGCGCAGGGGGCGGCATCGTCTGGTTTCTTACCCATTCCGCATCCGGTGGAGGAAACATCTCCATCGGCCTGTGCGGCATACCCTCGCCCGATGATTTCTTCATCGGCCTCTACCTCGATGCCCACGCGGCCGAACTGGAGCAGCCGGCCGGCGACGACGACACCTCGGTCACCTTCATCATTGAACCGGGAGAGACGGCGGTGGAGATCGCTGCTCGGTTGAAGCGAGAAGGGCTGATCTCCGACGCCGAACTGTTCCGCCGCTACGTGCAGTATCACCACCTGGACGCCGGCATCGAGGCCGGGGAGTTCACCCTGCGCCAGACGATGACCATCCCCGAGATCGCGCAGGCGTTGCAGCGGGGACAGCGCCCAGAGCAAACAGTCACTGTTCAAGAGGGACTGCGACTGGAGCAGGTTGCCGCTGCGGTGGCGGCCCAGACAAACATCCCCGAAGATGAGTTCCTCCGGTTGGCTAGCGACGGCTGGAGGAATACAGACCTGGCCTCTTATCCCTTCCTGGCCGACCTTCCCCTCACCGCAACGCTAGAAGGGTTCCTCTTCCCGGAGACCTATCGCCTGCCCGAGGAGGCCACCGCCGCCGACCTCCTCGGCCGGATGCTCTCCACCTTCGACGCGCGCGTGACCCCGGAGATGCGGACCGCCGCCGCCGAGCGAGGACTGAACGTCTATGGACTGGTCACGCTGGCCTCCATCGTCGAACGAGAGGCTGTGCTGGACGAGGAACGCCCGCTCATCGCCGGGGTCTACTACAACCGGCTGGAGGCGGGTTGGTTCCTTGATGCCTGCCCCACCGTACAGTACGCCCTTGGTTCTCCCGATGACTGGTGGCCCCGATTCACCCTGGAGGCGACAGAGGTGGATTCCCCTTATAACACCTACCGTAACCTCGGCCTGCCCCCCGGCCCCATCTGCAGCCCCGGTCTGGCCTCGATCCAGGCGACCGCGTACCCGGCCGAGAGTGATTATTTCTTCTTCCTCGCCGACTGCACGAAGAACGACGGCAGCCACCTCTTTGCCGTGACGCAGGAGGAGCATCTGCGCAACTACCGGATGTGCGGCGGTGAAGCACCTTGACGGTCAGTGGAGCAGGATGCAGGACGCAGGATGCAGGATGCAGGATACAAGATGCAGAAATCTCGCTTCTTGCCTCCTGCTTCTTGCTTCCTGCTTCCTATTTCTTACCTCCTGCTCTTCGCCCCTTGCCCGCTTCCCCGGCACGGTGCGTCCGACGGTGAAGATCGGGCTGGTCGCCCCGTTCGAGGGACGCTACCGCTACATCGGCTACGAGGTCATCTACGGCGTGCGGCTGGCGCTGCGGGAGGCCAACCACGCCGGCGGTGTGGGGGGCTACAACGTCGAACTGGTGGCCTACGATGACGGGGCCGATCCCACGATGGCATCCGAGCAGGCCCGCAAACTGGCCGTTGATCCGGAGGTGGTCACCGCCATCGGCCACTTCCGCGAGGAGACAACCGCCGCCGCCCTGAGCGCCTACGCCGAAGCGGGCATCCCCCTCGTCGCCCCAGCAGTGCTCGACCCGGCGCTCACACAGGGGGAGGCGCAGTTCTACCGTCTGGGGCCTGCCGCCGACACACTGGCCCGCGTCCTGCTGGATCACGTTGGGAGAGACGACGTGGTCGCGCTGGGGAGCGACGGCGGCCCGCTAGGCGCGGCCCTGGTCGAGCCGGCCTCACAGCAGGGAATAAAGGTCTCGACCGCCGTTTCCCCCGATGCCGGGGATTGGTTGGGGGAAATGCTGGCCTCCGGTGCGGATGCAGCCTTCTGCGACGCCGCCCCGGTGACGGCGGGCGAGGTGGTCGCAGCGTTGCGCGAGGCCGGATGGGAAGGGGACTTCCTGGGCGGGCCGGATTTGGCCGCCAGTGACTTCGCAGCCGTGGCGGGTCAGGCCACCGAGGGCACGCTCTTCGTCACGCCGTATCCCTTCCCGGCGGATGTCTCTGGCAGCGGGGACTTCATTGCCGCATACCAGAATGTCTCCAACGGCACGCCGCCCGGCCCGCTGGCCCTCCCGGCCTACGAGGCCACCTGGGTGCTGCTGGAGGCGCTGGAGCGGGACATCGCCGCCCACGGGAAGCCCACACGGGAGGGAGTGGCGGCGGCGCTCCCCGCCACTGAGCGCAAAGGGCTGCTTGGCCGCGTCACCTTCGACAATGAGCACAATTGGGGCGATGTGCCGCTATATTGGTATCGCACCTCAGCCGCTGAGGGTAGGGCAGTTTTGCTGACCGCCCAGGAGTGATGTCCCAATACGGGGCTGCCGGTTTGGGCATCGGTGTGATGCGAGCCTGAAGCAAGCCGCACCCGCAGGGCCGCGTGAGAAAGTGTCAACTCATTCTGAACCATCCCGAAGCCGGACGTCCCACTGATTTTAGCCACACCCTCCCCATACCTTGCAGCGTACACAGGCCTGGACCCGGCGCTAGGCCTATACCGAGGGAGGGCCTTCTCCAGCAAAAAGCCCCGGCGAAAGCCGGGGCTTTAGTGCGTGCCTACACCCGTGCCAACTGCCTGGCCTGCGCCTCCGCATTGTACGAACTCCGCACCAGCGGGCCGCTTTCGACCCAAGCGTATCCCATCTCATAGCCTCGCTCACGGAACATCTCAAACTCCTCCGGCGTGTAGTAGCGGGCGATGGGAACGTGCTGCCTGGTGGGCTGCAGATACTGGCCGATGGTGAGGATGTCCACGTCCAGTTCGCGCAAGTCGCGCATCACGTCCAACACCTCGTCCACGGTCTCCCCCAACCCGACCATCAGGCCGCTCTTGGTGATCGCCTCCGGCCACAGCACTTTGGCGTTGCGCAACACGGCCAGCGACCACTCGTAGCGGCACTGGGGCTGCACGGGGCGGAAGAGGCGCGGCACTGTCTCGACGTTGTGATTGAGGATGTCCGGTCGCTCGTCCATCACCGTCTTCAGTGGCTCGATGCGCCCGCGAAAGTCGGGGATGAGCACCTCCACCGTACAGCCGGGTTGGAGGGCACGGATGCGGCGGATGACGGCGGCGAAGACGGAAGCCCCGCCGTCGGGCAGGTCGTCCCGATCCACTGAGGTGATGACGGCGTGCTTGAGTCCCATCGCCTGCACCGCCTGGGCCACGCGCTCCGGCTCGTCGGGGTCAAGCGGGACCGGGCGGCCGGTCTTGATGTTACAGAAACGGCAGTTGCGGGTGCAGGTATCGCCGAGGATAAGGAAGGTGGCGGTGCGATGGCTCCAGCACTCGCCGATGTTGGGGCAGTGGGCCTCCTCGCAGACGGTGTGCAACGCCTTGGCCCGCATCAGCCGCTTGAGCCAATGGTACGTTTCGCCCATAGGAGCCCGCACCCGCAGCCAGGGCGGGCGGCGCTGTGGACGCGGGGTAGGTTCTGGCATCGCCTCAATTCGACCCATAGTCCACCTCCATTTATCTCACTCGAGTCCCAACCTGGCGTGGGCGAGAACCCAAACGGCGGCTACCATATCCACGTGCAGCTCAACGAGCGGGGAAGGGGCAGCGGTCGTCTTCTT
>Ga0164310_10002542_pt1 | contig 10525 bp, 10 predicted proteins | sample GuaBasSedimGuay1_FD_121795 | JGI IMG/M metagenome (GOLD analysis project Ga0164310, IMG submission 121795) | Subseafloor sediment microbial communities from Guaymas Basin, Gulf of California, Mexico - Guay1, Core 4569-9, 0-3 cm | ecosystem: Environmental > Aquatic > Marine > Hydrothermal vents... | reverse complement strand
CTCGGCGGGCTTTCATACCGTTTTCTCTCCTTGATTTCTTCTCTTTCATACAGAATTATAAGCTTATGGGAGAATCGGTATTTTGTCCTACATTTTTCGCAAATATAAAGCTCTCTTCCCTTTTTCTTAAGTCTGGTTCCACAATTAGGGCATATCGGATTTTTCTCTTTAAATGTGGGGACAAGTTTCAGAGTAATAAATTCCTCTAGATTCAATTTTAGATAATTAGGTCTCCGCTCGATCACTGTGCCGATTAGTCTAATGGTGTCTCTAGGGGACAATTTTAAAGCATTTCTCTGCAATTCTTTTTGGATCTTATATATGGTAGATTCGATTTCCCAATCACCGCTTTTTGCGAGGATGAATACTTTGGTTTCAGAGCTATAAACTTTATGAACGCGAGCTGTAATACTGATTGTTTGATAGGGTTTTGCATCTTCAGGTTTTTCAATGTTAATAACGTGAGATTGTGTACCTTGATTTGATCTAAAAATGGCCCACAACTCAAACTTTTCGTGCTTAAGCATTTTGAATGCTTCTACTAATTTATCGGGAAAGTCTCCTCGAATGCCTAAGAGAACGGGGTCTGGTCCCTTGGGTGCAATAAGTATTCTAGATCTATCGATATTATCAAAAGTCGACGCCGAATATTTTTCATTCATTTGTATTACGGAATCAGCATCTATCTCTCTTTCTTTTGATATATTCTCGGGAGATCTGTATACTAAGAGTTCAAAGGTATAATCATCAAGTACAGCTCCCACCGCCGCTAATCCCCCTATAATCCCTCTTTCCTCTTCAGTTTCAGAGTAAATCTCAAGATAACCATACTTTAACTCATTAATTATTTCTCTGACCAAGGATACGGGTACGATATCCCTAAGAGCATTTAAATAGATTTCGTAAAGCGGCTTGTCAATTTTATATTCTCTTGTCACATATATTATTATCCCAGGTTTAGTCTTTTTAAAGAAAGTATGAACGTATTCATGAACGATCCTTAGTACAGTTTCTACGGCCTCTCCCAATTTATTCTTCGGAATTCGAAATCGAAGGGCAACAGCCGCATTGCCGCGAGTTTTCATTGGGATGTTTGGATTTAATCTGATTAACAAAGGATAATCCATCGGGGTACTAAAACGTGACAGTTCTTTGAATAATAAAGCTCCAAGGTACGTTGTGCACATTCCATATGGTGAATCAGCATCATCCAACCCGATATGGAGGTATACTTCTTTCCCAAATCCTTGTAAAGAGCCGTGAGATGAAATTTTCGTAATTTTCCTCTTACCTATGGGTGACAACAATGCCAATTTCTTAAAGAAATTTTTAAGATATTCGTAATCTCCATAATTAGGATTCTTAGCTAGGCATTCTCTACACACCCTTGCAAAACCAACCATTTTTGAATCATTATCGCAGACTAATCGACCACAAACAGCACAATATCCGCGTGCTAAAGAATTTCCACATATCTCACAAAGGGTATACTCGCAATACTCGCAATATTTCTTGTCCTTAGGTTTCTTCCTACCACAGAATGGACATGAACTCAATTCCCAGCCTCTCCTTAACATAATGATCTCTTATAAAATGTTAACGAAATTCTTAAATTGAGAAAAGATTTTTAGAGTTTCACGATGCTTTATATTGATATATGCGTATTTTAGATTAAAAATGAAGATAAGTAACTAAAATTAATAAGAATGTTAACAATAGATATGTCAAAATCGGTTTCCCTACACATTATTCTCGAATATCTACATTTAAATATAGTAATGTCATCATAAATATTAGGAATGTGCAGAAATTATTTTAATATGAGAATTTAAAAATGCAATTTTGAAAAAAGTCAACAAACATGCTGAACTGGGTTTATCGCTTATTAGGGTAAAGGGTATGCTCACCCGATATAGCATGCTCTTAACAGAAAAAAAGCTCAAAGTCTTGTATAGACTATATAATGATGATGGAGAATTGGTTGCGAATATAATTCTTGAATTCAGGAATAATAGAATCTATACGAGTCTAATAATGCTTAAAGAAGTAGAAATTGAAGAGCTTAGCCGCGTTCTAAAGGCAGCTAAGAGAGATTTCCAAGAAGTAATGGCTGCAAAAAGGCGGGGGCATGAGATTGAATTATCTAAGTTGTTAGAAGAGAACATAGTAAGGGTTTAAAATTCGTCTTAAAAACGACGCTTCCTAACGTCTTTTACGCATCGTTTCCTAGGTCTTAAAGTTGAGTTACTTGATCAATCTATCGTTTTGAATCAAGTCTTCCTGGTTTACTTCATCTACTATAGCTAATAACCCTTTTCTTCTAACAACTCGCACAAGTTTTCCTCTCGGGATTCTTTTATTACCAAGCCCCCTCGCTTTCCACTTTTCCCCATTTACCATAATTGCTCCTTCTCCATCGATATCCTTAATAACAACACCAATTTTTCCCTCGATATCATAAGCTATTCTTCCTTCTTCGCCTAAAACGGGTTTAACTAGGACATATTTAGCGATAAGGAATATGGTTAAACCTGAAAGAGTGATCAACGTAACTATGGCAAAGTAATCTGGTAAGAAGATATATGCTAAAATCACCATAGCTAACGCTAAAGCTATATCGTCGAGTGAGATTATAAGAAATTTCCTAAATTTTCCCATAAGTACGGCCTCAGATAGCTATTAATTTTTCTTTTCATGAGTATTATCTAGATATGGAGGGGTTTAAGGTTTATCTAAAATGGATCAATGATCGATACTTATATAACGATGTTTCGTGTACGTTAATGTTAAGTATTTAAGGGAAAGGAATGGGATTAACACTAAGCGTTACGAAGAATAAGTTTTTATTGGTTTTATTTTATTTTCTAAATTGCATTTGCATGTATACCAAAAATTAGAGGAGACGGCATTGCTGAAGGGTCTAACACTAATAAGCAGAGAAGGGGACATTATTCTCTTTGAGACTACAGAAAAACAGCTTAGGACCGAGGAATTCATGAACAGGCTTTCGGCTATATCTCTTACAGTAGTGAAGGAGTTTAAACCTCCGCTAATGAAAAAGCGGATTGATAGTCATCATGCACATATATACAAATTAGATGACATGTATGTTGGAATTATGCTTGATTCTGATCGTATAGGATCGATAATGCTTTCTTCATTCCTAGCTGAATACGTTAGGAACATTTTAAAAATCGTGAATATAGAGGATCGAAAAGAAGTAACTAAATTAAGGAAAAAGCTATCTATGATCCTGGATCCGAGGAAACCTAAGTTATCTGTTTTCTTAAACCTATTAAGAAAAATTATCAATGAGGCATCCAGAGAGGAGCTTATTAAGTACTCACTATCACTATACTCGAGGATAGAGAAGGTAGAGACGAACAGAGATGCCCTTTTAGCTCCATATAAAGTCGTTAATTTTGATGATGGGATTAAAAGAGCTTTAGCAGCAGCTTTTTACGGCGATTTAATAGAGGCATTTAGATTAGCGTTGGGTGCTTTGCAACATAAGTGGGATAACATGGTCGCGCTATTTGCAGCGTACATTGGTTTAAAGCTACAAAACTTTCCATCAGATTATGCTGCACCATCCTTCAAATTAATTAAAAAGCTCTTGAAAAAAGTAAAACCAAAAACTTCCATCGAGACCATTCTTCTTAATTATCTAAAACTTGCTGAAAAGGCCTATAAATCGTACCTAGACTTCTTAAGAGTAAAAATATATCTACGAGAACATGTCGACGAGATCTTCGATGTTTTCAGAAGGAGAGAAAATGTTTATCAAACTGATATACTAGCGTTTATATTATCGACGGTAGATCCAACGATTTTAACTAGGAAGAAAATAGATGATTTACATAACTACATTGGAGAAAGGTCTCATATACTTGGTTCTTATTTAAAATCAGCTATTTCTAGACTAAGAAGCTTCACAATGATCGGTGCAAGAGATCTCTACGTAAGAGATGCCCTCGGATACATTCGATTAGTTAGATCTAGGTATCTTAACGCTAGGAGTGATCTAATAGAATTACTCGCGAGGGGTATAGAATACGTAGATAGAAAAGTGAGGGAGATTTTCATAACATATATTAGTGCATTAACAGATTACCTCAGGAGCATATATTACTCGTTCTCAATAAGAGATATCAACTTTGAGAGTGTAAAATCATTAGTGAATGAAGCTTTAAGAGAAACTATCGAGGGTCTCAAAATAATTATAGAGAAACCCCCACAGATACCTTTAGACGCCTTATTTGAACCAATAGAGTATGCTGGATTAATAATTTTTTACTCGGAACCCTATCTAAGTAGAGGTGAGGCCGAAGAAATTATGAGAGGAATCCTTAACTTGATGGCCTCTTTTTACATCTTGCTTAAGAAAAATGCTGCGCAAAATAGGTTAGGATCTTGGTGGATCACTAGATTATCTGTTCTATTATGGTTATCAGCGCTATTTACGAGCAAAATAAGCGATTTTCAACCATTTATCGTGCCATTAGCAAGAGACATAATAACTATGCTGAAGAAGAAAAGAGGTGCATTAGCTAAGGCGGGAGAAGAAAGTTATGCACTTATCCTTATGACATTAATAGCGACATTGGGATATCTATCATCCCTGCTCCCAGAAAAAACTCGAGTAACCGTTACAGAGAGGCTATCGGAAGATTTCCTCAATACAATACTTTGGATCCTATCTACACGGATATACCAAATACCTTTAATAGCATCCCTAGTGGACTCCCTTTTAACACTACTAGAGACCATAGACTTTGAATCAAAGGATGTTATGAACAGGTATCTAATAACGCTAGCAAAGGGACTATTACGAGAGAATATAGGGAATGTCAGAAAGAGGGTTATCCGGAATAGAGTTGAAAAAATGTTGAATATGGTGGGGGTGTAGGATGATGGAACACATTATTCACCTTAAGGCGATTATAGTAGGAGATTTTGCGGTAGGAAAAACATCTTTATGTAAAAGATATGCTACAGGTATGTTTACTGAGGATTATAAACCAACGCTTGGTGTTGATATTTTCACGAGAAGATTAGAGGTAAGCGGATTCGGAGTCATAATTTTATCTATATGGGATACTGCAGGACAAGAGAAGTTCAGAAGAATGTATCCAAGGTATTATAAAGGGGCCAAATACGGACTGGTAGTCTATGATATAACATCAAAAGAGACGTTTGAGTCGATCCCCTTATGGGTTGACGAAATAAGAAAACATGCCGGAGACATTCCAATCCTACTTGTCGGAAACAAGGCTGATCTCGAAGCTTATAGAGCTGTATCTAAAGAAGATGGAGAGAAAATGGCTGAGAATTTAAATCTATTAGGCTTTGTTGAGACATCTGCGAGAACAGGACAAAATGTATCTGAAATTTTTGAGAAACCCATTAAGTTTGTTTTAGAAAATATAATTAAAGAGTCTGAGAAAGGAGATTAATTAGGTGTAAATGAATGAGCACCAATAAAAAGAAGAAAAAGCAGAAAGAGGAGAAAGTATCTATAGATGACATATTATCCGTGATTACAGGAGAAACCTTAGTTGAAGAAAAGTTAGAGAAAGTACATGCTGTGCTTAAAGATTTATTAGAAATGAATACGGATATAAAAGGAGCTATGTTAGTCTCGATAGAGGGGTTCCCCATAGCATGTCATCCACCCGAAATATTCAGAGAAGAAGCCAAAGTTGCGGCTGCGATAGCAGCTATATTTGCTACTTCCGAACGAAATGCTCTCGATCTAGTCGATGAGCATGTAAGTTACGTAGCAATTAAGACATTTAATAGATATATAATCTTAAAACTGGCAGCAGAAGACTATATAATTGCGGTAATAACTGATGAAAAAGCTAGACTCGGTATATTACTTCGAGATATCGGGAAAGCCACGAGCCGTATAAAAGATATTTTAGCAATGTAGTGTTGCAAAATAATACGGTGTTCCTCTTTCTTTGGGTTTAAATTTTAAGGTATTTAGTGATCCTTTATGTATCCGCACTATATTAAATGTGTGAAAGATAAGTGTTTTGTATGGGTGAAAGAAGAAACCAGCATACCGTTAATGGGAAGTATAGCTTTTGGCTTAATAGATCGTGGAACCAACATAATTCAGGTAAGACCAATAACAACATGTGCACTATCATGTATTTTCTGTTCAACTGATGCTGGGCCCAAGTCTAGAAGTAGACAAACGGAGTATATTGTTGATTTGGAGTATTTAATAGACAAATTCATTGAACTTGTAAAGTTTAAGGGACCACATAAAATTGAGGCACACATAGATACTGTGGGAGATCCATTCACATATCCAAAAATTATTGATCTAGTTCAAGAACTAGCATCTATTCCCGGAGTAGAAGTAATATCGGTTCAGACACATGGTGTATTGTTAAATGAGCACATAATTGATGAGTTAAATGATGCTGGCCTAGATAGAATCAACCTGTCCATTGATTCAATGGATCCAGAGAAAGCAAAAATGCTTTCTGGGACTAATTGGTATGACCTCAATAAAATCCTAGGCATCGCGGAGTATATTGTGAAAAGTACTGATATCGATCTATTAATAGCTCCAGTATGGGTACCTGGGATAAATGATGAGGATATTCCAAAAATAATAGAATTTGCTCTCAAGATAGGAGCGGGAAAAAAGTGGCCACCTCTGGGAATTCAGAAATTCGAATCACATAAAAGGGGTAGAAAACCAAAAGGAGTGAAGCCGATGACATGGAAACAATTTTATAATGCTTTGAGAAAATGGGAAATGAAATATAACGTCAAATTAATTTTATCTCCAGAGGACTTTGGTATCCATAAGAGAAAGATGTATCCATCACCGTTTAAAATTGGTGAAGTTGTTAAGGTTAAGGTTCTAGCACCAGGATGGTTAAAAGGCGAAGCATTAGGGGTGGCTAAGGGATATGCTATTACCCTAGTTAATATGAGGAAAATACCTATCGGGGAATATATTTTTGCTAAAATTATAAAGACAAAACATAACATCTTTTTAGCTAAACCCCTATAGAACCTTAATAACATGGTCAAATTTTTATATTTAGGATCTAGTCTTTTTTATTGGAATTATCAAATGTGCAGTATTTCAGAGGTCGTGTTTATAATGAGCATTTTAAGTAACTCATTGAAAGCACTAGCTATAATTCTCGGCCTTATCTTATCAGCAGGTAGTACGCTCATAGCTCTAGACGCTCAAAATCTCGCGAAGTCAGGGGTAAAAATAGTTAATCAGAACAGTGAGACACTAGCCGACGAAGTTGTATTAACTGTGGAAATTGAAATAGATAATACTGGTTACTTCTTTGATATCTACGGTGTGAACATAACGTTACTAATAATGGATAACAACGATAACATCTATGATAAGGATACTGAAGTTATAGAGCATATCCCCGTAGGAGGATCCGAAACGGCGACACTTTCCTTATCAATACCAATTGATGTAGCCCAGGAATGGCAAAATGGGAACATAGATCTATTTGCAAAATTGTACTTCATTTTCTGGTTTGGTAAGTATGACTATAGGTTAATTAAGTTCGGTATTGTAGGAGTTTCTGAGTTAAGGGGTGGATAAATTGAGTACGACTAAGACCTTTTTAAACACTATAATTACATTTGTTTCTCTTGTCATAGCGCCCGTATACGGTATCGCTTACATCGAGAGCTTAGGCATATATGTACCATACTTTGACCAAAACACAATAATAATACTAGGCTCTATAGTGACAGCCCTAACTCTGTTGTCAGGAATAACTAAGAAAGGTGCTGGAGCTACAATGACATTTATAAAATATCTTGCATCAGCATACTACTCTTATAGAGCTATGAACATGTTCACAAGATTCGTATTATCAACACCAGAAACCTACGGAGAGCTCATTATAGACTGGGGTCTCTGGCTAGCCCTTGTTATTGCAACAACTCTCGTTAGTGGCCTACTGGCAAGCTTAGGAAAGCTTGCGGAAGAAGAAAAGAAAAGGGAAAAGAAGAAATAAACCTTTTTCTTTTTCTGCAAATCTATTTTTCTCAGTCAATAGATTTTTTATGGTGGGTTCATGATGCAGATACCAGAACGCTTTAAAAAGTATATTTTTGATGAACGAAAGATCATGATTGTAAAGATGATTAGAGGAGAAGTCCAGGATGAAAAGGAGATATATCTATGGTTTACACGAGCATTACCCGCAATTGTGTCCAATGGTCCTGCTGGCTTAAACGCATCGATAAAAATGGTGGGTTTTGTTGTAAAAGAGGAATATTTAGAGGAGACCGTATCTGCGATAAAAAACTTCGTCAATTCGGGTAAGAAGTCGCGTGAAGAGGTGCTTCGATTTCTCCTAAGGTATGTTTATGATGAGGATAGACTGGACTTGAGTAAGTTAGCAACATTAGATCTAGCGAGGAAGAGAACATGGGCAAATCTAAGAGATGGAGGGGAGGCTGTATTAATATTTTTCACACCCCCAGACACGTCTTTTATGGTTAAGGTTAATGTGGAAGTGCACTTAGATGGATTGTATTTTGAGTATGTTAATGCACTGCATGACTTATTTCACGTAGTACCGCGAGCTCAGAGAATAGTTGGAAGGCATCCTACGTATATCTTTAAGATACGGGAGATCTGGGATAAGTCTGTTGACGTCTTTGGGAAAAGGATTTATCCTTAAAGTTAGCTTGAGAGAAAGGTAATACAGCGTTAGGAGAAACATGAAAAAACTTTAGTTATATTTATCTTTTTCTTTTTAATAACGTGCTCATGTTTAGTTGATTGTTGATTATAAGGTGTTAAGATATGTCAGCAAAGAATGAGAATTATGAGGATGTGTGGGAGATAGTTAAGCAAAGTATTAGCATTAGTAAGGAGGAGTTCGATAAATTAGTTAGTGAAGTATATAATAAGGCGCAAGCCTACCTTACCAAGAGAGCAGCAGCATTAATTGTTGCAAGGAATCTTGGGGTCGACACTAGCCAAGTGGCGTATCCACCGGTAATTGGTAGATTAATAGAAGTGGGACCCGTTAAGAGGTCTAGGAGTCCAAGAGGGGAGACTCCCTATGTGCTATTCACTATTGTGAATGAGGAGGAAAGAATTCCATGCGTTGCTTTTGGAGAACATCATGTTGATTTACTTAGAAAATCCGACGATAAGGTTTTAATGTTAAGGAAATACACTAAGGCGAAATTGAGGAAGTATACCTTAATAAAAGTGACTGAGGAATCTATAATTGATATTCTTGACGATTCAAGGTTACCCCCAATTACAGATTTAGCACCTGCATGGACTGAATCATTAGTAGCAATGAAGGAGAGTAGAGGAACCTATGTTGTACGTGTTCTCATAATTGATGAAAGTACAACAGAATACTTTGCATGCCCAATATGCGGTCGTAGTCTCGAATTAGTTGATTCGGAATGGCTTTGCCCAGAACACGGAGAAGTGGAACCTGAAGTCAAAAAAGTATGGAGATATATAGTCAGCGATAAGACTGGAACTTTTCCTGCCGTGTATTTTGGGGAAGCCAAGGAGCCTTCCTTAATGGATAGATTAGTTGTCCTGAAGGGATACTTTAGGGATGATGAGCTGCAGATTCAAAAGATTTACTGGGTATCAGAAAAAGAAGTTGTATCAATGGCATGAGGACATAGTGCAGTATTTTTCGCTATAGTCAATAAGTGTGATTAACCCATATAAGCCGGACGCGAATCCTCTAAGTAGGTCTCTATTGTTTTTGAAGAAATCCTCACGTTCAATAAGGGTTAATACAAAATCAAGTACGGCTTTGTCACGAGTAACGTAATAAATCCTACCAATCCGATTTCCGACAAGTTCAATTAAATCATCGCAATAAAATTTGTTTTCTCTCCTACAGAATGCCTTAGTATTTCTTATAGCTATCTCCAAGAGATGCGGATCTAAGCTTGTTAGAGCTTCGATAATAGCTAAATCACTGAATATTGTAGCCTTAAAACTAGGATCGAACATAGGTACAGAATCTATTAATTTGATCAATTTTGAGATAATTTCATCTGGTGCTTTCTCCCCGCTTGATAAGCATAGATTAAGAACATTAGTTACGAGCGCTTCGATGGAATCCGCTAAATAATTGATGATGACATCAAAATAGTAACTCAAATCTTCTGAAAGCTCTTTTTCTCCTAACTGCTCCTCTTCAGCTATATCCTTAAATTCGGAGACGAATTCCTCAATGTCATCAGCGGATACTTGTTCACCTCTTCTCCAACTGTTATATTTCCAACGGAGATGCTTAGCAAAGTCTGCAAGTTCATACATAATTTCATCTACCTCAGAGAAGAATTCCGAAGAGAATTCCTTGCTAGTCAAGGCATATAATAAACCAGCCCTAGCTCTAAGGTTCTTTATTGATGAATACAAGCTTAAAGGATTAACTAGAATGGGAAAATTCTTTTTTATTGCAGAGTATTCCTCCAAAGCCTTCGATGTATTTACCGTTGATAAAGCCAATAAGAAAGCACT
>Ga0164310_10002541_pt1 | contig 10525 bp, 9 predicted proteins | sample GuaBasSedimGuay1_FD_121795 | JGI IMG/M metagenome (GOLD analysis project Ga0164310, IMG submission 121795) | Subseafloor sediment microbial communities from Guaymas Basin, Gulf of California, Mexico - Guay1, Core 4569-9, 0-3 cm | ecosystem: Environmental > Aquatic > Marine > Hydrothermal vents >... | reverse complement strand
TTCGCACTTCCCATGCCTACCTTAATGGGCCCCCTGGCTCTCTCCTCGACTACCTCTCCTAACTCAGCCCCGTGTGCCCCCAATGCACTACCCGGACATAGACAAGCGACAAGGGACAAAAGAAAAGATAAGCTTGCGTATTTCATAAGCCTCCTCCTTACTTAGTATTCCCCTCTTTCCTTGAACCGCTCCGCCCAGCGACGGGTGAGGCGAATGTAGAGGTCCTCGTACTCCTCGCAGGGCTCGATCTGGGTGCCCTCCCCCCATTCGTTCTAGGAGCAGATGACGATAAAAGGCGGATCGTACGTTATCGCTCTCTCCCACTTCTCTAACCGACTCATAGGGTTCATGAAGATTCCCCTTCGAATCGGGCAATCAGATGGGAGAGGGCAGGTTTGGCCCTAAGATAAAGCTGGGGCCTGCTCCGCTTGAAAAGGTCCCTGCGCACCCTCCGCAGCGTCCTGAGGACCTGGGCCGTCTCCGCCCGCTCGCCCTCGACTTCTACGCCCCTGTAGGCCAGCTCCGCCATATGCTGGGTCACGAGCCCGCACTCGTGGGGAGGGGGATCCAAGCCCCACTCCCGAAGCCGGCACCTGAGCACCCAATCTACGCCCCTCGCTACCACCTCGCCGTAATCTGCCCAGCAGTAGCGCTGAAAATGCCAGGCCGCCGCACACACTAAGGCGGTGGATTCCCATATGTGCCCCCAACCCCAGTGAGTCGGGGTGTATACGCTCCCGTCCCTCCGGAGGCAATCCCTCAGGGTCGCATCCAAGGAACGCCTCAATGGCTCGAACAGCACTTCCCTCCACTCGGGATAGGCCAGAAGTCTGGAGGCCAAGAACACGGAATAGGCGGAGTATAGATACTCCAACCGCTCCGTCCCATATACCCCCTCGTAGTCGTAGTCCCAGAAGCCGTCCGGCCTCTGGTTGGCCAGGAAGAAATCCTCTACCACCCTCCTTCCCCTCTCCATCAGAACCTTGTTCCGCAGCTTCCTCCCCACGATCCAGGCAGGCACCGCCGCCTCCAGCTCCATGTTGTAGGGGTGGTTGTGGGCGTGTTCCTTCAAGGTAACGGGCGAGAAGTGCACGTAGAAAAGCCCCCTGTCCTCGAAGTACGGCCATGCCTCTATGGCTCCCTCGAGCCAGCGCAGGGTATCCTCGTCCTCAAGGCACTCCGCAGCGAAGAGGATGTTCGTCCAGTACCGGCCGTGGTCACAGGTTGAGGGGGTGGGGAGGTTCCAGATGTAGGTCCCGTGGACGCATACGGCGCTCCGCTTCAGATGTTCCAGGCAGGCCCTGGCGAACTCCCTGTCCTTAAGGTCCCCTCCCAGCTTATACAACACGGAGAAGACCCGCAGGAATCCGGAGGCTACATAAGGGTCCAGCCAGTGCACCCCCTTCCCGGCCGGCTTGCGCACCACACCGTCCTCGTCTACGACGTAGGTCTCGTAGACATGGCGTTTGAAGCCCTCCAGCGCTGCCGTTATAGTTTCCGAACGTATCCGGATCCGCTCCGTCATCGTCCCCTCCTTATGATAATCATTTACCAAGCTGCCTGTCCCGACAGATGGCGATGACCTTGAAGCCCCAGGGAGGCATGTCGACGTCGACCTGTAGCCCGTCGCCTTCCACCCTCGAGGGAACGGGTACATCCTCCCACCATTCCATCACGGTCCACCTCGACGGCTCCTCCAGCTTCCCGGTCGCGATCCTACCCTTCCACTCCGTGGCCTCGTTATTGACCAGTACGACTATGATGTCATCTTCGGCCCGGTTGACGATGTACTCGACCGGAGGGCCCTCCACCTTCACCGGGGAGAACCTGTCCACCCAGTGTCCGATCAGGTCCTTGGCTATTTCAAGGAAGGCCGTGAAACGCCGCTGTCCCTCCTCCAACGGTTCGTCGCCGTCGTAGGCCTGGAGGTAGTGGGGCGTGGTGACCACAACCCGTCCCCGGCCGAAGGGATGTTCGGCGATCAGGACGTCGCCGTGTTCGTTGATGGCCTTCGCCTCGGCGGTCGGGGAGAGACGCACCTTCGAATAACGATACTCAGGTTCCTCGTACGTACGGCCGCAGGTCAGACAGTGCGACCGGGTGCCAGTGCCTTCCTCTCCCGTGAGCTCGACCCCCAGAAGGTCGCGGAGGTCACCGGCCCCCAACTGCCGGACGTTCACGAGCAGGTTGCCCCCTCCCTTCACGTACTCCGCGAGCTTCACGGCAAGGTCGCCTTCCAGCCTCACCCGGCCGAGCATCACGACCATGGGGTACTGCCGCAGCACCTCGAGGCTGTAGTTCTCGAGGAGCACATCGAAACAGTCCCCCCACCTGGAGGAGGTCAGACACCGGTGTTCGTAAGGGCGGTGGTCGTACCCCTGGCGCAGCCTTCGGCGGTATTCTTCGGTCCGGTGCCTCTTCGAAAGGGAAAAGAAGCGCCTGCCGAAGGGATGGTAGGGGGGAAACGGGAGTTGCCACCAGGCAGCCGGCCGTCCGGGGAAGGCCTCGTCGAAGAAGTTGCTGATCATGTAATCTCCCTCCTCGAACGGTATCGTACCCCATACTTTGTCCTCCTCGGCCCACACGGGCGCCCACCCGTGGAGGTGCTCCAGAAGGAGCGCCACGGGGGTGTGGGTCTTCCCCCTGACCGGGTGTCTCCTGAGGCAGAAGTCCGCAAGCCGCTTGTGGTCCTCCGCCACGGGAGTAAACTGGAGCCGGCCGTCCTTCCCCGGCGCGAAGTGCGTCTGGTGCGCGGCCTTTATGAAATTGACGTTCACGCCGGAGAAGAACACCACTAGCCTCGCCCGCAGTAGCATGCCCGGCGTAAGGCCGCCGACGCGGTTGAGGTCCCGGTCGAACCTGGTGTAGTTCGCCCACCCGTAATGCTTCCCGTCCCACAGCTCCTGGTACATCCCCCAATATCGGCCGTACTGCTTCGCCGCACCCCGCACGAACGCCACGCCGACCTGGATCCCCCCCAGAAACACCCTCTCAAGGATGAACATCCTGGAGAAGTTCCACTCGAATTGGTAATGGGCGTCCATGGGGCAGGTGCTTCCGCAGGCGATGTTCAGGTTCGCGAGGTCCAGGTTCCTGCGCTTCGCGTAGAGGTGGAAGAACAGTTGGCCGGCCTCCTCCAGCTCGGCCCTGTACTCTTCCCTCCCGGAGAGGTGCTCCAGCGCCTCGCGGCCGTTCTGATCCACGAACACGAACTCCCTGTAGCTTTCAAAGGCCTCCTGGCGGGACCTGAAGGGCTTCGCCCCCCGTCGGGTCAGGTACCCGTGCCAATGGTAGCTGCTGAAGGGCTCGTCCCCGATGAACCACCAGACCTTCTCGCCGCCCATGGCCTCCATGAGCCGGAGGATCTGATCGATGCGCATCTCCATGTACGGCCCAGCCCTTATCCCCCTCTCCCTCGCCCGGTTGAAACACCAGGGGTGCACGTAACATTTGACGATCAAGTACCCTCCCGCCCGCTCGACCTGGGCCGGGGTGGGCAGGTCCTCGGAGCCGTGCATCCAGCTCACCCTGACGGCTATACCGTTGCCGAACTCCGGGGTCGCCAGCGCGCTATTGATCTGTCGGACCAGGTCCTGCAGGTCCCGGCTGTACGGCAGGGGGGATATGTCTCGGGCCTTCCCGTCGAAGTTTCGCTCGGAGTAAGCGATGCGTTCGAGGTAGTCCCGGTCGAACTTCCAGGCCAGCAGTTCGTCCGAGAGGTTGAAAGCGCCTGCCAGGGTGTTGACGTGGAGGTATAGCTCCCCCGAGTCGATGCCCTCCTGAGGCTTTTCCATACCTACCACCTCCCTCGTCGGGCACATCTACGGGCTGCCCAACGTCGCTGTTACCTTCAAGTTGGCGATATCATGTCCCTCGTCCAAGTTCTCCACGATGCCTTTTATGAACATCACCTTAGGGTCCAACTCTCCCGCTTTGCTCACCCTCCCTCCCGGCGCAGGCTCTTGAGCAACTCTATGGCGCAGTCCACGACCCTGGCCGGCTGCTGCAGGCCCATGGGAAACGGGGTGGGCTCCTCGGAGATACAGTGTGCCAGGTCCTCCATCCACCGCTCGAACTCATCCTGCACGGCCCTGAGGGCTGGGTCCGGGTGGGCGACCTTGACGGGATCGCCGTCCCAGTGATCGTAAGGTGTCGGCGGCGCTGGGCACTGCCCCGAGCGGTATCCCTGGCGGTAGGTGTGGTCCTTCCCCACCAGGACCGTGGTGTAACCCGCCGCGTTCAGTACGTCCACCAGATCCCTCTCGTATCTGGCCTGGTCGCAGTAGTTGGCCTTGGGCCCGTCCGCCCCCGGAAACCGACCGGTCAAAAAACTGCACCTGGCGGGCAGGCACACGGGCGAGGACCTATATGCACGGTAGAACCGCACTCCCCCTTCCCCTAAGGAATCCACCGTAGGCATGGTGGCTAATGGAAACCCTTCTCCAGCAGAGAAGACCGGCCGATGCTGATCCGCCATGATGACGAGGATATTGGGTCTCCCGAATGACATAGAAGGTCACCTCCGTGCAATCTCGATCTCCGCCAGCAACGGGCTCATGGGAGGAACCTCAAGCCTCAGGGTGAGCCGGGAGTCCTCCCTCTCCCATTCCGCTCCCCGCACCCTCACCTCCCGGGCACCTTCTAGCCCTATCTCCTCCAGGTCGAAGCTCGGGCAGAGTTCCCTCGGTTCCTCGGTCAAGTTGAAGGCGTTCAGCACGGCCTGGCCCCTATCCCGAAGCGTGTGGACGTGGACCAGCTCGTCGATCCCGTAGAACTCCCCCCGGACGTAGAACCCCTTCAACCTCATGTATTCCCTCATCGCCTTCCTGTAAGCCCGAAACCTGGCCTCGTTCTCCCGGCCCGAGCGCAGCCCCTTCTTCCCCCCGATCCCTAAGTGCCGCACCGTAGAAGCGTACCACCAGAAGGCCAAGCAGTTGTCGTTGTCCCCTTCCATGGTGATGTGGAGGTAAAGCGGGATGCTATAGGCCAGATTGTAGTAATAGAGCACCAGGGCCCTGCCGCTCAAGAGGTCCTCGAGGGGCTCCCACATGAACTCGAACCCCCAGTTCTCCTGATATGCCCCCCCGAAGAACCCCTGGCGGTAATAGGTCGGCACGTATCGTGGACTCCCCCAGGGCCATACTGGGTCGTGGGCCTCCACCAAAAGGTCCGGACATTGCCTGCGCACCTCTTCGATCAGCCTGTACACGGCCCGGACATGGCCCTCGGGGGTGGAGGGCACCGGATGGCCATGGGAGGGATCGTGACACGGACCACGCCAGTCGAATTCGTCGAACATCATGAACCGGACCCCCTTGCCGGTGATGGCCAGTATCCTCTTCAACTTCTCCTGCCACCAGGCCTGGCACTGGGTGCAGGGTTCCCAGAAACCTATGGGACGGCCGTCGGCCCGCACAGGCCTGATATAGTCGGCTTCCTCTTTCGAGCGCCGGATGTACCATCCGTGGGGGAACTCGTCCCGGTATACCCTGCCTATGGTGCGGTACCCCAGTTCCAGGCCGTATCTCTCCTTCAGGGCCTTCACCAGGTCCTCCACCTTGCCCAACCGCTCCTCGTCCCAGAGTGTCGTCCCCTCGTAGACCTCCCAGCCTGGGTCGAGGTACAGCAACTCGCATCCCAGATCCCTGGCCTTCTGGGCTTCGTAGTAAAGGCTTTCCAGCGTATAGTACTTGAAAAGCTTTTCCCTGTCGGAATGGTGCCAGCCTATGTCGAAAAGCTCGTTCCAGTTCACCGGGGGATCGTAGTCCTCGGGCAGCCCGTGTCCTCTCTCGTCCATGAACTCACGGAAGAGGTAACAGGCCGTCTTCCATCCTCCATCGAAGAAATGGTATCGGGTCACGCCAAACGCGACCTCCCCTCCGGGCTCCAGTACAGAGGCGGGCCGGGGCTCCTTGTAAAGTGAAAAACCCACACCTCCGAACAGGATGCATTCCTGGCCCTTATATCGGTCTCTTCTGATCATGGAGTATTCGATCATCTCGTTGTTGTACTTGATGATGAGTAGCCCCTTCCTTTCATCTGTCCAGGCCCAGCCCTCCGAACGGAGCTTGTGGTGATCGACTAGCCCCTGGCCCAGCACGGTCTCATCGTTCTTCCAGTCGGAGTTCTGAAACCGGCCCTTAAGGACATCGGTCATCGAGTAATCGTGTTCCTTGCCGTCTACCTGTCTCCGATAGGGCACGGCCACAAGGCGGAACTCATCCAGGCCATCCTTCAGTGGCTCCTGCCCGTACGCCGGACAGAGCCCCTTCCGGAAGCCGAACTCTATGTCCTCGATGTGGCAGCGAAGCTCGCCGCAGTTGCGGAGTACGATCCGCTCCTCGAAGTACGGCCCCTCCGCGGGAGCCCAAAATTCGTGCCGCACCTTCAGCTGGACCTCCTCCTCCCCGAAGTCCAGGACCCACTCCAGGACGAGCTTCCGGCCGCCTTTCCCGTCAGACTCCAGGGAATACCCCTCACAAAGGAGCTCCTCGCACTTCAAATCCCGCCCGTCGGCCCTCAGCCTTATGTGGTACCGGTAGTCCAGGTCGGCGTAGACCTGGCCGGCGAGCTTGTCCGCGATCCTGTAAGGGCGGACCTTCCCGTCGACGGCTAAGAGCAGCTCGAAGTAAGGGTTCTCGAGCTTCACCGTTCCCATAGTCTCCTCCTTTGACTCAAAGGCGAACCACCTTGCCGGTCTCCAACGACCTCTCCACCCCCTCCTTCAGCCGGATCGAGCTCACACCGGCTTCCACCCCGACCGAAGAGGGGACCCCTGAGGCGATGCAACGGAGGAAATGCCGGTGCTCCCCGGCGAACCCAGCCAGGTTGTACCCGGTAATCGCATGCACCACCTGAGGAGGCTCCCAGAACCTGGTCGGCTCACCCGAAAGGACGAAGATACTCCCAGACTCTCGTGGAGTGTACATCCAAAGGCGCCTTCCGTTCTCGGCCACTAAGGTGCGGCCTTCTCTTCCGGCAATCTCCAGCCTCTCGTGTATGGAATGGCTCCAGGAGGTATCACTCAGGAACAGGTTTCCCACCCTGCCGTCTTCGAATTCGACGGTCAGGGCGATGTGGTTCCCCTAAGCTCTGGCGTAAACCTCTGTCGCTCGCCCCCCCGAAGAACTGTACTAGGTCAAATATATGGATGCCGTTGTTGAAGAGGTCGTCCCTCTGGCCGCTCCAAAAACGTCCGTTCAGCGCCTCGACCTGGCCGATCTCCCCCTCTTCGATCATCCTTTTGCCTTCCCGATAGGCGAAGTAGCACCGCCGCATGAACCCCACCTGGAAAACGATCCCGCTGCCCTTGACGATCCTCTCCACCTCCAGCGCCTCCTCCAACGTCCCGGTCATGGGCTTTTCTACGAAGATGTGCTTCCCCTTCTCCACGGCTAAGGGGATGACCTCGTAGTTGACCTTGTGCCCGGCCAGGACTAAGACCGCGTCAATGTCCTCTTGCTCTAAAAGTTCCCGATAATCGGTGAACCGCCGGTCTATGCGGTAGCGGTCGCCGACGGAGCGCAACAGCTCCTCCCTGACGTCGCAAAGGGCCACCACCCTGGGCACGATCTCGGCCTCCGCCATCATCTCGGCCGTAGACTTACCCGGGGTAGGTTCCTCGGGCATGAGCACATCCGGCCCGGTGAGTACGGGCAGGTGGGCCCATTGTGCGATGCCCCCGCAGCCTATCACCCCGATTTTGATCTCTCTCATCTCTGTCCTTCTGAATTTTTCACAGCTTCCTTCTGGTTTTCAGTCGCTCCTCGTCCGTATCCAATTCCTCCAAGAAACGGACGTACTTCCGATGCAGCCGCTCGGCCACATCCCTATTTTGCGATATCAAATTCTGTTCCTGATGCGGATCAGACGACAGGTGATATAGCTCCGCGGGGGCCGTCTCCCCACCGTAGATCATCGTCCACTCCCCGTCCGTGATCGTGCTGTACACGATTACTTGCGGGTCCTCGGTCAACTTGGGCGAGCTCACCGCTAAGGACCGGACCGCCTCCTGCTCACCGCGCAGCACCGGCAGCAGAGACCGTCCGTGGATCCCCTCCGGCGCCTGAGCACCCGTCAGGCCCAGGATCGTCGCCATCAAGTCCACGGGCTGCACCAACGCATCGCACCGGCCGGGCTTCCTCCCTGGCAGCCGGATCATCAAGGGCACGTGTGCCACCTCCTCGTACAGCGGCCATCCCCTCTTGGGATCGAGCACCGTATGCTTCCCCACATATCCGTGCTCCCCGTGGTAGAACCCGTGGTCGGAGGTGAAGATCACCGCCGTGCGCTCCGACAACCCCAGATCCTCCAGCTTTTCCAGCACCCTCCCCACCCATCTGTCCACCAGGGTCACCTCCCCGGCGTAGAGGGCTCGCACGTGCTTGAGCTCTTCGTCCGTCAGGTAATCCGAGAAATCGTAGCGAGGGTGGAACACCACCTCACCTTCGTATCCGGGGTCGTACAGGTCCACGTACCACTGCGGGGGGTCCCAGGGCTCGTGGGGATCGAAGGTATCCACGTACAGCAGGAACCGCTCGTGTTTATAGTTCCTCTCCAGCCAATCGGCAGCAGCCTTCATCGTCTGCGCCACAAAGTAATCTCCCTCCTGTCGCCTGAAGGCCGTATTTCTGAGGTATTGGACGTCCGCGGCCGGACTTCTGAGCTTCTCCGGCGCACATGGAAACTCCACCGGGATCGGGTCGGTTATGTATCTATCGGCTTCTTGCCCACGAATCCATCGCCATCCTTTGAAGCCGCGATGGAAGTTCATCCCAGGTGCCATAAAATGATAAGTATCGGTGATCATCATGGTCACGTAGCCCATCTCCTCCAGAACCTGAGCGAAAGTCCGGTCCTCCGGTCCGAGCGGCGCCCAGCCTCTCGACTGGAACACATACTGACCCGTAAACAGGTCGGCCCGCATCGGGATGGTGGGGAAGGAGCCGCAATAAGCCCGGTCGAAGACCACGCACTCCCGGGCGAACCGGTCCAGGTTGGGCGTATGCACCCATCCGTTCCCGTAACATCCTAAGTAATCCCGGCGCAGCGAATCCGAAATAATTATGGCAATGTTCATACGCCCTTCTCCGTCAATACCGCGCGTAGCGGTCCACCAGTTGCATCACCCACTGATAGCTCTCAAAACTCACTGAAGGCGGCACGGAGTGACCCGAATGGTAGATGTATCCGCCTTCCTTTTTGGCCACGTGAAGTTTGCTTCGGACCTCCTCTTCGATGAGCCTCCGGTCCCCTGTGCTCATCACTCGGACGTCGATGTTGCCCATAAAAGCCAGACGATCGCCGTACTCCGCCTTCAACTTTCGGACATCCAGGCCGGCTTTAGCTTCCAGCGGTTGAAGGCACCGCACCCCGGCCTCGATCAAAAGCGGAATCGCCTCGCGGACGCCTCCGTCCCTGTGATAGACCACCGGCATATCGTGAGCGTTAAAGAAGTCGAAAAGCCGCTTGTGGCTGGGCATGAGGATTTCCCGATAGGCCTGTGGAGAGAAGAGCAAACCATTCTTGTAAGCGATATCGCCGTTGACCCAGGCTCCGTCGAAGACGATTCCTTGGCCCACGAGCATCTGGCACATCTGGATCATCAAGGTGACATGGGCCTCGAAGATGTCCTGGATGAAGTCCGGGTCTTCGACCATCTTGGTGAGCAGTGCCTCTTGACCGATGACCCCCTGGGCTTTCTCGTAGGGATCGGGTATAGTGTAAACGATGAACTTACCTCTGCTCCTTTGCCCATCATACAATTGTTTCACGTTCGGGGAGAATCTGCTTTCGGAGGGCAGCAACCGCTCTTTATACCGTTCCCAGCTCTTCCGATCCTTTACCGTGAAATCGACGTTCACGAAGGCCCGGCGCTGGGACCAACTTCCGTCGTCTCTCTTCAAAACCCTACGGGTGACGCCATTTTCGTTGATCAACACAACATGTCTTTCGGTCTCCTCGATAACCTTAAATTCCGGCTGACTCGAAAGATCCGCCGAAACTCCCCAGATCTCGTTCAGACCGAAGTATTCCTCGGGGGACTGCCCCTCAGGCAAGCCCTCCCGGCGCCAGCGTTCCGCTGTCTCCTCATCGCCTTTTCTACCTGAAGAGCTCCCATGATAAACCAGGCGTTGTTTCTCGTCCAGTATTCGTTGGTCTCATATGCATACGTCCAACCCCAGACGTCCGTGTCGATTATCGGGTAATCTATCGGGAGGTTATCCGATACCACGAAGTTCCCAGTACGAAAATCACCTATATGGATCACCTCTCCTGTGCCGCCGACTATCCCGTTCAATATGCCTCCTGGCACGACCCCGTCCTCGTGTCCCTCCATAAAGCAGTAGCGGTGGTGGTAGCACCCGGGCCCCCTCCCGACACCCGCCATCATGGAGATGTCGGCGGGGTTAAGACCAACAATCCACTGGATCTGGTGTTCTGCCATCCTGAGGTACTCGGGCTCCTCCAAGAGCATGGCAGCGGTCGCAAGTCCCCAGGCATAGGCTCCCAAGAACCTGTTGCC
>Ga0164310_10002540_pt1 | contig 10526 bp, 8 predicted proteins | sample GuaBasSedimGuay1_FD_121795 | JGI IMG/M metagenome (GOLD analysis project Ga0164310, IMG submission 121795) | Subseafloor sediment microbial communities from Guaymas Basin, Gulf of California, Mexico - Guay1, Core 4569-9, 0-3 cm | ecosystem: Environmental > Aquatic > Marine > Hydrothermal vents >... | reverse complement strand
TCTATTAGGAGGTCAGGAACTAAGGGCTCTCCCACCAGGATGTTCAACAAATCCGTCCTGGTGATGACACCAAGAACCTTTCCCCTGTCAACCACGGGCAGCACCCTGAGTTTGTTCTTAATGATCAAGTCTTGAACTTCCTTCAAGGTTGCATCGGGACCGACGGTGGAGAATTCGATGTTCATGTAATCACTGACTTTGAGCTCTTCCAAGCCGAAAAAGACTGCCTTTTCAACAACTTGCCTGGTAATGTATCCCTTCAGCTCTTCATCCTCTATAACAAGGAGTACGTTTATGTTGTAGCGCGTCATGAGATTTGCGGCCTTCTTCACAGTTGCATCAGGGGGAACCCAAATAACTGGTGAAGACATCATGTCCCGCGCCTTGCTTGTCGGTCTAATCCTGTTTCTCAGGATTGCATTGAGGGACCGCTCCACTTGAGCAAGGGTCTTATTTTTGATGGTTGCAGAAGCCGCCTGGGGGTGCCCTCCGCCACCCAGTGCGGCCGCTATATCCCCGACGTTTACCTGCGGCACCCGGCTCCTAGCGACCAGGTATACCCTATCTTCCATCTGGGCGAGGGCAAAAACCACGTCAAGGTTTTCCATTTCCATGAGTTTGTGGACAAGGACTGCGAAGTCCCCCACGTATTCATCCCGAACCACTTTTGTTATTACTACTTCTACGCCGTTAATGGTCTTCCTGGAGGCTGACCGAGTAAGGTCATTAAGAACCCAAACCTGCTCAGCAGTTAGTTCCCTAGTCAGCATGTCCGCAATAATATTGTGATTCGCACCTTGACTGCTCAACCATGCTGCGGCTTCATAGTCCTCGGGTGTAGTAGATGAAAATGTGAACGAGCCCGTATCCTCGTGTATTCCCAGACACATTAGGGTAGCCTCGTCAGGTGTCAGTTCTATCCCTTTTTGCCTGAGCAGTTGCGTGAGAATGGTTGTGTTGGCCCCACACTGCCTAATAACCTCTACATCACCCTTGATATCGTCGTCAGAGTCAGGATGATGGTCGTAAATATGAATCTCAAGGCCTGGTTTGCCCACCAGATCTGCAAATCGGCCTATTCGTGATTTCTGCCTCGTATCTACAAGGATGAGTTTTTTCAGCTTGTCCAGCTTAACGTGTTTAAGCTTAAGGAAATCAAATAGATAAGATGCAGAATTAAGGAAAAAGTTGCGTAAATTCTTCTCTTGGGCACCGGGAAATACCATTGCTGCTGAGGGGTATAGCTTGTGAGCGGCGATCATGGAGGCAAGCGCATCGAAATCTGCATTTATGTGCGTGGTTATGACCTCCTCTGGATGTTGATTCCCGTTTTTCAACATATTTTTACCACTGTCCCCTATTCTTAGTGAAGATCTTAGCACAGGACGGGTATGTCCTTCCAGTACTAACCGGCTGGCTAATCACGCGCTGACGCCGAAGATGGTATTATGTGGTAGGATAAAAGCGCGCGGATCTTTCCGCGCAAGGTGGAAATTCGAGTGGGCGGTAATCTAAATCCCCCTTAGTTTTTCCTCTGTTTCCTGCTTTTTCTTGCATTCTATGCAAAGGGTAGTAACAGGTCGAGCCTTGAGACGCTCCTCAGAGATTTCTTCACCGCACGACTCGCATATACCGAATGTGCCATTATCGAGCCTCTCCAAGGCCTCCTTAATCTTTACGATAAGCTTCCGCTCCCGGTCTCTGATTCTGAGCAGGAAGTTCCTGTCTGACTCAAGGGCCGCCCTGTCAGTTGGGTCTGGAAAATTGTCTGCCTGGTCAGTCATGCCGCTTACTGTTTTACTTGCTTCTTCCAGAAGGCGGTCAAGCCGCTCGTTCAAGAGTTTACGGAAATATTCCTTTTTCTTTTTGGTAAGCATGGTCTCTGAAAGCTACTCCTCTGTCCGCTATAAAATGGAAATTAAAATATCTATCATCATTCGTTCGGAATGTAAACATATTATCTTTTCATTTTTTTCCAGAATTCTTTGACTTTACTTTTTGCCTGGGAGATGTCCAAGTCCTGGGTCTTGGCAAAGGCCTGCAACAGCTCCCTTTGCTTTGGCGAGAGCCTCTTAGGGATCTTTACCTGTAGCTTAACGTAAAGGTCTCCCCTGCGCCGGCCCGTCATGCTGGGCATCCCTTTTCCAGGGAGCTTCAAGATCTCTTCAGGCTGCGACCCAGGTGGTATTTGCAGTTCAATCCCTTCCTCATCGTCCAGGCTCGGGATCACAATAGTATCGCCGAGGGCGGCCTGAACAAAGGAAATTGGGACCTGGCAAATAAGGTCATCGCCTTCCCGCTTGAAAAATGGGTGTTCCTCAACGTGGATCACCACGTATAAATCCCCCGGAGGGCCGCCATATTCCCCTGGCTCGCCCTCGCCTCTGAGCCGCAACTGTGATCCTGTGTCAACACCAGGCGGGATTTTAACATTTATCCTGCGTTCTATTCGGGTTTTTCCATTTCCCCCACACTCTGGACAAGGGTTTCTGATAATTTGACCTTCACCTCTGCAAGTGGGGCACGTGGAGCTGATCTGAAAAAAACCTTGGGAACGAATAACTTGCCCCCTACCTTGGCAAGTAGGGCAGAGTTCGGGCTGGGTGCCAGGCCTAAGACCCGTACCATTACAGGATTCACAAACGTCCAACCTGTGGAATACGATTTCCTCCTCCTTGCCGAAGAAGGCCTCTTCCAAGGTTATCTTGATATCATATCTCAGGCTATTCCCCTGCCTGGCCCTGGGGCGGCGTCTGCGTCCGGCACTGAAGCCGAAAAATTCCTCAAATATGTCACCAAAACTGGAAAAAATGTCTTCAAACCCGGTGAACCCGGTAAAACCACGCCCTTCAAGCCCCTCGTGACCAAACCGGTCATATATCTGCCTTTTTTCCGGGTCCCTCAGGACTTCGTAGGCCTCGGCTGCTTCCTTGAACCTTTCTTCGGCTTCCTTGTCACCAGGGTTCCGGTCAGGGTGGTATTTGAGCGCTAGTTTTCGGTAGGCCCGCTTGATTTCCTCTTCAGTGGCATTGCGCGAGACGCCCAGCACCTCGTAATAGTCTCTCTTGTACATGGCCTCTTACCTATTGAGCGCTGTTCTTCAGCCTATTCTTCCTCTTTCTCCTGGTCGCTGTCGGAATCCGAGGCCTTTACGGGCTCGGGCAGGGATTCAGGTTCGATATCTGTTTCACTTTGCTTCAATTGCTCGAGTTCGTCCTTTGAAACAGGATAGACCTTGCCGGCAGCAATTTCCCTGAGCGCAATTACTACGTCCTTGTTTTTGGCCTGAACGAGCGGCTCTGCCCCTTTCCTGAGTTGCCTGACCCTTTTTGCAGCTAAATGAATAAGGGCAAATCTGTTTTCCACATTTCTCAAACAATCCTCGACGGTTATTCGTGCCATGGCCTTCTCCTGTGAGCAAATGGATAAATTTTTGACCCCCGGTTGGGGCTGCAAGATTGGGTTCGAAGCAGCGCTAGGGGGTGCTGTATTAAAACTCTAAATAAACTTTACTTTATAACACGGCATATGCTAGATGTAAAGCGGTTTCGCCAGAAGGCGTTGTCCTGCAACTCTCACGTGGTACTTGAGGAATCTCAATGCTTGCGAAAATCTTGAGCGGAGCCGTCATTGGTATTGATGCTTACATAGTTGAAGTGGAAGTTGACATATCCCAGGGGTTGCCCACCTTTTCCACCGTAGGCTTGCCCGAGGGGGCGGTCCGGGAAAGCAAGGATCGGGTAAAGGCAGCCATTAAAAACTCTGGTTATGAATTCCCTTCGGACCGCATAACGGTAAACCTTGCACCCGCGGACATAAAGAAAGAAGGCTCATCTTTTGATCTCCCAATGGCACTGGGGATTCTTGCTGCTTCTGGTTTACTTGAAAGGGCTTCCTACCAAGATTTCTTGTTCCTCGGAGAACTGTCTCTTGATGGCTTGTTAAGGCCTGTGAAAGGGGTCCTTCCCATTGCCATCGCAGCCAAGGAGCAGGGCATGAGCGGAATTTTCCTGCCGCGGGAGAACGCTCCAGAGGCTGCAGTGGTGGAAGGCACAAATATTTACCCGGTGTCTTTTCTTTCTGACCTGATCGAGATCCTGCACGGGCGAAGGCAGGCAGAACCATTTACAGTTGAGTCGGAGTTGCTTTTCCAAGACCACGAGATTCAAGAATATTTCAGCGACGTCAAGGGACAGGAAAACGCTAAGAGAGCCTTGCAGATTTGTGCAGCCGGTGGTCACAATTTAATAATGGTCGGGCCTCCGGGCTCAGGCAAGACAATGTTGGCCAAGAGGTTTCATACCATACTGCCCCAGCTTACTTTTGAAGAGGCGCTGGAGACATCAAAGGTTTACAGTGTCATGGGCCTTATGCCAGAAGGCCACGGATTAATCACTCGAAGGCCTTTTCGCTCACCTCATCATACTATCTCTGACGCGGGGCTCATAGGGGGCGGCCAAAACCCCAGGCCTGGTGAGGTCAGCTTGGCCCACAACGGGGTGCTTTTCTTGGATGAACTTCCTGAATTCCGCAAGAACGTGCTGGAGGTTTTGCGACAACCCATGGAGGACGGCCAAGTAACCATCTCGCGCGCCAACTCTCGGGTAACTTATCCTGCCAATTTCATGCTCATAGCTGCCATGAACCCATGCCCATGTGGATTCTTGGGCGATGCCAAAAGGCAGTGCAGGTGCACTATCCTCCAGATTCAGAGATACAGGTCAAAAATCTCTGGCCCGTTGATGGATCGCATAGACATACACATAGAAGTGCCCGCGGTGGCATATAAGGACTTGGCCGGTACGGCAGAGGGTATGGGATCTGCAGAGATGTTAGAAAGGGTTGTGATCGCCCGTCAGATTCAAGCAGAGCGGTTCAAGGGGACTTCGATACATACCAACGCTAGGATGACTACCAGGCAGATTCGGAAATTTTGCTGCCTTGACGGCGAGTCAGAAGCACTGCTGGAAAGGGCTATGGATAGGCTGGGGCTCAGTGCCAGGGCTCATTCCAGGATACTGAAAATAGCTAGAACGATCGCTGATTTGGAAGAGGTTACAGATATAAGGCCTGCCCATATCGCAGAGGCAATACAGTACCGGAGCCTTGATAGGAAGTTGACCATATAGGAGATGTGTGTAGTGACGAGGCAGGAGGCGGAGCTCAGTGCTCAGTGGAAAAACGCCAGGTAGGCCTCCCAGTATACTACCAAAGCGAGAACGCAGCCATAGAACGCGAGAAGCAGGTTGGCCGGCAGCCTTACCTTTTTCTTGCCAAAGATGTTTTCACTGGCGAGTATAAGAAAGATGGTGGCAGTAGTGAGGAAATATTTGACTGCGAAAAACACAAGGTGGCTGTGCCCCAGGTAATAAGAGAGCACGGGATTTAATTCCGTGGCACCGTTTTGAACAAGATGGATGGTGAAGAAGGAGTCCAATAGTGTAAGGACTATGATTGAAAACACTGCTGCAAGCCTGCCCCTGCCATATTGCGTCTTCTCGTCGGCCATATAATTCTCTCCCGGACTCCTTTTTGACGAGGCTATTGCCCGGCAGATAATAAGGCAAAAACAGTACCAGAGAGCAGAAAAAATAAAGTCTGTGAATTCACTTGGTTATATTCCTTTCACCCTTGGGCATGTTATATAATAGAAATAGTTTACACAATAGCAGAAGAATGTTTTTCACACTAGTGGCAATTTTTTCTATACTCAACCTTGAAGGGTAGGAATTGAAGGAGGCCTTGATTTGCCTAGTAATAGGGTATAAATTGGCATGTTAGGTGCATGGGATTTTTACCAGCTTGACGCGGGGGAAACAGGGTGAAAAGGGTCTTTAAGTGGCTCATAATCTTTTTCATTATTGTGGGAGTTGTGCTTTGTATCAGCGGCGCAGCGCTGTGGTATCTGTGGTCCAGCAACCTGCCTTACATAGGGACCCTTAAGGACTATAACCCGCCCATTATATCGACCATATACAGCAGTGACGGTGAAATAATCGGCAGGTTTTGGGAAGAAAAACGCATAGTCATCCCGTTGGACCAGGTGCCGAAGCACGTGATTCACGCATTTGTGGCCGCCGAAGATTCACGGTTCTTCGAACACAGGGGTGTGGATTTTGTTGGTATACTACGAGCGCTGATAAAAAATATTACGGCCGGGAAAATAGAACAGGGCGGGAGCACCATTACTCAGCAAGTGACTCGATCCCTTCTTCTTAAAAATACCAAGCGCACCTACCGTAGAAAGGCTAGAGAGGCCCTTCTGTCCATTCAGATCGAGAAGAACTTCTCCAAGGAGCGGATTCTTTTCCTGTATCTCAACCAAATCTACTTGGGGCATGGGGCATATGGAATAGAAGCAGCAGCCCGCACTTATTTTGGGAAATCGGCCCAGGACCTTGACCTGGCAGAGGCCGCCATGCTGGCCGGATTACCTCAGGCCCCTGCCAGATACTCTCCTGTGACCCATTATGAAAGGGCCAAGGCGAGGCAGCGGTATGTATTGGAGAGGATGAGGGAAGAGGGGTATATAACCAAGGAGGAAGAGGAGCGGGCCTACAATGAACCCTTAGAGATATTGGAAAACGAAGAAGACTATTTCCGCAGGGCCCCCTATTTCACAGAATATGTCCGTCAATACCTGCTGAAAAAATACGGCAAGGCAAGATTGTACAAGGGCGGCCTGCGGGTCTACACAACCCTTAACCTTAAAATGCAAGAGGCGGCTCAAAAAGCCCTTAAAAAGGGTCTTGAAGAGCTGGACAAAAGGGAAGGTTACAGGGGGCCGTTAAGGCATCTTGAGGAAACCGAGGTTCCTTCCTACAAGCAGGAATTATTGAGCAAACAGCCATTGCCCATTCTAATGCAGGGGGGTAAGGCAGAGGCCCTGGTTGAAAAGGTAGACGATGACAAGTCCCGCGCAGAGCTCTGGATATTAGGCCAGAAGGCTGTTTTGCCTCTGTTTGAAATGAAATGGGCACGAAAGCCTGACCCCAAGGTTCCATATTACAGGGCCCGTGTAAGGAAGGTTTCGGAAGTCCTCAGCCCTGGCGACGTCATCCTTGTAAGGCTCAAGAAGAAGGCAACCAAACCTTTCTCGTGGGTGGCCTCGTTGGAGCAGGAGCCACTTGTCCAGGGAGCACTGCTTTGTATGGAGCCGGGCACTGGAAAGGTTCGAGCAATGGTGGGCGGCAGGGATTTCTTTGTGAGCCAGTTTAACCGAGCCATTCAAGCGAGGCGCCAGCCCGGATCAGCCTTTAAGCCGGTCATATACTCGGCCGCCCTTGACAAGGGAATGAGCCCTGCCGATGTAATCATGGATGCACCCTTTGTCTCAGACAATGGTGAGGATGAGAAGGTATGGAAACCCAGAAATTACAAGGGTAAGTTCTTTGGCCCTACTATCTTGCGTACTGCCCTGGCCAAGTCCAGAAATGTCATCACGGTTAAGATACTGAGAAAGATAGGGATAGATTACGTTATATCCTATGCCAGACAACTGGGGATACAGTCCCCTTTGAACGAGGACTTATCACTGGCACTGGGATCCTCAGGCCTTTCACTGCTCGAACTGACGAGGGCTTACTGCGTCTTTGCCAACCAGGGATTTTTACCTAAACCCATATTTGTTGAGAGGGTAATGGACCGCAATGGTGAGGTAATCGAAGAAAACCACCCCGAGTCCGAGCAGGTCATCTCAAGACAAACTGCTTACGTTATGACAGACCTTCTGAAGGCCGTTGTCAATGAAGGCACAGGATGGAGGGTCAAGGCCCTTCATCGGCCTGCTGCTGGCAAGACCGGCACCACAAATGACTTGAGGGATGCGTGGTTTTTGGGCTATGTCCCCCAGCTTGTCACCGGCGTTTGGGTCGGTTACGACGATCGCACCCCCATGGGTAAGGGGGAGACAGGGTCCAGGGCGGCCAGCCCCATTTGGCTTTATTTTATGAAGGAAGTGCTTAAGGACACCCCTGTCGAAGACTTTGCGGTCCCTGAAGGGGTAGTGTTTGCCAAGATCGACGCCAAGACCGGATTGCTTGCTAGTCCATTCTCCAAGAAAACGGTATTTCAGGCCTTTCGGGAGGGTACCGAGCCTAGGAAGTACAGCCCCCGGCCCGCCGCACCCAAGACAGGTGAGTTTCTTATGTATGACATGCAGGGTGGGACGTAGTAGAGGTGCTAGGCAGGCATCTCCATCTTGTCCATGCCCTCCGGCGACAGAACCTTATCAATGTCAAGCAGGATCTTAACCTTTCCCTCCGGCTTGGCCATGCCTAGGATAAAGTCAGTGTCAACTTGCGTTCCAAAGGTAGGGGTTTGCTGAATCTCTTCAGCGCTTATGTTTGAGACCTCAGATACAGAATCTACTACCAGTCCCATGATTCCTGCTGACTCACCAATATCGGCCTCCACCACTATTATACAGGTCCGATCATTGTAATCCAGGGGTTCCATGCCGAATCTAAGCCGCAGGTCCATGATAGGAATAACCCTCCCCCTGAGGTTAATAACCCCCTTTATGAAAGAGGGCGCCTTGGGTACAGGAGTTATAGGAACGAGGCCGATTATTTCCTTCACCTTGAGTATAGCTATGCCATATTCCTCGCCAGCCAAGGTAAAGGTTAAGTACTTTCCGGCCAGGTTTTGGAGGACTTGGTCACTGTAATGAACTGCTCCCGAAGGTTGTTCCATTCCTCGCCTCCTGGTTCCTCAATAGTCGAGATTTTTTAGGTTTGGAAGAATTCAAGATCCATGCCACACGAATACTAAGCGGGGGACACAGGAAGGCTGCGACGGAAAACAGCTCATAACCCGTGGGCATCTCGGTTTCGGCAGGCCTTTGAGGGCCACCGGGTACAGGCTGGGCGGACCCGAGCACCGTCAGTTTTCTGACTAGTTTGACTCGAGATCCTTAACTCCCTGGAGGATAGTATCAAAAAGTTCTTGGATATCCTCCTTTTCAATGCAGGAAAATGCCACCCTTAGGTCGGTCTTGCCTATGGAGATGAGGCCCACCCCGTACTTATCGAGGAGGTGAACTCTCAGGGGTTCGGCTTGAACGGTTTTCAGCTTCAGGCACATAAAGTAGCCTGAGTTAAAGGGATATGCTTCCCATGCCTCACTGTATTTAGGGTTTGATAGCACCTGCTTGATCTGCCTGGCTCTTTGCATAAGGATCTGGTATTTCTCCTGTTTTTCGTGTTCGTAGTCCGGATCCTTCATGGCGTTTAAGATGATCTCTTGGCTCAAATGGGAGGCATTGGAAATGGACCCCCTGACAGCACCGGCGGTCTTTTTCTCTAGTGCTTCATAGACCGGGCCTATCGGTCCTTCAGACCAGCACCCATAGGTTATGAAACCCACTCGGAGGCCCCAAACGTAGTCCTCTTTGGTCGCACCGTCCAATTTTACGGCAACAATCTTTGGATCCAGCCCTACTAAATAGGAGAAAAGTGACTCCTTGAGCACATCGTCTTCGTAAAACAGTCCGAAGTAGGCCTCGTCCGTTATGGCGATGATGTTCACCCCGCTAGATGCAATTTCAGCCAGGATCTCCGCAATGGCTTTTCCCTCGTCCGCAGTGATGGTGTATCCTGTGGGATTGTTAGGGAAGTTCAAAATAGTTGAAATTTTTCCGGTTTCTTGGGCTTCTGATTCCAGTACGTGCTTGAATCCCTCGAGGTTGAATTTGCCCTCAGAGTCAAATAGGGGAAAATTAACTATCTGGGCCCCCTTTCTCACCCCAAAGATCAGGTTGTAATTACCCCACATTTTGTCCGGCAGCACAATGACATCTCCAGGATCTATCCACAGATCTCCCACCACGCTGAGGGCATGGGTTACCCCGTTTGTTACAATGGGAAGGCTGATTTCCTTGTCCTGGAGAGAGGGATTTTTCTTGAAAAGGGAGTCCTTCCAAGCTTCTCGCAAGGCCGGGATCCCGAAGGAGGGCGCGTATGTGAGGGCCTGTTCGGGTTCAAGACCTGCAATACAGGACATAACAGATCTGAGATGCATTGTCCGGCCTTTTTCTGTGGCCATACCTATTGTTGCGTTGAATCTGTGGGCCTTCTGTTTGGCTTCGGCGCTTTGGGACAATATTCCCTTGGGGAAAAACAGGGATTTTCCGACTTGGGAAAGCATCTGGTAAATGTGAACGTTGCTTTCCCTTATGATGTCGTTGAGTTCCTTAGCTATGGGGTTCATGACCTTCACTCCTTAGGTGATTTCTGTATTCAAGATGATAAAATGGGGTTTTTCTTATAGGGCTCCAAGACCTCTTGTCAAGTAAAACCGTCAAACCGTTTATACTTGACTTGGAAGCAGTGCTCCATTTATATAACAACGGACCTAAGAGTGAGTGACGGCAATATTTTTACCGTAACCGAAAGGTAAGGTTTGCCCCTACGATCAGGATAGAAAGTTCGGCAATAACAACTCTAATTGGCCATTCACTTGCAATTTAGGGAAGAAAGGTGTGGAAATGAGAGATGTTGTAATAGTCAGTGCATGCAGGACTCCTA